>Ga0255783_10002039_pt1 | contig 20656 bp, 17 predicted proteins | sample 011ome_22_FD_179981 | JGI IMG/M metagenome (GOLD analysis project Ga0255783, IMG submission 179981) | Coastal salt marsh microbial communities from the Groves Creek Marsh, Skidaway Island, Georgia - 011507BT metaG (version 2) | ecosystem: Environmental > Aquatic > Marine > Intertidal zone >... | reverse complement strand
TTCCCTGCGTTAAGCAACATTATTATCTCCTGTTAACCCTGAATTCATCCGGGTCGAAAAATAGTTTAAGTTTAGTCGTTGTTATTCCTGATAGTGTTCATCTTAATATTGTCTTAGTATTTATAACAGTTGCCAGTTATAAGCATCTATCAAAAGGGACTCAACATGAAAAGAAGAAACTTCGTTAAAACTGCCAGTGGCTTACTACTTTCCGGTGGCGCCCTGTCACAAGTGGCCGCAGCCCAGGATCTTTACATGCCCGATGAGTCCTGCGGACCTACTGTACGCCTGACGGCGGGACCTTACTACACGCTTGATAGCATGCGTCGTTCAGATATTCGTGAAGATCGGGCAGGGGTGCCGTTTCGGCTGACTTTTATGGTTAAGGATGATTATCACTGTACGCCCATCGAAGGGGCGGTGGTGGACGTCTGGCATTCCGATGCCAATGGCCTTTATTCCGGAGTGCTAAATGAATTTTTTGATCACCAGACCTTGAGACTAAGTGGTCAGCAGGTGGATACTCGTGACCGCCCTTCATTCCTGCGCGGACATCAAGTCAGTGATAGTGAAGGCAAGGCCGAATTTATGACTATCTATCCGGGCTGGTATTCCGGCCGTCTTGCCCACATCCACGTCAGGGCCTTATTCCCCGGCGCGCAGCAGTGGAGTGCTTTTGTCACTCAGTTGTTTCTGCCTGCTGAATTTGATTCCTATGTCTACAGCGAAGCGCCTTATCAGGAGAGGGGGTTAAACCCTATGACCCTGGAGCGTGATCTGGTATTGCGTGGGGATGCCCAGGCGCAGAATAAACTGACAATCCAGGTGGACAGAACCGCCAGTGGTCTGCATGGGCAGATGGTGCTGGCGATTTAATTCTGCATAATTTAAAGCCGGATTTATTTAATCCTGAAACTCAAGAAACTCAAAGGTCAGCTCATCACAGGGTTCGCCCTGGTAAGGCACATCTGCCACCAGTACGGTGTCTGAGCCGATGTACTGGTCGGTGTAATAAATCGGGTCAGTCGCCACATAATTTCGCGTTAGCGCCAGAGTGTCGGGATCCAGGCTCCAGCGTTCAACGATATGTAACTGATCGCTGTTGCGCAGCGGTGGGGCAATAACACCCGGTTCAAAGCCAATAGTATCTACCACCAGAGTATCGCCATCCCAGTGCCCAATGGAATGCCCGGAGTAACTGAGCTCAACATTGGCAGGGTGCTCATCCATATCCATGTGAATAATCCTTTCAAAGGCATACAGACCATAATTGATAACAATACGATCTTCTTCCTGGGTAATGCGGTTAATGGCGCCATCAAACACCCAGTCAAAAAGAATACTGGTGGGCTGGCAACGAAGACGCGGGTTATCTTCCACAGACCACATTTCAAAAGCATCGACTTCTTGCTGTGCACGAGCAGTGTAGGTGACAGGTCGAGGGCCCCAGCCAGAAGGAGGGATATTGTCTGTGGAAATCTCGCCCGCTTCGATGCCGGCTTTCATGCTTTTTGGTACCAGGCCAACGCCCCGACCATTGGGCGGGGTGGCAATGACATACTGTTCCTGGGCCCAGTCGCCGCTGATATTTACGTCGCCGTTCGGTAGACGATAGGGACGGTTGCTGAGGTCAAGTTCCGGCGTTTCCAACTGATCGTTCCGGTTTAGCACCGGCGCATCGCCAATGGTAATGTCTTCTACATAACAGGAGCCGGGGTCGGTACGGTGTTTGAAGCCATAAATCGTCACTGGCAGGCCGGGGGCAAACATTTCTTTCGACCAGCCGGAGCGACGCATCAGGGTAGCGGCGCGCATTTCACAACGTATGGCAATCACTTCTCCGCTCTCGGTCACCTGATCGAAATACAGGTAGGAGTGCGGGTTAACAAAGTCGATATCGGTGATGGTGCCGGTGATGGTGGAATCGTTGGCGCGGTCAAAACGGCCAAAGCCATGGTGGGCAAAGCTGGTGCCGGAAAAGGCCAGTGCAGTAAGTGCCAGTGGTATTGTGATTTTTTTGATCTGACCGAGCATCGTTGGATATCTCCTTAGTGTTTGACGACTATTATCTTGAGCAAATGTTTAGCAAATATGGTTTCTCTATTTGTTCTACGCTGCTTGTGTCACTGAGATTAAGGTATCAATTGTCTGAATGCCAGCGCCTTGATTCGACAATTACTGCGGACGAACTTGATCCAGATCAACATTCAAGCCGGGATGAACTTTGGTGTGTGCGCTCTATCACATATTCCTGAAGGCAGAGGTGCTAATGTTCTCACATCATTTCAATTCTTTTAAAACGAGGTTTTCCATGAAAAAGTTAAAGCTTTCCTGTGCCATTTCATTTGCAGCAATTATGTTGTCTCAACCGGCACTCGCAGATCGCGTAAAAGGGTCTGCAAAAGCCGACTTTTCCAATGATGAGCTGGAAGTGCCCTGTGTGCTAATCCAGGGCACCGGTGGCAATGGTGATGGGCGCTTTTATGATATTGTGCTGGAAAGGCGCGGTAAGTCGTTTAATTATGAGATGATCTTTGCAGAACGTGAAGATGCAACCATGTGTGAAGAGATGGCCAACTATGCCACCTTTATTGATGACGATCCGGAAGATGAAGAAGATTCCGAAGATGATGATTCAAATGATGATGTGGTAGACGATGATTCTGATGATGACGACTCGAACGATGATTCTGGTGATGTTGCCAATTTATTTGCGTCCTGCGAGGTGCGTGATCAATCGGGAGACCAGGTTCGCTCCAAGATCAAGGTAAAAGCCAAAGATCTTACCAGTGGAAGTTATTATGCCATTGTCACTTCCGGTGATAATACTGTTCAGTCTGAAGCCTACAGCACTGATGAGGATGAACTGGAAATCGAATTTGATAATGACGCTGATGACGTGCTTGAAGGGGCTGAAGCCATTGAAGCCGGCTTTATCCAGGATGGCAGTGTGTTAGCTGAGATTTTTGCCGCCGATACTGATGAGCTCTTGCTGAGCGAAACAGTAAACTGTCGGATAAAGAATTAAGGTAATCACCTTGCCTTGATACTGAAGATCTTAAAAAGCCCGCATTTTGATGCGGGCTTTTTTGTGCCTTCAATTCCAGTTTGGTTAGCGAAATCCGCCCAATGAATCATCTTCCTCTGGGCGGTTCATGTCCTGTTCGAAATACTCTTCCCAGATTTTGGCCCAGGGACGATCGTAGAGATCATATACCTTGTAATCAATAGTCGTTCCGGGAGAGACCTGAGCGGCTCGGCCATCGGGCCCGGTAAAAATAGTCTGGTTACAATGCTCGTGGTTAAGCGGCGCATACTGCGCATAATCTCCCAGGTAGGTAAAAAAGCGGATGTCGCGTACTGGCTCCATGAAAGCTTCCGGGTCATAGAAAATAGTTTCATGCTCAAGACCGATGAAATTCCCATCGGCATCCTCACGTTCAGACCAGATCTCGATTATCTGCATCTGGCTGGAATACTCCCAGCTACTGTGGGTAAACCAGCCCTGGATATTGGAGGTCCAGGTCACCAGAACATTGTCATTCCAGAAGCCGATGCTTTCCCCCAGCCATTGCCTGACATCCTGTCCGAGACGGGGAACAGACAATACCGATGCATGATCAATAATAAATTCGCGATCGACCTGTACCTGGCGCAAGGCATTATCCGTACCACCCATGAACTGGACGCGTCCAGGCACTACGGTGACATCCAGTTGTCTCGGGCCGCCGGGACCTGACCACCAGCGCAACAAACCTTCAGGCCGGCAGTACATTAATGAAAACTGTGCGGCATTGGAGTTGGCCTTGTGGTACATCTGCTGTACATAGCGTTCCTGATATTCGGGGGTAAGCAAAGAAAGAATCGTCGGCATCTGGTTGGCCCAGCCCACCACCCATTGTGGTGGCTCGCTATTGATCTGCGGCAGATTTGCACTGCTGCCTCCTTGTCGACCGCGACCAAAAGCCTGATCCAGATTGCGGGTATAGCGTCCATTCCAGTCTGGCAAACTGGCATTGGTATGCCGGGTTGGCCCACCCGCCACTATGGCTTCCGCCAACAAGGCACTGTAATGGGTTTGTGCAGAGCTAAACGGGTAGGGACTGATTATGGCTGGCCGAGGATAGTCGCGTTCGCAATGGCCCCAGGCAGCAGTGGCAGGATCATTGTTATCGATAGCGCCAGGACCGGAGGAGTAATCACCATGAATTGAGTCCAGTGCGATTGGACTGTTGCAGCGGTAGTAACGCGGATCCATCCAGAATTCACGGTCGGCATAGAAATCATTCGAGGTAAACAGATCTGTTTCCAGCGGGGTGATGTTTTCCGGTACGGCGCCGCTGCGGGCGGTAGCATTTTCTTCCCAGTACCAGGGCGTCACCGAGCCCACGAACTGTTCTTCCGGGTAGCCATCATAGTCACCCAGCGTAATTGGCACCGGCCAGCCATAGCCAACACTGTCCTGTGCCAGGGCGGCGGGCAGTGAAACGCAGGCAGAGAAGGCTGCAGTACAAGCGGGAAAGAGCAGGGCAGTAATGGATGCTTTTAGCTTATTTTTAATAGTGGAATACATATGCTTCCTTTTTATTTTTTCTTCTTGTCACAACCTAGTTTAGCGTTGGCGGGTTTGCGCTGATCAGGGTGACCATCTGGCTGTGGCATTGGCCAGATTTTCTTCTCCCGAATGGAAGGCACCTGTAACCGAATCACAGTGCTTGCCAGCATCAGGTGCCTTGCCTTCAGGGCAGCGAAAAATTCCGCCGATGCGTGCACCACCCGGTTCGCCATTGCGCAAGGGCGTAAGCCCCACGCTAAAAACCGTACCACGGGTAAAGGTGCTGATAGAGATGCCTTCGCGTGCACTGGTCGCAGCACCTTCCATTTCTACCGACCAGGTAACTCTTTCTCCACTGACATCGCGAATCAGCGCATCGCGTGCTTCATTCAGTGGTACAAAGTTGATTTGCAGGTGGCTGGCATCCGGATTAATACTCTCGACTACTCCGGTAAATACATACTTGATAGAGCGGTCATACATCGAAAAGGAATGGTGTGCCTGGAGTGACCCTGACGTCCAGATCAGGCACAGGAGCAACACCATTGCAGACAATGTTCGTCTGATAAATTCAGTCATAGTGATGAGTCTCCCGCACCGATTGATTCCACTTCAGAGTAAAGAGAGTATATGAAAAACGAAAATGACTCACCAGAGAAGTAAGCAGGTAGAGCGCATTGCTGGCCAGGGCGCTCGCAATATGGTGAACCGATATTGTGTGTCTGTTAGTCTGTAAAAAACAATTCATTGACTTACTGCGAGTATCTCTATACAGTGCGTGTCAGCAATTTAAGTAAGTCATAAGTTTGTCCCTTCCATTTCGCAGTAAGTCCTAGATTTCTCGTCCTGTAAGTTTTCAAATTTCAGTCTTTTTTTATGCTACACAGCTCTTAGCGGCACAGCTGCGTGTCCTGCATGCGTATGTTCGGGAAGGGTAAATAAAATTTTTATTACAGGAAATCTATAATATGTCTAATAAAGTAAATGGAATCGTCAAATGGTTCAACGAATCTAAAGGTTTTGGTTTTATCGAGCAGGAATCAGGTGCGGACGTTTTCGCCCATTTCAGCGCGATTGAAAGCACTGGCTTCAAAACTCTGACCGAAGGTCAGCGAGTTGAATTTCTGGTGACTCAGGGTCAGAAAGGTCCTCAGGCTGAACAGATCGTCGCTCTGTAAATATTTATCGAGCGTTCAAATCCGGTGATCAAATTTGATTGCCGGAATTGATAAAAGGAAAGGCGGGTTTTATAACCTGCCTTTTTTTTGTCTCACGATTTCGTTGTCATAAAGGTAAAGAGAAGAATAAGGTTATAAAACAATTTGCCTGTCTTAGTCGACGTAAGCCATTGGCAGGCTTGACTAAAGCCGTTGACAAGCACATCGATTCTGGTTAACTTTCGCTTCAAGCAACAAAGTACGTCTATAGTTTGTCCCTCTGTTACGCGCCAATTTTCAAATTGTTCGTCCTGTAGGTACCAAATCTAGTCTGTTTCATTTATTGCTCGGCCCGTTTCAGTTGAAGCGGTTTTTAAAAGTAACTAATCAAGTATCTATACAGGATATTCATATTATGAGCGAAAAAGTACAAGGAACCGTTAAGTGGTTCAACGAATCTAAAGGGTATGGTTTTATTGAGCAGGAGTCTGGTCCAGACGTATTTGCTCATTTCAGCGCGATCGAAAGCGAAGGTTACAAAACTCTTGCTGAAGGTCAGAAAGTTGAGTTCGAAGTAACTCAGGGCCAGAAAGGTCCCCAGGCTGAAAAAATCGTAGCTCTGTAATTTTCGTTACAGAATAAACCAGACCCCAGGCTTTGGTTTCGATTAAAAAGAAAAGGCAGACTGTTCGCAGTCTGCCTTTTTTTATTGCCGGGGATTGTTGCTAAGAGCCAGCAGCTTGAGCAGTGACACAAAGCCTTAAGCAGGCGCCGTAAGGAAGTCGCAAGCCTACGAATAGGCAATGCTTGCGACTTTATTTCCCGGGATAATCCCTGAATGTAGAGCCGGTATAAAGTTGGCGTGGTCGTCCAATCTTGAAAGGGTTGCTGATCATCTCATGCCAGTGGGCAACCCAGCCAGGGGTTCTGCCGGTGGCAAAAATCACCGTAAACAGATTGGTAGGAATACCAATAGCCTTGAGGATGATGCCGGAATAGAAATCAACGTTTGGATAGAGATTACGTTGAATGAAGTAATCATCTTCAAGCGCAATGCGCTCAAGTTCCTTGGCAATCTTTAGTAGTGGGTCATTCTCATGGCCCAGCTCTTCCAGTACATCCTTGGCAGCATCTCGTAAAACGTGAGCTCGTGGGTCAAAGTTTTTATACACGCGATGACCGAAGCCCATCAGTTTGACCGGGTCACTCTTGTCTTTTACGCGCTTGATATAATCAGGAATGTTTTTCACATCACCGATTTCATTGAGCATGTCCAGAACCGCTTCGTTGGCGCCGCCATGGGCAGGTCCCCATAAAGCAGTAATGCCAGAAGAAATACAGGCATATGGGTTGGCTCCGGTAGAGCCCGCCAGACGCACGGTAGAAGTAGACGCATTTTGTTCATGGTCAGCATGAAGCAGGAAGATTTTGTCCATCGCATCGGCTATTACCGGGCTGGGAACGTATTCCTCGCAAGGCGTGCCGAACATCATATAAAGAAAATTCTCCGAGAAACTCAGGTCATTTCTTGGATACATGAACGGTTGACCAATGGAATACTTGTAGCACATAGCGGCCAGAGTAGGGATCTTGGCAATCAGTCGAACTGCGGCTGTTTTTCGATGTTCTTCGTCATCAATAATCAGTCCGTTATGGTAGAACGCTGATAATGCGCCAACTGCACCAATCATCACTGACATGGGATGCGCGTGACGAGGAAAACTTGTAAACAGGTTACGAATCTGTTCATGCACCATGGTGTGGTGCTTGATATCGTCTATGAAATCAGCTTTTTCATCAGCGTTGGGGAGTTCACCGTTAAGCAGTAAGTAGCAGCACTCCATAAAATCTGATTTTTCTGCCAGTTGCTCAATGGGATAGCCGCGATAGAGCAAAACACCTTGATCACCATCTATATAAGTGATCTTGGACTCGCAGGAAGCCGTGGACATAAAGCCAGGGTCGTAGGTGAAAACACCCTTGGAGACCAGACTGCGGACGTCGATAACATCGGGCCCGACAGTGCCTTCATAAATCGGTAATTCAATAGTTTCGTCAATGCCATCCACTGACAACTGAGCTTTTTTCTCAGCCATAGGAACTCCTTACAGAAAATAATTCGAAGACTAACGGCAGGGATAACTTTACGAGAAATTCTAAATTCTGCACGTAGTTACGGATCGGCAACACTATCTTCTGATATGGAAATTGTCAATCACAGCGCCTTTTTTTGATGACAATTTTTCTGAGCCTATATGATGAAAAAGTCAGACTGATTTTGTCTGAACCGAAGTGACGCTAAATGCGTAAGTTACGAACATACATGGCAAAGTTGAATTTATGACTAGTCTGAATTATTTATCGAAAAATCGGAAAAAAGATTCAAACTCAGAAGCTAATTAGGGCATAATAGCGCCCGTTTGTGCGATGATCTTTAGGACTGATTAGTAAAGACTATCACAATTAATCACACTGATAGATTTTGATTTTTATATAATTTTCCTGACATTTTAAAGAGAAAGCAGTGAAACCATCTACTAAAAACGATCGCCCCGTAAATCTCGATTTAAGCACCATCAAGTTGCCCCTTGCAGCCATTACCTCTATTACTCATCGAATTTCCGGTGTGATCATGTTCGTAGGTATTGGCATTTTGCTGTGGATGCTTGAGTTATCCCTTTCCGGTGAGGCTGGCTTCAACCGGCTACAGGAATTACTAACGTCTCCTCTGGCAACTTTTGTTGTCTGGGGTGTGTTGTCAGCGCTGGCTTACCACCTCATTGCTGGTGTGAAGCATCTATTAATGGATGCGGGTATCGGTGAAACCAAAGAGGGCGCACCACGTGGCGCTACCATAGTGATAGTTGTCAGTCTGTTAACTATTCTGGCGCTGGGAGTATGGTTATGGGTATGAAGAATATGCAGGTTTCCAGTGTCACCAATTTCGGCCGCAGCGGCCTTTCCGACTGGCTGATACAGCGCGTCAGTGCAGTGATTCTTCTTTTATACATCGTCTGTCACACTGCGATTATCCTGAGTACCCCGGAGATATCCTATGCCCAATGGCGAGACCTGTTTGCAGGGACCACCATGCGTATTTTCAGTCTGATCACCTTGCTGGCACTCTGTGCTCATGCCTGGATTGGCATGTGGACCGTGGCTACAGATTACCTGACGACACGAATGATGGGCAGCAAAGCCACGCTGGTGCGTCTTGTATTCCTGGTTGGCTGCATAGCTGTGCTGGCAGTTTATTTCATCTGGGGCGTAATCATCTTATGGAGCGTGTAGTAATGGTTTTACCAAAGGAGTTATTGAAACGTGGCTAATATCAGAACCATGACATTTGATGGCGTGATTGTCGGTGGCGGCGGATCAGGTTTACGTGCGGCGCTTGAGCTTTCTCAGTCGGGTTATAAAACTGCGGTGATTTCCAAGGTTTTTCCAACCCGCTCTCATACCGTATCAGCCCAGGGCGGCATCACCTGTGCCATAGCCAGTACTGAACCTGATGATGACTGGCGCTGGCATATGTACGACACGGTCAAGGGCTCTGATTATATCGGTGACCAGGACGCTATCGAATATATGTGCTCGGAAGGCCCGCAGGCTGTTTTTGAACTCGAACATATGGGTTTGCCATTTTCCCGTAATGAAGATGGGCGTATTTATCAGCGTCCTTTTGGTGGCCAGTCACGTGAATACGGCAAAGGTGGTCAGGCGGCCCGAACCTGCGCTGCTGCAGACCGGACCGGCCATGCACTTCTGCATACCCTGTACCAGGCTAACCTGAAGAACAATACGGTTTTCTTTAATGAATGGTATGCCGTGGATCTGGTGAAAAATCAGCAAGGTCATGTAGTGGGTTTGATTGCCATCTGCATTGAAGACGGTGAAGTGGTATTTATTAAATCCAAGGCAACCGTGCTTGCCACTGGCGGTGCCGGACGTATTTATGCGTCAACCACCAATGCATTGATTAACACTGGTGATGGTATCGGCATGGCAATGCGCGCCGGTGTCCCTCAACAAGACATGGAAATGTGGCAGTTTCATCCCACCGGTATTTATGGTGCGGGCACGCTGATTACCGAAGGAAGCCGCGGAGAAGGCGGATACTTGGTAAATAAAGACGGCGAACGTTTCATGGAACGCTATGCACCAAATGCGAAAGATCTTGCTGGCCGCGATGTGGTGGCTCGCTCCATGGTATTGGAGATTCTGGAAGGGCGCGGTGTGGGTCCGGATGCTGACCACGTATTATTAAAACTCGACCATCTGGGTGAAAAAGTTCTAAATGACAAACTGCCGGGTATTCTTGAGTTATCCCGCACCTTTGCCCATGTTGATCCGGTCAAGGAGCCAATCCCGGTAGTGCCAACCTGTCACTACATGATGGGGGGAATTCCTACCAATATTCATGGCCAGGCACTGGGTCAAAATGTGGATGGCAGCGATAAGGTGATAGACGGCCTTTATGCCTGCGGTGAGGCGGCCTGTGTATCTGTTCATGGCGCTAATCGCCTGGGCGGTAATTCACTACTGGATCTGGTGGTGTTTGGCCGGGCCTCCGGAATATATATAGAAAAAATGCTAAGCAGCGGAATAGAGCAGCAGGAAGCCAGTGACAGTGATCTCGAGCTGGGTCTGTCGCGACTGGACAAGCTGAATCAGTCCAGTTCCGGTGAAAAGGTAGCAGACCTGCGTAAGGAATTGCAGGGGATTATGCAGAATCATTTTGGGGTATTCCGCAAAGGCGATTTTATGCGCGAAGGCATCCAGAAACTGCAGGCCATGCGCGAACGAATCGAAAACCCGCATCTGCAGGACAAGAGCAATGCTTTCAATACCGCACGTATTGAAGCGCTGGAATTACAGAACCTGTTTGAGGTGGCGGAAGCTACAGCTATTGCGGCAGAGGGCAGGGAAGAAAGCCGCGGCGCTCATGCCCGTGATGATTTCACTGAACGTGATGATGACAACTGGCTTTGTCACTCCATGTTTTATCCGGAAACCAAGACCCTGGGTAAGCGTAAGGTGAATTTTGCGCCCAAGACCGTGCCAACGTTTGAGCCGATGATTCGAACCTATTAATTCAAAGTTCAACATTTAGAGAGAACAATAACGTGTTAGTCAGTGTATATCGCTATAACCCCGAAACCGACCTGAAGCCTTCAATGAGGGACTATCAGATTGAAATTCCCGGCGGCAAGGACCTGATGGTGCTTGATGTTCTGGCCATGGTAAAAGAGCAGGACGACAGTGTGGCTTATCGACGTTCCTGTCGCGAAGGCGTATGTGGTTCAGATGGTATGAATATTAACGGTGTGAATGGTCTCGCCTGCATCACCCCTCTCTCTGATGTGGTGAAAAATGACAAGCTGGTATTGCGCCCATTGCCCGGGCTGCCAGTAGTGCGCGATCTGGTCGTGGATATGTCTATTTTTTACAAGCAGTACGAACGCATCGAGCCTTATCTGCAAAATGATGACCCGGTGCCTGCAATCGAGCGTCTGCAGTCCCCTGAAGATCGCGCCAAGCTCGATGGTCTCTATGAATGTATTCTTTGTGCCTGCTGTTCAACCAATTGCCCGTCATTCTGGTGGAATCCAGAAAAATTTGTTGGCCCTGCGGGTCTGCTGCAGGCCTATCGATTTCTCGCAGATAGCCGAGATACCCATACTGATGACCGTCTGGCCAACCTGGAAGATCCCTTCAGTGTATTCCGCTGTCGCGGCATTATGAATTGTGTGGCCGTTTGTCCGAAAGGATTGAATCCCACCAAAGCCATTGGTCATATCCGCGAAATGTTGATGGAACGAGGTGCCTGATAAGCCATTACCAGGCATCTGTTTAAGAATATAAATAACAAACAATAATGACTAACGAAATGCAGCGAGTCTGCCGTTTATTATAGTGCTTAATTTGTGTAGTAAAGACAGGGGATGACTTGAACTATGCTGGATAATTTTCGTGATCTGATGCTCGAGTCAGGGCATATTTCCGGTGGCAATCTTGATTATGTGGAAGGCCTGTATGAAAGCTGGCTTCACGATGCCAGCGCGGTACCGGAAGAATGGCAGCAGTATTTTTCTGAATTACCAGATATTGAAGGGGGAAATGCTCATGATATTTCCCATCAGGATGTCGTTGATCAGTTCAGGGGATTGCCGCGACGCGGTGCAGTAACTCCTCAAATGGTTACCGGCTCAGCACCTGGCAGCCTGTTGCATGAGGCAAAACAGGTTAGTGTTGTTCAGCTTATCAGTTCCTATCGTGTTCGAGGCCACCAGCATGCCAAACTGGATCCACTTGGCATCATGTACCGGGAAAATGTACCCGACCTGGAGTTGGGCTTTCATGGCCTTTCACCTTCTGACCTGAATTTATCTTTCCAGACCCAACCATTATTTATTGAAGAAGAAACCGCAACGCTGACAGAAATAGTTAGCGATCTGGAAAGTATTTACTGCTCCTCGATTGGTTATGAATATATGGCCATTGTGAATCTTGAAGAGAAGCAATGGATTCAGCGCCGTATTGAAAGCAGTCGCGGTAAACCAAATTACAGCAAGGAAAAGCGTCTTCATATTCTGGAGCGTCTGAGCGCGGCTGAGGGTCTGGAAAAACATCTGGATGGGAAGTATCCGGGCACAAAGCGTTTTGGTCTTGAAGGTGGAGAAAGCCTGATTCATGCCGTTGATGACATTATTCAACGTGCGGGTGAGCACGGCACCAAGGAAATTGTGATTGGCATGGCTCACCGTGGCCGACTCAATGTACTGGTCAATATCATGGGTAAAAACCCGTTTGATCTGTTCGAGGAGTTTGAAGGCAAGCTGGTACTGGAAAGTTCAGGGGATGTGAAATATCACTCCGGGTTTTCCTCCAATATTATGACGCCGGCAGGAGAAGTCCACTGCAGCATGGCGTTCAATCCCAGTCATCTTGAAATTGTTTCACCAGTGGTTGAGGGTTCAGTGCGTGCCAGACAGGACCGACGCAAGGATCCACATGGTACAACAGTTCTGCCGATACTGATTCATGGTGATGCTGCCTTCGCCGGACAGGGCGTGGTCATGGAAACGTTCCAGATGTCACAGACGCGTGCTTATGGCACAGGTGGCACGGTACATATAGTGCTTAATAACCAGATTGGTTTCACCACGTCACGCCAGGAAGATGTTCGCTCTACAGAATACTGCACAGATATTGCAAAAATGGTCCAGGCGCCGATCTTTCATGTCAATGGTGATGACCCTGAAGCGGTTCTTTTTGTCACCCATCTGGCGCTGGATTACCGCAACAAGTTTCGCAAGGACGTGGTAGTGGATCTGGTGTGTTATCGACGACGGGGTCATAACGAAACTGACGAACCGAGCACCACTCAGCCATTGATGTACCACGCCATCAAACAGCATCCTTCCACGCGCACCCTTTATGCCGGCAAGCTGATCGAAGCAGGTCTGATTTCGGAAGAAGAAGTGGATGCCATGAATAACAATTATCGTACTTCGCTGGATGAAGGCACTCATGTGGTTCAGAGTCTGGTTCATGTGCCAAATACTGCTTTGTTTGTTGATTGGCGTCCCTACCTGGGGCACTCCTGGGATATGCCTTGTGAAACACATATTCATATCGTTCATTTGAAGAAGCTGGCAGAGCGGCTGGTGACTTTACCCGATGGCTTCAAACTCAACCGTCAGGTTAAAAAGCTGATGGAAGACCGCACGCGAATGGCGCACGGAGAACAGGCGATTGACTGGGGCTTTGCCGAATGCCTCGCTTACGCCAGTCTGGTAGACAACAATTACAAGGTGCGGATTACCGGTCAGGATGTCGGCAGGGGAACCTTTTCTCATCGCCATGCTGTGCTCCATGAGCAGGACAGCGGGAGAAACTACGTCCCGTTAAGCCATATTTCCGATGCGCAACGAAAATTTGTGATTTTTGATTCCATTTTGTCAGAGGAAGCAGTGCTGGCTTTTGAATTTGGTTACGCCAGTACCCGGCCTGATGCTCTGGTTATCTGGGAAGCCCAGTTTGGTGATTTCGCCAATGGCGCACAGGTGGTAATCGATCAGTTTCTTACCAGTTGTGAGAACAAATGGGACCGTCTCTGCGGTCTTACTCTGTTGCTGCCCCATGGCTATGAGGGGCAAGGTCCGGAACATTCTTCGGCCAGGCTGGAAAGATTTTTGCAGTTGTGCGCAGAGCAGAATATTCAGGTTTGCATTCCAACTACACCGGCGCAGGTATTTCATATGATCAGGCGTCAGATGATCAGGCCTCTGCGTAAACCGCTGATTGTGATGACGCCAAAAAGTTTGTTGCGTCATCCGGAAGCGATTTCCACTATGGATGAATTGGCTGACGGCGCGTTCCATACTGTGTTGCCCGAAACTGATGCCGATATTGATCCGAAACAGGTCACTCGTATTGTGTTGTGCAGCGGTAAGGTCTATTACGATTTACGCGCCAAACGCAGGGAACGGGAGATCCATGATGTTGCCATTATCAGGCTGGAACAGATGTATCCGTTCCCGGAAGAAACCCTGCACGATATCCTGAAACCCTACAAACGCTATAAGGAAGTGGTGTGGTGCCAGGAAGAACCTCAAAACCAGGGCGCCTGGTATCAGATACTGCATCATATAAAGAATGTGATACGTCGCAAGCGTGCCAGCTTTCAGCTGGATTACGCCGGTCGGGAAGCTTCAGCATCGCCAGCAACAGGCTATATGTCGCTGCATCTGCAGCAGCAGCAAAAACTGGTGCGTGATGCACTGGGACTGGATGATGAAGATAAAAGGTAAAAGGATAGTCGCTTCGGATTAAAACGGAAGCGGAGAATCCTGGGGAAAGTTTGTAGGTATTAACCAAGAATAAAAAGGAAAGGGCATGACCATAGAAATTAAAGCGCCGACCTTACCGGAATCTGTTCCCGATGGAACCATTGCTACCTGGTACAAAAAACCGGGTGAGAGTGTCTCCCGTGACGAACTTATTGTTGATATTGAAACCGACAAGGTAGTACTCGAAGTAGTAGCACCGGCCGATGGCGTGTTGAAGGATATCAAAAAAGCAGAAGGTGATACGATTGTCAGCAATGAAGTGCTGGCTATTTTTGAAGAAGGCGGGCTTGCTGCTGCTCCTGCAGCCGAGCCAGTTGCTGTAGAAGCTCCAGAACAAGCAGCAGTGGCGGCAGCTGAAAATGATGAAGATCAAAGTGACCTGTCAGTATTATTGAGTCCCGCTGCACGTAAACTCGTAGAAGAAAATAATCTGGATGCAAACCTTATCCAAAGTACTGGCAAGGATGGCAGGATAACCAAGGAAGATGTTGTCAATTACCTGAAAGCGCCGGCAGAACCGGCGGCTCCTGCAACTCCTGTTGCAGCTCCAGCGGCTCAGCAGAAAGCGACTGCTCCTGCGCAACCGGTTAGCGTCGGTGTTGATGGCGAACGAACTGAAAAACGCGTTCCGATTTCCCGCCTGCGGGCAAAAGTGGCAGAACGTCTGCTGCAGGCAACCCAGACTACCGCCATGTTGACTACTTTCAATGAAGTCAATATGCAGGAAGTAATGGAACTTAGAGAAAGGTATAAAGCAGCATTTGAAAAACAACATGACGGTACCAAGTTGGGATTCATGTCATTTTTTGTGCGCGCCAGCGTGGAAGCTTTAAAACGTTTCCCTGCAGTGAATGCCTCTATGGATGGCAGCGATATTATTTATCATGGTTATCAGGATATAGGCGTGGCAGTTTCTTCGCCCCGAGGTCTGGTAGTACCGGTATTGCGTGATGCAGATGCCTTGAGTTTTGCCGGTACAGAGCAGGCCATTCGTGATTTTGGCATCAAGGCTCGTGATGGCAAGCTCGGTATAGATGAGATGACTGGTGGTACGTTTACTATTTCCAACGGCGGTGTATTTGGTTCATTGTTATCAACCCCCATTCTAAACCCGCCACAAACTGCAATTCTGGGGATGCATAAAATCCAGGAACGTCCGATGGCGGTTAATGGTGAAGTCAAGATACTACCGATGATGTACCTGGCACTTTCTTATGATCATCGTATGATTGATGGAAAGGAGGCGGTGCAGTTTCTGGTCACCATCAAGGAATTGTTGGAAGATCCGGCAAGAATCTTTTTAGAAGTTTAAACGTTATCAGTACGCATTAATTATTAACAGGCAGCAGACAGGAATTAACAATGGCAGATTTTGACGTAATAGTAATCGGCGCAGGTCCGGGAGGGTATGTGGCAGCTATCCGTGCTACCCAGTTGGGGCTGAAGACCGCTTGTGTTGAGAAATGGATAGATGCCAGTAACAAGCCCGTTTATGGTGGTACCTGTCTCAATGTTGGCTGTATTCCTTCCAAGGCTCTGCTGGATTCCTCGCATAAATTTGCCGAGGCCAGTCATGATTTTGATGTGCATGGCATCAAGGTAAGTAAGGTCAGTATCGATGTGCCCGCAATGATTGCGCGAAAAGAGAAGGTCGTTAAGCAGCTTACCGGTGGTATCACCGGATTGTTTCGCGCCAATAAGGTAGAGGGAATATCGGGCACCGGAAGGCTGTTAAAAGACAAGCAGGTTGAGGTGACTGATCACGAAGGCAAGACTAGCGTTTACTCTGCTGACAACGTCATTCTTGCAGCGGGTTCAGTTCCTATCGAAATTCCACCTACGCCCCTGGACCATGATGTGATTGTGGATTCCACCGGGGCTCTTGAATTCCAGGAAGTCCCAAAACGGCTTGGCGTTATTGGCGCAGGCGTAATCGGGCTGGAACTGGGATCGGTATGGGCGCGCCTGGGTGCTGAAGTAGTGGTGCTTGAGGCTGTGGATGCATTCCTGCCCATGATTGATCAGCAGATTGCCAAGGAGGCGAAGAAGATACTGACTAAACAAGGATTGGATATTCGTCTTGGTGCCAAGGTGACTGGTAGTGCCCTGAAAAAAGGCAAAGCCAAAGGGGTAACCGTTACCTATCAGGATAGCGAAGGCGAGAAGAAAGAAGATTTCGACAAGTTGATTGTGTGTGTCGGTCGTCGTCCCTTGTCAGACAAATTATTTGCAGATGATAGCGGCGTGGAAACCAATGAGCGAGGTTTTGTAACCGTAGACGATCATTGTGCAACAGGGGTGCCGGGCGTTTATGCAGTGGGAGATCTGGTACGCGGTCCCATGCTGGCCCATAAAAGCTCCGAGGAAGGTGTTATGGTTGCCGAGATTATCGCCGGACAAAAGGCTTCGATGAACTATGATCTTGTTCCTTCTGTCATTTACACGCACCCGGAAATTGCTGCGGTAGGAAAAACTGAAGAACAGCTAAAAGCCGAAGGAATTGAATATAACACCGGCGTTTTCCCCTTCGCTGCCAGTGGTCGAGCTCTTGCTGCAAATGATTCTGACGGCATGGTCAAAATATTGGCTGATGCAAAAACCGATCGTGTACTGGGCTGTCATATTATTGGTCCTTCCGCGGCAGATCTGGCTCAGACAGTGGTAGTCGCAATGGAGTTCAGCAGTAGTGCTGAAGATATTGGCATGACAGTGTTCTCTCATCCTGCCCTTTGTGAGGCAGTACATGAAGCTGCACTGGCGGTGAATGGTCACGCAATACATATCGCAAACAGAAAAAAACGCTAGAAAGAAACTTACGGTTTACAGGTTTAACAAACAGATAGGTATCAAATGAATTTACACGAATACCAGGCCAAGAAAATATTCGCTGATTATGGATTGCCGGTTTCAAAAGGCTATGCCTGCGACAACCCCAAGGATGCAGCAGATGCTGCTGGCAAACTTGGTGGCGACAAATGGGTAGTTAAAGCGCAGGTACATGCTGGCGGTCGGGGCAAGGCTGGCGGTGTCAAGCTGGTAACAAGCAAAGCGGAAATTGAAGAGTTTGCGCGTCAATGGTTGGGGCAGCGACTGGTGACCTATCAGACTGACAAGGATGGACAACCTGTAACCAAAATCCTTGTGGAAGAGTGTACGGATATTGCGCAGGAGTTATATCTAGGCGCGGTTATTGATCGCAGTTCCAGGCGCGTTGTATTCATGGCATCAACCGAAGGTGGTGTTGAGATTGAAAAGGTTGCCCATGAGACGCCAGAGAAAATTCTGCGAGCGACTATCGACCCCTTAGTTGGTCCGCAGCCATATCAGGGTAGAGAGCTGGCATTCAAACTTGGTTTGAGTGGCGATCAGATAAAGCAGTTCACAAATATATTCCTGGGCCTTGCAAAAATATTTGTCGAATGTGATCTGGCTCTGCTAGAGATTAACCCGCTGGTGATAACAACGGCTGGGGATCTACATTGTCTTGATGCCAAGCTGAACATAGATGGGAATTCCCTGTACCGTCATCCTGACTTGAAGGAAATGCATGATCCTACCCAGGATGATGAGCGCGAAGTCAATGCTGCCAAGTGGGATCTTAACTATGTTGCCCTGGATGGAAGTATTGGCTGCATGGTAAACGGTGCTGGCCTGGCTATGGGCACAATGGACATCGTCAAACTTTATGGCGGGGACCCGGCAAACTTTCTGGATGTTGGTGGTGGTGCCACAAAAGAAAGGGTATCAGAAGCATTCAAGATTATTTTGTCTGATGAAAAAGTCAAAGCGGTACTGGTTAATATTTTTGGCGGCATCGTGCGCTGTGATTTGATTGCGGAAGGAATTGTGGGTGCGGTCGAGGAAGTTGGTGTGAAGGTGCCGGTTGTTGTAAGGCTTGAAGGAAATAATGCAGATCTTGGCAAAAAAGTATTGTCCGAAAGTGGACTTAATATTATTGCAGCAGACAGCCTTAGTCAGGCTGCCCAGGAAGCAGTAACGGCAGCGGGAGGCAAATAATGAGTATTCTTATTAATAAATCTACACGTGTGATCTGTCAGGGATTTACCGGTTCCCAGGGAACCTATCATTCAGAGCAGGCAATCGAATACGGCACCAACATGGTTGGCGGTGTCACTCCAGGCAAGGGGGGGCAGGTGCACCTTGATTTGCCGGTTTTTAATACTGTAAGTGAAGCTGTTGCTGAAACCGGCGCTGAGGCATCGGTAATCTATGTGCCTGCACCGTTTTGTAAGGATTCAATTCTTGAAGCTGCCTTTGCCGGTGTGCAACTCATTGTCTGTATTACTGAAGGCATTCCTACACTCGACATGCTTGAAGTCAAAGTCAAATGTGATGAGCTAGGTGTTCGCCTGATAGGCCCAAATTGCCCGGGAGTTATTACACCGGGTGAATCCAAAATTGGCATCATGCCAGGTCATATTCACCTGCCAGGTAAAGTCGGCATTGTTTCCCGCTCCGGCACATTAACCTACGAAGCGGTTAAACAAACAACTGATTATGGCTTTGGTCAGTCTACTTGCGTAGGTATCGGTGGCGATCCGATTCCAGGTTCCAACTTTATTGATATTCTGGCGTTGCTGGAAAAAGATGAACAAACTGAAGCCATCGTTATGATTGGTGAAATTGGCGGGACGGCCGAGGAAGAGGCAGCCCAGTTTATCAAGACCAATGTCACCAAGCCTGTTGTATCTTATATAGCAGGGGTTACTGCGCCATCAGGTAAGCGCATGGGACATGCCGGTGCTATTATTTCTGGAGGAAAAGGCACTGCTGAGGAAAAATTCGCCGCGCTTAATGATGCCGGTGTCACAACGGTGAGAAGTCTTGCTGAAATTGGCGAAGGGCTTAAGAAAGCTGCTGGCTGGTAAGATAAAATAACTGACCAGAGAGTCACTTTATTGGTTAAAAATGGCTGGTTTTAGCGCCTTATTTTGGCGCGCACAACCTCTTAAGCGGGCATTTTCCAAGCTTCTTGCAAACAGCTGCTGTTAACCCAGAAATGCTTTGATTTTTTAAGTATTAAGGTGTTCAATCTGGCACTAGTATTTGATATGCTGAGCGGCCTCAGGGATATGAGGACTTTATTCAGGGATGACTTGCTAATACCGAGTTTATAATTTAACGGTCAGGCGATATTTATTATTGCCGGCCTTTTAGTTAATAGGGTTTTATCTTTCGATTAGACTTTTAGTACTCGACTAAATTCAGGTAATTATCCAATGAGATAAGCCTGAATTGATACGGGGCTAAATCTTGGATGTGGGATGAGTGTTTGAAGGTCTGCTCATCTTTTTTTAGATTTTTTTTAAATAAGTGGGACTACACATGAACTACCATCGTTTCAAGCAAGGGATACTTGTTCCTTTATTAATGCTGCCAATGGTACTTGGTTTCGGCACTGCTTCTGCACAGGACACTGTCATCGATACCAGTATTATTGACAGAGCAAACGCTCTGGCAGGTGAAGCAATTGCATCAGCTGCCCAGGCACAGGTACGCATCAACCAGCTTTCAGACGAAGCAGATGAGATTCTTCAGGAATATCGTGAAGTGGCTAAAATCGTCGATGGTCTGGAAGTCTATAATGCGAGCTATCGCAGGACTATCGCCGAGCAGGTAAGAACTATTGCTCAATATGACCGATCTATTGAGGATGCTGCGGCCCTGCAAAGACAGGTTCCACCTCTGATGGAAAGGATGATGGTTGCTCTGGAGCAGTTTGTTGAACTGGACCTTCCGTTTCTAATTGACGAAAGACAGGCTCGTTTGAACCTGATCCGAGACACTTTTGACGACTCAAGTGTTAACGTTGCAGAAAAATTCCGCCTCGTTCTTGCCGCCTATCAGCAGGAAATCAATTACGGCCGGGTTATGCAGCATTACACGGACTCACTTGAAATCGGTGGTACAGAACGAGACGTGGATATTTTGCGTGTCGGTCGCGTTGCCCTGTTATATCAAACAAGTGACCAGACCGAGACAGGTGTTTGGGACAAGGCCACTAACCAGTGGGTAACACTGGAAGATGATTACCGTCGCCCTGTTGCGAACGCCATTAGAATGGCCCA
>Ga0255783_10002031_pt1 | contig 20704 bp, 17 predicted proteins | sample 011ome_22_FD_179981 | JGI IMG/M metagenome (GOLD analysis project Ga0255783, IMG submission 179981) | Coastal salt marsh microbial communities from the Groves Creek Marsh, Skidaway Island, Georgia - 011507BT metaG (version 2) | ecosystem: Environmental > Aquatic > Marine > Intertidal zone >... | reverse complement strand
AGGCGAAAGCGGCGCAAGCATTGGCTTCCGCGTCGCCCTCAAGCAGGTGGACTAACCCTCCTCCGGCTCAAAGCCGACAATCTCTTCGTCTAGGCATTCGGATAATTCCCATTTCTCGGAAAGTTGAGAAGACCGATGTACTCTTTCCACGCCTTCCTATCACGAAACCCCACAACGCCCCCCCTCTAGGGCATATTCGGATTAGGTAAGCAATATTTCCTTAACAGCAAAAATGGGTTGAAAATGTTTAGAGAATTAAGAATAGCGGAAGTTCAGATTCATTTTCACAGCTCTATCCATATTAGTATTTCCAGATAAGGCATTTATCGTTGTCAGTATTTTGTCAGTTTATTTACCAAAACATTCAAATCTACGCTTCTCTATGGTATTTAGACTAAATTGAATAGAATTATGAGAGATTCTCTCAAAGTAGCTATATTACTAGCCATTCACTCTCTTGCTACATAATGCAAGAGAGTGCCCGAGGAGGGACTTGAACCCTCACTCCCTAGGGGAAACGGATTTTAAGTCCGCAGCGTCTACCATTCCGCCACTCGGGCAACAATTTTTCTTTTAGCAATCTTCACACAAGGAATCGACAAAATATTTTGTTTTGTTTTATGGAAAGGGAAAGAAATTGAATTTTAAATGGTATGGGCAGAAAAAATGTAGTTCTTGCATTCATAAATCTACTATGGTTCAAAAGTATTATGAATGAGAGAGTTTTATTTGTTGATGATGAAGAATCTATACTAAAAGGAATAAAACTTAACCTTGGAAGAGCTTTTGCAGTAACGGTTGCTAATGGGCCTTACGAGGCCATTGAGGTTATTAACGAACAAGGCCATTTTCCTGTCGTTGTCTCCGATATGCGTATGCCCAAAATGGATGGAGCCACATTGCTTCGCACTATAAAGGAAAATAATCCTGAAACCATATGTATTTTGCTTACTGGGCATGCCGACTTTGAATTTGGCGGAGCTGAAGCTGTTCAATCTGGCATGCTTTATAAAATTCTAAATAAGCCCTGCCCGCCTGACAGATTAAAAGCGACTATCCATGCAGCCCTAAAAGCTAGCAAAGACGACGAGGAAGACGAAGAAAAAGCACCCGATTTTGTACTGTAAAGAAGATCCAAGTTTTACAATTCAGTCTTGGTAACTTTAACCTCTCTCCATGAAACAATGGAGAGGTAACCGCCTAGCAAAAGCATAGCGATTGAGGTGCCACCAATCAAAGATGAGACTCCATTATTCCAAGCCATCCAACCCAGTGCGATCATGGGCATGATAAACATCAAGGAAGCGGGCCAAAGAGCAAACCCATATTTTGTTCCTCTCGCACGAAGAAATACTACGAAGGTAATCAGGGCAAATGCGGCAAGCAACTGATTCGTTGCACCAAACAAAGGCCAAATTGCTTTCCAAACGGGTATTGAAGATTCATTCGGTCCAGGAAAAGACTGAAATACAAGAATTCCCGGCAAAAATAAGGCACCTAATGTCCCTAGGTAGCGGCTAGATTGGTTTCTCCATGAAAACAACTCCTCAATCAAAAAACGGGTTAAACGAGTACATGTATCGAGGGTGGTCAGCAGAAAAGTACTGATGGCAAGCATGGCAAATTCTACTCCAAGATGTGAGGGCACCCCTACCGCAGAGAAAAACTTCGATGCACCGTTGGCAAAGACGCCCACTGGAGTGCCCCCGCTTTCTCTCTCGCCTACAGTAAGCACAGCGACACAACCCAGGGCAAAGACCGCAAGAACTCCTTCCAATAACATGCCACCGTAGGTTACACGGCGAGTATCAGTTTCCACCTGAATCTGCTTGGAGGTTGTACCGCTGGCTACAATGCTGTGAAACCCACTGCACGCCCCACAAGCCACGGTGATAAAGAGAAAAGGAACTAACATGCCAAGCTTTTCCGACTCCCAGCCAATGAACGCTGGAAGTTGTAACGTCTCTCCAGCCATAACCATACCCACAGCACCTAAACCAAGAATTGCATATAAAAATCCGGCGCTTAAAAAGTCGCGGGGTTGCAATAAGACTCCAACCGGTAGCACGGCAGCGAAAAAGCAATAGGCCAGCGTAATTCCTATCCAAAGTTCTTTAGTCAAAGACATTGCAGGAAAAAAATGGCCAAACGCAAGACCCAGGAAAGTGAGAGGGAAAAAGAATAGTGCTAATGAAAGAAGGGAAAAACGGTTAGTTCTTAGCAATACTCCAAAAATTACCGCCATCACAATAAACCACCCCGAGGCAGACGCTACGGCAGGTTGACTGGCAAAGGTATTGGCCGTGAGATCCAAAAAAACGATAATAACATAGACCAGGGCCAAGAGCACAAAGATCAAAAAAAGTTTTCCCGCCCTTGCCCCTACATGCTGCTTCATCACATCTGCAATTGAACGGCCCTGATTTCTTATCGACATGAATGCACTGCCAAAATCGTGAACACCACCTACAAAGATTGCACCCACAAGAATCCATACCCATGTGGGTCCCCACCCAAAGTATGTTGCCGCAAGGATTGGGCCAACAATAGGACCTGCTCCCGCTATTGATGAAAAATGGTGACCAAAAAGAACTGAAGGTTTAGCAGGCGAATAATCAACTCCATCCTCCTTGGCAACGGCAGGTGTTACTCTGGTATCATCTAGTTGGCATCTGTTGCTTAAAAATTTTCCATAAACTCGATAAGCAAAGAAAAATATGAGTGCACTCGAAAGAAGAATTAAAGGAAACATTGTGCAATCTAAGCAATAAAAGGACAGATTTGCAATAGCCTGAAATTCAATTTTATGGTCAAAAAAATCAACCTAGTGTACTTATAAAAAGAGCGATTAAACAGTCTACTTCCTTGAATAACTGTTGGGGGATTAGCTAGGCGAAATTGGAGTATACGATTCTAAAGAATGATCTTCACTTTTTCTTGCTGGCATAAGCAATGCAGTTGACCGAGCTAGTGCTAGGAGATTCTTACTTTGGAGGGTAGCGAGGGTTGAAGACAATCGGTCTCGGTTGGGCTTTCCACTTATCGTAATCGGAAGGATTTTGTTTTTTTAATTCAATAGGCAGTCGATCTTCCCATCTCATCGAATTGAACATAATGGAGTTCCTCTCTTAGTGTTGTTGGTTGCACGCTCCTCCCGCCGGAGCGATGTTGATGATTACAAAAAGGTCACAGAGATTTAAAATGACATACATATCTCAGTTCTTAGAGTAAGAACATTGCAGGTAGCCAGTTTGGTTCACTCATAGCATCCATAGACTTACTGAAACTCACTTATATCATTTATGCAAATTTTCATCTCTTTTATTTGTAAAATAAATTTTCATTACATTACCTTTCTAACAGTTGCATTTTTTTGCTCAAGTGGATGTGCCCCCACTCCTCTCGAAGTAGTGGAAGAATGGAAATCAAAGGGATGGAAGGTCGTAGATGTCCATGGAGTTGAGGGCCCTACAAAAAGGCATGGAAAATTAATGAGCAAAGAAGCCAAAGCAGTGGAGGCTTCTTGGGTTGAGAATGGAAAGCGCCTGACAAAAGTTTACCAACAGGACCGAGTTCAAGTACTTGTCCTTCGTTTTTTTAAGGATAACGATGACCAGTATGCGGTTGTCATGACTAAAAAGAAATAAAAAGGGCGGTGAATTGCTCCACCGCCCTTCGTATTTTTAAAGCAGCTAAATTTTTAAGAAAGAGCTTCTTTGGTTGTTTTGATAATTGCTGAAGCGATTCTGTAAGGATCACCATTAGAAGCAGGGCGACGGTCTTCTAAGCGACCTTTCCAACCATCTTGAATGGTACCGACTGGTATACGAATGGATGCCCCACGATCAGAAACCCCGTAACTAAACTTATCAATAGATTGGGTTTCGTGTAGACCAGTGAGACGTTTATTATTTTCAGCACCATAGACTGAAATATGACGGTCAATATTCTTGCCGAACTCTTCACAGATTTTCTTGAATAATTCTTCACCGCCCTGCTCGCGCATGGCAGCATTGGAAAAGTTAGCATGCATTCCAGATCCATTCCAATCGCCTTGGATAGGTTTAGGATGAAGATCGATGGCAATATCATAAGACTCAGCAGTGCGCTCGAGAAGATAGCGGGCTAGCCAAATTTGGTCACCAGCACTTTTAGCACCTTTGGCGAAAATTTGGTATTCCCACTGGCCCATCATCACTTCCGCGTTGATACCTTCAACATTCAACCCTGCTTCAAGGCAAAGATGGAGATGTTCATCAACCAGTTCACGACCTTTGGTGTTACGGGCACCAACTGAGGTATAGTAAGGTCCCTGCGGCCCTGGATACCCTCCCTTAGGGAAACCAAGGGGAAGATCCGTTTCAAGATCGATCAGGGTGTATTCCTGCTCAAATCCGAACCAAAAGTCATTATCATCGTCATCAATGGTTGCACGACCATTTGATTCATGGGGAGTGCCATCAGGATTGAGCACTTCACACATGACCAACCATCCATTCCCTCCGAAACGGTCTGGATCCTCGATAACAAATACGGGTTCCAACAAACAATCGGAAGAACCTCCTTCAGCTTGTTCGGTGGATGAACCATCAAAGGACCATTGCTTTACATCCTCCAGCTTACCGCTGAAGTTTTCAACGATCATCGTTTTACTGCGTAGACTCTGGGTGGGCTTGTAGCCGTCGAGCCATATATATTCTAGCTTGTGCTTACTCATAAGATTTAGGGTTAAATTGATATTTTAAATCAAGGCAATTTGGAACAATATTAGAGTTAGCAAAACGGATGCCAAACTCCTTTACGAGCAACAAATGTAAAAGAATTTACACAAATTTTCCCCAAATGAGAAGTGTTGTGATCTAAGGGATTGATGGAAACACGGGAGGCTAGTTCCTCCATGGCTTTTCTGGTGCATTTGCCTGCAGTCTTAACTCATCACTCATGGATGAAATAGTTGATCGCCAGCATTCAGACTTTTTGTCGATATGATTAAATATTTGAAAGCTAAGAGAAGATAGAACCCAAGTATTTGCATCCAATTCATCTTCTAGTTGACCTGGTGACCAACCGGAATGCCCCAAGAAAGAGGCAACATGAATGTTTTTCTTTTGAGCAATGAGGGACTCTGCTTTTGTAATATCGATACCAAAATGCAGGCGAAAAGAATGTTCTTTATCCTTCCAATCCCAAGCCGCAAGAATAAGTTTATCTTTATCTACCGGACCACCGTCATAAACTGGACAATCACCAATGGAAAGTTTAGCGAACTCCTTATCCATTTGTGTAAGGGTTTTTTCAAGAGGACGGTTTAACACAACCCCTAAGGTACCCTCGCTTTCTGAATGATTCGAAAGAAAAACTACCGTCTTTGAAAAATTTGGGTCACGCAAAGATGGGTGAGACAATAAAACAGAACCCGAGAGTAAAACAGGTTGCTTAAATCTGGAGGTAACATTCAAAGAACATTACCTTAATGCCAAAAGAATAGAAAAATCAAGTCCCCACTTCAGCAGGCACGGTAGAGTCTTTTTTGGCTTTCTTCGGCTTCGTAGAATCTTCTTTTTCAGAAGTTTTTGAATCTTCGATCACTTCACCCGGGGTTTCAGGTGGTGCAGTAACTTCAGCATCTCCCCACTGCTCTTCGTAAAGAGCTTTCAAATGTGTAAAAACTTCCACAATCGAAGAATCCTCCTCAATCTCGAAGAGTTTAAGAATCAGCTCTTTGTTATTACGTAATTGTAGTCTTTTGCCCAATGTTTCCATGCCACGATAGCTATTGATAACATCGCGTGCCTCTTCCTGTTTAGCCAAAATCCTTTTCGCTTCTCTATATGTAATTCCCATGACTTAATATTTTTTTATTTCCACAACACCTTGGCAAACTGAGGGAATAATTTCCTCAATTGCCCCATCCACTCTAATTTTTAAGCATGTATTTTGGAGAACTCCATTAAAAAAACAAAAAAAACGAATTTTTTATTCACAAGGAGACACAAAAAAGGGGACGATTCATGTTGAATCGCCCCCGCAAAAGCTGAACTAATGTAATTCTTAGGAAACCACGTCGACCATGGCTTTGAGGATCGAATTCCAAGTTGCAGGATTTTCTAAAGTCGCATTTGGAAACATACAACCATCCCAACAGATGTGCTTGATTCCACGATCCTGAAAGTCTTTCAGCCAGTAACTTGAACAGCGTGCAATGTCGAGCTTGCCGTTCGGGTCATCTGCTGGGCAATGCTTACCCGTCTTATCATGTGACCCCGCTCCATGTACCTGACCATCGTTTTGAGCGACATGGAAATCAATTGTCCAGGGGCGCAACTTATCTGTCATCTTTTCATAGGCAGCGTAAAATTCTTCATCGCTGTAGCCATCATGAAGCAAGGCATGCTCTGGAGCATTGTAACCCATAAGATATAAATATGTGTGAGCTAAGTCAGCTTGAAAGCCTAGAGTTTCTGGCAGTCCAACCCCTTCGAGGAGATCGAGCACATCTTTCCAGCTGTGCATACCGGCCCAGCAGATTTCACCTTCCACAGCAAGACGCTCACCATGATCTGATGCAATGGCTGACGCTTTCTTAAAGGTGTCGATAATACGGGCAGTTCCCTCACCTGGGTTAGCTTTCCATTTCTCGACCCCGAATTCTGCGGAGTCGATGCGGATCACCCCTCCTTTGCGCACTCCATGGTCATTGAAAACTTTGCCAATTCGACAAGCCAGCTTTACTGCATCCAAAAATTTTCCCTGCTGTTCATCCGTTCCCATAGCAGAATCTCCCACAGTACCTGGCCAAACTGGGGCAACCAACGAGCCTACATCAAATCCATGGCTTTGGATGAGGTCAGCAGTTTTCTTCAGGTCATCATCACTAGCTTCAGGATCGGTATGGGGGAGAAAGAGAAAATAATCGACTCCATCAAATTTACGACCGTTGACTTCCGCTCCTGCTGTTAGCTCAAGCATACGCTCTAAACTAATTGGAGGTTCTTCGCCCTCGCCGTCGCCTTTACCGACGAGACCGGGCCACATTGCATTGTGTAATTTCAAAGTAGAGAGGCTCATATTCAGATGAATTTGGGGATTAAGGTTTACAAAACTTTACTTGTTCAAGAAATACTTGTTGGGTTCAAGAAAAAAGGTGAACTTTGAAATATTTAGGAAAAGCTTATCTTGTGCTTATTTTTGAATGATATTATTAATGAGCATTACATTAAATTACTCGATTCAATTACATATGAATTTTTTAAATCATAAATTACTCCTCGTTTTACTCTCACTTTCCCTTGTTAGTTGCTCCGACAACTCCTCGGATGCTCAATATTTGGAAAGTTCAGACAGCGATGATGTAAATATAACTCAAAACCTTAGCCCTAACACCAGCGATACGGTTCCGGAAACGAACCCTCTCCTGCCATACGATATCATAAACCACAAAGGTGAAAGCGTTTCATCCAGTGTTTTATCAGGTAAGATACTGGGTATCTATTTCTCAGCCCAGTGGTGCCCTCCATGCCGCAGCTTCACTCCCAACCTTGTGGAATTTAGGGACAGAAACTCCAAAGATTTCGAAGTCGTCTTTGTTTCCGCTGACCGATCTCCTTCAGATCAACTTAAATATATGGAAAAATACGACATGAAGTGGTATGCAATTCCTCATGGATCACCTGCGGTTAATGAACTGAATAAAAAATTTGAGGTTCGTGGAATTCCCTCTCTTGTAATTGTAGATCCTAAAGGAAACACCATCACCAAGAATGGTCGTGGTGATGTATCAGGAAATCCTTCGGGTGCTCTGGCCAGTTGGAAAAAGAAGTCCTAACCAACTTAATTATTCTTTGATATTCCTGCCTCAAAGCAGGTTATTTCTTCATCTTCGTCGTGGTCAATTTTGATTTCTGTATCATTGGTGGCGGAATCGTAGGGCTTGCGACCGCATTTCGATTAGGCCAAAAATTTCCTGATAAATCGATCGGTGTAATCGAAAAAGAAAACAAACTGGCCGAACACCAAACTGGAAGAAACTCGGGCGTCCTACACTCTGGAATTTACTACAAACCAGGCTCACTTAAGGCACGAAACTGCCGAAAGGGAAAACAGGCAATGGAACGATTCTGTGCGGATCATGGCATTGACTATGAACTTTGCGGGAAAGTAATTGTGGCTACCCGTAAAGAAGAGATCGGAAGATTGGATAAGATTTATGAAAGAGGACAAGCCAACGGCGTAACCTGCGAATTAATCACAAAAGAACGACTGAAGGAAATTGAACCTCATGCCGCAGGAGTAAAAGGGATCCATGTACCAGAATGTGGGATCGTTAATTACAGTCAGGTTTGCGAGCGACTCGGTGAATTACTTACCCAAGGAACCAGGAATCAAATCCTTCTTGAAGAAGAGGTAATAAGTATTTCAAAAATGCCGAGTGAGATTATCGTACAAACAAAAAAACAAACAATTTGCTGCCAACATCTGATCAACTGTGCCGGCTTGCACTCCGACCGCATGACTAAGCTAGGCGGGCAATCACCCGATGCTAAAATTATTCCATTTAAAGGAGAGTACTATTTTTTGTCCAAGGAAGCCGAAAGCCTTTGCAATCATTTGATCTATCCAGTGCCTGACCCCAAATTTCCCTTTCTCGGCGTCCACTTCACTAGGCTAATCGAGGGAGGGGTGGAGTGTGGTCCAAACGCCGTGTTGGCCTTTGGGCGCGAAGCCTACAAAAAGTTTGAGTTTTCCCCGAAGGACTTTCTTGAATCGGTCACCTACCCGGGTTTCCAGATCATGGCGATGAAGAACTGGAAGATGGGATGGGGAGAAATGTGGCGCTCTATTTCCAAACAGGCTTTTGTACGAGCTCTACAAAAACTTGTTCCTTCGATTCAGGCTGAACACCTCTCCCCTGCCCCAGCAGGTATCCGTGCTCAGGCGGTGGCTAAAACAGGCGGACTTGTGGACGACTTTCTCATTCAGCAAAATGACCGCATTGTCAATGTGTGCAATGCTCCCTCACCTGCAGCCACAGCATCCTTAAATATTGCCGATGAAATCATTACTTCGCTTGAGATGTGAACCCAATCAGGCAATTTTAAAATCTTCTAGCTATTCTCGTTGAAGTGCCTAATTACATTTGGCATTTACTTAGTTGCCGATGAACAAGACAGTTTTAAAATTTCTCTCAATAATACCCATTCATGCCTTCGCTGGGCTAATGATTCTCTCTGCTCAGACTCCTGAAAGATTAAGTGAATTAAAAGTATCCGAAACAAGCCTAACAGATTTGGATCTCTCCCGTGCCTCCATTCTTGCTGAATCGAATCTAGAACCTCAAATAACAAAATCGGTCTCCGACTTATCCGGCTTGTCGCCAAACTTGTATATCAACTCCAATGGCATACAATCCTATGGGGATGTGATCTCCGTACGTGGAATTGGGAACACACAACTTTTTGGAGATCCTGCTGTTGGCCTTTATATTGACGGAGTGCCATACGGGAGCACGGCTACTTTTTCTTCTGCCCTTTTTGAACTTTATAGTGTTGAGCTCTTTAAGGGTTATCGAGGGCATCGTTTTGGGAAAAACTCACCTGGAGGTGTCCTAAACATAAAATCTCAATCAGCAGGCAAAAATCACAGATCTAAACTTTTCGTATCCTATGCCAGTTTTAATACTCAAAGTTATCGCCTTCTTGTAGATGGCCCGGCGGGTGATGATGCATCCTACTATTTCGGACTCAACAGAAGTAAAAGTGATGGGTTTGCGGACAATACTAACCCCCTTGGAAATGATGCCACCTCAGAAAGCTTAAATGGACGGATTGGCTACGACTTTAGAACTGCAGGTGGACTAAGAATAGGCATTGGCGGCACTTGGGAAGATTTCGACCTCGGGGCCCAGCCCGTTGTGCAGAGAAATGCCAACAGTGGGTTTTACAAAAGAAGCTCCGATCAAAATGAAGTTGGAGCCATTCGCTCCAATACCCAATTCCTCAAATTTGAATCGGAGACAGAATTTGGTGGAATAAGTTCAACGACTTCTCGTACCTATTGGGAACTGGACCCCAATTTCCTTGATCTGAATTATGCAGACAGTGGACTAGCCCTTGTATCCGGTTTTCTCGAATCAGTAGGGAATCCCATTGACTCATCATCAATGATCAAGGAAGAACACGATGGTTGGTCAGAAGAACTTACAGCCTTTTCTGACAATGATGGCAGCAGAAATTGGACAATTACCATATTTGCTAACAACACTGAAATCGATGGAGTGGCTGATCGGCACTACCCTGTGCCTACGGTTGCTCAAAATGATCCGACCTATTTTAATGCCGGCGTGATGCTGCCAGGGTCTTCAATTACCCGCTATAAAAGTAAAAATGATTCATATGCACTGAGCACTTATTTATCACAAAGCCTAAATAACAACATCACTTTGGAAGTTGGGCTTCGTTTTGACCATATTACTAAAGAATTAAGGAGATCGAAAACAAACTCACTTCCTTTTATGGTAGACCCCGCAGATTTATCAGTAAGTGAAAAGTATTCATGGATCAGTCCCTCCATTGGATTCAAGAAAGCACTGAACGAGAATTTTACTACTTTTCTTAACTCATCTCTTGCACGAAAGCCTGGTGGTTTTTCTCCCTATGTTGATACACAAGCCCTAATTGCAGCAGGAGTAGTAAATATTCAATACAAGGATGAAAAAATCTGGGCTAATGAGTTGGGCCTCTCTTTTAATAATACTCAAAATAAGTCGGGCCTTTCGCTCGTTTTCTTTTGGAATGATATTACTGATTTCCAGTTTGAAAAACCTTCGGGTGCGTTTGATTACTTTGTAGACAATGCAGAAGAAGTGGAAATTCATGGTCTTGAATTTGAGTTTTATGCCAATCCTCAGGATGATTGGTTGATTCAAGGATCCTACGGAATCACCAGTGGTGAAATCAAAAGGCACACCGGCCTAAGTTATGACCCGTCATACGACCCCTTGGGTGCACCTGCAAATCCTATCCTGGGCCCCCATGACTTTGCCGGAAAAGATGTGCCATTTACTCCTGAGCAAACCCTTAGCCTCTCGCTTTCAAATCAGATGACCGAAGATCTTGTGTGGTCTTCCGGCCTTACCTACATCGGGAAAATTCATTATTTGGATCAGACCGCAACCGATACAGTTAATAATTCTTACCTGCTGTGGAATGCCTCCATTACTTATTTAATCAACCAATGGGAACTCAATCTCTTTGGCAAGAACCTCACAAACAAAAAATATTATTCATCGCTTGTAACCAGTCTAACAGGGGCTCCAGGCATTGTAGGCTCTCCTCGGGTTATCGGGTTGGGTATTTCCAAGGAATTTTAATACAACCCAATTCAAATTATTTTTCTATTTGAGGGATGAACTAGAATAAGTTCCGCTTGCTACTCAATTTTTTCGCCCTTAGCTTTTGGCGCAAGATTGATCCACAATGAATATATTTTTGAAAATCGGTTTACCTTGGGCAGTTTCTCTTGGGGTCATTTTTTTTATTGGATTAACATTGGGATCAAAAGTTATTGTAACCAACAAAGAATTAAAAGAGGGAGCTGATCATCCAAAATCGAATTCTTCATCTGGTTTAGAATCAGAAAAAAAGAAAACTGCTAAAGGAATTGAAGAAGTAGATCTTGAACCATTTAACTCGAATCACTCCCCGGCTATGCCACCCAACCTCCTCCGCATCATGCAAGGTGGAGATATAGTTGAACGCCTTGGGTCCTACCTGGATGCAGTAAGATCCATGGACAAAACAAATGTAAAACAGGTCGTAAAAGCTTTTGAAGAACTCCCCAAAGGATATGGCAGGCATTTAGAAATGAAGTTGTTAATGCGAAGCTGGGCAAGCTTTGATCCCGAAGGAGCCCTCGCCTATGCTTCCACTTCTCTCGACGCCCAAAGTGAAAAGAGATTTGGTATTTCTGAGGCTTTGGCAGGATGGGCAGTTCTTGATTATGATGCTGCGGTTTCCTGGGCAAATGCAAATAACCCAGGGAAAAAAGAGGGCGACAACCCTCTGCTTGTAGGTATCCTGAAGGGTTTAGTTGAGACAGACCTAGAAGCTGCAAACCGATTATTCCTATCTCTCCCAAAGGGTTCTGCAAAGTGGCAATCCTCTGCAATTCTTGCTGATTTATTTTCTGAAAAAGGTCCACCCCATGCGATCGCATGGGTACAAAACTATCCCAAAGATGACCCTAAATTGAGAGAGGCTGTGCTTGGCCAGATTAGTTCAAAGCTAGTACAGGATAATATCGAAGAAACGTCTAGGTGGGCTCAATCCATGGCGATGGAACCTGGTGCTTTGAGGGTCGTTGATAACATTATCTCCCATTGGGCACCCCTTAACCCCCAAGCTGCCTCGTCCTGGATCGATAATCTACAGAACGAAGATAAAAAAAAGCATGCTATGAAACAATTATCCGACAGGTGGGCGTCGATTGATCCTGTTGCTACTGCCGAGTGGCTAAATTCTCAACAGTCCTCTCCCATGCTTGATCCGGCAATTGCCGCTTTTGTCCGTCGAATCAAGGAACAAGACCCAGAGGGAGCAACTGGATGGGCCCAATCTATTACCGATCAAAATCTCCGTGAAGAGTCATTAAAAAGTGCGGTCAACGCATGGATGCACAAAGATCCTGAGAAAGCAAAGACTTGGGTTAATCAAACTAAATAAGGTCAACTCCAACGAGAAAACATTAGATAAAATTTCTTACCCAATATTTTCTATGATCGCCACAATCGGGAGAAAGAGAGCAATTACAATAAAACCAACTACGACTGCTAAAAAGACAATCATAACCGGCTCAATAAGAGAGGTAACTCCTGCCACTGCATTATCGACATCTTCATCATAGTTGTCTGCGATCCGAGTTAACATATTAGGCAGCTCACCGGTTTCTTCTCCGATCTCTACCATACTTGTCACCATGGATGGGAAAACCGGTTCTCTTTCCATTTGAACCGCCATGGACTCCCCGTCACGCACGGCATTATGAATATTTGACATCGCTTTTATAAAAAAAGCATTCGTTAGTGTATCTCCTGTAATTTGAAGTGCCTGTAAAATAGGAACTCCACTACTGAGCAGGGTCCCAAAGGTACGGGTAATCCGTGAAACATTTGACTTGCTCACTACTTCCTTAACCACCGGAACTTTCAAGCCCAACCAATCAAATGCCTTGGCACCTTGCTTGGTCTTTTTTAAGAGAAAGACACTCCCGACGAGGCCACCCATCCCCCCAAGAACTAGGATGGGATGCGAGGCAAATAGATCACTGATTCCAACCACAATCTGTGTAGGACCAGGAAGAGGAGCTCCACGGAGCATTTGTTCGAAAATGGTTTGAAATTGGGGTACCACCACCATCATCAGAAGGGTAACAATTGCCACAGCAACAAACATGATGACGCTGGGATAAATCATAGCAGACTTCACCTTCTTGATGGTACGAATGGATTTTTCCTGAAACTGAGCCAGCCTATCCAAAACTAAGTCCAAAACGCCACCAGCTTCCCCCGCCTTAACCATGTTGACATAGAGTTTATCAAAGGTTTTAGGATACATCGCCAAGCCATCAGAAAGTGTTCCACCCGAAGAAACTTTTTCTGCAACTGCTTCCAGCATAGCCTTAAATTTTGGCTTATTTTCCTGCTGCTTAATCATAACTTCAAGACTTCTCAAAAGAGGTAAGCCAGCCTGAATCAAAGTAGACATCTGCCTAGTAAAAATTGATACATCTTCATTAGAAGGACCTCCGCCAATTTCGATAGCTAGCAATCCACCCTTCTTCTTTTTACCTTTTGCTTTGGTGGCTTTCTTCGATTTCTTTTTTTCTTTGCTAGCGGACTTCCCCACTTCTTTAGCAGAACCCGTGGATGTAGGAACCGGTGCTGGGTCTTGTAATGGCGAAGTTCCTTGAAGATTAAGACTGGTTGGGCTCAGGTTATACTGGGCCAGTATGTTACGGGCATCCATCTCATCGGTAGCCTCGAAAGTACCGTCCACAGAGTTACCTGCCTGATCGGTCGCGGTATATTCAAAAATTGCCATATTGGGTTTAGATGATCTTGGGCAAAAATCAGGTGTATTTCAAGACTTCCTCTACTGTGGTTTCGCCATCGAGTATAGAGCGTAGTCCATCCTCCCGCAATGTACGCATGCCTTGCTCAATCGCTTTTTGTTTTAACACAAGAGTAGCTGCCCCCGAATTGATCATTTCGCGAAATGTGTCGTTTACTTTGATCATTTCGAAAAGACCAGTTCGTCCTCTATAGCCTCCCTGGTTACAATCTTCACACCCTGCACCAAAATAAAATTTACGATCTCCTAGATCTTTTCTTAGTAGACCAAGATTCTGCAACATTTCCGCCTTAGGATCAAATTCCTGCTTACAGGTAGTACAAATTCTCCTAACTAACCGCTGAGCAAGTACAAATTCCAAGGAAGCCGAAAGCAAAAAAGGTGCAAGGCCCATATCAATCAATCTGGTAACAGCACCTGGAGCATCATTGGTATGCAAAGTACTTAAAACAACATGCCCGGTCAGCGAAGCCTGAACAGCAATACGTGCTGTCTCGATGTCTCGAATTTCTCCCACCATGATCTTATCCGGATCCTGCCGCAGGAAGGCGCGTAAAGCTCGAGAGAAATCAAGTCCAACTTGATGATTAACCGGCACCTGCATAATCCCTTCAATCTCATATTCAACAGGGTCTTCGGCGGTAAGTATTTTGGTGTCAATTTCGTTAACCTCTCGCAAAGCACTGTACAGCGTGGTGGTTTTACCTGAACCAGTCGGGCCAGTAACAATGAAAATTCCATTGGGCCGACGAACGGCCCCTCTGATTCCCGACTTTACACTTTCAGGAAGGCCAAGATTATCCAAGTCCAGATTAACGGCTGATTTATCGAGCACACGCAAAACTACGCTTTCCCCAAATTGAGTGGGCAATGTGGAAACACGTAAATCGACCGCTCTTCCCTCAATCGTCATTTTAATCCTTCCATCCTGGGGAATACGATGCTCAGCAATATTGAGTTCTGAAATTACCTTAACTCGCGAAATAACCGGTAAAGCAAGACTTTTGGGAGGAGGAGACATTTCATAAAGAGCTCCATCCACCCGGTACCGGATACGAAACTCTTCTTCGAATGGCTCAAAATGTATATCAGAAGCTTGGGCTCGAATAGCCTGCTGTAGAACAAGGTTAACGAATCGTATGATGGGAGTTTCGTTGGCTGCATCCACCAAGTCTCCCTCTTGAGTTTCATCAAGTCCTTCAAATTGCTCTAGCCCAGTATCCTCAAACAAGTCATCAACAGAGGTGGGGTTCTGTGCGTAATATTTCGCCAATAAACGGGCCACCTCTTCCGGATCGCAGACCACGATGAACACTTCCATATTTAGGGCAAAAGTTAGGTCATCAATTATGGAAGAGTTGAAAGGATTGAGAGCAAGTAAATGAATTCCTCCATCAGAAAGATAAAGGGGCACCACTCCGTACTGCTGAGCAGTCTCAGCGGTAATGGCTGACAGGTATTCCTGCTCAATCTCACCAACCTCACCGACTTGGAGTTCGTAGCCAAGATATTGGGAAATGAGCTCTAATAAATCCGAACGCCCCACAATGCCTGCCTGAATCACTGCCTCCGCAAAAGAATGTTTTCCTTCTATTATATCCTGATCAAAAAGCTCATCTAAACCATGTTGTGAAACACCCTCAACTTCACGAAAGAGGTCACGAAGTTCTGCATTATTATCAAGATAAAGCATCCTACCCTACTCCTCGTCTGTGGTGACCATTAAGACTTCATCCAAGGTGGTAATACCCGCAAGAACTTTACGAAATCCGTCATTTCTCATGGAGCGCATTCCCATCTCCCGAGCCTTCCCCCGCAACTCCACAATGCTTACATTGTTGTAGATCATCTCCTCAATTTCTGAATTTACCACAAATATCTCAAAGACCCCTTTTCTCCCCCGGTATCCTTTTTCTCCGCACTTGGAACAGCCAGCTCCCTTCATGAAACTGGCACCCCCTGCTTGTTCTGCATCAATTCCAAGAACAGCTAATTCTGCGGCATTGGGCGAATAAGGTTCTTTACAATTTTGGCAAATAGAACGAACAAGTCGTTGTGCAAGAGCAGCTCGCAGAGATGCAGACACAAGAAAAGGCTTAACCCCCATATCAACCAAACGGGAAACCGCACTAGGTGCATCATTGGTATGAAGCGTACTAAAGACCATGTGTCCTGTTAACGAGGCATTGATTGCAATTTCAGCAGTTTCTAAGTCACGAATTTCCCCAACCATCACAATGTTCGGAGCCTGTCGGAGCATAGCCCGTAAAGCCGCTGAAAAAGTCATACCCACCTCAGAACGGACTTGCACTTGGTTGATACCCGGAACTTCATATTCAACTGGGTCTTCCACGGTAATAATCTTTTTGTCCGGTTGATTAATTACATTGAGGGCGGAATAAAGTGTTGTGGATTTTCCAGACCCAGTAGGCCCGGTTACCAGAAATATTCCATCCGGCATATTGATTACTTTTTCAAACACAGTCTGGTCATCGGAAAAGAAACCCAACTGAGGAAGCCCGAGACTGAGGCTTTCTTTATCTAAAATCCGCATGACTATGCTCTCACCATGAACCGTCGGTAAGGTGGAAACACGTAAATCAATTACTTTTTTCCCAACCTTTACATTAATACGACCATCAAGTGGAACGCGCTTTTCCGCCAAGCTAACATTCGCCATCAACTTTGTACGCGAGATAATGGAAGGCTGGAGTCTTTTGGGAGGATCCGCTTGCTCAATGAGTTTACCATCTATTCGGAAGCGAATGCGAAACTTCTTCTCTAAAGGCTCCATGTGGATGTCTGATGCCCTCTTTTCAAGTGCTTCCTTGATTACGGAGTGAACAAACTTGATAATTGGTGCATCTTCCTCACTAACATCCTCAGGCCGAACACTGTCCTCAATCTCAATTTCACCTTCTCCAAACCCATCCAAAAAATCTTTTTCCTTTTCTTTTTGATCTAGTCCGTAAGCGGATGCAATTGCAGACAAAACATCTCCTCGATATGCAAGCCTGGGGTTGACCATTTTTCCTAGAAGGTGAGATAAGTTATCAATCCCATCCTGATCAAGTGGATCTCCAAGGGCAATGTCCACGGATATTCCGTCAGTTCCAAGAGGAAGAGCTTCGTATTGACGGGCGGTTTCGGCCGTGATTAAGGAAGTAATCTCCTCGGTTGGATTGACTACGGATAAATCAACCGGTTCCATCTGCAATTCTGACGCCAAAAATGCAACTACCTCCTCAGTGGAAAGTTCTAATCTTTCGAGCAGCAAATTCAAAAAGTCCAAGCTGGCAATACCTGTGGACTCGGAAGGTTCTAAATTTTTGGATTCATCTAATATTTGGGCTAGTTGCTCATCGCTGAGCAGACCCTGCTCCTTGAAAGCTTCGGTCAAAAATTCTTCCGTAGCGTTCATAAAGGCTTACACATCTTATAAATTTTCGAGATTATCGGCCCAATCCCATTAAAAATTCTGGATTATTCTTGGTCTTCTTTACTCTTTGAATAAACATTTCCATGGCCTCAGCAGGCGGAACCCCTTTCATCGAACGGCGAAGAGCATATATTTTACTGAGTTCATCGGGATGATAGAGAAGTTCTTCTTTGCGTGTACCACTCTTCTCAAAATCTAGAGCAGGGAAAATCCGCTTGTTAGAAAGTTCACGATCAAGATGGAGCTCCATGTTGCCAGTCCCCTTGAATTCCTCAAATATCACTTCGTCCATTTTACTGCCTGTCTCAACAAGTGCAGTTCCCAGGATAGTCAAACTTCCTCCACCTTCTATATTTCTGGCCGAACCAAAGAATCTCTTCGGACGTTGCAAAGCAGTGGCTTCAACACCTCCGCTCAAAATTTTCCCACTATTCGGCATCGTGGTGTTGTATGCTCGGGCAAGGCGGGTGATAGAATCCAAGAGGATCACAACATGCTGTTCATGCTCTACCATCCTTCTTGCTTTTTCGATAACAATTTCAGCAGCATGCACATGACTCTCTGCACTTTCATCAAAAGTGGAAGCAATCACTTCTGCATCAGGCACCTGACGGCGGAAATCAGTAACTTCCTCGGGGCGCTCATCTACAAGCAAAACAATCAGGTGGGCACTGGGATTATTCTTACGAAGAGCCCTGGCAATTCCCTGCTGTAAAATGGTTTTTCCAGTGCGTGGCGGAGCAACGATAAGCCCTCTTTGGCCAAACCCAACCGGGGAGACCAAGTCCACTACTCGCATAGCCACATTATCCCACTCCACCTCCTGGTGAGTTTCAAGATACATTCTTTCCAGCGGATAGTATGGTGTAAGCTCGGTAAATGGGGTGACCCGAGTAGCTTCCTCAGGAGTCACGCCCATTACCTGATCTACTCGAAGCATTATAGGACAAGTAGATTGTTCCATCTTTGCCCGGATTAACCCTTTCACAAGTTGACCAGTCTTCAGCCCACAATTTCTTACCAAAGGCACAGGAATAAAAACTGATTGGGACTTCAGGCGGTAGTCTTCTTTTTGCTGCAGGAGAAATCCATGCCCCCCTTCCATAACTTGAACAACTCCAGATATGGATACTGGGATGTTTTTCTTGAGGGAATCAGATAAGATGCCATCGATGAGTTCTTCCCGAATCGGTACAGCAGGCAGTTCTTCCTCTAAATCGAGCTCGGCTACTTTTTTATTTAATTCAAGTAAATTTAAAGAGATAAAACCATCAAGTTCACGCTCGGGAAGATTTGAATCAAGCAATGGCTGAAGTAATGCGGCCATGGTTTCCTCCGACTTCAAGTTCTCAGATTCAAGGAGATCACCCACCTCAAGTGGTTTGGTCTCCGTTTCCTCATAAGGCAGACGCTGAGGCCTTTTAAATTTTTGCCTCTTGCGCTGTTTCTTTTTTTCCTGCCAAGTCATTTTATTCTGACTCTGGTGAGAGTTCTTACCATGGTTAGAATTTCGCTGATTTGGCCCAGGTTGACTACTTACTTCCTTGGAATTTCTAGCGGGACGGGCATGGTCCTTACCTTTAGCGTCTTTGTTAATACTTTCTTCTACGACAGGTTTTTCCTCTTCGGGCCTTGGGCGATCCTCTTTCTCCTCCTCTCCGTCGGTGCTGAAAAATAATTGTCTGTCTTCCGAAGCGATGGGGTCTTCAGACTGAGGGGTATCTTTATTTACTGATTCCCCGCTATCAGTCTCAGCTTGATCAACTTGAGAACTTTCAGATTCAGATTTCTTATCCTCACCCTGATCGTTTTTGTCTTTTGTAGAACGAGTAGTTTTTTTAACAGGCATATCCAATAATTTGATAAATTCAGTCTTTTAAAAATTTGTCGGCAAGAACCAAAATTTGCTCCTCGAGAAAATCAATTTCACCGGAACTATTTATCACATAATCAGCCAATTCTGCTTTTTGATAAACGGTCATTTGGGCAGTCATTCGCTGTTGAGACTCAAGGTCACTCAAGCCTCGCTTTCTTAAACGGGCCAACATTAATGATGGTGGGGCAAACATTGAGATCGTACAATTAAAGTGTGATTGCAAATTGTTTTCGAACAAAAGAGGTAGTTCAACCATGCACCTATCGCTTGGGCATGATAAAACAAAAGATATCCACTTTGAGCGAATGATTGGGTGAAGTATGGACTCCAGCCACATCCTTTCAGAGCTTGCATCGAAGACTATCTGACCAATCACGCCTTTGTCAATGCTTCCGCAATCATTAAGTATTCTCTTTCCCCACCGGCTTACCAATTGGCTCTGTACATCTGTATCTGATTTGAGCAACTCACCAACGATGGAGTCAACAGATAAGACTAACCACCCGGCCTCTTCAAATAATTTTAACGCTTGTGACTTTCCAGTAGCAATTCCACCAGTTAAACCAACAGCTCTTTTAAAGGTTTCTGAGTTCACTTATTCAAACAAGTACAAACTTGAGATGGTTTGGCTCACTAGCAAGTTTGTAAATGGCAAATTTGGTACTATCGTCTTGCCAGTTTTTAAGAGGACTTCATAATACAACCTTCTTTTATCGGTAGGGTATCCAAGTGGCTAAAGGATGCGGACTGTAAATCCGCCCGCTTCGGCGTTCGTCGGTTCGAATCCGACCCCTACCACCATTCTCTCAAATTCTTGTTTCTAAGTGATTTGCGTAAAAAGCTACATTGTTACACTGTATAATTAGTTATTCAACTGTTACATGTTTGTTACGACCTAAATATCTAATGTGACCAACGATTGTGGGCTGAGAGTACTCAAGAAAGAACAGTATGTGCCTTATCCCATTGAATGTTTGATAAACTGAATTAAGTACAAAACTGAAACCATGAAATCCCCTACTTTACTGATTTTCCCTCAAGTCTTTCTTTTTATGATTGGTTTGCAGGGCTCTCCTGAAAAAATACGGCCTAATATTCTTTGGCTGGTTGTGGAGGATCAATCCAAGCACTACGGTTTTAACGGAGAAAAATTAGTACATACTCCGATACTCGATGAATTGGCCGGTAATGGTGTTCGGTTTACTAATGCATCCGTCACTGCACCGGTGTGCTCGACTGCTCGTTCCGCATTAATTACTGGTA
>Ga0255783_10002029_pt1 | contig 20709 bp, 19 predicted proteins | sample 011ome_22_FD_179981 | JGI IMG/M metagenome (GOLD analysis project Ga0255783, IMG submission 179981) | Coastal salt marsh microbial communities from the Groves Creek Marsh, Skidaway Island, Georgia - 011507BT metaG (version 2) | ecosystem: Environmental > Aquatic > Marine > Intertidal zone >... | reverse complement strand
TCAACGAGTTATCATGAGAATGTTGTGCATAAATATGTAACGAAGGAGATTGGGATTCAATATCTAGAATTAAATCAAATAATAAAAAATATAAATTTTACTGAGTTGGAGATAAAAACATACTATGATGAAAATAAAAGCAACTTATTATCTGACGAGTACCGGGAATTTGAATTTTTAGTTTTAGATGTAAATAATTTGGGCGAAGGTAATAATGATTTGTTTTTTAAAAAAATATCAGAAATAGAAAATAATATTTTAGAAAATAAAAACTTCTTAGAAATTACTGAAAAATATAACTTAAATAATAAAAACGCATTCACTATTAATAAATCAGGATATTTAATAAATGCAGAAAAATCTGCTGATCTAGATCAAAAAATTATAGAAAAATTATTTAATTTAAATGATAACTTTAAAACTGATTTAGTTGAAACTAAAGGAAAATTTTACTTATTAACATTAAAAAAAATTATACCTCCAAAGACTCTATTGTTAAATGAAAAAACAAAAAAATTTATTATTAACGATATGAAATTAAAAAAATTAAGTGAAAAAATTAAAAGTATTAATAATGAAATCAAAGAAGCTAAAAAAGATTTATTTAAAGAAATCCAAAAAAAAGAAAATTTGACATTAAAAGAAATTTTTTTCAAATCAAGATTTGAAGCGAATAAATTATTTTCACAATCTAATATACAACAAATTTTTCAAAAAAAATTAAATGAAAACTTGTTATTAGAAACAAATGGAGAGTTTTATTTAGTTAAAGTTAATAAAGAAAACTATTCTGCGGATACCATATCTGCCGAGAAAAAACAGCTTTATGAAAAGCAAGTTATTTCTGATTTTTCAAATCAAATATTATTTTTGTTTGATAAAATTTTAAATGAAAAATACAAGGTAAAAATTAATGAAAAAGTTTTAAATAGAATTATTAGCTCTATATAATTCAATGACTGAGTATATTTCCTATAAAAATTATCTAAAAAATGCCAAAAAAAACAAAATTGCTTTAAGTTACGCAATTCAAAAAAATATAAACAATAATGCTGTTTTAAACTTAATAAATAATGTTCTTAAAGAAAAAAATAGCTTTGTATTTGAATCGGTTGAAAAAGCTTTATACAGAGGTAGATATACTATTATTGGCTTAGATCCTGATAAAAAATGGGAAATTAAAGGTAATCGTGTTTATATAAATAATAAGAAAACATTAAATAAAAAACCTTACTCTTTCTTAAAAAATTTAATTCAAAATTTTAATTATAAATTTCCAAAAAAACTTCCCTCTATGTCTCTAATGCTTATGGGTTATTTTGGATATGACACAATCAGATATATCGAAAAAATTCCTAATACCACGAAAGATGATTTAAAAATTCCTGATGTAAGACTTTCAAGACCGCAAAAAATCATAATTCACGACAATGTTTTAAAAAAAATATTTTATATAAGTTGTTTTTTTAAACCTAATGCTAAAAATTTAAAAAAAATATTTTTAAAACAAAAAATTATCTTGCAAAATTTGATTAAAAAAAATGAAGAATATTCATTAAATTATCAAAAACATAAATTATCTAAAAAAGCCAAGGTTAGAAGTAATATCTCTAAAAAAACTTTTGTAAGCAATGTGCTAAAAGCTAAGGAATACATAAAGAAAGGTGATATTTTTCAAGTAGTTTTGAGTCAAAGATTTGAAACAAATTTAACAAAAAATCCCTTAGATATTTATAAGAAAATTAGAATCACAAATCCGTCACCTTTTTTATATTTTATTAATTATGAAGATTTTCAAATTATTGGTAGTAGCCCAGAAATTTTAGTTAGAGTAAGAGATGACAAAGTAACTATTAGACCAATTGCTGGCACAAGACCGAGAGGTCAATCAAAAATTCAAGATAACCAGTACCAAAAAGACTTGTTGAATGACCCTAAGGAACTTGCAGAACATTTAATGCTTTTAGATTTAGGTAGAAATGATGTTGGGAAAGTATCTGAATTAAAATCTGTGAAAGTTGATAATCAATTTTCAATAGAGAAATATTCTCATGTCATGCACATTGTTTCAAATGTTACTGGAAAATTTAAAAAAAATATATCTCTTTTAGATGCTTTATTTGCTGGATTTCCTGCAGGAACCGTTTCCGGTGCTCCAAAAATTAGAGCTATGGAAATTATAGATGAACTAGAAAAAACAAATAGAAAATTATATGCAGGAGGAATTGGATATTTTTCAACTAATAATAATATGGACACATGCATAGCTTTAAGAACGGCTCTTATAAAAGGGAAAAAAGTTTTTATTCAATCTGGAGCTGGAATAGTAGCTGATAGCAAACCAAATCTGGAATATCAAGAAACAGTCAACAAAGCTAAAGCGCTTATTCAAGCTATAAATTGATGATAAAAGTTTGTTTAATAGATAATTACGATAGCTTTACTTACAATGTTTATCATTACTTATCTGAATTCAATTGCAGAGTAACAGTTTTAAGAAATGATAAATTTAAAATAAAAGACCTAAAAAATTTTGATAAAATTGTAATCTCACCAGGCCCAGGAAATCCAGACCAGGCAGGAATGTGCCTGGAAGTGGTTGATAAATATATAAATAAAAAATCTATTTTAGGAATATGTCTTGGTCACCAAATTATTGCTCAAGCTTTGGGTGGCAAAATTATTAGAGCAAAAAAACTAATGCATGGAAAATTAAGTAAAATACAAGTTTTTCAATCAAAAATTTTTAATAATTTTCCGAAATATATAATAGGAACTAGATATCATAGCTTAATTGTTGATAATAAAAAAATACCTAAAGATTTGATTATTACTGCCATTACAAAAGATAATATAATCATGGGGTTGTCTCATAAAGATTATGATGTACACGGTATTCAATTTCATCCTGAAAGCATTAAAACTAATATGGGAAAAAAAATTATCAAAAATTTTTTAACTTAAATAAAAAAATGAATACTTTGAATTTGTTAAATAAAATTAAACAATTTAATAACTTATCAATATCTGAAACTGAATTTTTATTTTCTCAAATCATGAACGGGGAGCTCAATGATGATTTAATTGAAGAAATCTTATTAGCTTTAGCAAAAAAAGGAGAATCTTCAGATGAAATAACTGGTGGAGCCCAAGTTCTAAGAAATAAAAGCTTAAGAGTTCATCTTAATCAAGATGCGATCGATACATGTGGTACTGGTGGGGATGGTAAGCACACTCTAAACATCTCAACGGCAAGCGCCCTAGTTTTAGCTAGTATGGGCCTCAAAGTTGCAAAACATGGAAATAAAAGCCTTACCTCCAAATGTGGATCTGCAGATGTATTAGAAAAATTGGGAATTAGCATTAACCAAAATCCTGATGAAGTAAAAAAATCAATAGAACAAAAAAATTTTGGATTTATGTTTGCCCCAAACTATCATTCAGCGATGAAAAATGTTGCAAATGCAAGAAAAAAAATTAAAACAAGAACAATATTTAACTTACTTGGACCACTTGCTAACCCCGCCCTTGTTAAGAGACAATGCATTGGTGTTTTTTCAAATGAAATTCTTGAAAAATATTCAGATGTTTTAAAAAATTTACATATTGTAAAAGCCTGGGTTTTTCATAGTGAAGATGGATTAGATGAAATATCAATTTTTAGTAAAACAAATGTAATTGAAATAAATGGACAAGATAAAAAAAATTTTTCAATAAATCCAAGAGAGCTTGTATCAAAAACTTACCAATTTGAAGAGATTGTTGGAAATGATGCAGAACATAATGCAAAAAAAATAATAGAATTATTTAACGGCAAAGAAAGTGCTTTTCTTGAAATTGTCTCGTTAAATTGTGCTGCAGCACTTGTAGTTGCAGAAAAAGAATTATCCTTAAAAGACGCATTTGAATATTCAAGAAAATATATTTTGTCAGGAATAGTAATAAAAAAAATTAACGAACTTAAACAATGAGTATTTTAAAAAAAATTATTGAAGATAAAATTAAAGAAGTTGAAAATGATAAAAAATTAATCTCCCTATCAAAGTTGAGAGAAAATTTAATAAAAAAAAATAATTATTTTCACAAAAAATTAGAAGAATTTAAAAAAAACAATAAGACCGCTATCGTTGCTGAAGTAAAAAAAGCAAGTCCTTCTAAGGGAATATTGTTAAATAATTTTGACCATATAAAAATTGCCGAAGAATATGTAAGAGCAAATGCAGCATGTCTTTCAGTTTTGACGGAAAAGAAATATTTTTTAGGTAGTAAAAAATACATATCAGATATAAAAAATAAATTTAATATACCAATTCTTTGTAAGGATTTTTTTATAGACACATATCAAGTTTATGAAGCTGCACACATTGGTGCTGATTGTATATTAATATTACTAAACTCTGTTAACGATAACTTAATTAATGATTTATTGGAGGCTGCATCAATTTGTGGATTAGACGCTATATTGGAAATTCACAATGAAGATGAAATGGCAAGAGCATTAAATTTTAATAACGTAATTTTGGGAATTAATAATCGCAATCTTAACACTTTTGAAACTGATATAAAAACAACCGTGGAAATATTTAAAAAATTTGAACTTTCAAATTACACGGTAATTTGTGAGAGCGGAATTTATTCAAAAAAAGATATAAATTTTATCAAAACTGAAACTGGCATTAATAATTTTTTAATTGGTGAATCACTCATCAAATCAGATTCAATTTATAGCAAGCTAATAGAATTAAACTCTTAAAAAAATAAGTAAATCCAAGCTTTTTAAACGATTGCTTTCGTAAAAGAACTTTTATAGAACGTTTATGTTTAGGTTTTGTTCTATGCTTACTAAAAAACAAAAAAATTTACTGATTTATATCAACGAGAAGTTGAAAAGTGATGGTGTTTCACCTTCATATGATGAAATGAGAATTTCACTAAATTTGAAGTCTAAATCTGGAATTCATAGGCTCATCTCAGCTTTGGAAGAACGAGGTTTTATTAAAAGACTAGCACACAAAGCTAGAGCTCTAGAGGTTGTAAAACTTCCAGAAAATGCAAGTGCCAAAGATCTATTTAATAATTTCAAGCCAAGCTTAATTAAAGGAGGATTAGACGAAAGCAACGTCAATAATTCATATAAAAATAGTGACAAAAAATACATTCCACTTATAGGTAAAATTGCAGCTGGGTTGCCAATTGAAGCAATAGAGGATTTTGCTGAAGATATACCCGCTCCTCCAGGTACTAAAAATCCTAATGATTTTTTTGCACTAAGAGTTGAGGGAGATTCTATGATCAATGCGGGAATAAATGATGGAGATACAGTTATAATAAGAAAAACCAATATTGCCGAAAATGGAAAAATAGTTGTAGCTTTAATTGACGATCATGAAGCTACCTTAAAAAGATATAGAAAAAAATCTAATGCTATAGCTCTTGAAAGTGCTAACCCTTTATACGAAACAAGAATATTTAACCCTGATCGAATTAAAATTCAGGGTGTTTTATCATCTCTTTATAGAAACTTTTAAATACTTAGTGTAAACAACAGCACATGGATAAGACTGTTGTAAGATTTGCCCCCTCACCTACTGGAGCCTTGCATATTGGAGGTGCAAGAACTGCATTATTTAATTGGCTTTATGCAAGAAATAAAAATGGAAAATCATTATTGAGGATTGAAGATACAGATAAAGAACGCTCTAAAAAAGAATTTGAAGATCAAATTATTAAAACCTTAGAGTGGCTAGAAATTAGCCCTGACGAACCGCCTTTAAAACAAAGCCTAAATATCAACAAACATATTGAAGTAGCAAATTATCTATTAAAAAATGGACATGCTTACAAATGCTACTGCACGCAAGAAGAATTGGAGCTTGAAAAGCAAGAATCTAGAAATAAAAATTTACCATATACTTATAGCCGAAAATGTAGAAGTTTAACAAATGGTGAGGGACCATTTATTGTTAGATTTAAATCTAAAGATTCGGGTTTTTCTGTTCTAAATGATCTCGTTCAAGGTAATGTTGAAATTCCCAACTCTACAATTGAGGACTTTGTTATCTTAAGAACTGACAGCACCCCAACTTATCAATTGTCAGCCTCTGTAGATGATCATTTAATGAATATTACTCATGTAATTCGAGGAGATGATCATAAAATAAATACATTTAAGCAAATACAAATTTTTGAAGCTATGAAATGGTCTATTCCGACATATGCACATATACCACTTATTCATTCAAAAGAAGGTAAGAAGCTTTCAAAAAGAGATGGGGCTATAACCGTAGCGGATTATCAAAAAATTGGTATTTTGCCAGAAAGTTTAAGAAATTATCTTCTTAAGTTAGGCTGGTCATATAAAGACAAGGAAATTTTCTCTTTAGAAGAAAGTATTCAGTTATTTAATCTTAATGGTATAGGCAAGTCACCTTCTAAGCTTGATATGGAAAGAGTTTTATCTTTAAATGAAACCTATATTAAAAATATAAATGAAGATAAATTATTTGATTATTTTAAAAATTATACTATTGAGTTCAAAAGTAAAATTGATGAAATTTTTCTAGATAAAATTAAAAAAAATTTATCAATTTTTAAAAACAAAGCAAAAACATTAGAGGACATTTTTAATAATTGTAATTTTGTATTTAATTTTCAAATAATTGATATTGAAAATACTTTAGATAAGAATTCAGTAAAATTAATCGATGAATTTTATCAAAGCATTATTAACCTAGATGATCAAAATTTTAATGCTTGCAAAGAAATAATAAATAATATTATTAATAAAAATAAAATTAAATTTAAAGATTTTGGCCAACCTATTCGATTGGTTTTAACTGGTAGCAAATTTGCTCCATCTATTAATGACATAATACAGTCATTAGGTATTAATGAAGTTAAGAAAAGACTTAAACATTATCTTTAAATAGACTTTTTTAATCAAAACTGGTAATTAATCTGCAATTTCATGTCAAAAAAAGCCAAATTAATCATAGATAATAAAGATTACGAATTTCCAATTTTGGGTGGATCGGTGGGTCCTGACGTGGTTGATATAAGTAAGTTGTACTCCTCAACGGGCAATTTTACTTTTGATCCTGGATTTACATCTACGGCAAGCTGCGAGTCTTCTATTACCTATATTGATGGTGAAAAAGGTGAATGCTTTTATCGTGGCTACCCAATGGATGAGCTTGCTAACAAAAGCTCTTTTTTAGAAGTTGCTTATCTTTTATGGAACGGCGAATTACCCACTAATGAGGAATGGTTCGAATATTCTGAAGCTATCAAAACTCACACGATGGTTCATGAACAAATGAAGAAATTTTTTGATGGGTTTAGAAGGGGTTCGCATCCCATGGCAATTTTAACTTCTGTTGTTGCTGCATTGTCAGCATTTTATCCAGATTCTATTGATGTGAATGATTTGCAGCAAAGACAAATCTCAGCTAGAAGAATGATAGCTAAAGTTCCAACATTGGCCGCAATGGCTTATAAGTATTCAATCGGACAGCCTTTTATTTATCCTGATAACTCACTTGATTATACAGAAAATTTTTTACATATGGTTTTTGCTGTTCCAGCTGAAAAATACAAAGTAAACAAAGTATTTGCTAAAGCATTAGATAAAATATTTATTTTACACGCAGATCATGAGCAAAACGCATCAACTTCAACAGTTAGATTGGCTGCCTCATCTGGTGTGAATCCATTTGCATCAATATCTACAGGCTTTACATCTTTATGGGGACCTTTGCATGGAGGAGCTAATGAAGCAGCACTAAACATGCTTTTAGAGATTGGTGATGTAAAAAAAATACCTGAATACATAAAAAAAGCGAAAGATAAAGATGATCCTTTCAAATTAATGGGTTTTGGTCATAGGGTTTATAAAAACTACGATCCTAGAGCTAAAGTAATGCAAAAAACATGTCATGAGGTTTTGGAGGAAGTAGGAAAAAAAGATGATAAAACTTTACAAGTAGCAATTGAATTAGAAAAGATAGCTCTACAAGACGAGTATTTTGTTGAAAAAAAATTGTATCCTAATATTGATTTTTATTCAGGTATCACTCTTAACGCAATGGGATTTCCTTCTACCATGTTTACCGCTCTTTTTGCTGTTGCAAGAACTGCCGGTTGGATTGCTCATTGGAAAGAAATGTATTTAGACACCAAAAACAGAATTGGAAGACCCAGACAATTATACGTGGGAGAAAAACCGAGACTGTTTACTGAATTAAAAGATAGAAACTAGCAATAACCTTTAATTGTATTTGCAATAATTTTATTTGTATTACTTTTCTTAAAAGTATTTAAAATTTTAGTATAATTTTGCACATTTTTTATACGTATGTTTTTATTTGTTAAAAACTTAGATGCCATAAAAAAAATTTTTTCTACTGTACAATTGCTTTGTATTAATTCAGGAATTATCTCTTTATTAGCAGCAATATTAATAATATTACCAAATTTAACCTTCACCAAAGGTTTAATAAAAAAATAATTAAAATTAGAAGTTTTGTAGACAGTAATTAAGGGACATTTATTTTTGCATACATCTAAGGAAATAGTCCCTGATTTTGCAATAGATAATATTGAATTTTTTATATAAAAATTTTTCTGGTCTTCATCTACTGAAAAAATATTTTTAAATTTATTAGGAATATATTGCTTAATTACTGACAATCTATTTTGAGGAACTGGAAAATGAAAAATATACTGATCTTTAAAAATACTATTAATTTTATTAATTAAATTAATAAAAATAGGCATAAAAATTTTAATTTCAGCTATCCTACTACCAGGGCAAAGGGTGATAATATTTTTATTTTTTGGTAAAAAAAATTTTTTATATTTAATCGCATTTTGTAAAAATGGATGACCTACAAAGGTATTTTTAATTTTCCATCTATTAAATATAGAAGATTCAAAAGGAAAAAGTAACAACAAATGATCAATAAAGTTTTTAAAAAATTTAGCTCTATTTTCTCTCCATGCCCAAATAGTTGGAGCAACTAAATGTACGACTTTAATATCTGGAAATTTTTTTTTTACTTCATTTTCGACACGAAAAGCAAAATCAGGTGCGTCAATAGAAAAAATAACATGCGGTTTAAAATCTATAATAGATTTAATTGTGAAATTTATTTTTTTTTTTAAATGGAAAATATTAAGTATAACATCCTTAATCCCCATAAAGGCAATTGTAGAAGAATCAAAAAGTAGTTTAATTTTTTTATTTTTAAGTTTTTCTGAACCAATTGCTAAAATATTATATTCTGATTTACTAAAATATTGAACTATATCAGCTGCAAGCTTATCACCTGACGCCTCTCCGGTAATGATAAAAATTTTTTTTTTCAATTTATAACTTTTATAAAAAAATTATTTTTTGCAATTAAATGTTTTGATTTTTTTTGATCTAAAAAAATGTGCGCATTTTTTTTTAAAATAATTCCATTCAAGCCAAGATCAATGCATTTTTGAACAGTCCTAAAACCGATTGTGGGTAAATCAACTCGCAAATCCTGAATTTTTTTTGGAAATTTTAATAAAACTCCAGATTGCTTAGTTCTGTTGATTTTTTTTAAAATTTTAGAAGATTTTGACAACATTTCATCAGTTCCTTCAGCTGCTTCTATTGCAACAACATATCCATTGCTAATTATTGCAGATTGCCCAACATCAAATTTTTGATTAAGAACATTTAACAATTTTTTTCCTTTTTGAATATCTTTTAAATCTTGAATAGTAATTTTCTTATCACTTAAATAATTTTTCGCAAATAACTCGGGTAAATACTTCGTGCAAGAAACGACTTTCATTTTTTCTTTTTTTAAAATGTTTATTACTAAATCTAATAAAGATGAATCTCCCTTTTTTAAACTATCTAAAATTCTAGGAATAAGTGTAATTACTTTTTTATCAATTCTAAAATCAGAAAAATTTGGTCGAATAACTTTTCCAGCAAGAATAACTTCATTACAATAATTTTTTTTTAAAATACTTATAATTGAAGATATTTGGGTTATTGTAAAATTGTAATAATTTTTTTTATTTTTTTTTTTTTTAGATAAGTTAATTAAAATATATTTAATTTTTTTTTCTTTAAATTTTTTTGCAATTAATTTTGGCAACATTCCTTCGCCAGCAATAACTCCGATCATTTAAATTCAGGAAAACAAATGGGTTTGTTATTATTTTTATTTAAAAAATTTACCGCTTCATCTATTAAAACATTTTGAATATTATTTAATTTCCTGCTTATTATATCATTGCTTTCAATATATTTTTTATATTCTGTTATTATTTTGTTATCAAAACCTTTTCTTTTTAATCCGATTAAATTTAAATTTTCATATGCACATCTATTGCCAGTAACCAATGTATAAGGTAAAATATTTTTATTTACACCAGTCATACCGCCAATCATTGCACCTTTGCCAATATTGCAAAATTGCTGAACAGCAGAATTTCCACCAATAATCACATCATTTTCAATGATACAATGGCCTGCAATCGGTACATTATTAGCAATAATCACACTGTCTCCAACTTGGCAATCGTGTGCAATATGGGAAGAAATCATAAATAAGCAATTACTTCCGATAGTTGTTAATCCACCGCCATGTTCCGTTCCTGGATTAATAGTTACATATTCTCGAATTTTATTATTTGATCCTAATATTAATTTAGTATTTTCACCCTTGAATTTTAAATCCTGCGGATCTGTTCCAATACTGGCGAATGGATAAATAATATTATCTGAACCCATTGTAGTGTCACCAGATATGTGAACATGTGACATGATCTTGCAATTATCACCAATCTTTACATTTGGACCTATAGAACAAAAATCATCTATAAAAACATTTTTTCCTATGATTGCACCGCTAGATATATTTGAACTTTTACTTATCTTCATCTCTATCAGCAATGGTAGCCATCCATTCAGCGTCTGCCATTTTTTTTCCATTTACCATGGCCACTCCTGAATACTTCCAAATTCTACCCTTTATTTTTTCAACTTTTACATTTAACAAAAGATCACATTCGGGAATAATGGGAACTCGAAATCTTGCCTTGTCAATAGTCATTAAAAAAACTAATTTGTTTTCAACTTCGCTTGGGTCCAAGCTATATGCAGCTAATGCGGCTGCGGCCTGGCCAAACGCCTCTACAATTAAAACACCAGGAAATACAGGAGCTCCTGGAAAGTGACCGTCGAAATAAAACTTATCGCTGGTAACTTTAATATGACCTGTTGCGGAAATCATAGGAACAATTTCTGTCAATTTATCAATTAACAGCATTGGCTCTCGATGAGGTAATAAGTTTTTAATTTCCTCTTTATTAAGTTCAGTCTTCATTTCATTAAGTTTTTTCTTACAAAATCTCTAAATTCCATAGCTGGATAACCCATAACCGTTTTATTATCATCTATATTCTTAACAACACCACTTTTGCCTCCAATTTTAACGTTATTTCCAATTTTTAAATGCCCGGAAATACCAGATTGGCCTCCAATCGAAACATGATTTCCTATTATGGTACTACCAGATATTCCAACTTGAGAGGCAATCATGCAATAATCTCCAATTTTAACATTATGAGCAATTTGTACTTGATTGTCTAAAAAAGTGTATTTTCCAATTATAGTATCTGATACTGAACCCCTATCTATATTACAGTTACTTCCAATTTCAGCGCCTTCATATATTATGACTTTACCAATATGTGGTATTCTTAATAGTTGATTATTAAAAAATTTAAAACCAAAACCTTTTTTTCCAATAACAGTACCATCACATATGTTCACATTATTTTTAATTACTGAATTAGATATTATTACATTACATCCAATGTTTACATTATCACCTATAATGCAGTTTTCTTTAATGAGCACATTATGACCAATATTAACATTTTTTCCTATTCTAACATTTTTTTCACATACAAAATTTTCACCAAAAAAAAATTTTTTAAATTTTTTTTTTATTTTACTTTTAGTTAAATAATTTTTTGAAATTTTATCAATAACATAGTCTCCATAAAATAAATTGCTGACTTTTATAAAATCTATTTGTGGGTTACCAGAAATTATAGGGAAACAATTTTTTGGAACATAATGTAAAAAATTTTTACTAGTAATACATGCTGATGCCTTCGTTTTTTTTAATAAATCAATGTATTTTGAGCTCATGCATAAAGTAATGTCATTTTTTAATGAATTATCTATATTAGAAACATTTTTTATTAAACAATCTTTTTTTAAATTTAATTTTAATTTTAAAAAACTAATAATCTTCGATAATTTAATTTTTTTTGAAGGTAGATACATATAATTTTTTTAAAAGGCTGAACCAATTTTAAAATTAAACTTTTCTATATCATCTGTATTTTCTTTAGTGATTGGTTCAGCATATGTTATGCTTATTGGGCCAAGTGGAGAAATCCAGGACAAACCCAATCCAATCGAAGTTCTTAATTTATTAGAAGTACTTGTGCTATTATCGTCTACACCCCAGACATTAGCAGTATCAAAAAAAACATTTGTAATAGCATTCCATTTTTCAGGTAAACCATTAGGTAAAGTAGATGAGATAGATGTATAAAAAGAATAATTGCCACCTATAAAATCATTATCTATTTTGGGACCAATACCTCTATCAGCAAATCCTCTTAGGTTGTTAGAATTGACTGACAATCTGTCACTATGTTTAATGTCTTTATTAAAACCATTGATGCTTTCTACTTTATATTTAACAGATCCAATTACATTTTCTAAGTATTCATGATAGTATGAACCGAATATTCTATTATTAATAAAGGGAATATCTGATAATAAAGATAAACTTTGACCAACTCCAATTATATAACCCTCTGTTGGCTGCAAGTCTCTGTTTTTAGTGTTTTTAGAAAAATTGTAAAATAATTTAGAAGTATAGTAATCACCCACTCTTCTTTTGATAGCACTCGGAGCATCAGAATTTGCTTTTAAAGAATCGTAATCAACAGAAAAACCTGGATTTAAAAAAAAATTATCAAATATTTGGTAATCTAATGAAACAGAACTACCAATGATTTTATTTTCATAACTTGCATTATCATAATTGTTATTTTCAGCATATACTGATGACTTAAATGCAACTCCAGTGTCATTATAGTCAGGATTTAAATAAGAGACTCTCCCAGATATTTTTTGAGTTCCGACATTTATAATAGAGTTAACATTCAAACCTCTGCCTAGAAAATTCTTTTCATTTAATGATCCAGATAAAACTGCTCCATTTGTTCCCGCACCAGCTCCGGCCGCTATTTCGCCAGTAGGTTGCTCTTCAACTTTAATTTGCAATTCTACTTTATTATCATCTATTGAAATAGTATCTGCTTCAACTTTCTTAAAATACCCTTTACCTTTTAATTTATCAATTGAAGTATCTAATTTTGAATTATTTAAAAAATCTCCTTCTGAAAATAAAATGTTATTTCTAATTACAAAGTCATCAGTAATAGAATTTCCAACTATTACTATCTTATCAATAATTTTTTTATTAGGGTGCTCTGAAATAAAAAAAGTTAATTGTAATTTATTGGTATTGATTTTTTCAGTTTTGTATTGGACAGTTAAATCGTAACTAAATTTTGACAAATAATTAATTGAATTATCTGCTGATTTTTTTATGGCAGATAAATCATAATAATTATTTACTAATTTATCATACATCTTATTTAGATATAAAATACTTTCTTTATTTAAAGATTTTGAATTATCAATTAAATTATACTTTTCAATAATGTATCTTTGACCAGAATCAATAGAATAAATAATATCAGCTCTTCTATTATCTAATATTTTAATAGAGCTAGAATTTATCTGCACATCATAAAAACCTCTGTTTAAATAAAAATTTTTAAGTCTTGAAATATCAAAATCAATCAAAGATTCGCTGGGTGTTGTAGAGTTAGAAAGAAACTTCCACCAACCATGTTCGCTGGAATATATAACATCACTTAATGTAGAGGATTTAAAAAATTTATTACCTATAAAAAAAATTCTACTAATTTTAAACTTCTCGTTTAACACAACACTATAAAAAATATTAACTTTATTGTTGTCAATTTTTTTTACTTGATATGTTAATTTATTATTAAAGTACCCAAGACTTTTTAAAAATTCAGAAAATTTTTTAATATCATCTTTAATCCAAAAAGTTTGAAAAATTTTATTTTCCTTAATTTCAGATAAATCAAATAACTTATTTTTTATATCATTATTTTTAATACCCTCTATAAAAAAAAAATTAACTAAAGGATTTTCAACAACATTGATAATAATTTTTTTATTTTGAATTTTTAAGTCTACTTTTTCAAAAAAACCTGTCTCAAATATTTTTTTTTGAAAATTATTTAAAATTTCTGGATCCAAGTTTTCTATATTGGTTGGGAACAAAGAATATATTGTTTTAGAGGAAATATTCTTATTGCCCTTAATAATAATATTATCATTTGCAAATAATTGCTGAGAAAAAAAGATAAAAATAAAAAATAAAAAAAATAACTTAAATTTTATCATAGATTTTTTTTGCATAAGAGATAGTTTTGTAAATATCATTTAAATTATTAATTTTTTTTTTAAAATAAGTTTTTAACTTTTCATTATTTAATATTAAGCTTAATTTATCATATATTTGAAAAAATAAAATTTTTTTATCTAGATATGCATGAACTAAATTATCATTTATAACATTATAAAATATACAAGCTCTTTGACCATAATTTAAAGCTTTGTATGCTAATGATACCATCTTAAATTTTAATAATTTTTTTTCATCAAAAGAGAAGATAAAATTATTTTTTTGTAAAAAAAAATTTTTTTTTATTGAAATTTGATGAGACTGTAACAATGAATTTTCTATAGGAACAGACATTGATGTGTTATGAGCAACTAAAAAAACAATTCCGTTTTTTAACACAACAACAGCATGAACCTTGGATTGCTCATGTATTTTAATTTTAATTTTATTTGGATTTAAATTAAAAAGAATACATGCTTCAATAACCTCCAAGCCTTTATTTGCCATAGTTGCTGAGTCGATTGATATTTTTTTTCCCATCTTCCACATCGGATGTTTTAGAGCCAATGACGGCTTAACTTTTGTTAATTTAGAGTTCTTTGTATTCAAAAAAGGACCACCGGAAGCAGTAAGAAATACATTATCAATTAATTTATGATCAATATTTTTTAAAATACTCATTAAACAAAAATGCTCTGAATCTATTGGAATAATTCTGCAATTATAATTTGAGGCTTTTTTTAAAAATAATTTACCGCCACAGACTATCGTTTCTTTATTAGCTAATAGTAATTCCTTTGAATATTTTATAAATGAAAAAGCATAATCCAATCCTTCAATACTTGAAATACCCAAAACTACTTTATCAAATTTAGTTTTTATATTTTTTTCAAAGTCTTTTAAATTATTAAAAAATTTAATTTTTTTTTTAAATTTTTTTTTTTTAAAAAAATTATAATTTTTATTATTAGTTATTATTACAAACTTTGGTAAAAATTTTTTTATCTGCCTATCAATATTTGCTTTATTATTTTTACATGCAAGCAAGTCTACCTTAAAATATTTTAAGTTCTGATTAATTACTTTCAACGAAGTTCTTCCAATACTGCCTGTCGAACCCAATATGGCAACTGAAATTTTTTTATGTAACATTAAAATATCTAATAAAATAATAAATAATAACAACAAAGATCAATCCATCAATTCGGTCCAAAATACCTCCGTGACCTGGGATTAGATTAGAATAATCTTTTATTTGATTTGTTCTCTTTATATAAGAAAAAAATATATCCCCACAAACAGCAATAATACATAAAAAAAATTGCACTATAAATAATTTTAAAGTTAAATGATTGTAGTCTAAAAATAAATAAAGAATTAAAAAAGAAGACTGTGAAAATACAATTGAACCTAGCAAGCCAGATATAGTTTTATTCGGACTGTAGTTAGTTAATTTTGGTCCTTTAAACATCTTGCCAAAAACATAGCCTCCAATATCAGAAGTCCAAACAATTGATATTAACCATACTAGAATTATATAATCGTTATTATTAGATCCTCTAATATTAAAAAGTGAAAAAATAAAAAATAAAATTAAAAAATATAAAGCAAAACTTAAAAAAAATTGTTTTACATTTTTAAATACTTCGTAAAAACTAGTCAATAATATCAAAAATAACAAACTATAAAAAAAAAATCCAACTTCATACAGGCCTGCAAGAAATACAGGACCCATTACTAAAGAACTGCCCAATCTTAAGTAAAAATTTTTCATATACTTCCAAAATTTCTTTTAATATTTTTAAATTTTGAAATAATTTTTGATAAATCTTTTATCTTAAAATCTGGCCATAGTTTTTTTATAAAAAAAATCTCAGTATAAGATATTTGCCATAAAAGAAAATTGCTCAATCGAGAATGCGATCCAGTTCTAATTAAAATATCTGGGTCCGGCGTATTAAATGTATACAAATTATTACTTATAATTTTTTCAGTTATTTTTTTATACTTTTGATTTAAAATTTTATTAAAAGTATTTACTATTTCGTGCTTAGAACTGTAATTTAATGCAACAATAATAGTTAAATCTTTTTTTTCTTTTGTAATTTTCTCTATCTTTTTAAATAAAGTCAGAATTTTAATAGGTAATTTTTTTCTTTCTCCTATGAATTTAATTTTTACATTATTTTCAATTAAATAAGATAAATTTTTTTTTAAAAAATTCTCAAATAAGAAAAAAAGATATGAAATCTCAGACTTTGGCCTATTCCAATTGTCTAAAGCAAATGCAAATAATGTTAGAAATGGAATTTTTTTTTTAATAAAATAAGGTATTAAATTCTTAATATTTTCAGTGCCTTTTAAATGACCATATTTTCTTGGTTTGTTTTTTTTACTTGCCCACCTTCCATTGCCATCCATTATAATGGCAACGTGAGATAAAGTGTTCATACTTTTAATATTTCTTTTTCTTTGTCTGATATTTTATTATCAACTTCTGCGATAAATTTGTCTGTTATTTTTTGTAATTGATCTGAAAGTTTTTTATTATCATCCTCACTTATATTTTTTTCTTTCAATAGTTTTTTTAAAAAATCCATTCCATCGCGTCTAATATTTCTAATAGATATTTTAATTTTTTCAGACTGGGCTTTGACAATTTTAATTAATTCTTTTCTTCTTTCCTCTGATAATTTAGGCACGGGTACTCTAATAAGCTGGCCATCAATAGTCGGGTTAATATTTAACTCAGATTCACGAATTGCCTTTTCAACAAATTTTGTATTACTTGCATCCCAAACCTGGACAGTTATCATTTGAGATTCTGGTACAGAAATTGTTCCTAGTTGATTTATAGGCATTTTTTGACCATATACTTCGACTTTTATTAAATCTAACATCGAAATATGCGCCCTTCCAGTTCGGATTGAAGAAAGATCAGAAGTTAAACTTCCAATTGTTGATGTCATTTTAGACTCAAACTCTTTTAATTTGATGTCAGCGCTCATTATAAATTGATATTAAAACTATTTTGTTAAACTGGCAACTTCGTTGGCAAAATCATCTTTTTTAGCCTCCAAACCCTCACCAACTTTAAATCGTATGAATTTTTTGATAGTAAAATTTTCACTATTATCTTGATTAAATTGCTCTATAGCTTTTTTGACACTTAAATCTGGGTTCATAACCCATTTTTGATTTAAAAGTGTATTCTCTTGTATTACTTTATTAATTTTTCCTAAAATAATCTTATCAATCATTTCAGTTTTTTTTCCCTCATTTAATAATTGATCTTTAATTATTTCTTTTTCTTTTTCTATAAAATTTTTATCTATACCATTTTCATCAAGCGCAACTGGAGAGCTTGCTGCAATATGCATGCAAATTTGGTTGGCAAAATTTTTACATTTTTCAAAGCTATTAGATTTAAAATTCAATAAAACTCCAAGATTTCCAGAATGCTCAGTTTGTTTATTGTGTATGTAAGATGCATAATGATCGTTGTCAGAAATAACTTCAAGCCTTCTAATTTTTAAGTTTTCTCCAATTTTAGCAATTAAATTAGTTAAAAAATCTAAAACTTTGTTTTCTTTATCAAATTTTTTTTCTAATAGTTCATTTAAAGATGAAACTTCTGTAGCTATATTTGCAACTTTTTCACAAAATTGAATGAACTCGTTATTCTTTGATACAAAATCAGTTTCTGAATTAATTTCCACAATTGATGATCTGTTATTAGTGATTGCAATTGAAATTAATCCCTCTGTAGCCCCGCGTGTCGATTTTTTAGCAGCTTTTGCAATGCCTTTTTTTCTTAAAAACTCTATAGCTAAATCAATATCCTCATTATTTTCTGAAAGAGCAGTTTTGCAATCTTGGATTCCAGCGCCAGTTATATCTCTTAATTCTTTAACTTTTTCTAAAATACTCATCTAAAATTTTTAATTTAATGTAGGATTCTCATCTTTATTTGGTTCAGAGATAGCTTCACTATCATCTTTATTTTCAACTTTTTTTTCTTGCTCTTGCTCATCTTTCTGATCCTTATCTAAAGCAATATTAGATTGGGCATCTAAAATTGTTTTCTTAGCAAGTTCACAATATAAGTTAATTGATCTTCTTGCATCATCATTGCCAGGAATTGGGTAGTCAATAAATTCTGGATTTGAATTGCTATCTACAACCGCCACTATCGGAATCCCTAATTTTTTAGCTTCCAATACTGCTAGAGACTCGATGTTCGTATCAATAATAAAAATCATATCAGGAATTTTTTTCATGTTACTTATTCCACCTAAAGATCTTTCTAACTTATTCTTTTCCATGCTCATTTTAATTAGTTCTTTTTTTGTAAAACCAGTATCTTCTTTTTGCAAATCTTCACTTAATTTTTTTAATCTTTTGATAGAATTATTAATGGTGTTCCAATTAGTTAACATCCCACCAAGCCATCTATGATTAACAAAATAATTGTTAGTTTCTTTTGCAACGTCCGCAATTAATTCTGATGCTTGTTTTTTTGTAGAAACAAATAAAATCTTTCCTCTACTAGAGGTGCATTTGTGCATTTCTAGCAATGCTTTGTTCAGCAATTCTAACGTTTGAGACAAATCAATTATATGTACTGAGTTTTTTTCACCAAAAATAAATGGTTTCATTTTTGGATTCCATCTGAAAGTTTTGTGACCTAGATGAACGCCTGCTTCTAAAAGGTCTTTTATTGTAACACTTGGTATATTCATATTTTTTTCCGGTTAATCCACCGAAGAAACTACCTTTGCAGGACCGGGGGCTTGCGCCATTTTCTTCGTGCGAAATTTACGCTCTTATAAAAGAATGAAAAATTAAATCAAGACTATTAATTAATTATTTTTGCTAAAAACTCATATTTTTCAAGGTTTTTTAGCGATTCATTATCAATTTTTCTCTTATTCTTTAGTTTAAAAATATACTTATTATTTTTTGACACATAATCTAAAATTACTGAGGTATTCCCCTCCTTTATAAGATTTAATTTTAATTCAGATAATTTGGCAATATGATCAATATTTATTGATACATCATTAATTTTTTTTTCTGAGATCTCCTCAATAGGAAAAATTCTAGAAACATTTGTTCGTTCTATGCCTGTTTTTAAAGTTTCACGCTTAACATTAATTAAAAAAGATTTTCCTGGTTTCAATTTATCTCTATTTGTTACTAATAATTCTGAAAAAATAAAAAATTCAAACATTCTACTTAGATCACTAAACTTAACTATTGCAAATGGCATGCCTTTAGCAGTTTTTTTTTCTTGAATAGCCATAACAGTACCCGACAACATGCATTCTTTCAAATCAACATCTTCTATGAAGCTTTGGTAATTTTTAACATTATAACTTTCTAGAGTTTGCCTAAAATTTTTAAGAGGATGATCACTTACGAAAAACCCTATTGACTCAAACTCTCTCTTAATTTTTTCAGATTGATCCCAATCATTTAATGAAGAAAAACTTATTTTAAATTCTTGATTTGCTGAAGTATCAAATAAATTAATTTGATTTAATTCATCAATTTCATCAAAATTTTTTGCTTGTTTAATAATTTCAGGAACATTTTCAAATAATTTTGCCCGATTTTTATCTAAACAATCAAAAGCTCCTGCTTTTACAAGACCTTCAAGTTGTAATTTATTTATATCTTTGCTGTTAACCCTTCTTATAAAATCTTCTAATGATAAAAATTTACCATTAGTTTCTCTTTCATTAATCACATTCGATATGGCCTCGTAACCAACTGCCTTGATAGCAGACAAGGCATAATAAATTGTATTTTCTTTTGGTAAAAAATCAGCAAATGAATTGTTTATACAGGGTGGGTAAATATTAATAGAAAGTCTTTTTAACTCCTCGTAATATTGATTTAATTTATCAGTATTAGACATCTCCATGCTCATAGAAGCAGCAAAAAAACTCAAAGGGTAATGAGTTTTTAAATATGCAGTTTGATAAGCAATTAGAGCATATGCTGCAGCATGACTTTTGTTAAATCCATACTGAGCAAATTTTTCAACAAGTTGAAATATATAAATAGCTTGATCTTTGGCTATGCCATTATTTACTGCACCCTCAATAAAATCTTTCTTCTGCTT
>Ga0255783_10002028_pt1 | contig 20715 bp, 14 predicted proteins | sample 011ome_22_FD_179981 | JGI IMG/M metagenome (GOLD analysis project Ga0255783, IMG submission 179981) | Coastal salt marsh microbial communities from the Groves Creek Marsh, Skidaway Island, Georgia - 011507BT metaG (version 2) | ecosystem: Environmental > Aquatic > Marine > Intertidal zone >... | reverse complement strand
TGCGGCAGAATGATCGTAACGATCTGCCACAAAGTAGCCTTCCCGCTCAAACTGAAACACCGCTTCGGAGGCCGCATTCACAAGAGCAGGCTCAATGACTGCCGAGTGTATTTCCCGCAATGACGCCGCATTCACCACACTCAGCACATCATCTGACTTTGCTGGGTTGGGCACAGTAAATAGCCGATCATAGTGTCTAATGGTCGCCTTAACACCGGCCGGCGCCGACACCCAGTGGATAACGCCTTTGGGCTTGACGCCATCTTCGGGATCTTCACCGAGCGTTTTGGGAATGATTCTGGCATAAACGCATTCAACTTCTCCCCGCTCATTGTGGTCACAGCTATCGGCCTCGATCACATAGGCACCGCGGAGCCGGACTCGCTTTCCAAGCACCAACCGCTTGTACTTTTTATTGGCTTCTTCCCGAAAATCTTCTTTATCGATCCACACCTCGGAGGAAAACGGGACCAGTCGGGTGCCTTGAGAGGCGTCCGACGGATGATTAGCAAGTGTAAGCTGCTCCTCGGCTTCGACATTGGTTAGCACAACCTTCAACGGGTCCATTACACACATTGCTCTGGGCGCATGATGATTCAGATGATCACGCACTGCACTTTCTAACATGGCGACATCGACAACACTGTCAGACCGAGACGTGCCCACCTCCTCACAAAAGTGGCGAATGGCCGCTGCGGGATAGCCCCGCCGACGCAGGCCAGCGATGGTCGGCATGCGAGGGTCGTCCCATCCTGCCACGGTCCCGCTATCAACAAGCTGCTTGAGAATGCGTTTACTGGTCACGGTGTAACTCGTATTTAAGCGAGCAAACTCGATTTGACGTGGTCGATGCGGAACTGGCAGTTTGTCCAGAAACCACTCATAAAGTGGCCGATGGTCCTCAAACTCCAAAGTGCAAATAGAATGGGTAATTCCCTCAATCGCATCTTCCTGACCATGAGCAAAGTCATAGGTCGGGTAAATTGGCCACGCATCTCCCGTCTGATGATGATGGGCATGACGAACGCGGTATAAAATAGGATCTCGTAAATTGATATTAGGCGACGCCATATCGATTTTGGCACGCAATACGCGAGCGCCATCCTCAAAAGCGCCTGCGCGCATTTGCTCAAAAAGGTCTCTGTTTTCAACCGGAGATCTTTCGCGATAGGGGCTGTTGCGTCCGGGCTCAGTCAACGAGCCTCGATAGTCTCTGGCCTCTTCGACGGTAAGGTCGCAAACATAGGCTAAGCCAGCGTCGATAAGATGTAGAGCCCATTCGTAGAATTGCTGAAAATAACTGGATGCATAGCGCACATCGCCACTCCAGCGGAAGCCCAACCACTGCACGTCTTCCTGTATCGAATCAATATACTCCTGGCTCTCCTTCTCGGGATTGGTGTCATCAAATCGCAGATGACAGCGACCACCAAACTGCTCGGCTAAGCCGAAGTTAACCGTTATCGATTTTGCATGGCCAATATGAAGGTAGCCGTTGGGCTCAGGCGGAAACCGCGTGACCAGCTCATTCACATTCCCCTGCTTCAAATCTGCTTGGATTTGGGAGCGGAGAAAATTACTGCGTAACTCGGAGCTCATGGAATATCCACTAAAATGGGGCGCACATAATAGCAAGCAAGAGCGGGCGACACAGCTAGGTGATGGTGTAACTTGTGCCGATAACACGCTAATAACAATCAGAAATTTGTTTTGACGCCTCCCGAGTAGTTTTCGGCATCGCACTGGCCGCTTAAAAGGTGTAGGATGCGCGCCCTGAACCCGACCACCCAGGAACAGTACACATGACCCACGTAGAAATGACCACCACGTTTGGCTCCATTACCCTTGAGCTTGACAGCGGCAAAGCACCCAAGACTGTCGAAAATTTTCTTTCCTATGTCAACGATGGCTTCTACAACGGCACAATTTTTCATCGGGTTATCGACAACTTCATGATTCAGGGCGGCGGTTTCGACGCCAACATGCAGCAGAAACCGACGGCCGATCCGATTGAAAATGAAGCTGACAACGGTCTTACCAACGATCGCGGTACGATTGCCATGGCGCGAACGATGGACCCGCATTCCGCTACAGCACAGTTTTTTATCAACGTAAAAAACAACGACTTTCTGAACCACAGTGGCAAGAACATGCAGGGCTGGGGTTACACGGTTTTTGGCCGGGTCGTCAGCGGCGATGACGTCCTCGATAAAATCCGCGCTGTGTCTACGGGCAATCTCGCCGGACATCAAGACGTCCCCACCGAATCTGTGATCATCGAGTCCGTCGCGGTAGTAGAAGCCTAAGGATGGGAACAACGCTGTTTATCAGCGACTTGCACCTTAGCGACAGCACGCCTGCCATCGAAGCAGGCCTGTATCAACTGCTCGACCAGCAGTCGACACTTGATCGACTCTACGTATTGGGTGACTTCTTTGAGTACTGGATTGGCGATGACGACGACACCCCCCTGCATCGTCGGATCATCGATCGGCTTGCGGCTGTCAGCGCTGGCGGCTGCGACATCTTTTTAGTTCATGGCAATCGCGACTTTATGCTTGGAACGAACTTTGCACAGGCGACAGGTGCCACGCTTCTGGAAGACACCACGGTTATTGAGGTCCTCGGAAAGCCGACGTTGATCATGCACGGAGACACGCTGTGTACTGACGATACAGAGTATCAGAAGCTGCGGGCGGTCATGCACGATCCCGTCTGGAAAACGAATATCCTACAGCAATCACTGGATGAACGCCGGGCGTTTGCTGAAAGTCTGCGAACGGCAAGCAAGGAAAAAGCAGAAAATGACCCCGGCAACATTGTTGATGTCAATCTTGATGAAGTGCAGGCGGTGATGTCCGCTGCAGGCGTGAGCCGCTTAATCCATGGCCACACCCATCGCCCTGATCGCCACCAGACGCCCGCAGGAGAACGCATTGTTCTTGGCGACTGGACAAGCCAACTAGGCTGGTATTTGGAAGAAACCCAAGGCACCTTGCGCTTGCAGTCGTTCGAGCTACCCCAAACATATGTTTAGTCGCAGATATAAATTCAGGAAAGGTAGGTGCGCTCCTCTACCGCTAATCGGCGAAGAACTTCTATGACGACGGCACCCCGCTGTGAAAACGCATCTCTCGATCGGGAGACTCAATGAGCTCAAGCTCCCGAGCACGGAAGACCGAAAGTCTAGATTCGAGCTCATCCTCACCCGCAAGATCGGCGGCGAGCTTTAGGTAATCCTGAAAATGACGCGATTCGCTTTTCAACAGCGACGCGTAAAAAGCCCCTAACTCTTCATCGAGATGGGGCATCAGCGCAGCGAAACGCTCGCATGATCGCGCCTCAATCAGCGCGCCTACGACCAGGGTGTCCACCAACCTACCGGGGTCTTTTTTTCTCACTAAGTCCCGCAATCCGGCGGCGTAGCGAGAGGCCGTGACTAGCGTATATTCGATGCCACGACGCTCCATAATTTTGATGACCTGCTCAAAATGTCTCAGCTCCTCGCGAGCGAGACGTGACATTTTATTTAGGAGCGCCGGATGTTCGGTGTGCCTGTGCATCAAGCTCATCGCCGTCGCAGCGGCTTTTTTCTCACAATTGGCGTGATCTATCAGCAGCGTTGGTACATCCTGAATAGCCGATTCCACCCAGCGCTGCGGGGTTTCACAGGGCAGGAACGCATGCACGGCGGCGAGATTAATAGCAGCAGACACAAATGCCTCAGGAACAAAACAGATCGGGAGTAGCAAGGTACCGCTCATGATGGGCGACAGACAACTCCCAAAATTCACGGTCAACCTGCTCCATCAGCTCCCGTAACCCGCCCTCTGAACAGGCGACTAGCACCCCGAACCCGTAGCGCTCAGGGTCCTTGATCTGACTAGCGCCGGCCTTTAACAGCGAGAAAAGACCGCAATATTCATCGTGCTCAGCACGGAATCGAATCTGCTGCGTCTCAAGCTGCCAGCGCAACAAGCCTGGGTCTGTGACCTCGAAACGGTTACGCATACACAAACTGAGAAAACCAGCTAATCGACTGTCGACGATGCGTTTCTCTTCCTCAGAATAGGCATTCCAGTCGATCACCTCGTGGGCAAAGCGTTTGCAACCTCGACATACCGCATCGCCAATACCCGTTGAGCACACCCCTATACAAGGAGTTTTCACTCTTGGCCGCACGGGCGCGGAAGTCGGGAAAGAGGGGTTGGTCATGGGCATAGTCTAGGATATGGATGCCCTGAATGCACACCATTGGGGCTATTTGGCTCCCATTCAACCGGGTCGAAAGGTATACTCCGCGCTGCCTATCATGATCAACCAACACCCGGGGGAGTAAGACCGTGCTTGAAGCCTATCGCGCCCATGTGGCCGAACGTGCCCAATTGAATATCCCAGCCAAACCGCTCAACGCCGAACAGGTAGCAGCACTTATTGAACTGCTTAAAAACCCGCCGGAAGGCGAAGCAGCGTTTCTACTCGACCTTTTGGCTAATCGAGTTCCACCGGGGGTTGATGAGGCCGCGTACGTCAAGGCCGGTTTTTTGTCAGCCATCGCCAAGGGTGAGCTGGCCTGCGCGCTGATCCCCCGTGAAGATGCGGTCGCACTGCTTGGCAATATGCACGGCGGCTACAATATTGAGACCCTTGTCGGGCTGTTGTCAGACCCAGACCTCGACACACAGGCGGCAGAGCAGCTAAAACATACGCTGCTCATGTTCGAAGCCTTTCATGACGTGGCGGATCTCGCCAAAAGCGGCAACGAACACGCGCAAGCCGTGATGGAAAGTTGGGCTGCCGGGGAGTGGTTCACCAGGCGAGACGCGGTTGCCGAGTCCATTAAAATGGTGGTGTTCAAGGTCACCGGCGAGACCAACACGGACGACCTCTCTCCCGCGCCCGATGCGTGGTCGCGACCCGATATCCCGCTGCATGCAAACGCGATGTACAAAATGACGCGAGATGGTTTGTCACCTGAAGAACATGGTGTCACCGGCCCCATGCAGCAAATTGCGGACATCCAGTCGAAGGGACTGCCGGTCGCCTTCGTTGGCGATGTTGTCGGAACCGGCTCCTCACGAAAGTCTGCGACCAACTCCGTCCTGTGGTTCTTCGGTGACGATATGCCGGGTGTGCCCAATAAACGCTCAGGGGGCGTGTGTATTGGCGGCAAGGTCGCGCCAATTTTCTACAACACCATGGAAGATGCCGGCGCTCTTGTATTCGAGGCTCCGGTCGACAACCTGGGGATGGGTGACATCATCGAGATACGACCTTATGAGGGCAAAATTCTCAATGAGGCTGGTGATGTTCTCTCTGAATTCTCCCTTAAATCCGAGGTTTTGCTCGACGAAGTCCGAGCTGGAGGCCGAATCAACCTCATTATCGGCCGCGGGCTGACCACCAAAGCACGAGAAGCTCTGGGTCTTGGGGACAGCGATCTGTTTCGAAAGCCCGAACAGCCTGTTGATAGCGGCAAGGGCTTCACGCTGGCACAAAAAATGGTCGGGCGCGCCTGCGGCATGGAGGGCATCCGTCCGGGCACCTATTGCGAACCGCGCATGACGACAGTGGGGTCTCAGGACACCACCGGACCCATGACGCGGGATGAACTCAAGGACCTGGCCTGTCTTGGCTTCTCCGCTGATTTAACCATGCAGTCCTTCTGCCACACGGCGGCCTACCCTAAGCCCGTTGACATTGATACTCAGCACACGCTGCCCGATTTCATCATGACCCGCGGCGGCGTCTCTCTGCGACCCGGCGACGGCATCATCCACAGCTGGCTGAATCGTATGCTGCTGCCGGACACCGTCGGCACCGGCGGCGATTCCCACACCCGTTTCCCGATGGGAATCTCTTTTCCCGCGGGCTCCGGCCTCGTTGCCTTTGCTGCCGCGACGGGGGTCATGCCCTTGGACATGCCGGAATCTGTTCTGGTCCGGTTTAAAGGAGAAATGCAACCGGGTATTACTCTCCGGGACCTCGTTCATGCGATCCCCTACTATGCCATCCAGCAGGGACTACTCACGGTCGAGAAGAAGGGCAAAAAGAATATCTTCTCGGGTCGGATTCTTGAAATTGAGGGTCTCGATTCTCTCACCGTCGAGCAGGCCTTTGAGCTTTCCGATGCCTCCGCCGAACGCTCGGCTGCTGGTTGCACCATCAAATTAGGCGAAGAAACCATTGCCGAGTATTTGCGCTCTAATGTTGTCCTTCTGCGTGCCATGATTGCCGAGGGCTACGGGGATCCGCGGACCCTGGAGCGCCGAGCGCGCAGCATGGAGGCCTGGCTCGAAAATCCGGCCCTGCTCGCCGCCGACGCCGACGCCGAGTACGCCACCATCATTGAGATCGATTTGGCCGAGGTCACCGAACCGGTCGTCTGTGCGCCCAATGATCCCGATGACGCCAGGCTGCTTTCCCAAGTCGCAGGGGATAAGGTTGATGAAGTCTTTATCGGAAGCTGCATGACTAACATCGGGCACTTTCGAGCCGCGGGCAAACTACTGGAAGCCCACGGTAAGCCGGTTTCGACTCGCATGTGGATCTGCCCTCCCACGCGCATGGACGAGCACCAGCTCATGGAAGAAGGATATTTTTCTATTTTCGGAAAAGCCGGAGCTCGCACTGAAATGCCGGGCTGTTCCTTGTGCATGGGCAATCAAGCGCGTGTAGAGCCCAACTCAACCGTGCTCTCAACATCGACCCGAAATTTCCCGAATCGACTTGGAGACGGCGCCAACGTCTATCTCACCTCCGCCGAACTCGCGGCGGTTGGGGCCCTGCTTGGCAAGCTACCGACGCCTGCCGAGTATTTGGAGTTTGCCAACAAAATAGACTCGATGGCCGACGAGATCTATCGCTACATGAATTTTGACCAGGTCGTTGAATTTCAAAAGTTGGCAGATGACGGCGCACGTATCGCAGCAACTATCATCGATCAGGTCGCCTGATATCAGCCCCGATCCAGCGTAACACCCTCGAGTTCAACCGACTCGTGGGTGATCAGCTATCGGGGCGTTCCTCCCCCTGCAAATCGCCAAAAGCGGGCGCGGGATCTGTAAGAGCATCGACCAGCGATTGAAGCATGTCGTAGAGCGCGCTCAAGTTGTCCCTGCCGAAACGCGCCTCTATGTAGGCATAGCGGGCTTCAGATTCCGGAGCGATCAATTCAATGAGATCCCTGCCAGCAGGGGTGATACTTATCAGCGAGCGTCGGCTGTCGCGTCCGCAAGGTGAGCGTTCAAGAATGCCCCTGCTTTCCAAGTTCTGCACGATACGACTCACACTCGGCCTCAAGAGCGAGCATGCCTCTGACAGTTCGCCGACATCATAGGCTTCAGCCTCCGCCAATGCCCGCATCACACGCCATTGCTGTGTCGATAGGTCGTGAGCGCGAAGATGGGGGATAAAGGTCCTAAGCACCGCCTCGTGCGCGCGAAGCAGCGTCATGGGCAGTGATCGATCAAAACGTCTCAGCGCGAGGGCATCAGTGGTGTCGCACGCTCCGCTATTCATTTCACCATTGGATCCAGATGCCACGATAACTCCTGTCTCTGCTATGCGGGGCCCGTTAATACCCCCTCGCATTCGGCGATGCCCCAAACGTGGCGCAAAGTAGCTGCCGACGCTGGGCGCCCATCGTTCACTGTTAAGTGTGTGGCCACAAATGTCAACGAGCAAGACCGTTGATGGGGTAGTCTCTGTCCTGTACTTGAGGCTAGCCTAGCTTAGCAAAGGCCCGCCGGGAGATTGACAGCCCCGCCAACGGAGTGCCGCCCCATGATAACCAATAAGGCTCCATCGATAAGCGATGTCGAGGTACTTCCTCGCGCTATCGATATCATGGCAGCACTGGAACGGAGAGAGATCAGCGCGCGAGAATTACTGCTGCAGACTTATCAAGTAATCGCGCGCCGCAACCCGCATATCAATGCGATTTGTACACTGGTTGATCTGGACACGGTCCTGCCTCAAGCGGACCAGATTGACTGTGCGCGAGTCGCCGGAGACCCCCTGGGCCCACTTGCAGGCCTGCCGATTGCCGTCAAGGACTTGGCAGCAACCCGCGGGATATTGACGACACTCGGTTCAACGCTGTTTAAAGATCACATCCCCGATACTGACTGCCTGCTCGTGGAGCGACTGAGGGCCGCCGGCGCCATCATCATTGGCAAAACAAACACGCCCGAGTTTGGTGCTGGTTCACATACTTTTAATGACGTTTTTGGTGCGACCCACAACCCCTACGCGCTGAATCTCACCGCTGGCGGTAGCAGCGGCGGAGCTGCGGCGGCGCTGAGCGCGGGCTTGGTTCATTTGGCAGACGGCAGCGATATGGGGGGCTCGCTTCGAAACCCCGCCGCTTACTGCAATGTCGTGGGAATGCGTCCCTCTCTAGGGCGCGTCCCATCGTGGCCGATGGTGCCCCTTCCCTGTGCCCGCATGTCCGTGGAGGGCCCCATGGCGCGTACCGTGGAAGACTGTGCTTTTTTCCTAGACGCTATCGCCGGTCCAGATAAGCGAGATCCCCTCTCGCAGGCGCTCCCGCCCTTGGCACCTGCTCACCCCATCGCTCCCGTTGAGAATCGATTACGACTCGGTTGGGCACCACAACCCGCTGGCCTACCCGTCGATCAAGAGATTGCCGCCGTCCTAACCAAAGCCCCCAGCCTGCTATCCGGACTCGGTCACCACGTCGAGGAAATCGCCCTCGAGGCACTCTCTGATGCCATGGAAATTTTTAAGATCAATCGGGCGGCAAGCTACGCTGCTCTTGCGGGCGAGCTCTACCACCAGCACAAAGACAAACTCAAACCGACACTCGCAACTAACATCGCGCAAGGCCTTCAGTTAACCGATGCAGACATCGAAAAGGCTGAGCGTAGCCGACAGCGCGTGTCAGTAATGTTGAACACGCTATTTGATACCTATGATTATCTGCTAATGCCAAGCACACAGGTGATGCCTTTTCCCATTGAGACCGAATACCCCACCGAGATCAACGGGCAGGCCATGTCCTCATACATTGACTGGATGAGTGTTTGCTGCATCCTAAGCCCCTTCGGCGTGCCCTGCCTGTCGGTCCCGGCGGGGTTCTCCGCGACAGGTCTGCCCGTGGGTCTGCAGATCGTAGGGCGACCCCAGGACGACAGTGGCGTGCTGCAGCTTGCCTATCTGTTCCAACAGCACACCCATTATTGGAAACAGCAGCCAGACATGGCATGGTAAACAGGCTATGAGTACCCTGCAGCGACTGCGCGAGTTGATGGAACAGCGAATTCCGGATCCCCTTACCTTCGCGGTGTGGCTAACCCTGTGCATGATTGGACTTGCCCTGGCCTTAACCCCCGTATCCCCGGGAGAGCTGGTATTGCAATGGGGTGCCGGTCTAAGTGCCCTCCTCGCGTTTACCATGCAAATGGTACTCATCATCACCACCGCCTATGTACTCGCGCACACCGCTTTCATTCAACGTGGCTTAGTCAGACTGGCAAAGGTCGCGAAGTCTCCGACGCAGGCGTACGTCCTGGTGGTCCTCACCGGCGCCTTCTTTTCCCTTCTTTCATGGCCGCTTGGCCCCATTTCTGCCGCCCTAGTCGCGAGGGAAATTGCGCGCGATAGCCTTTCTAGCGGCCTAAAGGTGCATTACCCCTTGCTCGCAGCCGGGGGATTCGGAGGCTTTGTCGTATGGGAGATGGGCTACTCGTCCTCAATCGCCCTCGCTGTTGCGACAGAGGGTAATCCGACCTTCAGCGTTATTAATCGCCTGATCCCGATTCAGGACACGCTGCTAACATGGTGGAACCTGTTGACCATTGGCACCACGCTGACCGCCGTCATTGTGACAGTGCTGCTATGCCACAGACGAATGCAGATAACAGCGCCCGTCATCCCAGACGACCTAATAACGCCCCTAAAGATCGATCAGACCAAGGCGTCGGCAACCCAATCCAAACACGCCGAACACATCGGCGAAGAATCGACCGACGAGAAGTATACAGGTCGGTTGCTGTCGTTGCTGACTGGGGTCTTAATCTTGTCCTATGTCCTTTACTGGTTTTATCGTGAGGGGGTCTCTCTCGAACTCAATATCGTGAACTGGACCTTTCTGGGTCTCGGCTTGCTGTTGGTACGGTCGCTACCCCACTACAGCGATCTATTTGCGGACGGTGCTCGAGTGGCCTCTCCCACGCTCTTACAGTATCCGCTGTACGCGGGCATTATGGGCATCGCCCTTCAAAGCGGGTTAGCGGAACAATTCACGTCACAACTCATTTCGATCGCGACGGCGGAGGCACTGCCCTTACTCGCTTTTCTCAGCGCCGGTGTCATTAACATATTCATTCCCTCCGGGGGTGCCCAGTGGGCTTTACAGGGACCATCCTTTCTCGAAGCAGCCAAGCTGATGGAAGTCGACTTAGGCCTGATTACAATGTCAGTGGCCTATGGGGACCAGTGGACCAATTTGATTCAGCCGTTCACTGCCATTCCCCTGCTGGCGCTGACCGGGCTGCGTCTCAAGCATATCTACAGTTTCATGCTGCTCCTGTGCCTGACGACCAGCTTTCCGCTGATGGTGGGGCTACTGCTCGGCAACTCATGACCGCAGCGGCACGGCTAGCGCCAGGTTTCTCTAAGCTTGTTTTTTTGCACTTTGCCCATGGTGTTTCGCGGAAGTGAATCCGTCACGCGAATGTGCTTCGGTACCTTGAACTTGGCAATGCGGTTGATTAATTGCTCCCGAAGGCCGTCTGGATCCAACGTAGTTTCTGGTGCCGCCACCACCATCGCCACCACGGCCTCTCCAAAATCCGCATCGGGGATACCAAATACCGCTGACTCAGCAACGCCCTCAAGCGTGTTTAACAGCGCCTCAACCTCCTTCGGATAAACATTTAATCCACCAGTAATAACCATATCCTTGGAACGACCGACGATGGCCAGATAACCTTGACTATCAAAACGACCCTGATCACCGGTAACAAACCAGCCGTCGGCGGTGAAGTCCTCTTGGGTCTTTTCGGGCATTCGCCAATAACCGGCAAATACGTTGGCCCCACGCACTTCGATTTCGCCAATTTCCCCAGCGGGCACAGGCTGATGCTTGGAGGTACAAACCCGGATTTCAGTGCCGGGCAAGGGGAACCCTACGGTTCCGGCACGGCGCTCCCCGTTAAGCGGATTGGAACTGTTCATACCTGTTTCACTCATGCCGTAGCGCTCGAGTATGGTGTGCCCCGTTCGGGCTGCAAAAGCACTGAAGGTTTCTTCAAGTAACGGCGCGCTACCGGAGATAAACAGACGCATACTGGCGCAATCCGCGTTGCTAAAATCAGGATCCGCCAGCAGCCTTGTGTAGTAGGTAGGCACCCCCATCATGACCGTGCTCTTGGGTAAACATGCCCTGACATCCTGACGATCAAACCCAGCGAGCCAGTTCATGGAAGCACCACTCATGAGAACGCAGTGGATTGCGACAAACAAACCGTGAACATGGAAGATGGGCAAACAATGGAGCAAGACGTCATCCGAGGTAAAACCCCAGTGGTCCACGAGCACCGCCGCGTTACTGCGCAGATTTTCATGGGTCAACATAATCCCCTTCGGTCTGCCCGTTGTTCCCGAGGAATAGAGCAACACCGCGAGGTCTTCTGGTGCGCGCTCTGTGGTATCAAACACAGCACTTTGTTCTGCAGCCAAGCGGCTGAGCGAACCCTCCCCAACGGCATCCAGCGTGACAAGATGATCAATGCCACATTGCTTGCACAGTGCTCGATAGTTTTCTTCCTTGGAGGGATCGCAAACCACCAGCGCGGGCTCGGCATTCTCCAGAAAATACGCCATTTCCTCTTGGGAGTAGGCGGTATTCAGGGGATGAAAAACCAGTCCTGCCCGCAGCGTCGCCAAATAGAGCCAAAGATTCGCCACCGATTTCTCGACTTGAACGCTGACACGGTCCCCAGGCTGTAAGCCAAGCGCCAACAGCGCATTGGCGAACCTCGCCGATTGGGCCTCAAGATCCCCATAGGTGTATACCATGCCACTTTGGTCAGTGAGCAATGGCGTTGCGGCGCTGGGTGCGCGCCGCGCTAGGGTGGCGTAAAAATTGCCGTGGGTCACCAGCGAATACCTACTGCTAGAGTCTGTTAAGGGCGGGCAAGGCCTGATCAATCGCCAGCTGCTGATGCGGTTGGAGATCCTGCCCCCCTAAACCGGCGTGGAGGGGCAAGAAGGGGTCTTCAACCCCGGTTTTAACGCCACTCAAGGCCTCCATCACCGCCAGGCCAAAGAAGGGAACGGTCCAGCTGTTGTATCCCCCTTCGTGGGTCAGCAACATTCGCCCGGCGCAATGCCGATCAGCGGTGGAAAGTAGCTTTTCGGTCAGTGATCGGTAACCCTCGCTATGCATTTGCATGCGCCCCAAGGGGTCGTAGGCACCCGCATCGAAACCGCTGGGAACTATAATCAATTCCGGCTCGAAGCAATCAAGCGCCGGCAATACAACTTGATCAAAAGCCGCCTCATACGCCCCGACACCCGAGCCTGGGGGTAGCGGGATATTGATGTTGAAACCATCGCCCTTGCCCGATCCTGTTTCATGCACGTGCCCGGAATCTGGCGGGAAACAATTATCCTGGTGGACCGATATCGTCAGCGCGCGCGGGTCATCGTAGAACGCTGACTGGGTGCCATTGCCATGATGGACATCCCAATCCACGTAGGCTATCCGCGAAAGCCCAAAGGTTTCAAAGGCATGCATTCCCGCCAGCGCGGCGTTACCGAAAATGCAAAAACCCATGCCCTCACCCGCAATCGCATGATGACCCGGCGGCCTCACCAGGGCATAGGCGTTGTCCACGCTGCCCTCAAGGATTGCCTCCAATCCCGCGAGGACACCGCCTGCGGACAACATCGCTATCTCATAACTGCCCCGTCCGGCAGGCGTGAAAAATCCGGCATCTCCGCCGGTATCCGCGCTAATTTTTTTAACGTTCTCCAAATGCTCAGGCGTATGAAAACGCAAAATCTCCGCTTCGGTCGCGTGACGCGGCTTGATCATATGGAGCGCCTCATTCAACCCTGATACCTCGAGCAAGTTCCTAAACCGGCGCTTGGTCTCGGGGTTTTCGGCGTGAATATCGGGCTGAACCGGATTGCCGTAGGGCATCGGGCCCGCGTAGTTGCCGGTGTCATGCCACATATAAAGTTCATGGCAAATAAAGCCTGTACGCCTTTTTTTCAACGCCATTGCTCTTTCTCCGATGTTAACGAATAGCTTAAGTCAGTCTTACGCGTTGCCCGCGTAAACAGCGGGCTTTCTGCCTCGCCACGGCCGGGCGCGCTCAAGCTGCCCCGCAAGCGACAACAGCAGCGCATCCTGGCCCACCGCTGCTGACAGCATACTCCCTATCGGCAACCCATTCTTACTCTGGCCAAGGGGTACTGACATGGAAGGCTGACCCGTCATATTGTACAAATGGGTAAAGGCCGACACAGCTTTAAATCGGCGGGTATAGGCGAGCAAGTCGTCGCCCTCCTGATAGGTGATCGTCCCAAGTTGCGGAGCAGGGGTCGATGTAACCGGCTGCAGTACAACATCGTACTGACGGTGAAAAGCCGCCATTTGAAATCCAATCCCATGCATAAGTTGAAGCGATCCCGCGACGTCGGCGCCAGAGTACTTGGCACCTTCCCGTCGAATCATATGCGTCATAGGCTCCAACTCTTCGACCGCAATGGGGCGCCCTCTCGACTGCTCGACATAATCGAGCCAGGCTGTCATATCGCTGGCGATCAAGGTGTTCTGAACGGCGTTGAGCATGTTGTAGTCAATGCCGGGAGCCGCTTCTTCAACATGATGCCCTAACATCTCAAGCAGCATGGCGGTATCGGTAATACAAGCCCGCACATCATCATCCAGATCGACCGCGGGCTCTGTCAGATTGAGTGCCACTCGCAGCCGCCTCGGGTCTCGCTTGCTACGCTCCAAAAATCCCTCATTACCCAAACCCGCGCCGTAAGGCGCACCGGACTGATAGCCCGCCAATAACTCGAGCATGAGGGCACTATCTCGCACGGTGTGACAGACGACATGACCGACCGACATGCCCGCACCCTGCGTGCCGGGCGTCAGACCTCGGGTGGGTTTCAGGCCAAAAACGCCGCAGTGATTGGCCGGAACGCGTATTGATCCGCCTCCGTCAGTCGCGTGGGCCATGGGCAAGATACCAGACGCGACCGCCGCGGCTGAACCCCCGCTCGACCCACCGGTACTGTGCGTTATATTCCACGGATTCAAGCAGTCCCCCAGGTGAGTCCCTTCTGTTGTAAGCGCCAGACCAAATTCGGGGGTATTGGTTTTACCAAAAATCAAAAGGCCCGCTGCTTTAAATCGCCGCACAATCTCTGAGTCTGAAGTGGCCACTTGATTGGCATTTAAGGCGGAACCAGCGCTCGTCACAGTACCGCCGAGGCTTATCCCCAAATCCTTCAGTAAAAAAGGAACGCCGCTAAAGGGACCGGTTGGCAGTCCATTACTCAAGGCGGCCTGGGCAAGCTCAATATGATCCTGCGCGAGTACATTCAGGATTGGGTTGACCCGCTCGAGCCGGCGAACCGTCTCATCCAGCACGTCTTGCGCCGATACATCGCCTCGCGCAATCCACTGGGCAAGGGTTGTTGCATCAGCATCATCCCACGAGGTGACCAAGTCCCCTGCCCCCGCGTCTGCGTGCACCCCTGCCGCTCGGAGCATCGGCAGAAGACCCGCCAGCGAGGCCAAACCACCCTGTCTCAGTACCTCACGTCGCGTAACTGCCACAGGTCACTGACCCCACACTTTTACACCCCGAAACCAGGTTTGCTCTGCGGCGGTCTCAGAGACAGCGCTAATGGGGATTTCATGAGGATCTTGATTGAGCACAATAAAGTCGGCCGACTTGCCCACCGCAACTTCCCCCGCGAACTGTCCAAATCCCATGATGGCCGCAGCTCGCGTAGTCCAAAGGGGAATAGCCTCGTCAAGACTAATAGCCTGTTCGACCCAGAATGTGTCGTCACTGCCGTTGGTTGGATGCTGTCGCGTTACCAGGGACTCAATGGCTGGCCAGGGGTTCATGTCAGCGGCGGCAGCCGGCCAGTCGGAACCCCCGTTGATGGGCGCGCCCGCGGCCAGCAAATCCTTGGTTGGCCAATACTCAGCCCCGCGAGGCAAGCCCACAGCTTGGACAACCGAGTCAATAATCGGTCTGGGATACCACAGGTACGGCGTGAAATCCGCCACTGCATTTAAGGTGTTAAACCGCGGAATATCCTCAGGCGCTACGTAGCCTGCATGAGCAAGCGAAATTGGTCTAGCGGTATTGCCATTTGCGGCGCGGGCATAGGCAATGGCGTCGAGCGCGACCCTCACGGCACCGTCTCCGGCGGTGTGGATTTTGATCAGATAACCCGCACCATCAAATTCAGCAACCGCTTGGTTTAACTCGTCGGTGGGAATCATCTGCATCCCCAATGTCGACTCGGGGTGCTGTTCATCAGTGGTATAGGGCGCCAGCATCAGCGCTGAACGCGATGCCGTTGGAACCCCATCCAGAAAAAATTTGATGGCTTTGATGTGCGTATTGGGTGAGGCATATTTAGCGACTCTCGCGTCATAGGCCGCCACGGGCTCCAGCGGTACCATCTTCGCTCCGTGACCGTAACTCTGCTGGTACAGCAGCGCATGGACGGTGAGTTCACCGTCATTATCGGCGTCCTGATAAGCCAGAAGCGCACTCTCAGGTACCCGCGCATCGCCAAAAGCTGTTACCCCAAAGCCATTGGCGATCTCGGATACCGCTGCGATTGCTGCTGCTTTGTTTTGTCGGGTGTGGGGTGGAATCTGACTACTCACAACTCCTGCCGCCGCTTCGAGCAACACGCCGTTGGGAATGCCGTTAGCATCGCGAACGAAAACGCCCCCTTCTGGATCGGCGGTGTCAGCACTGAGTGTGATACCCGCTAACTCCATAGCCTTGGTATTGGCCCAACCGTGGTGTGCCGAATCATCATCGAGGAACACCGGATGACCATTGGCGACCGCATCAAGAAACTCTCGTGGAGACTCGATGTTGTTGTCGACAAAGAAATTGCTGTTCCACTGCCCACCAACAATCCATTCAGGCGCATCGGGGGATGAGGCACAAGCGCTGATCGTATCGGCGAGCTGGTCGGGGGTCGTGCTGAAATCAAAATTGCACATATACAACACTTTCTCGCCGCCCTGCCACGGGTGCACATGCGCATCGATTAGGCCCGGGAGGATGGCTTTGCCCCCCATGTCAAAGATCTGCGTGGTATCCCCCGCCATCGCTAGGGCCCTATCCGAGTCACCGACATAACTAAAACGACCGTTACTGATTGCAAAGGCATCAGCGCGACTGGCCGACGTGCCGTCTGTGTAAACCACCGCGTTGAGAACAACAGCATCAACCGACGAGTCGATGAGCGGGACCGCCACCTCTTGAGAGGAGTCCGACCCTCCGCAAGACGTTACCGACAAGCCCAGCACCATGCTGAAGCCAGCCAACCAAGAAATACGCGTCAGAGTGTTCATCGCTCGGCTCTCCAAGAAAGAAGACAAAAAAGGGGCCGTGTTGGCCCCTGTTTAGATCAATGCGTTACTGTCCGATGAAGTAACTGACGGTCACACCGTAGGTTCTTGGCATACCCCATGTTCGAACATAGGGACCATTACCCCCGCCGTAGGCCGAGGGATAGTAGTCTTCATCCGAAAGGTTCTTGACCCAGCCCATGACGCGCCAGGCACCGTCCTGTGATCCCAGGCCGATACGCGCATTGGCTACGGTGTAGTCCTCAGTGGCATCCTCGGGTCGCGGCCCACCGGTCGTGGAACCCGTGTGGTTGAGATCAGCCGAGACATCCATCATCAAACTTCCCCCGAGGGAGAACTCGTATCGTGCAAAGAGGGTGTACGAGAAATCCGGCGCCATCGCGAGCTCTTGGCCAGAGGCGTCGTAGTAGTTGATATTATTTGGATAGGAACTGTTCGCCGTATCAACCGCCTGCCATTTTTTGACCTCGGTATCCAACCACGCGCCATTGGCCGCCACCGTAAGGCCTTCTGTCGGCTGCCAGGTGAGCTCGAGCTCCGCACCCATAATTTCAGACTCGTCGACATTGGTCAGGCCAGAAATGTTTCCCACCAATGTGACCGCGCGATCTTGCTCCTGCTTATCTTCGTAATCGTAGAAGAACACCGCGCCATTAAGTTGCATGGCGCCGTTTAGCAGCGTTGCTTTGGTGCCCACTTCGTAGGCGGTCAGCACCTCCTCCTCGTAGGGGATGAGCTGTGTGGTGGTATTGGAGTTGGCGCCATTGAAACCACCGGACTTAAAGCCGTTGGACACCGAGCCATACACCAACAGATCATCGCTGGGCCGCCAATCAAGACCGACTTTCCCCGTCAGGCGACTGGTGTCGACACTGTCTTCGTAAGGATTGAAGGAGGGATCAAAGCCCCCAATATCGTTGATAGTTCCGCAATCACCGGGACCTAACTCAAAGGGGCTGCCCGCAAGACCAAAAACGTTGTTTAAGAAAAGGCCCAAGGAACCATCATCGGCCACGTAAGTACAACCCTGCCAGTCACGCGTCTCGTTGGTGTAACGGGCACCTAGGACCAACGACAGTGCATCGGTAAGCCCAATTTCAACGTGGCCGAACACCGCAGCGGACTCCGTCTCCTGCTGATACTTGGTATCCAACTCACGAATAGGGTTTGGGGCAAATAGGCCGACACCGAAAGGAATACTCGCTAGCGCATATACCGAATCCGACATGAAATAGTGGTAGTACTCATCCATATCGTCGTAGGAATAATACAGCCCCCCTACCCAACTCATGCGATCGGATTCTCCCGACAACCGGATTTCCTGACTGAACACCTGCAGATCAGTCGTGTTGATATTACTGGAATCGTTATAGAAACCGCCGTCCCAGTCATTGGCTTCCTCGCGCTGGAAGTCGCTGTAACCACTGATCGCCGTCAGGGTCATATCGCCGATCTCCCAATCCAGACGCAGTGCCACATTGGTTGTCTGGTTGTCACGCTGGGGCCGAAGATCGAAGGTGCGCCCGGTGATAGGGCTCGTGTAGCTGTTCGTCCATCCGGCCTTGGTGTTGTCACCTGTTGAAAACCATGGGGGCGTCTGTCCAAAGTTGGCGCCACCGGGGATCAGGTACTGGTCCATCGGGAGGTATGGCGCCATGAAAGGAGCGATGCCAATGTCGGTACCGTCATAGGCGGTGTTTGCCGTGTTTTCCGACTGATCATCCACATAGCTGACCATCAACTTTGCGGTAAAGGAGTCGCTGAAATCAGACTCAACCGTACCTCGTATTGCCATGACATCATCGCGACCCAACTCGTCATCACCGACGGTGCTTTCCTGCCAGCCCTCGTTAGATTTTACGTAGCGCGCCGCTAGGCGACCGCGGGTCGATTCACCCAAGCTGCCGCTGACGAAGCCTTCGAGATCATAGGCCGAGTAGCGGCCATAGCTGCCGGTGATGCCAGCAGAGAATTCTTCGGTTGGGGCACGACTAATGAAGTTGATCTGCCCCGCGGTGGTATTTCGACCGTAAAGGTCGCCCTGTGGCCCTTTCAGAATTTCCACCCGGTCGGTGTCGAACAATAAGCCGCGTGTCATCACCGCGTAAGGCATGGCGACCTCGTCAAAATAAATGCCCACTGTCGATGATGCGGCCGTGGAATAGTCTTGGAATCCCACGCCCCGAATAGTGTAGAGAGGCACGCCGGTGGCGGCAGTCTCGTTCACCGTAAGCCCGGGGGTATACATGGCGATATCCTCTGCGCTAAGAACGCCAAGCTCTCGAATTTGTTCGCCGGTGAAGGTGTTAATCGCAATACCAACATCGTTGGCGCTTTGCTCGCGTTTTTGCGCCGTAACAACGACCTCTTCCAGCTGCATGGCTGCCACAGGCAGCGTTAAAGATGCCGCGGCAACAGCCACAGCCAATACGTTCAATCCGGGCTTTCTGAATAAGCTTTGGCTGAATGTAGTCTCGTTTTGCATTTCGATGGTCCCCTCATGCCGCCGATGAACTCGGCTTTCACGTTTTTGTTGAGGATGAGCTAACGCTCAGTTACCTCGCTTCTATCACCGCGTACCTGTTTGAATATACCGACACAAAGCTAATTGTTATTGACCAATCCGGCCATCAATTTGACGTTAATTCGCTCTCCCGCAGGGTGCACAGGGCAAGCCTATTGCAGCAGCGCTTTGATACTTTCGCGATAGCTTTGGGGCGTCTCGCCCACCCAGGAGCGAAACGCCCGGCTGAAAGCGGACAACTCGGAATAACCAAGCTCGAAGGCAATATCGGTCAGAGACGCTTTGGAATTGGCCAACAAAAACTTAGCCCGTCGCTCCCTCGCCAAATTCTTCGCCTCCTGAAAGGTATATCCCTGCTCCGCCAGTTTTCTTCGCAGGGTTCGCGGCGAAATCTGGAGTCGCTGAGCTATGCTCTCTGAATCGGTGTACTCCATTGATTCCTGCAGCATGATGTGGCGGCAGACTGTACTGACAAACCCCTGATGCTCATCACCGAGAGAAAAATAGGTCTCCATGGCACTGGCAAGAATACGAAACAACAACTTGTTGCTGGTCAGGAAGGGTTGATTGAGAAATTTCGGGTGGAAACGAATGCTATTGTGTTCGCTTTCAAAAGTAAGCTGGCAGTTAAAAAAACTCTGCAACTCACTAATATCATTGGGTTTATCGTGCTGAAAAGTCACCTCAAGCAAGGGGATTCGACTCCGAGTAGCCACGTTTAAGGTTTGCACCAAAAAACCCATCAAATAGTCATTCAGTTGCACCATTCCCGAGCCTGCTTCGTGCAGCAGATCAGCGCTGAATTGGGCCGGGCTGTACCCTGGCTGAAAATCCGTTTTGATTGCGGTGTCGATGTACTGGTCGTAGGCGTTCAAGAAAGCAAGCCCCTCGCCCACTGAAGGCGCCGCCACCATCGCGACGACTAACAAGCTGCTCGATTCGTAATGAAAGTCCTGCCCCATCGACAGTCCCATGAATGGATTGCTTGTCACCTCCGCGGCGCGCTGGAACAGGCTGGCAACGCGCTCTACCGGTAGCGGCCGGTCGTACTCTTCGCTATTGTTAAAGTTGATGTCACAGGCTTCAAAAATCGGACCAGGATTTACCTCCCGATCCATAAGGTAATCTCTGACGTACGCCGCAAATCGCGGCGATAGGCTGGGGGCGAACCCCGGCTCGCTGACGAGGTGAAGTGCCCCCTTAGTCCTTGCGAATGACCTGGGCATAGTAGGCCCCTAAGGCCGACATCGCCGCCGGCTCCAGGTCTTTGACAACATTTGCCATCAGCGGATGGTACCGAGCCCCCCGCTTGAACCCCATCAGCTGATTTGCGATGTAGGGAGCACTCTGGCCCGCCAGAATGGGCCACTCGGTGGCAACAGGGTGTCCTTGCATGCCATGGCACGCGTGACAGTAGCCGGCCCTGTTACGCCCCTCCTCCACCAACGCCGCATTGCCATTCGCTGCAGCAACCAGAGGCTGGCCAGAGAACCAGCTCGCCAACTCGACGATGTCCTGATCGCTCAGCTGTGCCGCGATAGGGTTCATAATGGGGTTATTGCGATCGCCA
>Ga0255783_10002026_pt1 | contig 20717 bp, 20 predicted proteins | sample 011ome_22_FD_179981 | JGI IMG/M metagenome (GOLD analysis project Ga0255783, IMG submission 179981) | Coastal salt marsh microbial communities from the Groves Creek Marsh, Skidaway Island, Georgia - 011507BT metaG (version 2) | ecosystem: Environmental > Aquatic > Marine > Intertidal zone >... | reverse complement strand
GCAGGAAATAAAGATACGGACTCTACCCAAGAGGACCCACCAAGGGATTCGGCAAGTTTAGAAGATGTGCTTAAAGAGGCTTGGAAGAATTTCAATGATTCTTCGGATGAACCTATAAATGAACCTATCACTAAAACACCTGCATCTTTACCAAGAAAAAAAGAGCTTTTAAAAAAGAAAGTATTAGAAAAAAAAGATCCCCAACCTTCTTACAGGATCATAAAAGAGCCGACCTTTTCTTACGATTATGATTCAAGTGCAGCCGGAACATTTTTAACCGTTACGGGAGATTTAAAGAATTCCAATAAATCACTACGAAAAGCATTTTTGCTTAAGGAAATTCTTGATCAACCAGTATCAATCAAGAAGACTTCTTTTTGATAGTCGTAAGTTTTTTGCTTTTTTTCACCTTTTTACTTTTCAAACTATCATTGAGTGCTTGAACCATGCATCTCTTGTTCCATAAGCAAGTGTTTGGAAACGCACATTTTTTACCAAAGCAAAAAATGTTATCATGTGACCTTTTCATCGCTTGAATTTAAGATTACTTGGTAAATTTGTTAAATAAAATAATGGGTAAATTAAAAGGAAAGCCTGAACCATGTTCGGCAAATTTTTCACGATAATCATGCTGCATGATACGAATCACTGAAAAGTAAATATAAGTATCCAAGATTTAGAAACAATGTGACTTGCAAGTCTACAACAATGAAAAGTATGAAGAAATATTCAAAATCATGCGAATCAGATTTTAAAAGATGTCTTACCAAGAAGTAAAAAGCCTATGTATACGGAGGTAAAGTGCTTGCAAGAAGAATGGGTAACTGATAGAAGTTATCGCTTTAAATTTTTCCTACCCCTGAAAACATCATGTCTGAACTAAGCGAATTGACTTTAAAGGTATCACCACGAGATAAATCTGGCCGTAATGCTTGTAAGAGCCTAAGAAATGCAGGTAGAATCCCCGCCATACTTTACGGTAAGGCTTTGAATAAATCTTATTCTGTAGATGATAAAGAAACGAGAATGTTGCTTCGTAAAGCTTCTGGAACATCATCTCTGCTTAGACTTCTAGGCGAGAACGGTGAGGATGAATTGGTATTAATCAAGGACCTTCAAAAAGACCAAATTAAAGATAGAATTCTGCATATTGATTTTGTCCAAGTTACTCGAGGAGAAGATCTTCAAACAAAAGTTCCTCTGGTTATTTCTGGTGAAGCAGAAGGAGTTAAGAGCCAAGGCGGTATCCTTGAAATCCTTGCGAGTGAGGTGGAAGTTAAATGTCGTCCAAGCAACTTACCTTCACAAGTGACGCTTGATATAAGTGCAATGGAATTAGGTTCTAATCTTCAGATCAAAGATCTCCCTAAACTAGAAAACATTGAATACACTGATTCACCGGACATGATTCTTGCATCTTGCGTAGGTAGTGCAAGCGGAAGGTCTGGTGCGGATGATGATGAGCAGGAAGAAGTTTCAACTGAAGAGGAAGAAGCAGCAACTGAATCTGTTGCTTCTTCAGAGAAAGAGTAACCTCATTACCCTGCTATGAGTTGTGAAAAAATGCGGCATAATAGGCCTTGGAAATCCTGGCTCACATTATGCCCAAACTCGACACAACATCGGTTTCTGGATCCTTGATGAATTTGCCAAGCAAAACGATCTTACATTCAGTAAAAACGAGAAGTTTGGGGCAGAAACCTGTAAGTATTTACATAAAAGTAGTCACCAATTGCTTTTAATCAAGCCGTTTACCTTCATGAATAATTCAGGAACTTTGTTACCTTCTTTATTGAAATACAGTGGCTTTGGTGAATCTCAAATTACAGTTGTTCATGATGAATTGAATCTACCTTTGGGGGTGCTTAAGGTTTCAAATGCAAAGGGTGCCGGAGGGCATAACGGAGTTAAGAGCATTATGACCGCATTAAATACCCCTATTACAAGAGTTAGAATAGGCATTGGCGGAAATCACAAGCAAAACCAGAGTCTATCCAACTATGTTTTATCCAGTTTTAATCAAAAGGAATCAGAAATTTTGAATAAGAGACTACCCTACTTTTTACACGCCATCCTTTCAATTATTGAAACCGGTGTAGAGAAAACCATGAACATTTTTAATCAAGAAAAACAAATCGAAACTACCTCATGAATAAGAAAAATTATCTTGCGACTATTGTATTTGATCCCAGAGGGTCGGACGGAACATCTGACGAAATGATCCCCAAATTAAGTGAACTTATCCGTCAATCGGATGGTGAAGTTACTAAGGTAGAGAATCAAGGCAACCATGACTTTTCTTACCCACAGAAGAATGGATTATCAAGCGGTACCTTTTTGCAATTTGAAATATCGGGACTCCCAACCACACCAGATACTCTCAAGAAAAAACTCAAATTAGAAAAAAAGGTTGATCGAGTCTTGATCGAAAGCTTGTAATTTTACAGATTACAATATTCTTTTCCTAGCATGGCTTCTCTAAATAAAGTACTACTCATTGGAAACTTAACTCGTGATCCTGATGTTAAAATGATGACCAACGGCCGTCCCGTTTGTAATTTTGGTTTGGCATTGAATCGGTCTTACAAGGACGCTGAGGGTAATAAAAAAGATGAAACTACCTTCGTAGATGTCGAGTGTTATGGCCCAAGGGCTGAAGCCGTTGGGCGTTTTTTTACAAAGGGTCGAGCCATTTTCGTGGAAGGCAGACTGAAATTAGACCAATGGGAGTCGAAAGAAGGAGAGAAAAGAAGTGCAATTCGAGTTGTACTCGACAATTTTGAATTCGTTGACTCTCGTCAGGAATCTCAAAATAACCAATCCGATGTTAATGCAACTTCTTCTGCACTTCCTGCTCCAAGTCAGTCAAACAGCCCAACATCAAATAAAACTGTACCTAGTTCTTCAGACCCAGAGTTAGATGAAGATGTTCCTTTTTAATTTTACCCATATATATTATGCCACAAACAGAAGTATTACTCGTTGAACATATAGATAACCTCGGATCCGAGGGTGATGTAGTTAAAGTGCGTCCAGGATACGCCCGTAATTATCTTATTCCCCGTAGTAAGGCAGTTCCCTTAAATCATGCGAACAAGAAAAGGTTAGATGCCCTTAAAGTCGCTCGTGCTGCAAGAGAAACTGAAGAGCTCCAAAAATCACAGGATATAGCTGCCAAGCTTAACGATACCTCTATTGCAGTCGCGGTTAAGACCGGTGCGGGTGGCAAACTTTTTGGATCTGTGACCGCTGTGCATGTTATGGAGAAGCTCGAAGAAAAAGGATTTAAGCTTGATAAAAGACATTTTTCTAAATTTTCCCCAATCAAGGAACTTGGCCAGACGACCATTAATGTGTCTTTACACAAAGATGTATCTGTGGATATCAAACTAGAGGTTGTGTCTGAAAATCCAATCGAGGAAACCGAGTAACTATTCATTTTTGAGGGGAAGTTTAAAAGCGAATGCCATCATCTCCTTCTCTTACACATGATAATAAGCAGGCTGGCTTTAACCAAAACCTAACTACCTCTGCTATGCCTTCGACCCTTGAAGGTAAATCTCTTCCGAATAATATTGATGCGGAGCAAGGGTTATTGGCTGCCTGTATTGTTGATTCTTCTGGAGAAGTAATCGGGCGCTGTATTGAGCAAGGAGTAGGGCCTGATCATTTTCACTTTCATAATCATCAGCTCATTTTTGATGCCCTGATTCAGCTTCATCAGGAAAACAAAGAAGCAGATGAAATTTTAATAGCAGAAAAATTATCAGCTGCGGGTAATTTAGAAACAATTGGTGGAAAGGATGCACTTTTTGAATTGTCAGCCCGAATCGATACTACGGCCCACGCTCCCTACTGGTTAGATATAGTCAAGCAAAAGGCTATTCTTAGAAAATGCATAATGGTCGCTTTTGAAATTATTGATGGAGCGAATCAGATCCAGGGTAATGTTGATGATTTTCTGGCTACCATGGAGCAACGAGTTTGCTCTTTGGGTGATGAGCAGAATGTTAGATCTTCGGTCCCTTTTAAAGAGCCTATTCAGCATGCGATGGAGCAGATTCAGCGAATGCTATCGCACGAGGAAATGGACGGTCTTCTTTCTGGTTACAAGGACCTTGATCAACTTACCAATGGGTTTAAACCTGCTGAAATGATTGTCATAGCCGCTAGACCTTCGGTTGGAAAGACAAGTTTAGCCATGAACATTGTTGAAAATGTTGCTTTTTCGCCCAAATATCAGGATTCCCCCAAAAACCTTTTAGTCTTTAGCTTAGAGATGAGTGCGACATCGCTGGCGATGCGTATGATTTGTGGACGAGCTAAAGTGAATATGAATGACTTAAGGAGGGGCTTCGTTCCCAAAAAAGATGCAGAAACCCTCAATGCAATAAGTCGTGAATTTCAAGAAGCTTCATTGTGGGTGGACGATACCAGTGGTTTAAGCATCAATCAAATAAGAGCGAAAGCGAGAAGACTTAAAACTCGGAAGAAAATTCATCTAATCGTTATTGATTATCTTCAACTCATTTCTGGTGATGCCAGAGCCCAGTCCAGAGAAAATCAAATATCAGACATCTCTCGTGGGTTGAAAGCGATGGCTAAGGAATTAGATGTCCCCGTAATTGTATTGAGTCAGTTAAATCGTGATTCCGAAAAAGAACGAAGAGATCCCAGACTTTCAGATTTACGAGAGTCTGGCTCCATTGAGCAAGATGCCGATATTGTAATGCTTTTGGGCAAACAGCGAAAAGGTGAAGACATCAGAGAAGTTGATCAGGATCCTGAGGCGGCGAGTTCAGATGAAGATTATGAACCGATTTCTTTATTATTGGCAAAGCAAAGAAATGGACCCACTGGAAGGATTAATCTCGCATTTCGTCGAAAATTTACGAGGTTTGAAGTTCTTGAAGGAGAACCACGACTTAATTAACTGACATGATTCAACGAATTCGCCCCTTGTTTCCCCTAATAATGCTTTTCTCAGGCATTGCCATTCTGTGGGCACAGGTTGTCCCTGAAGGTAAACAAATAATATCGATCGAGGTAGCCATGGAGGGCCCAAAGACTTTGGGTAAATCCTTTTTACTCCAAAATTTACAGGTTGAAGAAGGGATGCCATATGATCCGTCATCAATTGACAAATCGATTCGTAATCTCGTTGCAACTGGTGCGGTCGATGATGTGAAAGTTTTTTATGACCCTAAAAATTCTACTGACAAAGGAGTGGCACTTATTTTCAAAGTCCGGGCAAAACCTCGTATCCAAAAAATTTCTTTTTTAGGAAATAAGAAGTTGTCTAATAAAAAACTTGAAAAAACAATTTCGTTAAGTGTTGGTGATTTGTTTAATGACTCTGACTTTAAGGCCGACCAGGTTTTAATCGAAGAACTTTACACGGACAAAGGTTATTGGAATGCCAGCGTTTCGAGTGAACTAAAAACCCTTAAAGGGAGTAATAATGTTTCAATCATTTTTAAGATTACAGAAAATGAAAAACGAAAAATAAAAAGAATTGAATTTGTTGGAAATAACTTACTTCCAGCCAAAACTCTCTTAGAAGAAATGGAAACGGCACCATGGAGGTTTTGGAGGTTTTGGTCAAAACGCTCTCGATATCGACCTTCTGTTTTAGAGGAGGATATTAACAAACTAAAAACGATTTACCGAAATGAAGGCTTTTTGGATGTAGGGATTGATCAAAGTGGCATTCAGGTCAAGCCAAACGGGAAGAGCAATTTGGATTTGATTATCAAGGTAGAGGAAGGAGATCGATCTTACTTTGGTGGCTACAAAATCGTGGGAAATATAGTTTTAAGCACGGATTACTTAATGGATGACTCAGGTGCTGATTCAGGTAACAAATTTGTAATCAAAAAAGGGGATCCCTACTCGCCAGCGGTCATAAATGACGAGGTTTCTCGTTTGCGCAGAAAATACGGGGAGAAGGGCTATCTTGATGCAAGAGTACGGGCTGTGAGAACCCCTAATTTAGAAACAAATCAAATAGATTTGAAATTTGAGATTACTGAAAACAGTAAATTCAGTGTCAACAGCATTCAGGTTCGTGGTAATGATAAAACAAAAACTATTGCGATCATTCGTGAGCTGGCTTTAGCCCCCGGTGAGACTTTTGACTTGGTTAGAATGGAAACGAGTGAGGCAAGACTCAAGAATACCCGTTTTTTTGAAAAAGTTAATCTGGATGATGAGCCGATTAACTCCAAAGACCCTGAACTTCAAAACAGTCGCCGTAATTTAGTTGTTGATGTCGAAGAAGGAAGGACTGGCCATGTATCTTTTGGGGTAGGATTCAGTACTTTAGAAAAGGCAATGATGTTTGCTGAGTTTAGGCAGGGAAATTTTGATATCATGCGTTGGCGTACTCCTCACCCTTTACAAGGTGATGGTCAAAAATTCAGATTACGCTTAAAGCTTGGTTCCAGAAGTAATGAGGTCCGCTTGGCTTTGGAAGAACCTTGGTTTTTTAATCGAAGACTTGCCGCCGGCTTTGAAATTTTTCGAGAGAAATCTGATTATTACAGTTCCTATTACGATGAAATGAGAGCCGGCTTTGAAGTGTATTTCCGAAAAAGGATATTCGAATTAGTAGAGGGTCGCCTCTTCTATCGTTTTGAAGATGTTAAAATAGATGACATTAGTACGGGTTCTGGGGTGCCGAGCTTTATCAAGGAAGAGGATCTCACAATTTCTAAGGTTGGCTTAACTCTTAGCCGTGATACTAGAGATTCTATTCTTTTCCCATCTGAAGGAAGTATTTTTACGGTTCGTAAAGAGTTTGCCGGTGGTATGTTTGGTGGAGATGCTGACTATGGAAAGCTTGAATTTCAAGGGGCTCGCTTCTTTAAAACCTTTGATCCAATGGACCAAGTTTTTTCTATAATGGGTCGAAGCGGAACCCTCGGAAGGTTTAATGGTAAAGATGCGGATGTGCCTTTTTTCGAAAAGTTCTTTTTAGGCGGTCCGTATAACTTGAGAGGATGGGATTACCGTGATGCCGGTCCACAGGACGGGACCGAGCCTAAAGGTGGTAATTCATATTCTTATGCAGGGTTGGAGTATACTTTTAAAATCGCCGACCCTTTAAGGTTTGCTTTGTTTTATGACGGAGGTTATCTGCGGGACGGAGATTTCAAACTTTTGCCTGGAGACGATCAAGAGGGGTGGCATGATAACTGGGGTTTAGGAGTTCGTATTATGGTTATGGGCATGCCCTTACGTCTTGACCTTGGTTTTCCTTTAAGCGACCCTGCAAATACCGGTGGATCTCCTCAATTTCATTTCTCGGGTGGTACCCGATTTTAAGAATTCCTCAAGCATTATATTATTATGAAAATACTCACTATTCTTACGCCAGCACTTCTTTTATTAGCTGGTTCTTTTCTTCATGCTCAGAAAATTGCGGTTGTCGATGTACAAAAGACATTTGATGGTTATCAAAAAGTAAAAGATGCCCGTGAGAGACTTGACCGGTCGAAAAAAATTGCAGTCGAAGAATTGGAAATTTTTCGTGACGAATTAGAAAAGATTGTAAAAGAGCTGAAGGAAATGGAAGAAAAGCTAAACAATCCCAATATTGAAAGTTCTGATCTTAAGTCCAAATATCAAGAGAAGTTAAAAAAAGCTAAAGAAAAGCAAGAAGATATGGTTGCTTATGATAAGCGTGCCAAAGCTACGATTTCACAGAGACAACGAAATTTGCTCGTTGAACATTTAGGAGATATCCGAGCTGCGGTAAATAAAGTGGCCACAGCTAAGGGCTTCGATTTAGTTATGAATTCTTCTGAAACTCAACTTGGTGTATTTTACTCAAGTGAGAAGTTGGATATCACAAAAGATGTAATTTCAGCTCTGAATACATCAAAGAAAAAGTAACCTTAAGGTTTCTGGTTTTCTTCAAATGTGAAGTGTGATTTAAATTTAAAGGAAATATGCGGCTTGTTTAAGCAAGCCACTAAAGTTGGCAATTGCGATCTTTCGTGTTTATCAGGGATTGCTTCCCTTGCAGAAGCCGTACAGGGGGATGTTTCTTTTTTGGGTAACCCCAAGTACAAAAAAGATGTAAAAAATTGTAAAGCCTCGCTTGTTCTAGTTCCTACTGATCTTGAAGAAGCCCCTCAAGACAATCAAATATTCATCAAATTAGAAGACCCTTCTCATGGATTGGCCATCATCTGTAAATTTATTGAAAGCAGAATCTATCCGGCTCCAGAACCTGGCATTCACGCAACCGCTTTTGTTGAAGATTCTGCTAAAATTGATATATCTGCCTCAATAGGGCCCTTTTGTTACATTGGCAAAGATGCTAGGATTGGTGCTGGTTCCCAAATTCTATCTCATTGTCATATTGGGGGAGCGGCAAAGATTGGAGATCAATGTAAGATTCACCCTGGAGTAAAAGTTTTATCCCGTTGTGAAATTGGAAATAGAGTGGTCCTAAATGCCGGAGTGGTGATTGGCTCAGAAGGTTATGGCTTTGAACAGGTTAAAGGAGAGAATGTAAAAACTCCTCATCTCGGTATTGTAGTTATTGAGGATGATGTGGAAATCGGGGCAAATACCTGTATCGATCGAGCTAGGTTTGAGAAAAGTTTAATTGGGACTGGTACTAAAATTGATAACCTCGTTCAAATTGGTCACAATGTAAAAATAGGTAAAGACTGTCTCATCGTTGCACAAGTTGGAATTGCCGGCAGCGTTCGTATGGAAGACCAGGTTATTGTAGGAGGTCAAGCAGGCTTCGCAGGTCACCTAAAGATTGGCAAGAGTGCTAGAATAGCGGGGCAAGCAGGTATTACCAAAGATGTGGAACCAGGTGCTTTTTTAAAGGGAAATCCCGCCCTCCCCGTACAATTAGCCCACAGACTGTCAGTCTTGCAAAGAAAACTTCCGGATTTATTTATTAGGTTTGCTCAAATCGAAGGCAAGAAGTAAGGGAAGACTATGCAAAATGGAACTGGACTAAAGATTTTTAGCGGAAAGTCGAATGAACCTTTGGCTAAAGAAATTTGTGAATATTTAGATGTTCCATTGGGTGATGCTCTTGTAACTGCTTTTCCTGATAATGAGAGCTTTGTTCGTTTTAATGAAAATATTCGTGGAACGGATGTTTTTTTAGTCCAGTCAACTTCTTCTCCGGCTAATCATAATGTGATGGAGCTGCTTATAATGATTGATGCAGCTAAGCGTGCGTCTGCAGCAAGGGTCACGGCAGTTCTACCTTTCTTTGGCTATGCTCGCCAAGATCGCAAGGATCAACCAAGGGTCCCCATTACTTCTAAGCTTGTGGCCAATTTACTGGTAGCAGCAGGAGTAAATCGAGTATTAACTATGGATTTGCATGCCCAGCAGATTCAAGGATTTTTCGATATTCCAGTTGATCACTTGTATGCGTCTCCTGTTTTCTTTGACGAATTGAAGACAAAAGATGTGAGCAATCTGACCATTTTTTCTCCTGATGTTGGGGGTATGAAGATGGCCAATGCCTATGCCGAAGTTCTAGGATGCCCATTGGGTTTTGTGGCCAAAAGACGGACCGGTGCAAGTACAGTGGAAGCCATGAACCTAGTTGGTGAGGTTGAAGGCCGTGAAATTCTTCTTGTTGATGATATGACAGAAACAGCAGGAACCCTCACGGCGGCAGCTAAATTACTTAAAGAGCGAGGTGCACAAAAAGTGACAGCGCTTGTTAGTCATTGCGTTCTTAATGATACGGGTAAAGAAAGGTTAAGACAGGGTAACCTCGATGAATTGATTACCACAAACAGCGTAAGTATGAACACAGAGGGTCTCCCTATCCGCCAGATGAGTGTGGCTCCCTTGTTAGGCGAGGCGATAAAGAGAACTCATACAGACAATAGTATATCCACCCTATTTGAAATCAAAGGCTTTTGACCTATTTTTCTTTTAAATAGGGAAACAAAAGTTTTGGATTTTAACGCTCTTAGAAAGTGAACAAGTTTTTCTTATCCGTTTTTTTCCTCACATCTGTCCTTTCCGCTAAACAAAGCCTAACGGTAAAAGTTGATTCATCTGATCTGCCGAGGAATACAAAACTTACTTTACACAGTTACTCTTCCGTCCTTAAGGAACGACTCCAGCTGTGGTTTCCGTTACCACCCAACAGTATGTCCCATTGAGATATGGTGGAAGTGCCAATCCTTTAGAAAATTTTCTTCGGCGCTATTATGGCCTTCCTGAAATTGAACAGCCAGTTCTGGAAATGGAAAAAGTACCCTCAGGAATCGGCTCAGGTGTTTTGGTTTCTGCGGAAGGCCACGTTATAACCAATGCCCATGTTATAACCGATCAGAGAACAGGTAATCCTGTCGAAGAGGTAGTAGTTAAGCTTTCTACAGATCAAGAGTTTATTGCAGAAATTATAGGTTTTGATCGGTCAACTGATGTTGCAGTCCTAAAGATTGAGGCTGAAGAGGAGCTTCCATTTGTAACCTTAGCGAATAGTGATCTTTTACAAGTTGGAGATGTAGTTTTTGCTGCAGGCAATCCCTTGGGTATTGGGCTTACAGTAACGATGGGTATTGTCTCAGCGACGAAAAGAACGGAGCTGGATGTCTTTCGAGGGCAAAGAGGAGCTTACGAAAATTTTATCCAAACTGATGCTTCAATCAATCAGGGTAATTCGGGAGGCGCTTTGTTGGATACCAAGGGTAGGTTAGTTGGTATTAATACAGCGATTATATCTCAAACTGGAGCGAGCATAGGTATCGGGTTGGCAATTCCTGTCAATATGGTGCGAAAAGTATTAACTGATTTTGTGCAAGACGGCATAGTGAGGAGAGGTTTTTTGGGTGTTGAGTTAGTTGAGGGGAAAAATATCAATGGTGCTCTTGTGGGAAAAGTTGTTTCTCAAAGTGCAGCGGATTTGGCGGGTTTTCAAGCAGGTGATATAATCATCAAGGTCGGTAAGATCGAGGTGTCTTCTGTAAACGAATCAAGGTTAGCTATTTCACAAACCGATCCTGGCACGACTATTCCAATTGTTGTGATCAGGAACAACATGGAGTTAACGCTTAATGTAACTTTAGATCTCTTGGGTAACAGTGAAAAATTACTCATCCCCGGAATTTCCCTACAAAGCTTAAATTCAAAAGTCAGAGAGGATTATGGAATCCCCAGTCAAGTGCGTGGGTTAGTTGTGGAGAAATCGACTGGGGAAGAGAAAACTTTTAAAAAAGGTGTAGTTATTGTGGAAATAAACGGAGTTCAAGTAAGCACCGTTCAGGATGTTAACGAGCAGCTGAAAAAAGGGATCAATCGGTTTTATGTATGGTATCGGGGTAAATACTTTTTTCACGCATACCGCATTCCTTAATTTCCTTTTGACTAACTACCAGGTTTAACTGCATGGATCCGGGAAAGTTCTTCCGGCAAATCATCCGGTGCATAGGTAGGGAAATTCATTTTTAACATACCGTGGAAAGGCGCACGAAGATTTAATTCAGAGGTGGATCGATCAACCAAACTTGTTACTCCGATTAATGAACATTCAAAACCATGAATGATTTCGATAGCTTCTTTAACCCTCCCCCCCTTGGTGACAACATCCTCAACAAGTAAAACTTTGTCTTCTTTGTTTAGAGTAAAATTTCGTCGTAATGCTAGGCGGTCCTCAATCTTCTCGAGGAATATAAACCTGGCCTTTAGCTGTCGAGCGACTTCTTGCCCAATAACGAGTCCTCCCATAGCTGGAGCTACCACTGTATTAATATTAGTGAAAGGAATCTCCTCTATCATAATGGTCGCAAGGCGAGTAACTTTGTCCATATACTGACATACCTTTGCACACTGGAAAAAATGTGCACTTCTCATACCAGAGCGAAGGATAAAGTGGCCCTTTAGGAGCGCCTTGGTTTCTTCAAAGATCGAATAGATTTCTTCCTTATATTTTGACATTTTTAAAGAGTGGTTGAGCAATCAAATTTAAAATCAACATGATATGGATCTGTTAGTATTAAACGATCAAAATAGGATAAACTGATCAATTGGTCGGATGTGTCCATCCAAGATTAATCTCTGGCCCGATAGAATTAAGCTCGTGCGTAACTTTTCGTAAGGCAACACTTTCTTTTTTGATTTTTATATCCAGTTGAGCTCTTGCTTGTTTTAAGGCTTCAAACGCATTTTTATAAGCAATGGAAGGTGAAAAATCTTTAATTTTGGACCGATAAGATTCACTATCTTTTAAAAACTTAGCTTTATCATCTTCACTGCAAAAAGAGATTTTTCGGCCTTCAAAATTACAGCTTATATTCAAATTTGATGGTTTCCCTGAAACTGGACATTGGGAGTTTATGGAAATTTTGTCCTGAGATGATTCATTCGCTTTCTGAACTTCTGTTTCAAGAGCTGAAAGTCGCTTTTTTTCTCTAAGTGAGAATTTATCAAAATCATCTTTCATTTTCTTATATTTATTTTTGATAGAAAGATAAGTATTACGGTCTGTGAAAGATTCTCTAAAGAGGTCGACTCCTGCCGCTGTAATATTAGTTTTCCATAAGAATATTTTCTGTAGTTTTTTTAACTTTTGGAAATGAGGGATGGAGGAATCAGTCAAGCCAGTGCTGTAAAGATTTAGGTATTCAATATTTTGTAAATTGGATAAAAATGGAGGGAACGCATCGGAGATATTTGTTCCCTCTAAATGTAGTCGGGTAAGATTTTTAAATGTTGAAAGTAAAGGGCCAGATTTGTCTGTGATGCCAGTTTTCGCAAGGTTGAGCCAAAGAATTTGTTCAGAAATGGGAAGAAGAGCTTTTGCGGCGGTGTCATCAAAATTTTTACCTATGTAGGATGCATTGACATATAAAGTATTTGTATTTTCAGCAACAGGCATCACAAGGATACCTAAGTTCTCAATTGCCGCAATCACCTGTTTATCAGCTTGGGGAACAATGGGCAGTTTGGGAGCGGTTAAATCATGTGCTTCAGCCTTTTTGGCAGGCAGATTCTTTAACACAAGTGATGCCATTTTCCTGGCGGATTCATCTAACTCTGAAATTTTCAGGTCAAAAGATGCACCAAGTTCAATCCATGATTTTATAACAGAAAGTTCTTCTTCGGTTACCGGGTTGTGTTTTTCACCTTCCTCCATCGGAGGCATAGCTTCTTCGTCATCAGCGGGCAGCGTAATTCTGTATACCAATTCACTAGCCTCTACATCGCCCCCAACGATGATTTCAGTCCCTGCCCCTCTCCCTCCTTTTAAGAGCAATGCTTTAGAGTCCATCCGAAGTTTCCCTTTATCCTTATTTGGCCCATGGCAGTGTTGGCATCTTGCCTCAAAGACAGGATTAATTAGGTGATCAAAAACCAAAAGATTCTGATTAAGGGTTTCTGAGTGAAGGCATGGTGCAAGGTAAATAACTAATGTAAGGGTTAAATATTTCATATGGTTATTGGAAAAAGAATAATGCTGCATATGCTTAATCAATAAATACGAAATGCAAGATAGTAAAAAAGAATTCGGTAATTTAATTGATTGGAGCAAAGAACTTTGGTTTGGCCTTCTTTTTGTATGTATTGGTTGGACTGTATGGCCACTTATGGTTTATTTTTTGAGTCGAGCCATTGAGATCGAATATTTTATGCAGTTAACTCTCAGGGAGTGGGCAGAGGCAAAAGTCTATGGTCCCCTGAAAGACGGAGGTTTTAGGTCAATTTCCCGTATAGTTTTTTTATTTTTCCCCTGGGGCTTTTCTTTTTTCGTTCGCCTGATCCTTAACCACAGCAAGAAGAATAACGAGGTTACCTGATTAGGTTCCCTTGGTGACTGCAGAACGACGAATACTTACCTGATTTCCTAATTAATTCTGTATGGTTTCCCTGCTCCATGATGCGTCCATTTTCTAAGAATATTATTTGATCTGCCTCCCGGATAGTACTCAATCGATGGGCAATGATAAGTGTCGTATTATTTTTAGTTAATTGAGACAGGGCAATCTGTATTGCTCTTTCTGTCTCCACATCAACACTGGATGTTGCTTCGTCTAAGATCATAATTGGTGGTGCTTTTAAGATAGCGCGAGCGAGGGTGATCCTTTGTTTTTCTCCCATGCTAAGCCGTATCCCTTTTTCCCCGATGGAAGTATCTATTCCCAAGGGTAGTTTGGAAATAAAGTTCATGGCATTTGCTGCTTTCAATGCATATTCAATCTTGCCTGTGCTAGCTTGGGGTGCAGCGAGTGAAAGATTTTCCCTTATTGTAGTATCAAATAAAAATGGATCCTGGGATACAAAACCTATATTTTCCCGCAAGTTATTTAATCCAAGATTTCGAACATCTGTACCATGGATTGAAACTGACCCATGGCTTACATCATAATAACGTAACAATAAGTTCGCAATTGTACTTTTCCCTGCACCCGTTGGACCAACAAGGGCCGTGGTTGAGCCATGAGGAATTTGGAAACTTAAGTTTTCGACAATGTTTGCCTTCTGATTGTAAGAAAAAGTTACATCAGAGAAAGTAACGGTGTGATTGTTTTGGGGAAATAGTGCCGGATTTCTCGGGCTTTTAATATCGACCTGGGTGTCGAGAATCTCAAAAACTCGTTCTCCCGAAGCTTTTCCGGCAGCGACTAGGTTGTTGATTGAAACTAATTGCCTCACGGGTTCGTAAAACATGTTAGCGTATAGTAAAAAGGCAAAAAATTGCCCAGTCGTAAAATTTGGATCTGTTTTAAGTAAGTGAGCTCCCATACCTACAACCGCCAATATACCGAGGGAAGATGTAAAGCTGGCACTAGGGCCCTGGATCGACCACCTGTACATTGCCTTAAGTGATCTGTTCTGTAATTCTATACCAATATCCCGAAATCGCTGTTTTTCCCTTTTAGCAAGCGAGAATGAATGGATCAATCGATTTGCCTGTATATCTTCCACCAGGAGTGCATTGAGCTTACCAGATGTTTGCCTAACGGCCTTCCAGTTTTTCTTTGAAACTTTTGCATACCGAAAGGCCATAATGATAAGTATGGGAAGAGGTAGAAAAACCAAGGCTGCCAAGCGGGGTTCTTGCCCAAACATCATGATGGTCACACCCAAAAGTGTAAGGACAGCAATAATCCCTTGCTCGGTTCCATCAAGGATAGCACGTTCCACATTTTGAACATCTTCAACAACCCGAGAAGATATATCACCACTCTTTCTTTGGTCGTAAAAACTAATGGGCAGGTGTAACAACTTGGAGTGCAAATCTTCCCTGAGTTGAAGTATGACCTTTTGTTCTAGTTTATTATTAAAGCGAATTCGCAGGCAGTTTAGCACTTCTTTACAAAAGAAAAGTAAAGCGATTAACGAAATTCCTTGAAAAAGCGTATACCTATTTGAGTCATAATCGTAAAATATAGAGTCTAATACTTTTTGTATGATTGTTGGTACAAGTACAGCTAACAAGGTAATTAAACCAGCGAGAGAAAGGGTCGTGAAGAAAAGAAACTTGTGTTTGAATAAATACAAACTAACTCTTCCTATGACCCTGGGATTACTTTTTGCAGACATTATGACTTTTACTGAATTTACTAAACTTTTATTAACGACAAAATGACTAAACTAAAGCATGGGCCAACGGGTGCAACTATGTTGGACATTCCTTCTCCTTATCAAGCCCACCCGAATGGACTGCTCCACTTGCCTCGTTTTATTGCCAAGATAAAAAAATTTTTAGAAAATAAGTTACCTGAAAGCTATCAACGGAATTTCACCAAAGGTTTTGATGGTTTCTTGTGTTTGCATTTGGGCGTTGAGCCAAGCGATGTCATTAATTGTGTCAAAAATGCAAAAAACGAAGCCGAGATCGCTCAAAACCTGCAAGCATTATTCCCAAAGGAGCTCAATGCTCCTGCCTGGAACAGAAAAGTTGTGCAAATGGGAATGTCTGATTTAGCTCTTGAGAAACTTAGTGAAGTTAAAAAAAACCTAGGGGCTGATGGTCGTGAAGATTTAATTTCTTTTGCAGATGTTATTGATTTTGATGAGGGAAAAATAACTTAGGCTAAGATTTTTCCATTCGCTTAACTGTGAGCAATGTTAGGTCATCGCGATCAGAATCTGCGGTTGCAAACTTTTCCATCTTTTCAAGAATTTTGGTATTTAATTCTTCGGGAACCAGAGGACTATATGCCTTCAGGCATTCTGCTAGTCTCGTAACGCCAAATTCTTCTTGTTCATGATTCTCTGCCTCCGTAATGCCGTCTGTGTAAAGAGTGAGGGCATTTCCGGGTGTAAATGGTACGGTGTAGTCTTCGATCATTTCCTCAAAAATTTCTTGGGGAACCATACCGACTGCCATTCCACTTCCATCTAGTTTATTTACTTTGCAAGGGTTAGAGCCAGTGGAGAGGAGAGCCGGTTCATGTCCTGCACGTGAATAAGTAAGGGTATTATTTTGAGTATCAATAATAGCTAAGAAGACTGTAATGAACATGTCTTCTCGAATCCGGTCTTCCAATTCACTATTTAACTTCTTTAGCACATCTGAGGGCTGTCTAGATTTTGTTAGGTAGTGCCTGAGGTTTGTCTGGCATAATGCCATAAGTAAGGACGCTGGAACGCCTTTTCCTGAAACATCTGCAATGGAAACGGCAAATTTGTGAGTGCTCAACTTTTTAAAATCATAAAAATCTCCACCCACTTGTGCTGACGGTACATAATGGGCACTTATACGCAAACCTTTGCAGTCAGGAAAATTCTGGGTTAGGAAAAGCTCTTGTACCTCACTGGCTAACCTTAGGTCAGAATCCATTCTGGATTTTGAAATCCGTAAGTTCATCGCGTCTGAATTGCGAATCGCCAGTGCAGATTGCTCGGCAATTGAGTTAACCAAGGAAAAATCTGTCTCGGTGAAGGCTAGGCCATTAGCAGGGTTAGCCACAACGAGTACCCCCATTGTTTTATCATTATAGACCAATGGTGAATAAATAATAGACTTCACAACCAGAGATGGGTCTGCGTGTTTTACAACCCTGGGGTCTGCGAGGGCGTTTTCAATATAAACTGATTTTCCAGTTTTGGAAACTTGGCCAACAATGCCTTCCCCTTCTTCTAGAATTTCAGAATTTAAAACTTTTTCAAGAAACCGAGCTCTTGGTTCCGAGGAATCTTTGCCTATCAAATTTTTGATTGTCCTTTGAGGTGGGAATAGCCCTTCCACAGCCACACCCTGCAATCTTTTATTGGGCAGCTTTTCGTAAATACAGGCACTCATTGCACCGGTGGTTATGACAGCGGTGTGTGCAATACGGTGATATAAATCTTTTTTGGCAATGCCTTCTCCGATTGCCACGGCCAAGTTATGCATGAAATTGACGACAATTTCTTTTTCTTGCTCTAAACGGACAATTCTGTCCGATAAAAGGTTGTTGGTTTTGCGATTTTTTTTGTGTTTGTAAAACCAAAGAAGTGAGGTCAACAGAATTCCTGAAATTGCAGATAAAATCTCCATGCTATTCAATTCACGCCTCTTCCTCTTTTTTTTGTTCCAGAAACTTTACAACATCACAGAAAAGCTTTTGATTTTTTTGGTTCAAGTCCATTAACGATTTATGGGCTTCGTAAATCACGCGAGTAGAAGCTTTGGTCTCGGCCCCACTTTCATCGATTGAAACGGTTTCATCAAGCTCACCAAAGGACTCAGTGCTAACAAGAGCGATTTTATGGATACCTAAATTTCGAACAGTTTCAAGGTTCCTATCTCGCAAGTTGACTAAAGTTAAGCTACCGGAAGATTTAACCTTGATCGCCAAGCTAACCAGAATACCAAGAAAGGTACTGTCAATACTTTTACATTGTTCAAAGTCTACTACAAAACTGGTTTTGCCTGATTCAAGCCGATTTAAAATAAAATCACGAACTGGGCTACAATTCAGATATGATGCTTTATCCGAAACCCGGATAAAACACATATCGGGAGTGTCGTGGACTTGATAAGCAATATTTTTGTCCACTGTGAATTAAGAATTTTAGGAGCAGTCTGCTTGAACGAACATTTTTTATGCTCAGCGTATAGTGATTTTTTCAAATAGCCGCTTTCAAGGCATTAAAATCAGGCAATTGTTTCGGATCATCCGAGGACCAAGCAAAGACGATTTCACCTTCTTTTGAAATGACAAAGGCAGCCCTTTTCGATACGCCAGAAAACCCAATAAACTCGTCGTAAAGCACGCCGTAATCTGTAGAAGTTGATTTGTTAAAGTCACTTAAAAGAGGAAAATTTAAGTTTTCTTTTTCGGACATTATCTCCTGAGCAAATGGGCTGTCTACACTGATCCCAAAAACTTTTGCGTCCAAGTTTTCATAAGAGGTAAGATCATCGCGTACCGAGCAAGCTTCTGCTGTGCATACACTTGTGAAAGCAAAAGGGAAGAAAAGTAGAACCACTGAGTTTTGTCCTATTTGTTCGCTAAGTTTTACATCTACAAGTCCGTCAGGCGTTTTAGTTTTTAAGGTGAAGTCAGGGGCTTTTGTACCAGTTTCTAATGTCATATAAGGGAATATTTAGAGGATTTAATTACTATATTTGGTAATATTATGTGATGTTAAAGCAAGACGAATCATAAGTAAGAAGACAAGAAAAGTAAATTCTTCGCTCGTAGTTGATGATTTATAATTATAGGAGGTAGATTTGTAATTAAAAAATCTATGGAATTATTCGCAAATACAGAGATTGTTATTGGTCAAGATGAATTAGTTGAAAAAGTAGCCAATGGGAAAAAACTTCGAGTAAAATTTGGGGTGGATCCTACCCGACCTGACTTAACTTTTGGCCATATGGTTGTTTTTAATAAACTAAAGCAATTTCAGGATGCAGGACATGAAGCGATCCTGTTAATTGGGGACTATACTGCAAGAATAGGAGATCCAAGTGGGCGCTCTGAATTGAGGCCAGAGCTTACTGAAGAAGAAGTTAACCAAAATGCGGAAACCTATTTAGATCAAGCCTTCAGGATATTGGACCAATCAAGAACGACAGTTCGGCGAAATAGTGAATGGTTTTCAAAGATGTCATTTGCCGATTCTTTAAATTTAACTAGGAAAATGACGGTTGCCCGAATGCTAGAACGAGACGATTTCAAGAATCGATTCGAATCAAATCAACCTATTTCAATGGTGGAGTTTATGTATCCCCTTATTCAAGGTTATGATTCTGTGATTCTGGAGTCGGATGTTGAAATAGGTGGAAGCGATCAGTTATTTAATATGCTTGTTGGCAGAACTCTGCAAAAAGACATGAAAATGGCGCCTCAGTCAGTTCTTACTATGCCTTTGCTTGTGGGGCTAGATGGCACCCGAAAAATGTCAAAGAGTTATGATAACTATATTGCTTTCAATGATACATCAAAAGATATTTTTGGTAAGATAATGTCTGTATCTGATGATGCGATGATGGAATTTTACCGCTTACTTTTGAGCTCATCTGAAAAAGATATCAGTGAATTAAAAAATCAGCATCCAATGGAATCGAAGAAGAAATTGGCTTTTGAGCTTACTGCCAAATTTTATGATCTAGGTACAGCACAGAAAGAGCTAGATGAGTTTTCAAGCGTATTTTCGAAAGGAATGACTCCCGATGAAATGCCAAGTTTTTCAAGGAAGCAACTGAACTTAGAAAAATATTCTATACTTAATATTTTGGCTTCAACTGGTCTTTTTGAATCAAAAGGCCAAATTCGGCGCCTGATTATTCAAGGAGGAGTGAAGCTCAACGGAGAACGTCTAGATGAACCGGAATCTCTGGTACCTTCAGTAGACGGGATGCATAATCAAATCATTAAAGCCGGAAAGAAGATTTTCATTAAACTTACTGAATAACTTTTTTTAGATAGACTGCGGTTGGGCTTGTTTCACAATTTGCTAATTCGGTTGGTATTCCTTGGAAAATCATCTCCCCTCCATGCAGGCCACCTCCAGGGCCCATTTCAAAAACATAATCTGCATGGGATATCAGATCGATGTCATGCTCAATAACAATAACAGTATTCCCTTCATCCACTAATCGCCTTAAAAGGGAAAACAGCTTGATTCTGTCGTCATGATGTAATCCGATGGTGGGTTCTTCGAGTACGAAAAGTGTTGGTTTACTTTTAGGTCGGGTAGAGAACTTAGATTTATCTATAGATTTAGTTAATTCAGAGGCTAGTTTAAGCCTTTGAGCCTCTCCACCAGAAAGTGTCGGTGAGGGTTGCCCCAATTTCAGGTAACCGAGACCGGTTTCTGTCATCAACTTAAAAGTATGTTGAAGAAAAAAATCAAACTGGAAGAAATCAACAGCATCTTCGATCGATAATTCCAAAACTTCAGAAATATTTTTGTTATTCCATCTGAGATCTAGTATTTCATCCCTGAATCTTGATCCATTGCAGGAAGTGCAGGAAATATATGAGTCAGGGAGGAAATTCATCTCTAATTTAATTTTACTATTTCCTTTGCAAGTTTCGCATCTTCCTCCTTTTATGTTAAATGAGAATGTACTGGGTGTGTAGCCAAGGGTTTTAGATTCCGGGAGTTGAGCAAATAAGTTTCTTATGCGATCCCAAATGCCCAAATATGTTACTGGAGTTGAGCGAGAAGTCTTTCCTATTGGTTTTTGATCTACTTCAATTGCCTGGCCGAAACAATCACCATTAAAAAGTATTCCTTTGTTGGTAACGAGCTTTTGCCTTTTTTCCAAGATGGCA
>Ga0255783_10002000_pt1 | contig 20885 bp, 20 predicted proteins | sample 011ome_22_FD_179981 | JGI IMG/M metagenome (GOLD analysis project Ga0255783, IMG submission 179981) | Coastal salt marsh microbial communities from the Groves Creek Marsh, Skidaway Island, Georgia - 011507BT metaG (version 2) | ecosystem: Environmental > Aquatic > Marine > Intertidal zone >... | reverse complement strand
TGAGGTTCACCCCGAGCAGTACGAGGACATCATGAAGGTCGCCGAGAACCCCGAGTACACAGGACACTTGCTGCATGCCCTGGCGTTTGGTGATGCTATCGAGCGCTATGCGGGTAAAACCGTGGTAGGTGCAGAGTTGGGGGTCGAATTGGGTATCAGCGATGCGGGCGAATACCGACCGTCACATCGCGACATGTTGGGCGGCCCTCCTGACCGGTCGCCTGCCGTTATTTACTGATTGGGGCTGCCTGATAATGAGAGGAGGACCACAAATAGGCGGACAGCGAGTCCTGACAGAGGCTGGCGGGGTCAAAGTTAAGCTGCTGGGTCTTCTGTTGCTTGTGGCGCTAGTTGCTGCGTACGTCACGCTGTCACCGATCGAGGATCCCTCGCTCAAAGGACCCGAACCTATAGAACCTATGACAGCTGAACCAACCCCTTCCCAGGGTGAGCAGCGCGTGTACTGGGGTGACTTACACATTCATACGTCCCTTTCGAGCGATGCCTTCACGATGGGGGTAAGGGCTGTGCCGGATGATGTGTATCGTTTCGCCAAGGGTGCAACGATTCAGCACGGTGCCGGGTATCCAGTCACGATTGCTCGACCGCTCGATTTCGCCGCGGTCACCGACCACGCCGAGTATCTGGGGCAGGCGAAGCTATCGGGATTGGATGTTCCGACCACACGACAGCGTCTCGCGGACTTACTGAGCAACGAAAATCGTCTCACCATTACTCAGGCCTGGTGGGAGATCATGAGCTTGATTCGTGAGAACGGTTTCAAACTCGATCTTGAGGGTGTCGACCCCGCAATCAATAAAAACGCCTGGGAAGAAATTGTTTCGGCGGCAGAGCAACATTACGAGCCGGGGGTATTTACCACCTTCCCCGGCTGGGAGTGGTCAGCCGATGCGGGCGATGTTGGAACGCATCTGCACCGCAACGTGATTTACGGTGGCGACGATTTACCCGAGATTCCGTTTAGCTCGATCGATGGTCCCACACCGCCTGATCTATGGACATTCCTTCGCTCTGAACGGGCTAAGGGCCGGCGCGTCATGGCTATCCCGCACAACCCTAACCTGAGTGAGGGTTTGGCCTACCGCATTACGGGCAGTTCGGGTGAGCGCTTAACGGAGCTGTCGCCGGCTGATCGTTCGATACTCGAGCCCATTAGCGAGATTCTGCAAATAAAAGGCAGTTCCGATACCCACCCGCTGCTATCGAGCCTCGATGAATTTGCCGATTTTGAAATAGCGGGGACGGTTCCCGGGCGTGAAATGACGCTGACCAGTGTGAAAGGTGCCTACGCGCGTGATGCACTGCGTGGGGGAATCTCGATGGCCCACAGTGAGGGATTCAATCCACTGAAATTTGGTGTCATAGGCTCCAGTGACAGTCACAACGCCACATCGCCCAGTGATGAAAAAGGCTACACCGGCAAGTTGCCGATGATGGATGGCTCGGCAGGTCTGCGCACAGGGGCTGCGGGTATTGGCTTGGACAAAATGACACCGGCGAGACACTGGGGGTCGGGCGGCTTGGCGGCGGTTTGGGCGCCCGAAAATACGCGTGAAGCGTTGTTCGATGCCATGCAACGACGCGAAACATTCGCGACGTCCGGGCCGCGCATTACCGTTAGCTTGTTTGGTGGCTGGGCATTCCCTGATGGGACGGCCACAGCGGCGGATGTCGACACACTGGGTCGCGCTCACGGTGTACCCATGGGCGGCGATTTACCCCTGGCGCCCGATGGAGGAGTGGCGCCCGAGTTTATTGCTGTCGCCCAGCGCGATCCACTAGGCGCCAATCTGGACCGAATTCAGATGATCAAGGGTTGGGTTGATGCTGACGGCATCAGTCATGAGGCCATTTTTGATCTGGCGTGGTCGGATGACCGCGGTATCGAAGAGGATACGAGGAAACTGGCGCCTGTGGGCTCTACGGTTGATCCGCAAACCGCAACCTACACGAATGATATTGGAGCCGCTCAACTGACAGCGCAGTGGCGCGACCCGCATTTTGACGCCAAACAAGAGGCGTTTTACTACCTCCGCGTTCTGGAGATTCCGACCCCGCGATGGTCTACCTACGACGCCTTGCAGTTAGGCATCAAGCCGATGGCACCCGTAGCGATTCAGGAGCGGGCGATTAGCTCTGCTATTTGGTACCAGCCCTAAGGTCGCAGTCCCCGCTCTAACAATCCCCGACGTGACGATCTAACGATCAGAGCAACCCCGGAATGACGGCCTTGCGGTTTTTCGGGTAATCATCAAAGTTCTTATGGAACCACTTATGCGTGTACAGCGCTCTGGGAATCAGGTTGCCCGCTGTCATTGCAAGAACGAACACGGCACCGAGGTTCCAGACCATGATGGCGAACCCTGTGAATGAGAGGATCTCACCGAAATACTGTGGACAGGTCAGCCATTTGAAGCCACCGCCGTAGGGAATCTTGTATCGGGGCTCGTCGGGACTTGGGTTGGGAGACCGTAAATTCCGCAAAATGCTGTCAGAATGGACGTTGAGAGTGAACCCGAGCACATAAATGGCGAGTCCGATCTGGAAGCGGGGATCACTAAACCATTCGGTCGTGTACTGAGTGCCGAACTCCGTCAGGTAGGCTGCGTTGAAGTAGCCGTGGAGAAACAGCGTAATCCAGCCAGCGATCACAACCCCTAGGGAGAAGCTGGCAGTTGATCCAGGCTGTACGCGCATCAGCATGGGCGTGACAAGCGCACGATTGGTGTAGTGGAACATCCAGACGGCTAGGAAGAAGAGGGGTACAGTCTGGTCCGAGTTGGGACCCATGAAGAAGACGACGGGGAAAACCAGTAGCCCCGGAAGTTCCATCAGAATCCATCCGGCTTTCGAGCCAAGCTTGATACCCTTTGAACGCTTACCTCCCCCAAAGCGACCACCATAGGCCGCGGTGCCAAAGAAGCTCGACACCATGACCAGGATTGCATAGGCAAAGCCGATGAGGAGTAGGGTGTCGTAGAGCGTATTTCCGGTGTACCACTGCATGGCGGAGGTCCTGTGTAATTCAGTTAGCGGGGCTAAAGGTCGCTTGTGCGGGCAGTCTGCGCAAGCGTGAGGTATCGTCCAAACGGAGGCAGAGCGCTGAGGGGTGAGACGCTACATTGGCGGCATACCAATAAAAACGCTGGGAGAAGGCCGTGTCCTTTGCACCGATTCTAGAAGCTGACGTGAAAAACTGGACGGAAACCCGCGATGTGCTCATCGTTGGCTTCGGGGGTGCGGGTGCCTGTGCTGCCATCGAGGCCGCTGATAACGGCGCATCGGTCACCATTTTTGAGGCGGCGTCCGAGAGTGGTGGGTCAACCAAGCTGTCTTCAGCCGAGCTGTATCTGGGTGGCGGAACGAAGGTGCAAAAAGCCGTCGGCTATGACGACTCGGCTGATGACGTGTACGGCTACCTGATGGACTCGAATGGGCCCCAGGCAGACCCTGAAAAGGTTCGTGCCTATGCCGATGGCGGCGCTGATCATCTCGACTGGTTAATGACGCTGGGTGTTCCGTTCAAAATGTCCGAATACCCTGAGCGCGCAATGATGGCGTTGACCGACGATTGCTTGCTTTACACCGGCAGTGAAAAGGCATGGCCCTACGCCGATAAGTACAAGCCCGCCCCCCGCGGGCACAACCTCTACGTGGAGGGGGATAACGGTGGTCCCTTATTCGTGAAAATACTGACTGAGGCGGTCGAGCAACGGGATATCAATGTGCACCTTGAAGCCAGAGCACTGCGACTCATCGTTGATCAGTTTGGACCACAGCAGCGGATTGTGGGGCTCGTGGTTCGAGAGGATATGCAAGAGCGGTACTACCGAGCCAGCAAGGGCGTGGTCCTCTGCGCAGGTGGCTTTGTTATGAATCCGGAGATGATGCAGCGCTATGCGCCTGAGCTGGCAAAAGCCGGGACCGTACCGATAGGAAATCCCAACGATACGGGTGGTGGTATCCAGATGGGATTGAGTGTGGGCGCGTCTGCCATCAACATGCATGAGGGCTTCTTAAGCGTCCCGTTTTACCCACCCGCAACGCTGACACACGGAATTTTCGTGAACGGTCAGGGACAGCGTTTTATTAACGAAGACGCGTATCACGGCAGGATTGGCTGCTATCTCGTGAAGCAGACGTTTCCGGTGTATCTCGTCCTCAATGTTGAGGACTACGCGGATTATGAAACGGCGAGTTGGCTTGCGGCCCCGGTAGCGGGGACGGGTGACACGATCGATGAGCTCGCTGAGGAGCTCAAATTGCCCGCGGAATCCTTGCAGGAGACCGTGTCACGTTATAACGAGGCAGCTGAATCCGGTGTTGATTCAGCGTTTCACAAGTCAGATGTCTGGCTTAAATCGCTGAGCGGGCCTTTTGTCGCTCTCGATTGCACACCCGGTGCCGGTGCGTTTCTTCCTCACTTTACGCTAGGGGGATTGGATACGACGGTCGATGGTGTGGTCTTGAATGTCGAGGGTTCAGCCATCAACGGCTTGTATGCGGCAGGGCGAACAGCCTGCGGCGTACCACGCCGCGGTGATGGGTATGCCTCTGGCAGTTCGGTGGGGGATGCGACATTTTCGGGCCGCAGAGCGGGACGCCACGTGGCGACAGCTCAGTGAAAAATGAAGTGTGAACTACCTGCCAGCAGACCCAAAACAAGGACCATACGGCGGATGAGAGTAACGACAAGGACAGATTTTCATGCCAGATGAAGCATTGTTAGCAAGGATCGACCGATTGGAGTCCCTCGACGAGATTCGTCAGCTTGCAGCCAAATATTCTTTGGCATTGGACATGCGCGATCTGGATGCCATGGTCAATTTATTCCCAGACGACGTCCGTGTTGGAAAAGACAAGGTGGGTCGAGCGCACTTCAAAAAGTGGATGGACGAGACGTTGCGGGTGCAGTTCACGGGCACTTCGCATCATATTGGCAACCACATTATCGAGTTTGAGGATCCTGACAGTGCCGTCGGCGTGGTGTACTCGAAGAACGAGCATGAAACACCCACCGCAGACGGCGGATGTGAGTGGGTCATCATGCAGATGATTTACTGGGATCACTATCAGCGCATCGATGGTCGCTGGTTATTTAAGCGGCGCTTACCCTGCTATTGGTACGCCACGGATCTGAATAAACCGCCTTACGGCGACAATAAAATGCGCTGGCCCGATCGAGATCCCTACGAGGGCGCGTTCCACAGCTTGTTCCCGAGTTGGCAAAGGTTCTGGGCGACACCGCCCACTGATGCTTTGCCATCGGTCGCTCCGCCCGCACCTGTCGAGCAATTTCTGAAAACCATGCGCGGCGGATCTGACGATCCCAGCATTCGCACGCGTTAGAGATAGACGTATGACCATAGATCGCCTGCTCTCACCCCTGTCGATGGGCGACCTCGAGCTCAAGAACCGGGTGGTCATGGCGCCCATGACCCGCAGTCGCGCCTCGCAGAAGGACGACTGCGTTTCCGAGATTCACGAGCAGTATTACGCGCAACGCGCTAACGCGGGCCTGATCATTACCGAGGGCACCCATCCCACGTTCGATGGGAAGGGTTACAACCGGACACCCGGTATCTGCGACGAGCGACATGTCGCCGCATGGTCGCGTGTGACGCGCGCCGTGCATGAGGCGGGTGGGCAGATCGCCTGCCAGTTGATGCACTGTGGCCGCGTTGGACACCCCGATAACAAGGCAGTGGGTGCTCGCCTATTGGCGCCATCGGCGATTGCTGCGCGTGCCGAGATTTTTACGGAAGGGGGCATGAAGGCCATGCCCACGCCTGAGCCCATGTCGCTAGAGGATATTGACCAGGCGATCACAGACTACGGACTGGCTGCGGAGCGCTGTCTGGCTGCCGGCTTTGATGCTGTTGAGCTTCACTGTGCATCAGGTTATCTCCCAGGCCAGTTTCTTGCCTCGGGTAGCAACCACCGGGGCGATGAATACGGCGGCTCGTTGAGCAACCGGCTGCGGTTCATTGAGCGGGTGCTCGATGCGCTCGACGCTGCCATTGGTATGGGAAGGGTGGGTCTGCGGATTTCGCCGGGAAACCCCTACAACGACCATGTGGATGCAAACCCAGAAGTGACCTACTCAGGGCTACTTCAGTTGGCTGAGTTAAAAGGGGTGGCGTGGGTCCATGCGATCAGAATGGCATCAACCGGTATTAATAGTTTGTCGCTGACACGCACCAATTACTCCGGAGCGTTGATTGGCAGCGATAGCTACACCGCAGAAGAAGCCGAGACGGGTATCGCGGGTGGTTTGGTGGATGCCGTTTCCTTTGGACGGTTGTACATTGCCAATCCTGACCTCGTGGAGCGTTTTAAGCGCGGAGGCCCTTTCAACGAAATGGATAAGCGTACGATTTATGGCGGTGAAGGCGCGGCCGGTTATTGCGATTACCCCATGCTTTCGGGTGATGCATAAATGGTAATCAACGAGTAACGTACTCACACTTAGACCCTAGCAAGGATAGTTTCATGCCCATGCCGACGGATGTGCCAGTCATCGATTTGATGCTGGCGGTTCCCAATGACGACACCTCGAACTTCTACGACTTCATTCGTCCCTTATTGATGGATGAGCAGAGCCGTCAGATGTTCCAAATGCCGGCGCAATACATGTTCAAAGATCTACCCAAGGTCGGTAAGCGCGATGATTACATTGCCTACACCCTCGAGAAGATGGATGAGTTCAACATCGAAAAGGCCATGCTCGGGGTCGATGAAGGGCAATACGAGACGCAGTGTGAGGCGGTGAAAAAGCATCCGGATCGGTTCTTCGCGTCCTATGACTGCAATCCCAATAACGGAATGGATGAGGTTCGTAAGATTCGCCGCCTCAAAGAAGAATATGACATCAAGTCCGTCAATGCGTTCCCTTCAGGTCTATGCCCTCAGGTATCGCTGTCCGATAAGAAGTGGTACCCAATCTTCGTGACCTGCATCGACTTGGATATTCCGTTCTGTCCCTGCGTTGGTGTGCCCGGACCCCGAATTCCCATGGAACCACAGAAAGTCGAGCACCTTGATGAAATTTGCTGGTTCTTCCCGGAGTTGAAGGTTGTGATGAAACACGGCGCTGAACCATGGACAGACCTGGCTTGGAAGCTGATGTTGAAGTACGAAAATCTCTACTACATGACCAGTGCCTTTGCGCCAAAGCACTACCCGAAAGACATCATTAACTTCGCCAACACACGGGGTGCCGACAAGATTATGTATGCGGGATATTTCCCCATGGGGCTCTCGTTGGAGCGTATCTTTGGTGACATGCCCAATGTGCCGTTCAAGGATGAGGTCTGGCCGAAATTCTTACGTGAGAATGCGAAGCGCGTGTTTAAGGTCTAAAACATCGATAACCACAAAAAACCCCGCCTTTAGCGGGGTTTTTTGTGTCAGGGTGAAGCTCACCGGATCGGAGTTAAAACGCTATTTCCAAGCCCTATGCAGGGAAATACACGCTGATCGCGTCGACAATACAGGCTGGCTTCTCGGCGCCTTCGGCCTGCATGACGATGCGAAACACCATCTTTATGCCACCACTCGCTTCTTCTACCGATACTACGGTCCCAGTTGCAGACAGCTTGGAGCCCACGGTCACGGGAGAGGGGAAGCGTGTTTTTTCCGTGCCGTAGTTAACACCCATCGCGATGCCGCGGACTTCGATAATCTCCGGCATAAACTTCGCTGCAAGCGACATCGTGAGGTAGCCGTGGGCAATGGTGGCACCAAATGGACCCTTGGCAGCGCGTTCGGCATCAATATGAATCCACTGATGATCACCCGTTGCATCCGCAAACTGGTTGATACGCTCTTGCGTGATCTCCATGCTGGGGCTAGGGCCCAGGGTCGTACCAACGAGGTCATAGAGGTCAGAGGGTGATTCGATAATGGTTTTGGACATGCCAATCTCCTGTCGATGCGCAATGAGGGCCAATTCGCCCAGTATAGGGTCTCGCTCGGCAGTCAGTGAAAGACTTAGCCAAGACGACGCTGAACCCGTACTGTGCCATATTCTGTGTTCGAGGCATCATTGTTTCAGACGATGCAGTCAATGCTCTCTGGTGCGAGTGTGAGGTTCATAGTGTGTGTAAGCGAAAAACGCCGTAATGGATACAACAATGTCTGAGTTGGAAGGGAAAGTCTGTCTAGTGACCGGTGGCGCCGGTCATATTGGTCGCGCTATCTGTGAGGTACTGCTGAGTCAGGGCGCCGAGGTTATTGCTGTGGGTCGTCGTGAGCCCACTGCGCCCATAGCCCACAATGAGAAAGTCGCGACTTTCCTTAGCGCAGACATTCGTGACGCCGCCGCATCGCAGGCCGTTATCGATGCCATTGAGGAGCGGTATGGGCGCCTGGATATCTTGATTAACAACGCGGGCGGTGGTCCACCCGTTGCGGCAGCTGATGCGAGCCCTGAGCTCACACAGAAAATTGTGTCGCTCAATTTGCTGGCTCCCCTAGTGCTCTCGCAGCAAGCTCACAGTTTGCTGGTGCGAGGCGATGGGGTGGGGTCGATCGTTAACATTGCGAGCGTCAGTGGAGCGCGCCCCTCACCCGGTACCGCCGCTTACGGCGCGGCCAAGGCTGGGTTGCTCAATGTCACAAAATCCCTGGCCATGGAATGGGGCCCCAAGATACGCGTCAACGCGCTGATTGTGGGTTTGGTTCACAACGAGGCGGGCGTCGAACACTACGGCGGTGAGGCCGGCTTCAAGCGGGTGGCCGATATGTTGCCCCTGAAACGTATGGCGTCTCCAGACGATGTCGCCAACGCGGTGTTGCTGATGTGCTCAGATCGAGCCGCCTATATCTCCGGCGCTAACCTTGAGGTCGATGGCGGTGGGGAGGTTCCTGTGTTTCTCCACCTCGCTAGCGAGTCGTCGAAAGCCAAATAGGGGAGGTCCAGGCTCGCTCGCGAATGGTGGGCGAGTAGAAGGGGTCCGTCTCTGGGTTGGTGCAGCAGACGCCGTAAATATCGCCTGAGTCGCCATTATCATTAGCGAAAAGATTGGCTGTTTCTGCCTGAACACCGCAACTATCCGAGAGCGGATTGACGCCGGCGGCCTGGCACTGCAGCGTGCTCCAGCGGCAGCTGGGTGTTTCTAGCACCCGAGCATAGTAAAACGCGGATTCACCCTTAACGTAGCTGGGATCCTCCCACACCGTGCACAGGCTTGTATGGCCGGGCGCTGTCGCAGCACAGCTGTTCATATCGACACCTAGCCCGACTGTTTCCTCGCCGAGCACATCGATAACCCGCTCGTGTGTTTCGCCTGCATCGTCTACCCAGCCTTTGATGATCTGAATCCGTTCTAGAGGATTAGCCGGGTGCAGGGCAGTTCCCTGATCACGCTGGGCGCTGATGAAGAACTTAGGGGGAGCGTCGTTATCGGTGCGCTGGAGGACGCCTCCCATGGGGACTCCGGCGGCGTAAGCTTGCTCGAGCGCGTCGGTGGCTTCACACAGGTTCTCGTCATAATCGCCGGCAAAGAATCGAACGATGGGTCGTGTGCCCGACGTCGCGTAGGCCTCGCGACGTCGCATGGCCTCAAAGATGGCATCTCTTCGATTTTCCTCGGCCCACACCACGGCTAAACCGCCAGGATTCGATACGAAGTGGTCTTGCAGGTTTCTGAAGGTCGCGTCACGTGAACCGAGATGACCGACGTAGTTTTTCTCCATGGCGCCGCCCGAGGTGGCGGTATGGGTATCCGTACTGCCGATAAAGCCCTGCCTGAAGGGGTTCAGCCCGCTGTCCTGCTCAAGCGCCAGCCCGTCTTTGAGCACATTGCGCATCATATTTCGGCGGTGGAAGCGGGCGACATCGACTGGGAGGCCTCTATCCGACCACATCTTACCCTTCACACTGCCCAGCATGGCGAGGTTATCGGACGGTATTTGCTCGAAGCTACAGAGCTCGTCCTCGGTATCGATACCGATGCCCGCCATACGATCAAACCGACACTCCGAGGCGCCCTTGTGTTGTACCAGTTCCACTAGCGGTTCGATCTCGAGACGGTCAATGGCCTCCTGCTCGGTTGCAGGGTCCGGGAACATCAGTCCGCCGCCGAGATTGGGGTTGTGAGGGATGGCCATGACATCGCAATTGCCATCAGCTTCGAGGCATTGGGATCGGAGTTGGCGCCACAGCTCGGGGACCGAACTATCGGTCTCGAAGACGGAAATGGGCAGACGCGTCACCTGCTCGCCTTTGAAGATGACATTGCGATGCAGATTTGCCATCTCCTGTCCCTGCGTATACTCGTAGCCGACAAAGGTTGTGAAACTGCAGTCGTCAGACCGATCGTAATGTCGCTCTGCCGCTGCTTGAATGTCATCCCAGGTCGAGAGGGCGCTGGCCTCGCAATCGCCCAGAGAGCACACCATGCCGCGCTCCGGAGCTTTACCTTCCATACCACCGGAGACGGTCCAGAGGCTTGCGGCGTAAAGCTGCACCCAAAGGTTCTGCGTGCGAGACATAATGCAGACCGGCGCCCACCAACCAGGCTCGGTCCAGTCACTGTCACAGAGTGCAACCTCACCCAGGAACTGACCGTGATCGGTTACCGCAGCAAAATCGATGGGGCGATCAATCTGCGCTGACAAGGTTTGTTCCCCGTAGGCATCGGGCAAGGTGATGACTTGCCCTTTGGCATATTCGTAGGCGCCATCGGGATCATTTTTCTGGTTGGAGAGGTACGAGTCGAAGGAATAGCGTGTATGGATGTGCAAGTCGCCAAAGAAGGGGAGTTTGGTATCAGACGAGACCGCACAGGGCATGGCCTCCTCGCTAGACGCGGACCAAGACGCTGACAAACAGAGTGCTATGACGCCGCACCGAATCATGCTGCGTAGCAATGAGCGTGGTATCTGCTTACTGACCATCACGGTAAATCCTCATTTTTCTTATTTTGCCCAGAGCCCAACCTATCGAAGTAAGGCTATGTATTACAGATTGACGTCCGGCCGCATCATGGCGTCATGAGCGCCGTCGATAAAGATGGTCGTGCCCGCTACGTAACTGCCTTGTGGTGACAGCAGGAATAGCACGACGTTCGCTACGTCGTCGGCCTGGCCCGGTCTCCCAATGGGAATCGAATCCATGAAGGCTTTAATGAGTTCACCGTATTCTTCACTTTCCTCAACGGCTTTTGTCATCGGCGTTTGAATGTAGCCGGGTGCTACGGCGTTGAAGGTGACACCTTGTCTCGCAAGTTCGGGGGCTTTACGTCGCATATACCGAGCCACAGCGCCCTTACTGCTGGCGTAACACTCGTGGCCGTGTAGGTCACTGGCCATGCCGATAACGGCGTTTTCATCACCGCCGAGCATCGCGTCGATCAGGTCCGGTCTCGTGCTCATTGGCGCGGAGTTGGAGCTGATGGCGACGACTCGTCCACCGTCCGCAATAGTCTCCGACAGGCCTTCGATGATCTCGACGGTGCCAAAGTAGTTAATCTGAAGAATTTTGGCTGGATTGGGGAACTGTGATGCCACACCGGCACAGGTAATCAGTCCATCAATACTGGGATGATCCGCTTTGACCTGGTCAATGACGGTCTTGCGCGCTCCTGGATCGCCCAAATCTGCGAGGTAATCACCGTCTTTGAGGTCAATGACAATGATGTTATGGCCTTGGTCCAGCAGCTGTTGCTTGATCGCAGCACCAATACCTGTGGCACCCCCGGTAAGCACATATTTTCCCATCAGTAATTCCTGGTTTTCTTGTTTGACTAAACGTCGTTGGAGCTTCGGTTCCTCAGCGCGGGATCTTCGCCTCGATGGCGGTCCCGGGTAGGGCGGCCATTCCACCGTCTACCTCGATGACCTTACCACTCACAAAGCCTGCCGCTGACGATGCAAGGTACAGCGCGGCCAGCGCGATGTCGTCGGGTTGTCCCAGCCGTCCTTGGGGGATCCAACGAACTGTCGCGTTGTACACGTCCTCGTTCTGCGTGATGAAGACAGTACTTGGGGTTTCGATGGCCCCCGGCGCAATGCCGTTAACGCGGATGTTGGGCGCTAGCTCATAGGCCAAGATACGAGTCATCTGGTCCATGCCTGCTTTTGCCGCGCCGTAAGCCGCGAAGTTCTTGTCGACCATCCATCCCAGCGCTGATGACACATTGACGATGCTTGCCGACGGTGCCGCCTGCAAGAGCGGCAATGCCAGATGGGTCAGCGTGTAGGCAGAGGTCAGGTTAATGTCCAGGGTATTCACAAAACGTGCCTTGGTGACTTTTTTCAGCGAGCCATAACCCTGCCCGGGAGCTCCCGCGTTGTTCACCAGGATGTCGAGGCTGCCCCAGTGGTTGGTCAGGCCTTCCACCACCTGTGCCAGTGCTGACTCGTCTGTGACGTCGCAGGCGAAGGTTAAGGCTTCTCGGCCAAGGTCCCTCACTTCGCTCGCAACGGACTCAAGGTCTGACTCGGTTCGCGCAATCAGCGCAACGTCCGCGCCCATTTCGGCGAAAGCGGTCGCAATGCGTGCACCGATACCTTTGCCTGCGCCGGTAATCAGCGCTTTTTTACCCTCGAGACGGAAGTAGTCGGTTATCACAGCATATTCCTCAGCGGATAGATCGATGGAAAATAGATGGAGTAGTCCATTTGAGTTTGTGGGCGATACCATGCACAAGATAGAACGAAGCGTGCGAGCGTGGAATACGGGCGCTTGGTGATACTTAGTCTAAATTGACCATTAATCGGATTGGGGTTTGAGAAACTGTGGCTGAGCTGGAAGGAAAAGCGGCACTGGTGACCGGTGCAGGGGTGGGAATAGGGCGAGCCATCGCGATCAAGCTGGCATCCGAAGGTGCGCGGGTTCTCGTAGTCGACCTCAACGAGGCGACCGCACACGATACTGCGGATGCTATTCGTAAGGGCGGTGGTGAGGCGGCAGTTTTCACCGCTGATGTCAGTGACGAGGACCGTGTGACAGCCATGGTAAAAACTGCCGTGGATAGCTTTGGATCCCTCGATGTGGCCTGTAACAGTGCGGCTGTGAGCCGAGGCTCAGGTCCTATTCATACCTTCGACAAGGCCGTCTTCGATCAGACACTCGATCTGTGTTTAACGAACACCTTTCTGTGTATGAAACATGAGATTGAGGCCATGCTGGGTCAGGCGTCTGGTGGCAGCATTGTCAATATCTCATCGAACGCTTCGCTCCGTGGCCAGCCTTACAATACGGCTTATGCCGCCGCCAAGAGTGGCGTGAACTTGCTGACTAAGAGCTCAGCATCGGAGTATGGGCACAAAGGGATTCGCATTAACGCGGTATCTCCCGGCGTCATTCGCACACCGGGCGTCGAAAAGTATTTTGAAGAGCAGCCCAAGATTGCCGAGGGCCTCAAGCAGGCCGCTGTCATGCGACGGTTGGGTGAGCCTGCAGAGATCGCGGAGGCCGTCTGCTTTCTCGCATCAGACCGCGCCTCGTTTATTACCGGTCAGTTGCTCAGTGTCGACGGTGGCGCAGCGGTAAAGTAACTGGTCGATCAAGATGAGGGAGGCATTACGCGCTCGCTGTCCCTCAGCCCATATTGACCTGGCCACCATCGATGGCGATGGACTGTCCATTCACATAGCGCGATTCGGGCGAGCAGAGCATGGCAACAAACTCGCCAATGTCGTCTTCGCAGTGACCAATGCGCTTCATAGGCACCGTTTCAGCGAAGGCCGCTGCCTCCTCTGGCCGCCACTGCTCCCACATTTCGAGTGCGGGCGACTTCGCCAATGGCAATATGCAGTTGGTTCGCAGCCCCAGAGGACCCCACTCGCAGGCAGCACCTCGCGAGAGTGCTCGAATGGCTTCTTTCTCTGCCGCGTACACGCCATAGGTGGAACTGTCCCAGCGCTTCGCGGCTGCGGTGGCTAAGTTGATGATGTTGCCATCACCTGCTTCAAGCAAATGGGGCTGTGCCAGTTGCATTAGCCGTAATGTCGCCATGGGGCCGACGCGAAGACCCTTTTCGAAGTCCTCGAGGGTCGTATCCATGAGCGTCTTGATGCTCGTAGTTACCGCGTTGTTGACGAGGATATCGAGGCGCCCAAACGCAGCGACCGCATCCGATATCAGCCCGTCGAGGGCGTCGAGGTTGGAGATATCGCATTCGATTGCCACAGCCTTGCCGTTGAAGCGGGCTTCGATATCAGCGACGGTCTTTTCACATTTACTCAATGTTCTCCCGACGGCAACGATGGACACGCCTCGCTTCGCCAATGAAAACGCAATGCCCTGACCAATGCCCTGGCCCGCGCCAGTGATTAAGGCGACTTTACCGTGAAGGGGGGAGAGGGGTGCTGAGTCAGTCATGGGAAGTCTCGCTAAAAAGTTGAGGTTGATGGCTTGGGCATGGATGAATCAGCGCAAGCGATGCTCGGTCATGTGGATTACCGACGATCGCTCGAGATCGAGCACGCGCTCACTGCTCTCGGTCAGCACATGGATATTCGACATCATCTTTGCTTCATCGTCTCCGTCGGCAAAAAAAGCGGTCAGTGAATTGGCGGCCTCAATCGGGAAGTGTTCTTCGACAATGCCGTCGAGCCGCTCGTGGGACGAGCGCAGCACGAGGTTCTGTCGGTAGCCAAGGGTGTTTTGTGTATCAATGGCGACCTGCACATGCTCTGTAAACCAGATGTGCTCTAACGCTTCATCGGAAAGGCCCTCGCGCCGCTCGAAGCAGCAGAGTTGGATTGTTCCGCTGAATGTCTCTCCGCTGTTTAGAGGTGGTGCCAGCGGCGTAGTGCCTTTGCACCAGTGGACTTCGGCTCCCATCTGCTTGGCAACATCAACGGCGCGTTGCCAGTCGATGGCAGTCTCTGAGAACTCAAGTGCCAGGCGTCCTCCGGGGAGCTTGCCGGTTGGATTTCGCGTCCACATGGCCGCGTGGTTGCTGTGTGCATCGCAGGTGCCCAGATACGCGTTTTGGGCTTCTGGGAAGGCTTCCAGCGCACGCATTGCGGCCGCTCGCGATGGAGCTTCTGAAAAAAACAGAAAAATCAGGCGATGGTTACATGCCTCAGCCAAAGTAGCGCTCCTTGATGGCTGCTTTTAGCAGCTTTTGCAGGGCATTTCTTTCCAGTGGCTCGTCGGTAAACACCACGTGCTCGGGCACTTTGTAGCCTGCAAGCTCGGCTTTGCAGAACGATTTAATAGCATCGGCGTCAGCAGTGACAGATGCCTGCAGTTTCATCACAACGCCCACTTCCTCACCCCAGGTGTCATGCTCTATGCCGACTACCGCGACTTCTTCGCAGCCGGGATATTCGAGTAGACAGGCTTCGATTTCAGATGGATAAATGTTCTCGCCACCGCGAATAATCATGTCTTTGACACGGCCACAAATGTACAGGAACCCCTCGTCGCTGATGTAGCCGATATCACCGGTGCCCATCCAGCCATTGATGGGTCTGTCTGCCTCCGAGCCACCTGAAAAATAACCGTGAATAGCCGCTGATGACCGCACCCAGATTTCACCGGGTTCGCCGGAGGGCACTGCGTCGCCGTTTTCATCTCGAAAACTGAACTCCACTATGGGGCTGGGGAATCCGGATGCGGTCGGTCGCTCAGCAAAGTAGCGCCCGGTAAACGCAGCACCTGATCCCATGGTTTCGGTCATTCCCCAGCCGCCACCGGACATAGCCGTGCCCGTTTTGGTGGCATAGAGCTCGGAGAGAAGCTCGGGTGTGGCCGCGCCACCGGCGCTCACATTCGTGAGGTGTGCGGCGTGCTCATCCCTAAACGCCTGATTCTTCAATAGCTCGAGCAACATGACGGGGGCTCCCATGAGTACCGTGATTTGCTCCTCTTTGACGATGCGTAGCGCCTCCTGAATGTCCCATTTGTACATCATGTACAGCGCGCGACCGTGCCGAAGGTTGATGAGTGCCTGAGAAAGCAAGCCACTGATGTGAAACAGGGGTACGGCGAGGAGGGTTTTTGGCAGCGTGGGGCTGGCCAGCTGCTTGTTCATTTCCTCCATGTTAGTCATGTAGGTCCCGGCACCGATGAACTCCACGTTCATCAGCGCCTGACAGCAATTGAAATGTGAGAGCAGGGCACCTTTTGGGCGGCCTGAGGTTCCCGACGTGAACATGAGGATTGCGGGATCGTGTCGATCTACCTCTGCGAGCAACGGCTCGCTCGGTGCGGGGCGCTGTCGGATCTCGCTGAGTAAGGTATCGCGCGGGTCCTCGGTCTCATCCACCACGACGGCTGGCAGTTCGGTGTTGAGTTCACGAATGAAGGTCAGTCGATCCCGATCACAAAACACCAGCTTTGCTTTGCTATCTTCCAGTCCCTGGGTCAGTTCTTGCGCTTTACCCCAGCTATTAAGCGGTACAGCGACAGCACCGATGGTCACGGTGGCGACGAAGGCAACCAACCACTCGGGGCGATTGCGCATGGCAATCGCGATAGGGTCGCCTTTCTGTATCTGAGCCTCGTTCAGAAGCCAGTCGCAGGCCTGATCGACGGCTTTGAAAAAGTCACCGTAGGACCAATTGTCACCCTGGTACTGCAAAAACAGCTTGGCGTCGTGGTTGCGACCTGCAGCTAAAAAGGCGCCCAAGCTTCTCTCTGCGTTTTTAAACGCTTTCAGAGGGATCCCCGCCACCTCTACTGTTTCGACTTCAAACGGCGCAGTAGGCGCAGTTAACTGCGCCACAGCATCGAAATAAGGTTTGGTGTAATCGCTCATTGAAGATACATCAGTCTTGTTTTTTAGGACTCTAAACCAGATGCCGATGACCGGACAGCCTCAGTCGAGGGGCCATAGTCTGATCAGCCTATCGCCCCAAAGCGTCTCGGATTGCAGTAAATTATGGCTTCGATAATGTGATGTCACTGAGGTTATGAGACCGACCATGGACACGAGACTGACCAAGCTGTTGGGTTGCCGCTATCCCATCATTCAAACCGCGATGGGCTGGGTGGCGGATGCGCGCCTTGTGGCCGCAACGGGCAATGCCGGCGGTTTTGGGTTCCTTGCCGGTGCTGTCATGACGCCCGAGGAAATTGAGCAGGGCATTCTCGATATCAAAGCGGCCTCTGATGCGCCGTTTGGGGTTAATTTTCATATGTATGTGCCGCATGCCGAGCAAATCGTTGACCTCTGCATTGAACACAAGGTGCGCGCCGTCAGTTACTCGCGCTCGCCCTCAGCGGTAACCGTTGAGCGATTGAAGGCCGCGGGCATTGTCTGTATTCCCACGGTGGGTGCCGAACGCCACGCGGTTAAGGCCGTCGAAATGGGGGCTGATGCGGTTGTCATACAGGGCGGAGAGGGCGGCGGTCACACGGGATCGGTTGCAACGTCAATTCTTCTCCCACAAGTGCGCGATGCGATTGACGTCCCCATCGCGGCTGCCGGCGGTTTCCGGGACGGGCGCGGTCTGGTAGCGGCATTGGCGATGGGGGCTGACGGTATTGCCATGGGCACCCGATTCTTGCTGACGCAGGAGTCCCCGGTTCCCGAGGCGACAAAGTCTATTTATCTCGGCACGCCGCCAGAGAAGATTGTCGTCAGTACGCGGTTGGATGGCTTGCCCCAGCGCATGATTGCGAATGCCTATCTCGATCGACTGATTCAAGCCTCGCAATTGGGTTTGCTGGTGCGGGCGGTTAAAAACGGACTGGCCTTTAGTCGCATGACGGGAGGCTCACTCATAGCCACCTTAGGCGGGGCCTGGAAGATGTACCGTTCGGGTGATTTGTCATTCGGTCAGACCCTGATGGCCGCTAATTCACCCATGATGATTCAGGAAGCCATGGTGAAAGGGAATCCGGAAGACGGTATTTTGCCCTCGGGGCAAGTCGCGGGGCTAATCGACGACTTACCAACGGTTGCGGACTTGGTGGCAAGCATCGTGTCGGATGCTGAAACCGCCGCCAATTCGGTACAGACTACGGTGTCCTCAACCTCACATTCAGATTAAGGATTGGTTTATGGCTTTCAACTCGACAGTTGACGCAGGTATTGCGGAGGTCGTCTTCAATAAACCACCGGTAAATGCCTTTAACAGTGCCGAATGGGCAGGTATTGCCGCTGAAATCAAGGCTTTGGGCACGCGGAGCGACGTTCACGTCATTATCGTTCGTGCGGAGGGAAAGGGCTTTTGCGCCGGCGTCGATATCAAAGAGCTGGGTGCCGACCCGAACATGATCGTTCCGGTCAACAAAGGGAACTACGACACCTTTGAGGCTATCCACCGCAATCCAAAGCCCGTGATCGTTGCGCTGCATGGCTTTGTTCTGGGCGGCGGTATAGGCATTGCAGGCGCTGCAGACATCATTGTGGCGTCAGAATGCGCTTCGTTCGGCGTGCCCGAGGTTGATCGCGGCGCCATGGGAGGCGGTGCACACCTGCAGCGCATGTTCCCTGTTCAAAAGGTTCGCTACATGTACTTTACGGGCGAGTTTATTGATGCCAATGAGGCCTATCGATTGGGCGCGGTAGAGCGTGTGGTGCCGAGAGATCAGCTCGTGGAGGCAGCGCGATCCATCGCGGCAAAGATAGCTGAGAAGAGCCCCATCATGATTTCCCTGGCCAAAGAGGCGCTCAACGGCATTGAGGATGGCAATCTCGAGGACAAATATCGCAGCGAGCAGGGCTTCACCCTTGAGGCCTATCGACATCAGGACTCGCAGGAAGCGCGCGATGCGTTTAATCAAAAACGAGATGCAGAATTCGACTAATAGCCAAATTAAAACAATAAGTTAAGATCTAAATAATAAGTAATTTATAAGGATTTATTTACCATGATTGACTACGACACAGCGAAGCAAGCCTGCGAAACCTACATACGCTCACTCGAAAATAGTGACCTTGAGACGCTGCTGGACCTGTTTGCTGACGATGCTTCGATTGAGGATCCGGTGGGCACGGATTTACGTGAAGGCAAGGACGTATTGCGGGCCTTTTACAGCGAGGCCTGCCAGGGCGTTGCGAAAGCCGAATTGACGGGTAATCCGCGTCTGGCGGGTAATGAGGTGGCATTTCCGTTCAAGGTGACGGCAGGTGCACCGGGCCAGGAAATCGTGATCAATATTATCGACGTCTTCAAGTTCAACGATGAGGGCAAGGTTGTAACCATGCGTGCTTTCTGGGGGCCGGATAATATGGCGAGTTAGTCTCCATCCAAGGTCTAGGTGCAGTTGGCCGGGTGGAGAGTTAGAAAGCGATCGTGGCGGACCGCTATTCGCTAATTTCGCTTTATGGTTAGGCCTTGGTTTAGAGCCCGGGTTAAGAGTAAGTCACCACGCTTTTCAGCAGCAAACTAACCAGCATCGACTGACGCGATACACCCGTTTTGGCAAAGATGGATCTAAGCTGGGCTCGCGCTGTGTTTCTGGCAATACCCAGTTCGGCAGCCGCCTGATCGAGATTCGCGCCCTCTGCCAATAGTTTTGACAAGGCGACCTCTGCCTTGGTCAGGCCATACAGCGCCATCAGTAGGTGAAGGGTTGATAAGTGAATTCTACTTTTCTGGCGCGCACAATTCTGCGCATGCGGCCCTCATAGGTTTCAAGTCAGACGATAAAAGTCTCTCGTACCGCAGTTGTTAACTAAATTCAGCGTATTTCTATTTTTCGTGATTAGGCTTGAGGAATTTTGGTCGATAGAATTCTCCTCAGGAATAAGTTGAGAATACTATGAAAAAAGACCGCGACTACAGCGACATCCCGGGAACTTATGTATTTGATCCTGACCATTCGAGACAGGGTTATCACCTCAATATGTTCTGCATGTCGCTGAACAAAGAAGCGAACCGCGAGCAATTTAAGCAAGGTGAAGCTGATTACGTTGATAAGTTCCCCATGACCGAAGCGCAGAAGAATGCAGTCCTTAATCGAGACTGGATTGGCATGCTAAGACTCGGAGGTAACATCTATTACACCTTCAAACTTGCGATTTTTGATGGGATAAACATGCAAGAAATTGGTGCTCGAATGGAAGGCGTGCCTGACGATCAGTTCAAGGAGATGATGATAAGGGGTGGGCGCCCAATTCACGGCAATCGGTATCAAAAGGAGTGGACCCGACGTGGCTAGGTTGTTTGGTGGAATTGGGACCTCTCACGTGCCGGGAATCGGCGCTGCTGTGGATAACGAAAAGACTCAAACGGATTATTGGAAGCCGTTGTTTGACGGTTACGAGCCTGTTAGAGAGTGGATGCGAAAAGAGGCTCCTGACGTGGCGATCATCGTTTATAACGATCATGCGTCAGCGTTCTCTTTGGAGCTTATACCGACGTTTGCAATTGGCGTCGCAGACGCGTTTCAGCCTGCTGATGAGGGATACGGACCTCGGAAGGTTCCGGTCGTAGAGGGTCATCCCGAGCTAGCTTGGCATCTCGCAGAATCTCTGATCTTAGATGAGTTTGATATGACGATTGCTAATGAGATGCCTGTTGATCATGGACTCACGGTTCCTTTGTCTATCACCTGTGGGGCCCCTAGTGCCTGGCCCTGTAAGGTGATTCCGCTCTGCGTGAACGTAATTCAGTATCCCTCTCCAACGGGCAACCGGTGCTACCAACTAGGGAAGGCGATTCGAAGCGCTGTCGAAGCGTTCCCACACGATATGAAGGTGGCAATTTTTGGGACGGGCGGAATGTCTCACCAGCTACAGGGTGAGCGAGCGGGGTTGGTGAATGCAGATTTTGATATTGCGTTTCTCGACGATCTAACCCAAAACGTAGATCGTCTGGTAGATATTCCTCATGTTGAGTACTTGCGAGAGGCGGGATCTGAGGGCGCCGAGCTAGTCATGTGGATGATTATGCGAGGAGCCCTCGATGCGGATGCTAGGGAGATTTATCGTCACTATCATGTTCCAGCA
>Ga0255783_10001997_pt1 | contig 20912 bp, 21 predicted proteins | sample 011ome_22_FD_179981 | JGI IMG/M metagenome (GOLD analysis project Ga0255783, IMG submission 179981) | Coastal salt marsh microbial communities from the Groves Creek Marsh, Skidaway Island, Georgia - 011507BT metaG (version 2) | ecosystem: Environmental > Aquatic > Marine > Intertidal zone >... | reverse complement strand
GGCCCGTGATCAACGGCGGATACCAATGCGGCCTCAAACAATTTTGACTGTGCCTCACTCGGGCGATCCCCGCGCACCATCATCCATATCATGTCAGGAAAGCTGATATTGCCGATCAAATCTTGGATCGGGTTGCCGCGCAATTCAATGCGTCCAGGTTCCATGTCAATGATGGATGTTTTCCACCAATCTGCGACATCACTCATAAAATGCCCTCCTCTTGCAATGCCGCGATATCATCAGGCGATAACCCAAATGCGCCCCACACCTCTTGGTTATGTTCCCCAAGATCGGGGGGATAATGCGCGGGCATGGGTTTGTCACCGTCGATGATTGCGGGTCCTGTTGTCACTTTGATGCCTTCACCGTCCTTGGACAAGGTGACGATCATATCGCGTTCTTCGATCTGTGCATCATCCAACACTTGCGGGACGCTGAGTACGGGACCGCTGGGGACACCGATGGCGTTTAATTCTGTCACCCAGTCCTGTGCAGGGCGCGTCATCAAAACCGTTTCGATTTCATGACGCAATGCATGCCGATGCATTTTGCGCATTTCGCGGGTCACATAATCAGGATGATCCAATAAATCGGTACGCCCGATATGTGTGGCTAAGGACACCCATTGTTCGTCCCGATTTGCGGCAATGTTGATAGGTTGGTCCGCCGTTGCAAAGGTGCCAGAGGGCGCAGAGGTGGTGTTTTCGTTGCCATGCGCTGCAGGTTCAACGCCCCCGATCAGATAATTCGACACCGCCCACCCCATTGCCGATAGAACGGCATCGGTCATGGAGACATCCAAAAATGCCCCGCGCGGCTCTGCGTTTAACGCAGCCGCGATTGACATAGCCGCGGCCATCCCGCCCGAGGTATCCGCAATTGGATACCCCACGCGATAGGGTTTGGTTTCTGGCGATCCCGTGATGGACATCACCCCTGCAAACCCCTGAATGATTTGATCATAGGCAGGATCACCATTGCGGGGTCCTGTTTGGCCAAACCCAGATATCGCGCAGTAGATCAGATTGGGGTTTTCTTGGCGCAGGACAGTGTAATCCAATCCCAAGCGCGCCATAACACCTGGGCGGAAATTTTCAACCAAGACATCTGCGTTCCTGACCAGTTGTTTCAATAGCTCTTTTCCGCGGGGGTGTTTCATGTCCAATGTAATGGATTTTTTGCCCGCATTTTGCGCAAGAAAACTAATCCCCATGCCCGCTGCATTACGTTCGGGATCTGCGCCCAGCACGCGGGCCAAATCACCCGATCCGGGTCGTTCCACCTTGATCACTTCGGCCCCCATCAGCGCCAGTTGATAGCAACAATAGGGGCCTGCTAAGACGTTCGTGAGATCAAGCACACGAACGCCTTTCAGGAACTTAGTCGCCATCTGTGATCCCAGCTGCCTTAAGCCGAGCACGACGTGCACGATAGGATGGCAGCACCACCAAAACCAAGGATAAGATCAACAGACCCAAGGTCATTGGACGTTCCCAGATAAAGGACGCCCCATCATATAGGTTCATTGAACGGGCAAAGTTATCCTCAAGCATGGTGCCCAAAATAAACCCGATCAACAAAGGTGCCAGTGGATAATCCGCGAATTTCAGAATGGTCGCGCAGACCCCAAAGCCAACCAAAATCAGCAATTCGGTGGAATTGTTTTGCCCGATGTAAGCCCCCATCAAGGTAAAGAACAAAATGAAGGGGATCAAAAAATTGCGCGGTACGGCCAAAACCTTGGCGATATAGGGGATCAGCGGCAGGTTCAGGATCAAAAGCACCACGTTGCCGATATACATTGAAATGATCACCGACCAAAAAATCTGTGGATCATCCACCATCAAACGTGGGCCAGGCGTCACGTTCAACGCGATCAATGCACCCAACAAAATCGCTGTTGTCCCCGACCCTGGAATACCCAATGTTAGCAGTGGAACAAATGATCCCGTACAAGCGGCATTATTAGCGGTTTCAGGTGCGGCCAATCCTTTGACCGATCCGTTTCCAAATTCTTTCTGCTCATCCGCTTTGGCGATGTTGCGTTCCACAGCATAGCCCAAAAACGATGCAATGGTTGCCCCTGCCCCTGGCAGAACGCCAATGAAAAAGCCCTGCAACGATTGTCGCCCAATGACAGGTGCGATTTGCTTGGCCTCATCGCCCGTGATGCGCAAATCCTTGATTTCACCCCCTTCGCCTTGGGTGGAGCGCGATGGTTTCAGGACAAGATAAAGCGCCTCAGGCAAGGCGAACATCGCCATGGCCAATGTGATAAAACCAAAGCCTGACTGTAAATCCATCAACCCCATGGTAAATCGTGGGGCATTGAATTGTGCGGTTTCGCCAACGGTTGCCATTATTAACCCCAGAACCGTCATCAACAATGCCTTGGACACTTGTCCAGTACCCGCAAAGGCCGCGATAGCAGAAAGGCCAACAATCATCAGCGCAAAATATTCAGCCGAATGGAACAACAACGCAACCGACGACAACATGGGTGCAAAAATCATCAACAGGATGGCCCCAATTGTCCCCCCTGCGAAAGAGGCGATTGCGGCAATCGTCAATGCCTTGCCCGCCTTACCCTTGCGCGCCATGGGATAGCCATCAAAGCTGGTCGCGACAGTGCCTGCAACGCCGGGTGCGTTCAGCAGGATTGAGGATGTAGAGCCGCCAAAAATCGCCCCATAATAGACCCCCGCCAATAGGATTAGGGCGGTCGCCGGATCACCAATGGTGATCGCAACAGGGATCATAATCGCGATAATCGACATTGGGCCCAGACCCGGTAACATGCCGATAAATGTGCCAATCAAACACCCCGCAATCACCATCAGCATATTTTGCACTGAAAGCGCGGTGGATAGACCTAAGAGAATTCCTTCAAGCATTGATCACGTCCCCATAAAAAATGGCAGTGGGCGCAAAAAGATGCCCAGCACCTCTTGGACCAAATACCAAATCCCAAATGTCGCAATCGCGGAGACCACGATCATCACGATCCAGCGGCGCTCCCCAAGGATCACAGATCCACCGATCAAAAACCCAGATGTAGCCAATAAAAATCCCGCAGGGCGCAGCAAAATGGCATAGGCGACCATCAATCCCAGCAGGGCAAGCGCCTGACCCAATTTGTATTCATGCAGGCGACGATAATCTATGTCCCCCACCTTTACCTCGCCTTTTTCAATGCCCAGTACCACAGTCAGAGACAAGATGATGCCCGCGATTGAAAGGACCTTGGGAAAGGAGGACGGCCAGACGGCCAAACGTTTCATGATGGGTGGCAACGCACCGTCCATCACAAACCATGCAGTGTAACCGTAGGTCAAACATATCCCCAGCAACACCAATGCAACCCAACGATCTAATGCCATTTTATATCCCTCTTTAGATGGAAAGGCCGATCAATTGACCGGCCTTTCGTCGTGCGGGCAACCCCGCTTTGATCTTGGGCTTACAGGAAGCCCAATTTTTTCATCAGATCGCCGATGACTTTTTCTTGGCTTTCTAGGAAAGTGTTAAAGTCATCGCCAGAATTGTGGATGTTCACCCAACCGTTGCGGGCGCGCACGGCTTCCCACTCTGGTGTGTCATACATCTTGGCAATCGCATCTTGGTAGGCTGCAAGTTTGTCTGCAGGCAAACCAGGTGCAGCAAAGAAACCACGCCAGTTGACGAAGGATGTGTCGATACCCTGCTCTTTCATGGTCATCGCGCTGTCCATCGCGGCAACACGTTCGTCTGATGTGACACCGATGATTTTCACTTCACCCGCTTGGGCCAATGCAACTGCTTCTGAGAAGCCTGTTGAAAGCGCTTTAATCTCACCTGAAAGCAGCGCAGCCATCGCTTTTCCGCCTGCATCATATGGAATGTATTTCACATTCAACGCGTCTTTGCCCGCGGCTTCCATAACCATCGCCGCAACAAGGTGGTCCATACCACCAGGAACAGAACCACCGCCGATTGCAGTGCCAGATGGGTCCGCGTCATAGGCCGCAACCAAGTCCGCCATGTTGTTGATATCGCTGTCTGCGCCCACAACCATTGCAGCATAATCACCGATTGTTCCTGCAACCAATGTTAGATCGCGGAAGTTATGTGGGAAAACGCCCGTCAATGAACGGATCACGATAGGTGTTGAATTCACCATCAATGTGCCATGTTGGCTATCTGCGTTTTCGATCAGATAACCGATGGCCTTACCACCGCCGCCACCTGACATGTTTTCATAAGATGCAGAGCCGACTAGGCCAGCGGCCGTTAACGCCTCGCCCGTGCCGCGTGCTGTACCATCCCAGCCGCCACCTGCGCCGCCAGGGATCAAAAAGTGGACGCTGTCCAAAACCTGATGGCCACCCGCAGTTACGGGTCCCGCAAGACCGATAGCAGCGGCAGCAGCGATAAAGGCGCGACGACCGAATTTCAATGTCATGTTGATTTCCTCCCATTTGACATTCGCGGAACATTCCGCACATGATTTAGCTGTTTGAAAGATCAATCTGACACAAACCTGACACGTGAAACTGGGGCTTAATTGAAACATGCGCTTTCTTCTGATTGAGGATAACCAAGCCTTGGCGAATGCCGTCATCGAACGCCTTAGTTTAGACAGTCATATTGTGGATCACGCAGCCGATCTGACAACAGCGTGGGATTATACGGCCACTGCGGAATATGACCTTATTTTATTAGACATTATGCTGCCAGATGGGGATGGGCGCAGCTTTTTGGAACAGCATCGATCGGCCAAATCGCGCACGCCTGTGATCGTTCTGACCGCCCGATCTGAGGTATCAGATCGCGTCGGAATTTTGGATTTGGGCGCGGATGATTATATGGTGAAACCGATTGATTTTTCCGAACTTGAGGCCCGCTGTCGCGCGGTGTTACGGCGCCAAACGGGGGCTGCACAAAACACAATTAGCTTTGGGGAAATTGAATTTGATTCCCTTGCTGCGACATTAAAAGTAAATGGAGCGGAGGTGAAATTGCGCACAAAAGAGCTGCGCTTGTTTGAGGTTTTCATCAATGCCCCAAACCAAATTTTTCCAAAATCGCAACTGTTGGATCGTCTGTTTTCCTATGATGTCGAAGCATCGGAAAATGCGATTGAAGTTTATGTTGGCCGCCTGCGAAAACATTTAAGTGGATCAAACGTGTCCATCAAAACTGTGCGCGGATTGGGGTATAAATTGGAATGTCAGTAAGCCCGCCAAATATCCAAGGATCAATCAGGCAGCGCCTGTTGATCATGCTTCTTCTAAGTGCGGCGGGCATTGCGATTTTGCTGTATGTTGTGGTGCAATCTGTCGCCGAACAAATCGCACAAGAAAGTCAGGATAATATCCTTGCCGCTTCTGCCATTTCAATTTTGGACAGCGCGCGCGTGGTTGAGGGCGACATTTCAATTGACCTACCCTATTCGTCCCTGTCCATGTTGGATAGCGTGACGGATGAACGCGCATTTTATGCAATTCGTTTGAATGACGAATTTTTGTCAGGCTATCCCGATCTCCCTCGTATCGCGGCCCCAAACGATGCAACCGCGTTCCAATCAACAACATATCTGGGCGAAGATATTCGCATGGCCTCAACCTGGCGCAGTTTTTCAACGCTTGAGGGACAAGCCTTTTTAGAAATTTCTGTGGCGCAAACCCTGACGGGTTTGAACCAATCTATTGCACGGATTTCACGGATACCCTTGGCCATTGGATTTGGATTTTTCCTGCTATCGATGGTGGTTGCCATGGTGATTGCGCAAACGACGATCCGCCCATTGCACCGTTTGACGGGGTCTGTTTCGCGGCGGGGCCCCAGTGATTTGCGCCCTGTTGCCGCCCCCGTTCCGACAGAAATGGCGCCGCTGGTGACATCACTCAACTCTCTGATGACCCGATTGCAAAAATCCCTATCCCGATCCGAAGATTTTATCGCAGAGGCCGCACACCGCGTACGCACACCGATGGCCATTGTCCGAACCCAAGCCGAAGTCACCCTAAGACGCGTTGAAAAGGAAGAAAACCGCCAAGCCGTTCGGGAAATGATCCGCGCGGTTGATGAAAGTTCCCGCACCGCGGGACAGTTATTGGATCACGCGATGGTTTCGTTTCGCACCGATGATTTGGCACGCGAAACCATTCAACTCGATGAATTGATCGTGGACACAGTGAACCGTTTGCACCCGATATCTGAATTGCGCGACGTTGAAATAAAAACACATAAACTGATGCGAACCAAAATTCAGGGCGATCCAATTCTGGTTCAAAACGCCATTCAAAATGTTCTGGACAACGCCGTAAAATACACCTGCGCAGACACAAAAATCACCGTCATGCTGGATCAATCAGACGGTACCGCACACATCCGCGTGCAGGACGAAGGGCGTGGATTTGATGATACCGAAATTGATCAGTTGCTACTGCGGTTCGAGCGCGGGAAAAACGCAAATGGCATTGTCGGATCAGGCCTGGGGTTGACCATTGTGGACGACATCATGCGGGCGCATGGCGGGCACATCATACTCAGCAATAACGCAGGAGAAGGCGCATGCGTCACGTTATCCTTTCCATTGTAATGTGGCTCTTGGCCAATGTGGCCTATGCCTTTGAAATCGAAGATCGCGCAGTGTTCGGCGATGAAACCGAAAATGCACCTCTTCGGATCGTATCAACTGCGGATATCAGTTATTTCAAACCCATTATCGATGCCTTCCGCGCGTTTCGCCCTAATGTGACGATTGATTATACTGTTGCCAGCTCGACCGAAGTCATGAATGCGATTGCGCAGGAAAAACAACCCTTCGACATCGTGATTTCCAGCGCGATGGATTTGCAAACCAAACTAGCCAATGATGGATTTGCGCGCAAACACACACCCCCTGCGAGCCAAGACTTGCCAGATTGGGCCGTATGGAATGACATGGTCTATGCCTTTACGCAGGAACCTGCGGGCTTTGTGATTTCCAACGCCTTGTTTGAGGGGCTGCCCATTCCCCAAAATCGTCAACAATTGATCTCCGCTTTGCGACAGAACCCAGATCGTTTCAAAGGGCGTGTTGGCACATATGATATTCGAAAATCTGGCGCGGGTTATTTATTTGCGACCCAAGATGCCCGCGCATCGGACACCTATTGGCGGTTGACCGAGGTGATGGGCACCCTTGATCCAACGCTTTATTGCTGCGCATCTGAAATGATTGATGACGTTGTGAACGGTGAATTGGCAGTGGCCTATAATGTCTTGGCAAGTTATGCAGAAAAAAGCCCACACCAAGATAAATTCACAATTATTCTGCCCTCTGATTTTTCAATCGTGATGTTGCGCACAATGTTGATCCCCAAAACATCAGACAATCCCATTTTGGCGGCGGATTTCTTGGACTTTGTTCTTGCTCAAACCTATCCCTCTGGCGTTTCACCCCTGCTAAAAACCCAATCCCTCGGGCAGGCAGAGCAAAGCACGCTTTACCGCATTTCAATGGGTCCAGGGTTGTTGGTGTATTTGGATTATTTCAAGAAAAAGAATTTCATCGCCGAATGGGAAAATGCCATTGTCCAAGATTGACGAAATTAAACCGCTGTCAGCCATGTGTCAGGTGAACACACTATGCGCGATAAGCAACCAAGACGTGAGGCACCGTGGATAAAACTGTCACCACCAAAATTCTGATCCCATCTGGCGCACTTGGGCTGGGCTATGATCGTGACGCGCTGATGCGGGGGATCTCACTTGAACCCGATTTGATTGCAATTGACGGCGGATCAACCGACAGTGGTCCACATTATTTGGGCACAGGAACATCGAAATATTCGCGCAGCTCCATAAAATCCGAATGGCGCGAATTGATGCAGGCCCGCGCAATGGCCAATGTGCCCTTGGTCATTGGAACCGCAGGCACATGCGGTGCGGATGATGCGGTTGATTGGCTTTTGGACATCACCAAGGAAATTGCAACCGAAACGGATCAGAAAGTTACGGTTGCCGTTTTGAAATCGGGTCAACCTACTGATCGGGTCATAAATGCGCTTGATCAGGGACGTATCACGCCGTTGGAACCTGTAATTGATATTAACCACAGTGTTTTGCAAAGCTGCACCAATATCGTCGCACTGGCGGGCGCCGAACAGATCCAAGCGGCCCTGAATACAGGGGCGGATATCGTGATCGCGGGACGCGCAACAGATACGGCCACCATTGCGGCGCTGCCACTGGCGCGGGGATGTCATGCGGGTGGGACATGGCATGGGGCAAAAATCGGGGAATGTGGGGCATTAGCCACGACAAACCCATCCTCGGGCACCATAATGATCACATTTGATGCAGATGGGTTTACCGTTGAACCCATGGGGCAAAATGCGCGGGCAACCCCCTATACCGTTTCGGCGCATATGCTTTATGAAAATTCCAATCCGTTGCAGTTATATGAACCCGGCGGTCATCTGGATGTGAGGGGCGCGACCTATACCGCATTGGACGACAGGCGTGTGCGTGTCACGGGCAGCGCATGGGTTCCCAGTGACACCTATACCGTAAAACTGGAAGGGGCGCGGTGCGGCGGATATCAATGCGTATCACTCGCCCTGATCCGAGAGGCGCGATATGTAGAAAACATTGAAACCTGGACAGAGGCCGTTGAACAAAATTGTCGCCAGAAAGCCCAAGAGCGCATCGAAGGAGACTTTACCCTGGAATTGCGCATCATCGGGTTGAACGCCACACTCGGCGCACAAGATATGAACGCCCAAATCGGAACCGAGGTGGGCGTTTTGGGCATTGTCACAGCGCCAAGCGAAATGGTCGCAAAAGAGGTAGCTAAAACGCTCAATCCCTATCTGCTGCACATGCCATTGACCGATGATGAAGAGATGCCCACATTCGCCTTTCCCTTTTCGCCCAATGAAATGAACCGTGGTGAAATATACGAATTTTGCCTGAACCATGTGATGGAGTTGGATGATCCGATGCAGGCCTTTTCCCTGACAATTGAACAGGTGCGCGCATGACCAAACTGGCCGACATTACGCATAAGATACGCTCCAAAAATTCAGGACCATTTTGGATCACCATTGATATATTTTGCACAGATGCGGCGGAATTTGAACGCGCCCTTATTGCCGCGGACAGCGGACGCGTGGCGCATGCCTTGGGTATTTCGGTCTCTGATTTAAAACGATACGATTTGCCCGATGTGCGCGTGGTCAAATTCAGCTTTCCACGCCCCATTGTCCAAGGTACGCGGTTTGACCGTGATATGCATGGGGCGTCATTTGCCAATCTTATCGCAGAGTTAGACGTTACCCCATAGGCATAAAAGAACAGGCGCATCAAAGCATAGGAGCCATTTGTGCAACACGATGGTCCCACCCGACAATCACACCCCTTACAAGCGCACGTACCCGGTATATCTTGGATCATTATTACGTTGGTCCTGCGTCACTTGCGATCTTGCCAATTGTCAAAGTTTCAAGGTAATGGGAGCGCATGTTTACAGTAGCCGCACTCTATCACTTCACCCGTTTTGACGATCCCGCAGGAATGCAGGGACCTCTGCAACAAAAATGCAATGAGCTAGGAATTACAGGTTCTCTGCTGCTGGCCAGAGAAGGCATAAACGGCACAATTGCTGGATCAAGGGCGGATATAGACGCCATTCTTGCGCACCTGAGAGGCCTGCCCGGATGCAGCGATTTGGAACACAAAGAAAGCACAGCAAGCCTACCGCCTTTTCCGCGGATGAAGGTTAAACTGAAAAAAGAAATTGTCACGATGGGCCAGCCCGATGTGGACCCCAAAGCACGCGTGGGCCATTACGTGGAAGCACAGGACTGGAACGCATTAATTTCATCGCCTGATGTGGTTGTGATTGATACCCGCAATGATTACGAGGTTGGTATCGGCACCTTTGAAGGGGCGATTGACCCAAACACCAAATCATTCCGCGAATTCCCGAAATGGTGGGAAGAAAACAAAGACCGTTTTCACAACAAACGTGTCGCAATGTTTTGCACAGGCGGAATTCGTTGCGAAAAATCAACCAACTATCTTCTGGGTCAAGGCATGGAAGATGTCTATCACCTTAAGGGCGGAATTCTGAAGTACCTAGAAGAGGTGCCAGAGGCCGAAAGCAAATGGCAAGGTGATTGTTTCGTCTTTGACGCGCGCGTCTCTGTTGGTCATGAGCTTAAGGAAGGCCCACATCAGCTGTGCTATGCCTGCCGCCGTCCAATCCTACCCGAAGATAAAGAGCGCCCAGAATATGAACACGGCGTTGCCTGTCATCAGTGCGCGGATGAAACAAACGAAGCGGACAAAGACCGCTTTCGTGAACGTCAAAAACAAATCCGCCTTGCCCGTGAACGGGGTGAACAGCACATGGCTGGGTATGATGGAAACTAAGCCGTTATAAGCCCTATCAAATCCTCTATCCTCTAAACCTTGCTTGAGTGATCGGGTGGTTGTAACTTGGAAGAATGCTGGTTGTGACATCATCGTGATCGGACAGAAAAACTGCCAACTCCTCGCAAAAACGTGCATTTCATGAACCAACAGATGTTTTGATTGATGGAACGGAATACGTTTTCGTCATTTCACAATCGAAACAACAAATACAGGTATCTTTGAGATGCTTCAAATGTGTCAAAGCGACATTGGATTGCACCAACACACCTGCGTGCGATCTAACTTGTTGCAGCAATAACGAAAGTTTGATAGCTGCTCGGGCGGTTAAGCGGATTGCGATGAAATATGGAACTGAAGGCAGTGAAGCAGTGTTAGAAAACAAAAAAGCCCTAGATTGGGCGCGCGTACTATCCGAATACCGCCATCCTTGCAAATACCGCAGTAGTTTTGAAATTGCCGCAACGATTGTGCCCTTCGTGGCGATATGGGCTCTTGCATGGTGGGTCCTGGCATATTCAACCATCTTGGCTGTTTTGCTTGCTTGCATGAATTCGTTGTTTTTGGTGCGCATGTTTTGTATTCAGCACGATTGCGGACATGGAACACTGTTCAAAAAAAAGTCCATAAATGATTGGATTGGCCGCATCCTTGGTGCGTTCACACTGACCCCCTACGAAGTTTGGCGGCGCGCTCACTCAATCCACCATGGTGCGTCTGGAAATTTGACCAAACGTGGGATTGGTGACATCGATACACTTACGGTAACTGAATATCAGAACCTGTCCCGCTTTGGTCGCTTAAAATATCGCCTGTATCGTCACCCAATAACCCTGTTCATCATTGGCCCCACCTATTTGTTTTTCCTGCAAAATCGCCTACCCATTGGATACATGAAAAACACGAGCTTTTGGATAAGCGCGATGGCAACAAACCTTGGAATTTTGGCAAGTGTTGCTGTAGTTTATTATTTTGGTGGCCTTGCGCCCGTTTTGTTCATCTTTTTGCCAACTACATTCTTTGCCGCGATGATTGGCGTTTGGCTGTTTTATGTGCAGCACCAATTCGAATACACCTATTGGGAGGAAAACGCAGACTGGGATTTGCATGATGCCGCCCTACACGGCAGCTCGCACTACGTCCTGCCCAGCTTTTTCCAATGGATGACCGCAAATATTGGCATCCACCATATCCACCACCTTTCAAGCCGCATCCCGTTTTACCGCCTGACCAAAGCGATTAAAGATCATCCGAGCCTTGCTGAGATGAATATCTTGACGGTCAAGGAAAGCTTCGTCCAAGCAAATCTACACTTATGGGACGAGGAAAATAAGTGCTTGGTGCCGTTTTCCAAAGTCGCTACGGCAACTTAACTTATGTTTTGTAGCTGTTGGCATTATCGTCAAAAAACACACTACTGATTGCGTGCTCTGCTTTGACAAGATCATATCAACGGTAACCAGATGTCCTTGGAATTCACCAAAAGATATCTGCTCATTTCTAAAAGGCATTTGGCCAATAGCCTGTAGAAACACTAGTCGGCCGCCGAAACCGGACCTGCGTCATTATCAAGTGTGAAAAGTGGTGCCCCTAGAGAGGCTTTGGCTCCTTCCTAAGGACCCAAGTAGACCCATGCACTAACGATCCATTTGGACCAGTCAGATGAGCTTGCTTAATATGACCGAATGATTGGTGAAAGAATAATTGACGTACCTGTCAAACGGCGAGAGTATATCGAGTAACACGGTCGATATGTTTTGAGAATTGAGTGAGGATTATCGCTTATGAAACTTTGGTTGCATCACTTAAATCTGTGTGGAGATAGCGTATCCGAACTGAGTGATTTCTATCGAAATGTTATGACCTTAGGTGATGATGAACGCCAAAACTTACCACCAATTAATCAAGATAAATCGCTTGTAGGTGATGTAAGTTTTGTCACAGATGGCACCATTCAATTACACTTAACCCCGAAAGATGTTACAAATTCATTTCGCTCAGGACATGTGGTGAACCCTTTAGAACGTGGCCACATAGCTTACCGAACAGATGACATTGAAGCATTCATGGCTCATTTGGAAAATTCTGGTGTGCCGTATTCTGATTGGGGAAGTGATGCCGTGAAAGGTTGGCATCAGATATTTTTTTATGATCCGATCGGTAATGTAATTGAAGTGCATCAAGTACTGTCCGATGACAAAAACTAATAACTATTTCTAGTGATGCCATAAGAAATCGGACCCCAACTGAGTTCACAGGACGCCCAGATAACCAAATGGAAATTTCAAGCGACAACTCTAATCACTTTCGGTCCAATATTAGGGCATGGTTTATACTGTTAGGTTTAGTACTTGGAGTTACGGTTACTAACGGGTTTGCCAGATTTTCGTATGGTTTAATGTTGCCTGCTATCCAGGCGGAAATGAATTGGAACTACATGCAAGCTGGTTGGTTAGGTACACTTAACGCGATAGGGTACATCGTAGGAGCAGTTTTTACGATGCTTATTGTGCAAAAATTTCCATCCAAATATCTCTTCGCCGCTGGATTGATCAGTACGTCTGCGACCTTATTTTTGACTGGCATACTGGTGACGATCGAGTCTCAGTTTGTTCTACGTTTTTTGGCCGGATTATTTGGTGCAATATCGTTTTCAACAGCGGGTGCATTGGCATCAACATTGTTTCAGGACGATCATAAAATGAATGCACTTTCCATAGCCATATTATTTGGAACAGGCGGGGGCCTAGGGATAGTAATTTCTGGAGGGATAATCCCTTTGTTAATAGACTTCTATGGAAATTCGTTTTGGCCAATATGCTGGGTCATAATTGGCGTTTTGTGTGTATTATTTTGTCCTGTTGGAATATGGTCCGTGAGTAAATTGCCACGCAGCAATATGGTCGCTAACGATGAACAAAAAATCCCATTCAAGTCGATGTACGCAATTTTTACAGGTTATGCGTCTTTTGGGCTTGGCTACATTGTATACCTAACGTTTATTTCCGCGTGGATGGTATCGCAACAGTTATCTGCGCTATCAATTACTTTGGTTTGGATTATCTTAGGCCTCTGCATCTGCGTTTCACCATTTTTTTGGAAACCGATATTTGCGAGATTTGATGATGGCTCGCCACTCTCATTCATATTGATCACAATTGCTGCTGGGTCGAGTATTCCAGTTTTATTTCCCAGCTTTTTAGGTCTTATTGTTTCTGCGGTAATATTCGGGCTATCGGTATTTATGGCGCCTGGTGCGATTACAAACTTCACCAGAAAAAACCTTCATGAAAACAATTGGGCTTATTCTATAAGCGTTTTTACGATCATTTTTGCATTGGCTCAGGCAATAGGTCCATTCGCTGCAGGCGTCTTAGGTGATTGGTTGGAGAATATTGGAGCGAGTTTGCTAATTGCATCAATGGTCATGATAATTGGAGCATTCTTCGCATATTCACAAAAGAGTTTGAGCTGATGCAACATTCCCTCGGGGTATTTTAACGAAGAAACTGATTGGTCGGTGTTTAATCATGGCCGTCCAATCACAAAGAAGAAGTTCACACAAATTCTTGGCGAATTTGGGATCAAACCAACCAAACGAAACAATGCAAACGTCTTCTATGTTGCTGATCTTGAAGATGCGTTTGAACGCTACCTAACCCATACTTAGAGAAACGGTCCACATCCTCCACACGTTCCATCGGTGGAGGGTGTGGAAGGTGTGGAGGGTTTCCAGATGTATAAAAGCTGGCCGCTAACAAGCCTCTCAATATTTCTGTTTTGTATGCCCTACTAATATTCTTTCGCTACGAATATTTCTTTTTGTTGTTCCACAAAGCGGCTTCCTTGCTCGGTCATATAACCGTCCCTCGAAAGATAGCCCTCGCGCTGTGAAATCTCTAGCGCCGCATTCAAATCGGTAGTTTTATGTTGCTCGCCAATGTGAGAAAGCAGCCATTCACGCGCCCAAAAATCTTTCATACTTCCCATTAAAATCTCCACTATGCGATAATGTTTAGGACAAAAACCACATTTTGATTTGGAAAAACTTGATACCAAGTACCTGTTAGTAGCTCATTAATTTTCTGAAATTCAGCGAACAATCGCGTGGGGACTAAGTGCTTTTTACCTTCAGTCATAAGCCTAAAATAACGTTCACCAGCATCAGTTAACTGTGCATCAGCATCGAGATAACCAGCTTCTCGTGCAAATAGTATTACTTCATCGAGTTCGTCAGTAGTGAGATGTTGTCGCAAGTCTTCTAATATCCAAGCGCGCGCGACATATTCTTTCGCAATTTGCATGAGAATCCTCAATGCATTGTTAAGCGTCGCGTACAGTCAGCGTATAGACTTATCTAATAATAGCAAAGATATTCGTAACTTCACACCAAACTAGTCTGAGAATGGCGTTTTATTTGCATCATGGTGTGCAAGGAATTGCGAAGTCACAATCAAGGCCCTCACCATTTTTTGAGTATTACTCATTGAGGTCCAGTCTTTTTGGTTTCCACCACAAAGCGTATAGTCACACTTGTAATCTTTTGGTTGCTCAGCCTCACTGCCAAACCCGTATAGTGCTGTCATATTTATCCTAACTGGCTGACCGTCGCCTGTTGCGCGTGTATTGAGGCACGACCCTTGATAAAAGAGCAAAGCAGCGTTTTGGGGCTGCTCACTTCTCAGCTGTCTAAATCAAAAAGAAGCTATGTTAAGTAAAGTGGGGCTGATTTAATAATTATCAAACTATAGCTATTTGTTAACTTTTTCTCGGTTCAGTCGTTGAAGTATATATGAAGACATTGTTTTTCATAATCTCTCCCTGTTGAACTGGCTGTCCCTAATCGGGCAGCCTGTTTCTATACGGGGATTGTTTAAACACTGACTTCTATTTCAACGACTACCTCTATTCACTCTCCAAAACCTTCCACATGTTCCACACCTTCCACCAAAGTATCCCCACCCCAACTCACATTAACCACCAAGAAACACATAGTCGTATATTTGAATCTTCTTCTTTGCTACGAATGTAGCTAAGCGAGGAGAGCAGCATGGACATATTAAAAGCGGGCACACGCCCTACAAAGAAAGCATCTTCCGAGTATTTCACAGGTACAGTCTGGCAAGACCCTATCGTTGAGGCGCCTGAGCCAGCACGAGTGCGAGCAATTAGGGTAACGTTTGAACCAGCAGCTAGAACTGCGTGGCACACCCATCCACTTGGACAGACGCTCCACGTGCTGAGCGGTACTGGCTTGGTTGGCTTAAGGGGCGAACCTCCAAGAATTATCAATGCAGGTGACACCGTCTGGATACCACCTCATGAAGAACATTGGCATGGCGCCACTGCAAAAAATTCAATGTGTCATTTGGCGATCCAAGAAAGCCATGAAGGACGTGTTGCTGAGTGGTTAGAGCAGGTGTCAGAGGATGATTACAAACTGCCCGATATTACCGCTGAAAAAGTGTTTAATTCGTTATTCTAGTCGGGTTATCCCCACCCCAACTCACATTACCAACCATTGTCCACAAAAACGTTTATGCAGTTCAGCTGTTTTGCTGCGGCGGTAGCGTTTGAAGTTCTCTGCGGTAATCAAGTGAGAGACCCCGACGCGTTTGCAGGAACGATGGGACGCAGTGCGTCAGGGCCTCAGGGGATTGTAGGGACTAACTACTAGTCGACAGTAACAATGATTCTGATTCAATTTTGTGACAGTGATCTAAGTCGACGCAAAACGCGTATTAGTTACAACGACGCACTGCTAGTGTCGGGCTTCTGTTCATAATCAGACTCTCCCGCCCTTCACTAGCTTCACCCCTACCCCAACTCACATTCACCACAAAAGCGTTTATGATGATCGGAGCGATTGATACTGGTGTAGCCACTGCAGTCCCCATGGATTAGAATTGGCCTATCATTTTAAGATTTTTCCATTAGGTGATTTTTAAGGCTTGTTGCTAAGTTCATTTCACTTAGATGAAGTAATCGGAGTGCAAAATGAAATACGCCAGAGTGATAAACATTGAGCTGAAGTCATCACAAGATTTAGAAATATTTTATAAAAAATGGGAAAAGTGGTTACCAGAAAATATGCCGAAAGCCGTCAGCCGTACGTTAGTTAGAACATCCCCTAATTCGACCTTGATGATGGCAGTCTACGAAAGCGAAGAAATAGCAGAAAGTGCAAGAGAAGTTGTACAGAAGTTTTTCGATCTAGCATCAGAGCATATGCACGATGTGGTGGAATTGCATGGTGAAGTTATGCTGGATTGAGCAAAAGTACAGTTTCTGTACTGTTACGGTTTTGCTGCCACGCTAAATTGATCGCAGAAACAGGAAAAGTGAGCGAGCCAATGATGAAGCATTTTATTACTGCAATGATGTGCATGTTCTTTGGAAGTGCATATGTACTAGCAGGGGATGCTGAAGAAACACAAATGTTAGAAACAAAAAGGTGCGTTGCCTGTGATTTGAATAACGCTTGGTTTGAAAGTGCAGCCTTAAGGAAAGCAGATTTTAGTGGTGCCAATCTTTATAGAGCAAATTTAGAATATGCTGATCTTCGTGGTGCGAATTTCACTGGAGCAAATCTAAGTAATGCAAGGTTGCGTGGAGCAAACCTTACTGGCGCAATATTCGACGGTGCGACCCTAAAATATACAAATTTTGGTGAAGCTAATTTAAGCAATGCAAGTTTTGTAGACGCCAAAATGCGCGGTGCAAGATTTCATAATACAAACACAGATGGCATTCGCTTTTAATTACTATTTAGATGCTCCGCTAGAGAGGCTAACGTAAGCATCAATGAATGCTGTTAGCGATTAGATACTATCGGCTCATTGCTGCCAATTTCATGGAAAAGAACTCCAAATGGCAATGATACCATTAGTTGGACTGAGTTTTCTGATCGTGCAATCATGGTGTGGAGTAAATAGGATTCGCGTATGTCTGAACAAGAGATTGATCGTAAGATTACAGTAATCTTTGCTACCGATGTCGTCGGGTACAGCAAGCACATGGAAGCCAACGAAAGCGGCACTGTAATAAATCTTCGAGCGTGTGAGAAAATCCTGACTGGGCTGTTTGAGAAACATAAAGGCCGTTTGTTTAATAAAGGTGGAGACTCATTTCTTGCAGAGTTCCCAAGTGCGGTATCGGCTATTGAATGTGCAGTTGAGTTTCAAAAAGCAATAAAAGAAAGAAACTCCTCTGACGAGGCATCGGTAAAGCTAAAGTTTCGCATTGGCATAAATTCTGGTGATGTCATCAAAGAGAAGGATAACCTTCTTGGTGACGGTGTGAACATTGCAGCAAGATTAGAAGCCTTAGCGCAAAGCGGTGGAATAACTATCTCTAAAGTAATTTATGATTACGTAAAAAGTAAGACCCAGTATGAGTTCAATGACCTTGGCCTGCAGAAGATAAAGCAAAACGAATTTCATGCTTTTGATCTTCTTTTGGATGAGTCACAAAAGCGGAAACTCAATACAACCAGTACATCCAATCCAGTTAAATATGGTCTCTTCTCAGCAATCGTTATTTTAATTATTGCGGTATTGGCATATGTGCAAGTCGGTAAAGATTTTCAGCCAATTGATGAGAAAAATCTTGCCTATGAAATCCCAGAAGGACCATCAATTACAGTAGCAAAGTTTCAGAATTTAAATCCATCGGAAGATACAAATTATCTTAAAAAATCGATCACGGATAACATTGTCTCAGTATTAAGTGGCTCGCCTGACCTTTTGGTTATGTCACCTGATGCATCGTCAGCAGCTAAATCAGAAAATCCAGAGATAAAAGAGATAGCTGAAGCGACCGGCGTAAGGTACGTGCTAACCGGAAACTATCAGGTTATTAATCAGAAAATTCGAGTAAACGTGCAGCTCAATGACGCTTTAAAAGGAAAAACACTTTGGTCTCAGATATTTGATAGTAATATAGACGATTTGTTCGATGTTTTGGATAAGATTGCGAACTCGGTGTTCAGAGAAGTACAAGTCCAAGTAGCAGGCGTAAACAGTGCAGACCTTTCATTTTTTAAAACAAATGTTGACTATCTAGAACACCAAAAATGTAATAGCCTATTTCGAGAAAGAAACCCAGATAGCAATAAACAAGCCGAACGATGTATTCAGGCCTTGTTAGAGAGAGACCCCAAAAATCCAGTAGTTTTATATCTGTCCGGTTGGAATACCTTTCAACGTGCTTGGATGGGTTGGTCTAGTAATCCTGAGCAAGACAAAGCTAATAGTCGCAAGATTGCCGAAGGCATCATAGATGACTATCCAGGTCCTCCTTATCTCCTACTCGGCTGGATCGATTTAGTGAATGGTGACATTGAGTCGGTTAAACAAAATGCTTCTCTCGCACTAGAGGTTGCACCAAAAAATAATACTGTCCTGCCTGTTGCAGCGTCATTGCTACGTAGGGTTGGTAATTATGAGGCTGCTCGCCCAGCTTTTGAAAAGACAATTAGAACAAATCCAAACCCAATGCAGTGGGTTTGGTTTGAATATGCAGGCACTTTGATCGCGTTGAAAGATTATACAAAAGCAAAAGAATTGCTACAGACAGCCCTAACGCGACAAGAGATAGGCACTCAGAATGTTATTGTTCTCATGCATCTCGCAGCCATTGCGGTGTTCGAAAATGATATGTCAGAAGCAAAACTGCAATGCAAAACAGCAAAAGAGGCAACACCAAATTTTGATTTAGAAAAAAATTTGAAGGCGATAAGCACAACGACAGATACAGAATTTTACAATTCATTTATTGATGCCGTTAAGCTGGCGTGTGCGTGACAAATTCTAATTTATGCTATGTCACTAAATGAACATCAAAAGCTAAATAACTATAAATTGTTTAAATTGTATTAACCGAAGTTTGAAAGTAGTAGATATAACTTTCGGTAAATTTGGCATTTGGTGGATAAAGGTTGGATGAACCTTTTTCAGAAAAAATGTGAGAGTGGGATAACTAGCAACTGAAGCGGTCGAGTTTTTGACCCGCTACCCTTGAAAGCTGCGGTTAGATACAAAGCTTCCCTCACCCCAACTCACATTACCAACCACTCGCCACAAAAGTGTTTATGGAGATTGGAGTGATTGCTACGGCTGTAGCAAGTGCTGTGTGGACTTTTTTGCTACTTCGTAGAAACTATTATCCACATTCCCGATGAGAATGTCTGTAACAGAGACACTGATGTCAGCAATGATACCGTTAAGTCAGCATGCAATTAATTAGCCAATATTCGGAAATAACTTAAGATTTGTGCCCTAAATACATTAGCGCGATTCAAATATTGGCGACATAGCTTATTGTCGGCAACGAGAGTAAAGATGAAATAAAGATTACACGGGCAATATTATCAACCTTTACGCCGTAATTCATTGCCAACATAAACGACATCACGCCACATGGGGCTGCTGCGACCATAACCGCTGGATAAGCAAAATCTAAGGGCACATCAAAAACGAAAGTTAATAAAAAGTATACTATAACGGGGTGTATGATGAGTTTGACAGATACAATCAGCCCCGAAAGGGAGGCAATTATATCATCTCTCTTTATGCTCAAAATTACACCAAGTGCAAAAAGTAGAACTGGCGAAGCCGTTGAAGAAATATTTGAAAGGAAAATTTGAACATTCGGAGCTATCTCCAGTCCACTTAAACCATAAAGTAAACCTACTAACATTCCTAAAATTGGTGGGTTACTCGCAATCTTAGTTACAGGAGACCGCCATCCCTGTTCCTTAGATGACATAATATCCATAACCACGATTGTACCGCTAAAAATGAGCATGCCATCCATAGAAATAAGCGCAACTATCGGCAATGTGGCACTAGGGCCGATCAAAATTTCAGCGATCGGTAGAATAAAAAGAATATGGTTTGTCAACGCCGTTGCTAAACCAAGTAAAAATGCTTCCCTTACTCCTACTGAAAATACTCTCCTCGCAATGATAAAGGTAATCAAATAAACACATATTTCTGAGAGTAGATAACCAACCAGAAGTTTTATTGGTACATCGAAGAGGCTCGCATCAGATAGTAGCTTGAAGCCTAAAACTGGCATACCAATGAACATTACAAATTTGTTCAAGATCATCGCTGAGCCAAAGTCAAAGACTTTTAATCTTCCGCATACATAACCAATCACACTAATTGCGAATATTGGAAGTACCCCGTTAAAAAGACCAGCTAGCATGCAGACACTCCTTGCTTGGTGTTTAAATGCAAACAAGAGCTGAAAAATGCGTCAATGGTTACGCTACGAAAAGTAAAGGTAATTCATTGCGGCGCGAACGTTTGCATACTTAATGAGCACTTTAAAAGATATCAGACGCCAGTACTCTGAAGACCGAACCTTTTTCACCAAAAATGTGAGAGCGGGATAACTAGCAACTGAAACGGTCGAGTTTTTGACCCGCTACCCTTGAAAGCTGCGGTTAGATACAAAGCTTCCCTCACCCCAACTCACATTACCAACCATTCAACACAAGA
>Ga0255783_10001992_pt1 | contig 20950 bp, 27 predicted proteins | sample 011ome_22_FD_179981 | JGI IMG/M metagenome (GOLD analysis project Ga0255783, IMG submission 179981) | Coastal salt marsh microbial communities from the Groves Creek Marsh, Skidaway Island, Georgia - 011507BT metaG (version 2) | ecosystem: Environmental > Aquatic > Marine > Intertidal zone >... | reverse complement strand
CGCCCCCCCCCACACCCCTCCCCCCCCCCCCCCCCCCGATATCCGTGTATCATGGATATCTTTGAGATATACAGATATGTCCGCAAAATTCTTAACTTTAAGGATTAAAACCGTAGACTCATTACAAACTCATGGCTTATCGGTGCAATTCGTGCGGCGTTTCCTTCACATTTCGCAACAATCTGTACCGACATCGGAAGAATTCGTGTAAAAATCAATCAACGGAAGGAATTTTGCCGAAAGATACACAGGACGGGGTTGTAAAAAATACAAGTGAATCAACACCTGATCCAAGTAAACTAACACAAAATACGTCTGAAATGTCGTCGGGTCCAAGTAAAATAACTCAAAATATGTACGGAGTGGCGTCGAGTCCAAGTGAAGTAACACAAGGACCAAGCAAATTAACAGTAAATACAAGTAACATCACATTCAAAGAGTCCTTTCACAAAGTGGACGGTAAGTGGAAATGTGTACGCTGCGATAAGGTGATGTCTACGAACGCGAAGCGTCATCATTACGAGCAAGCGTGTCGTCGAAAGTTACATATTCTACAATGTAAATATTGTGAGATGATGTGTAAACACGCCATGGATAAATCGCGCCACCAAAAGCGGTGTGGTAAGAGATCGTCGTTACAACTCATCAACCCGTCGAAAGAAGGAGAAGAAACACCGGTCACGGTCCACAACACCACGATCAACAACACGAGCAACAGCACGGTCATCAACATCATCCAAAACAATCACAACAACATCGTGTTGAATCCGTTCGGTCAGGAAGATTGGGACGGACTGTGGGAACTGTGCGGACGCCAGGGTCGAAAGGATTTCGAAAAGTTGAAGACTCAGCTCGTAACACAAGGCATGGACGGTATCAGCAAGCTCATCGAGCACCACTACTTCAACAAGGACTACCCCAGGAATCACACCATCAGGAAACCGGTGAAGAACAACGATTTCGTGGAAGTGCATGTGGGAAACAACGAGTGGGAACACAAGACGTTGGCGACCGCGATGGAGAATATCAAAGAGTCCACGACCATGTATTTGTGCCCGTTGATCGAAGAAGTGTTGAACGATTCGTACGAGCAGGACAAGCAAATACAAAAGTACGTCAACCGACTGTTCACCAACGTGTTGGTCCCCATGAACTACGAAATTTGCGAAAAATACAAAGACCGGCTGTGTGACGTCGAACCGGTCGGGACGCACGTGTCCGAACAACACGGTCAAATCGTGATGCGAAACATGAAAACCGTGTTGCATCAGTTGTCGTCGAAACTGAAATCGTTGTCGGACAACATCGATGTCCGATGAAGCATTGGACGTTTTTGAACGTGGATCGTATCACATAAACTATTTTACCACTAAAACCAATGGTAAAAATAACAATTACCTCATTGGTTTCACGCAACCAAAAACAGCACGACACAAATAGTGGGAGGTATAGAACAGAACACACACGTTACCACAAGCGCGCCGAATGACGGATTGGTGTGACAGCGTGGAGGACATTTTGAAATTGTGGGCGGAGAAGAGCGCGGCGTACCGCGCCCTGCATCTGCGAAGCTATTTGCGTTGGAACTACATCACCAACGCCATCTACATTCCGATCATCGTGGGAAGCTCCGTGTCGGGCATGATGAGTTTCGGAAACACCAACGGCCAGAACGCCATTCTGTTGAGCTACACCATCGGCACCATCAACGTGCTTGTGGGGATTCTCACGAGCGTGCTGAAATTTTTGAGGTGCGAAGAGAAGTGCAACGCCCACCGTTTGAGCGCGCGCGGGTACGGCGGGTACCACCGATCGATCATCATGGAGCTGAGTCTGAAACGCGATCATCGCGAAAAGGGGGACGAGTTTTGTCGAATGAGTAAACTCGAGTTCGATCGACTACACGACGAGTCGTTGCCGATCAGCGACAGCGTGATCCAATGGTACAAGGACACGTTCGGAGACGACGCGGTCAATCTGCCGGAACTCGGTATAGGTAACGTCAACATCAAAATAAATCGTGACTGATATATGGTAGACACGGTGTGGTAGAACAATGGATGCAGACGCTTTCACGGATTCGGACGATCACTCCGCGATTGACGTCGAACACGGAACGATCATGTGTAGTCCCGCACGAAGACCGGGAACCAGCTTGGAACTCTTGAAGGCTCACGCGTTGATTACCAAAGAGAACAAAAAGGAGACGGAACGGAGTTGGTCCACCGCGCAGGAGGATCTGCTGTTCACGTGGGTCGAAAAGTCGGCGGGGTACCGGTGGCTCCACACGCGGGCCCACGAGCACTACACGTTTTGGAACAACACGTACACGTACCCGATCGTCGTGTTGTCGACGGTGGCGGGGTTCGGAGGATTCGTGTTCAACAAACAGCACCCGTCCGCGGAGGACAACCTGCTTTTGTACGCGATGTTTTCGCTCAACTTGGTGGTCGCCGTCCTGTCGTCGCTCCAAAAGCTGAACCGATTCGCGGAACAGGCGGAGAAACATTTGTCGCAATCGATTCAGTACGCCAAATTTTATAGAGAAATCAACATGGAGCTGTCTTTAGAACGCAAAGATCGGGAGAACGGGATCGTGTACATCAAAAATTGCAAGTATGCGTACGACAATTTGTTGAATTCGGGAGGAGGGATTCCGACCAAAATCATTCGAAGATTCAATCGTCTGTTTCCGAACGTGATGAATCGCCCGGATATCGCGAACGGATTGTTCGATCTGAACGTCAAACCGCCGAAAAGCCGCCGAAGCAACGAGTTTCGTCTGGATTCGTTACAAGTGAATTTGCGACGATGAATTCAAAATTGCGTTGTTGCGATCGACGAATAATTTTGTACCGTATACTATAATAAAAAACGCACGAGTGACGACTTTGAACGATGTCCACCGAAACATGTACCGTACGTCCCGAGCTCATCGAGTTTGACAAGACCTCAAACAATTTTCTCTCCATCGTGGCGCATCCCACCGATGGGTTCAAGTTTTTGAAGACCACCACCGCCACCAACACGGAGGGTAATATCGCCGATCTTCCCAACGACACCGCCAACTTGGCGTCCATGACCGTCAACACCGTCAACACCGAGACCGCGATGATGGATTTCGTGCAGGACGTGAAGACCTTCACCATGAAGGACGCCACGAGCGTGTTGGAGATGAGCTCCGGTAATATGTCGAACGTGGGGACCTTCACCACCGACGACCCGACCGCCCCTGTGACCATTTCCGGAACCACCGTCGACATGAACCAGACCGGTCAGATTCAGAACGTGGGGACCATGTCCTTTTACGACGCGGCGAATCCCATGACGATCACCAACAACAACATCGTGTTTGGTGCTCTTGGTGGCGGCATATTCAATACCAACGGCGGCCAGATTGACCAGGTACAGACCATGACTATGATCGCCGATAATACCGGCGTGTTGGACGTGTCTGGCGGTTCCGTCAACAACGTCTTGAACCAGAACATGTCCGCCAACGGCGTACTTACCTTCCCTGATGGCGGCATCATCGACATCAAGTCCGGCGTGTCTCATTTGGGCGAGCTCGATATTTCCACGAAAGTGATTGCGAACCGCACCGCGGGTGCGTCGGTGTTGGTGGAGTCGTCCGTGTTCGAGGGCGCGAACATCAGCACCACCAACATCAAGGCGTTGGGTTCCGAGGTGAACGTGGTGGGCGCGACTTTCGGTACCGGCAAGATGACCGTGACGAACATCGACACCACCACCATTACCGCGATCGGCGGTACGGACGCAGGAAACATCGATCTCAACCTTGTGGCTCCGGGTAACGGGGTGATCAACTGCGGCGGTAGCCGTATCAGCAACGTGCTCCAGCCGGTGAACGACGGCGACGTGGCGAACAAGTCCTACGTGACCGAAGCGGTGGCCAACAACATTCAGGGCCTGAAACCCAAGAAGGCGTGCGACTACGCCATTTTCGGTAATCAGTGGGGGAATTTTGGAGGTGCGTCGTACATGTTGGCAACGGATGATGCTGAACCCAAACATTTGGTTTTACTGTTGACTGACGTTTTAGTAATGTCTGGTGTTACACCTACAACCACCGAATTAAACGAAGCATATGATTCAGATCAAAATGATTTGTTACCAAAAGTGGCACGTAAACGTATTCTGTTCAACGGTTTAAATGACAACAATTTTGTGGATGCGACACTTACAGAAGGGGGTTATACAAAAATAACGTCAAACCGTGGTGGTTTGAACGGTATTTGGGAGGTAGTCCAATACATTAACCCGGCTTCTGGGTACAAACGCCTTATCCTTGAGCGTGCGGTGGATATGAATGAAGACAAGGAGATGATGAACAACGCGTACACGTACCTGCAGTCTGGTGATGCGGCGGACGCCAAGGCCAACTTCGGCTACGTCGTGACGAACGCCGACCCCATCACACTTGGTGGAACTGGTAATCTTTACACGCAGGACGCGGACGGTAACATCAAAGAGCTCCAGTGGGAGATTTTCAACTCTGTGAACTACGAGCTTGATTTCATTGACTCCAACAACGAGCGTCGCGAAGGTGCGTTGGTAGCGGGTGCGTTCGCAAAGGGTGGTTTGTTGATGCGTTCCGATCCCGGTCTCGAGGGCGAGAAGCAGATCATGGTGAACGCCAACATGTTGAACTACGACGTGGTCGACAATTTGTTGACCGCGACGGGTGACGTGAAGCTCGTGTCCTCCAACGTCGACACCATTTGCAGCATCACCGCGTTCGCAGCCGACGGTGTTTCCGACGGTATTTTGGAACTGAACGGCGCGACCGTGAAGTCGAACGTGGACGGTACCACCACGGAGTTCCACGTGGACCACGTGGAGGCGACGACCGTGACTTGCGAATCCGACAAGTCGCTGAAGACCAACATCGAGGCGATGCTCGGCGGTTTGGACCTCGTCGGCAAGTTCAAGCCCGTGACCTACCAGTGGATCAAGGATCCGTCCAACCCCAACCCCGAGTACGGTTTCATCGCGCAGGACGTGCAGGAGCCCTTCCCCACCTTGGTGAAGGAGAACTCCGACACCGGCGTGTTGTCCGTGGACTACATGAAGATCACCAGTATCTTGGTGGCGGCCGTGCAGGAGCTCAGCGCCGAGGTGAAGTCCCTCAAGGCCCAGCTCAACGCGTAAAATCGACAAAGATTGTGATTTTTAATGCTTGTTGTTGCACTTGAAGCAGCACAAACCCAGTTTCAAATGGCTCACCTTTTTGTGGCTGACGACGTCCATGCACAAATGGAGGACGTCGGTAAGCATGCTGGATTCCGTCATCTTCTGAAGCTCCTTCATAACGGATTCCGAAATGATGTCGTCGTCGGTGCCCGCGATACCGTCCTGGCCTTTGGCGATTTCGGACAGGTAGTGCACGACGTACTTGATTTTGTCTTCACGAGATACCTTCGGTAGGTCGCTTTCTAAACGTTCGATAATCTCTTTGAGCAGCACGATGGCGTTCGTGGTGGTGAGTTGATTGTTGGCCAACATGTGGGACAGAGCCATGCTGACGGCTATTTGGTGTTGCATGGGTAGTGTGTAAGTGTGTAGGTATACACTTATTCCACCATAAAAAATACGCAACGAGGTGTCCCCCGGTTCAAACCACGGGCGAGACACCGACACCCACCCACCCCCTTATTCGCACCGAAAAAAACAAAACAAAAAAAGCGATGGCGGTGCGCTACACGATGTTCCAGGCGATGGTCGACGGCGTCGACTACGGCACGGGCGGTCTGAAGACCGTGTGGGGACGAGCGTTGACGCAACGAGGGATCGAGGTGTACGCGTGCGTACCGGGATCGCTGAAGCAGCGGTGCGTGTACGGATCCGGGTACCAAATCGGGTCGTTGCACGTGCGAACGACGCAACCGCGGACCGTGTCGATCCTGTTGTTCGCGAACGGCAAGGCGAAATGCAGCGGCAGCTACCGAGACCTGGACGGTGAACCCATCGCCGCGTTCGTGGCGGAGACGGTGCGCCCGGTGTGGCGCGCGCTCGAAATCGACGACACGCGATTGGACGAGACGAAGATCGACGTCCGACTCCTGAACGCGGGATTCGCGTTACATAACATGAACGAGCGATTGTACTTCGCGTTATGTAACGAGATTCGACGACACTACGCGACGGTGGTGATGCCACCAACAATGTGGATGTTGACGAACGACCGGGAAGAAGAAGGAACGGTCGAGGAACGGAAGGAGACGAGACCTCGCGGACGATTCTGCGCGCTGAAGATTTACGTGAACGACGTGCGGCCGGGACCGTCGCTCCATTTCGACCACAAGGGCAAGGTGCAGGCGTTCGCGTTTCGGTCCGTGGAGTCCATCCACGCGCACGCGAAACAACTTTGTGCGGTAGTGGACCGAATCCGTGAAATGTGTGAAAATTAATTTCATTCAAAACGAAAGGAAATCCACCGCCTGCTTGTCGGCTTGTTGGGGGAAATTGATGGCGAGTTGACACGTGGGAACGATTCCCAGCGTTCGAAGCGAACGCACGTACTTGCCAATCTGATGCTCCACGCTCGCGCGGTTCATGTTGGCGACCGCTTTGAGTTCGATCAACAACACCATCTCGGCGTCGCTCGGAAACCGAGCGAGAATGTCGATGCGTTCGTTGCCGATGGTGTGTTGCGCGCCGCGCGTGTCCGTGAAGAACACCGGGACGTGCTTTTCGCTCTCGACGGATGTCGCCCCGAGATTGTAAAGCTCCAACACGAGCGCGGTTTGATACACCACCTCCGAATGACCCGCGCCGAGCTGCTGATAGATGTTGTTACAAACATCAAAGACTTGGGAAGAAAGCGACATGTTTCGGTGAAATAACGGTACTGGTACCAATCACACGCGGGTTCTTTAAATGAGATTTGTGATTTCCACGTTGCTGATGTCGAAAAGCGAATCGGCGGAAGAAGGACGCGCGGCGAGTTGGCGTTCGAGTTCGGCGACGCGTCGTTTCAGTTCGTTGGTTTCATATACCATGTCGATATACACTTCGAGAAGGCCTTGGAGAATCGCGGTGAGTTCTTGGGTATCGATCGGCACAGTGGTTGTCGGTGGAACGGGGACTTGCATCTCTAAGAACGGCTCCTGTTGTAAAAGCAACTTATTTTTTTCTATCAAGCGAACGATTTGTAAAACGCGTACGACTTGGTGGGTCGATGCACGTGGGTGTAGTGAATGACGACGTCGGGGATGATTTGGTCGATGTCGAGGTGATGCTCCTTGCAAAATTGGAGAAACGCCGGACTGGTGGGGACGAACAGTTTGTTCTTGTGTTCCAACAACAGGCTCCAGTTTTCGTAGCAGGTCATGACGTACTCGAACATCGCGTTGGTCGACAGAGTGCACCCCATCTTCATCTCCTGAATGAGACGCCCCATCTGATTCGTTTGTCGAATCACCTGTCGGGCATACGCGTCCGATTTTTTGTATTCTAAAAAGCGTTCCGACATGGTCGCGTAGGATTTCATGTACGCCTCGACGCACGTCAAACTCATGGCCGCGACGTCCGCGGTGTCCGGTAGATACCGAATGACCGAATCGTACCAATCCATGTGTTGTGAGATAGTACACTGAAATTATCCCCAAGAGTCTTTAACTGATTTAAAGACGTTTCCGACAGTTGTAGTTAGAAATCAAATATGACGAGCAACAAGACGAAGAAGGCGCTTCTGTTCGGACTCAACTACGTCAGCACACCCGAAGTGGCGCTGCGCGGATGTCACGAGGACGTGCGCAACATCACGAATCTGCTGCGAACCAAGTACGGATTCGAGGACATCGACGCGCACCTCGACGGCGAGCCGGGGGCGAGGACGGACGCCGCCGGAATTCTGCAGGAGATTAACGACCTGGCGATCGAGGCGCACCGTCGTCACCTGGATCTCGTGTGGATTCATTTCAGCGGCCACGGCACGCGCGTGCGCGATTGGAACAACGACGAAAAGGACGGGTACGACGAGGCGATCGTACCCACCGACTACAAGACGCGCGGACTGGTGACGGACGACTACATCAAGCGCGTGCTTCGCAACTTTCCGCCGTGCACCAAGGTGATTTGCATCTTCGACTGCTGCCACAGCGGATCGATCGCGGACCTGAAGTATCGGTACACCGATCCGAACACGCGCATCGTGGAGAATACGTCTCGTGCATGCGACGCGAACATCGTGATGATTTCCGGGTGCATGGATACACAGACGAGCGCGGACGCGTACAACGTCAACGATCGACGCAAGTTCAGCGGCGCGTGCTCGTCGTGCCTCATCAAGACGCTGCAACGCGAGGAGGATCCGTCGGTATTCACGGTACTCACCGAACTTCGCGATGAACTCCGGGTCAAGGGGTTTACGCAGTTTCCGATGGTGACGTCGAGCCGCGAGATTGCCGAGGACACCAAGTTCTTCTAAAACATATAAAAAATGAACCGGAGTGCAAACCATGCATGAAAAGAATTGAAAAAACAAAAAAAGGAATGTCATTTTGTTGACGTGAAACATAATAAACAGTTCACGCGAACAAAGTCACAACGGAATATATACGATACTTACCACGGAGCGGGGGTAATTTACATGCCACCGACCAGGTCGTAATTGAATTTGGCGAGCAATCCCAACATTGCCAAACGTCCGTTCAAGAGTTCGAGATTGGTGGTGAACGGTTTGTCCTCCGCCACGTCCAGACCGCGCGTTTTCAAGGTGGCGAAACCCAGCACAGCGGCCACGTGGTATGTGCTTGGTCAACGTAATTGGTACCCGTCACGAGTTCGTACCCGCTTCCCGCAAGGTACCCGGTCATGGCCATGCGGCCGTTGAGCTTCTCCGCCAGTTCGAAACGCGTGTAGCGCGAATGGTCGGGAGTGGTCTTCATGACGGTCGTCACACGTCGCGAACGAACCATGGGACGGACTTGGGACCGAAACCGAACCAGACGTGCACGGCGGTCGGCGGCAACGATCGGGTGAGATGCGAAGGTGGAGTACGAAGAGTTCATTTGGGATGATTGTAGTGGATATGATGAAAAGAGACTCAAATCTTTAAGCCGTGGAAGTAGTCTTGCTTTTTTTCGCCTCGGCGTTGCGTCGCTTGATGGCGTTCAACTGAAGATTCGCGCGATTGAACTCGGTATTCAACTTGTCGATGTCGGTGGAAACCTTTTTGCGTTGCGCTTCCAACGCCTTGAGTTTGGCGGAACACTCTTGTTGCAAACGCTCAGTGTTTTGAAGCAGCTTGGTCTCCATACCTTTGGCGCGGAATTGGCTGGCTTTGAGTTTGCTTTGTTTGAGCATGACGTTCTCCTGCGTCATTTCGGCGGGATTGGCGGCGGGTTGCTTTTGCGCGGACGACTGAGAGGCGCCCATCAAAAACTATGTTTTTTACGAAGATTGGTTTATCATAATAAATCACATTTTTTGTTCGGGAAGAACCGTTTTCAAATGGTGGACGGATTCTATAGACATGGGAATGCCTTTGTCGTTGGTCAACATAAACAACACGTCGCCGCGAGGCGGATCGTCGTAGACGAACGCGGTCAAGAGTTGGGGGTCGATGTTGGCGATCGGGACTTCGGGGTCGTCTTGTAAATCTTCGCCAATCATCACCAAATTGTGTTCGATGGACGCGCCAACGATCGTAAAGGTTTTGGACGCGAACGCTTCGCAAGGGGACTCGAACGAAAACAGACGAAACGTTTGGGTGAGGTGGTCGAAAATCAGTCCTTGAATCATGCTTCTTCTCCAACGGGGGGTTGTACGAATATATCGGAATTGTCCTTAATGAAATTATCGACGATCGCGACCGACTTGTTTTTTACACGGAGATACTCGTGCGCGCTCACGGCGCCGTACATGCGTTCGTACACGGGTTGAAGGTGCGCGTGACGTTTGCAGAACCAGGTCCGCGCGTGCGGCGTGCGTCCCGTACAAAAGTCGATGTCGTCGTGGTCCGTATTCTCCTTGTAGTGAATGCAGGGGACGCGCTCCGACAGGTTCTGTCCTTGGCGTTGCTCGTACAGTTGTTGTTGCATATGAAGACCGCACAGTTCGTTCCCCGGTTTGGCGTTTCGCACGCACCGTCCGCCGCGCCGCGTGTTCGCCGCGCATTGTTGGGTTGAAGCGGCGCCTTCGCTTTTGGTTTCTTCTTCGTCCAAAAGAATCTCGGCGTGTCTCCGACAAAACTCGGTGCCCGGAACGACGCGGCACCGACACACCGGCATGTTGTTTTTGGAAGCGACCAACCCTTTACACCGCACGAACGTGTTGGCTCGCACTTCCATCAACGGGGCGACGGTTTCCGCGAGCGTCTCCGCGTCGATCGCGTGCTCGGCCGATATGTTTTGAATCACCTGGTCGACCAACTTGTGAACGGACCACTGCACTTTGTTCATGTTGTTGGTGAGGAATAAAGCGAGAGTAAAGTCACAAGGTGCTCCACGTTTTCTTTAAGTAGAATTAAAGACTGAAAGGTATTGGAAGTCATTCGTGTACGTATGAGTATTTTGACGTATTTCGACAAAAAGGAAAAAGTGGTGGACAAAGGGTACACCACGTTGTCGGAAAAGTACGCGCCCGAAACGCTCCAAGAGTTTATGGGAAACTACAAGGCGATCCAGGCGATTCATACGTGGTTTGGATCGCAAAAACCGGCGTTGATGGTGGTGGGTCCGTGCGGGTGCGGAAAGACGGCGTTGGTCGATCTATTTGTGAAGCACTACCGCCGAACCGTCTTCACCAACTATTCGAACAACAAGCGATCCAAAAAGGAGCTCACGTTGTGGTACGACAAGATCAAGCACCACACCGAATCGATCCTGATTGTCGACGAGATGGAGACGTTGGTGACCAAGCACGAGAACATGAGCGTCGCGGAAATCGTCAAATGGATCGGTCCGTCCACGATACGGATCGTGTTCGTCGTGAACGCAATCATTCTCAACAAGACGGTTGCGCTGAAGGATCATCCGATGTGTACAACGGTGTACCTGGAGTACCCGGATAGCAAGGCGTTGTTTCGGAAATGCATGCACGTGCTCGAATCGGAGAACGTGTCGTTGGACGACGATCGGTTGGTGGCGTTGAAGGACCACATCGCGCGCATGAAGTGCGAACCGAGAAGCGTGCTCAACGACCTGTTGGTGTTCGACATCACGTGCGCGAACAAGGAGCGCGACCACGACATTTACCAGGCGTATCAGAAGATTCTCCGTCCAGAGGTGGACTTGGTGACCAAGATGCGCCTGTTCGGAGTCGACTCCGGCACGATTCCGGTCCTGTTCCAAGAAAACTACATGGATTTCGATCTGACGGTGGAGGAACGGTGTAACATCAGTCGATCGATGGCGGAGGCGGACGTGTTTCACAAGCGCATGTTCATGCACGCCTCCAATTCGTACGTCGACATGTACGCGGTCATGTCGTCCGTCTTCACGGAACTGGTACACAATCGATCGAATCATCCGGAAAAGTCGCGTCCGAAGTTCAGCCTCATTTGGACCAAGCAATCGGCCATGTGTCAAAAACGCAAGTATCTGCAAAGCATCTCGCAACATTTGCGGTCGCCGTTTTACAACGTGATTGATTTCGCGTACATGCACGCGTACTTGAAGTATTTGGTGGACGCGTATCGGGCGAACCCGGACAACAACTTGGCACCCATCCAACAATTCGTCGACGCGTACGGAATTCAAGACATTGAGATTTTGTTTTACATTTACATCAGTTTCAACGTGAACGAAGGCACGTCCGCCAAAAAGACGGACACGAAACCCATCATCAAGAAGGTGTTTACGCAACTGTTTTCGCCGTGTTTTCAAGACACCAACAAGTAGTGTGCGACGTACACGGCGTGCATGTCGCGCATCGAGGGCATGTCGACGGGCTGATCGGACAGGTCGTCCATCCAACGCCGCCTTTCCACGAACCGAAAGAACTTGTTCATGTCGTGCAACGTCCACGCGTCGAAGAGCGACTCGACGTCGGATTCGTCCATGTCCGGAACGTGACGTCGACCGAGCGTGAGCTTGTCGCGCGTGGACGGTCGCGCCAGTTCCATGTGAAGCTCCATGCGTCGAAGGAACGCGGAGTCCAGGTCGTGGGGGCGGTTGGTGGCGGCGATGAAGATCACGTCGTTGCGGCCGAGCACGTCGTCGACGCACAACAACAGGTTCGTCTTCATGGTGTTGGTGTGGGTTTGGTCGAAGGACGAGCGTTCGGACATGAACCCGTCAATCTCGTCGAAGAAGAGCACGCACGGCGCCACCTTTTTGGCGAGCGAAAAGACGGCGTGCAAAAGCTTGAGGCTTTCGCCGTAGTACTTGTTCTCGATGTGGTTCATGGAGACGGTCAGCACGATCGTGTCCTCGCCCAACGTGGACGACAACTGTTTGGCGACCGTGGACTTGCCGGTGCCCGGCGGTCCGTACAAGAGCATCGTGTTGGGAAGATGCAGCGTCTTTTTGTTGTTCGAAAACGCTCGTTTCATAATGTCGAGCTCCAGCATCACGTGCTCGTGACCGATGAACGGGTCCCCTTGGTGTTCGGAAACTTGCTCGACCGCGCACGATTGGTAGATGGTGTGTTCGTACGAGTTCATGTGTACCGTCGAGGTTCCGCGGCGAAGAGACACGACGTGCGTCGATCCGCCGTCGGTTGCGGAGGCGTGCTTGTGAAGCGCGACGATCGTGTACGCGACGAACAGCAACACGAACAGGACGTAGGCGATTTTTAAGACGATCTTCATATCCGTTTGAATAAACATCGTCATAAAAAGTAACCCAAAGGAAACGCTTTTCCGTGCATGGAATGGGTGTGTCCGAGAAGAACATTCAAAAATCTTTCTTGATATAGCAGTATTCTTTGGGTGTACAATGAAGAAGAACTCGTTGCACGAACTGTTTTCGTTATTAGACGACAATCAAAACGACCCGATGGACAAGTACTTTATCGTGTTGAAGGACAACAAAAAGGTGACCGTGAATTCGGTATCGTCGAACATATTATACAACACGTTGGATTTCGACGAGTATGTTTACGCCTTAGAGGACGACGCGGCCAAAGACGTGTAAATTTGCGCGAGCAGTTTGTTTTGAATCTCCATTTGTTTCTTGATGTCGCACAAGACCTCGGCCACGTTGCGTTGCTTCTTGGGTTCCATGAAAAACTGCGCCAACAAGGTGCCTAGATCGGTTTGCTCTTCGTCGTCCTCCTCGGAAGGCATGTCTTCTTCTTCGTAATCGTCCGGAATTTGCGATTCGGTTTCGTCGAAATCGATGACGTCTGCTTGGTGAGATGGTGCCATGAATGTATAATGTAATGTATAACAGACTATAAGTAACAATTTCAAACGAAAAAACTTTGTTGCATACAAAGTATACAAAAGGAAACATGATGAATGTGAAAAACGTGTTGATGTTGATGTGTGTGATGGTGTTGTTATTCGGCGTGACGTGCGCGTGCAGACCGAACATGGTTTGGAAACCCAAGAAACGCGTCACCTTCGACGCGGAGTTTGTCGTGTACGGCACGATGCGCTGCGGGTACACCGTCAAGATGTGCGACCACCTGAAAAACACGGAAAGGACGTTCGAGTTTGTGGACGTGCGCAAAGACACGGACAGGTACGTGAAGGAGCTGCGACGTTTCGGGGTCGAATCGTCCGGCGTGCCGTTCGTGGTGCACAAACCGTCGGATACGTATTTCATCGGATTCAAGGCGGTGTAAAAAACTTTTTTGTTGTATTAGAGAGTATATACAGAAATGAACGCCGATACCGTTGCCGCACCTCCCGCCACCGTCGAGAACCAGACCGTGTCCCTTGCCCGCGACATCGCCAACGATCTCGCCAAGGACACCTACAACCAGTCCGTGAACTCCATCAACATGGGGTTCGCCCTCGCCGCGGCCATGGCGTGGAATGAGACCATCAAGAAGCTCATCAAGACCCACGTGAGCCAGAGGGTTGGTAGCCAGTACCAGTTCATGTACGCCGTGCTCGTGACCCTGCTCGCGGCGATCGTGTTCAGCCTCACCAAGCGTTACGTGAAGCCTTCCTTGAAGCGCACGGACATCACCCCCGTGGTGGGCCTTGGCTATTAAACAAGCTTAAAACATGTTCTGGTATCTCATGATATCATTATTAGGAAATGTGGAAAGAGTTGAAAAACATTGCGTACGAGTCCACCACATTGGTGACCCAACACATCGACTCGTACAACCATTTGATCGATGTGATGTTGCCACACATTATTTACGAAAACAAACACACAAACATCCGAGACGACAAAGAGTATCGCATATCCATTGAGAATTATAGGGTCGAACAACCGGTTCACGTCGAAAACGACGGAACGCAACACATATTATATCCACATGATTGTCGCATTCGTGGAATCACGTACTACGCGCATGTGTATATAGATATCGTTATCCAATCGATCCAGGACGATACCGAAACGCGGTTCGATCAATGTTTGTTATGTAAATTCCCCGTCATGGTCAAATCCAAAATGTGTAATCTGGTGATTCACGGGACCAACCGAAACGAGTGCGAATACGACTACGGAGGATACTTTGTGGTGAACGGCAGCGAAAAGGTGATGATTTCGCAGGAGAAGATGTGCAACAATCATGTGTACGTCTTTGTCAAAAAACCACCCAGCAAATTTTCGCACATCGGAGAGATTCGATGCAGCAAGGACGACTACAAGTCGACCAACACGTTCATGTTGCGCGTGAGTTACCCCAACGCCAAAAACGAAACGTATTTGCGACTCTTCAACAGCATGTTCAAGAACGACATCCCGGTCATCGTGTTCTACTACCTGCTCGGATACACGACCCACAAGGCCATCTTGGACACCTTCGTGCTCCACGCGGACGACCGATCGATCGTGCACGACGTCATGACCCAAAGCTTTTCGGAGGTGCCGACCGTGGTGTGCGAAGAGACGGCATGGGAGTACGTCAGAACGCGCATGTGCTACACCAACTACGACAAAGCGTACGTGATTCGCGAGCTTTTCCCGCACGTGACCAACCCCGCGCTCAAAGGAAACATGTTGTCCTACTTTATCGTGCGCGTGTTGCGGTGTGTGGAGGGCATCACCAAGGAGGACGATCGAGACCACTTCAAAAACAAGCGCGTCGACATGTCCGGGTTTCTGTTGGCAGGCCTGTTTCGACAACTGTTTCGGCGCACGTACAAGGAGTTTGTGAGCAGCGTGTCGAAATACCTGAAGATGGGAAAAACCTTCAACGTGAACCACGTGCTCAAAAACAAAATCATCACCAACGGCATCAAGTACTCCTTGTCCACCGGAAATTGGGGCGTCGGCAACGTACAAAACATTCGCACCGGCGTGTCGCAGGTCATGAACCGGCTGACGTACTCGTCCAGTCTGTCGCACCTCCGGCGGTTGAACTCGCCCATCGGACGGGACGGAAAGCTCACCGGACCTCGGTTCCTACACAACTCCCATTGGGGGAAAGTGTGTCCTGCGGAAACGCCGGAAGGCCAAACGTGCGGTTTACTGAAAAACATGTCGCTCATGACGTACGTGTCGGTGGCCACAAACGCCGAGTACATCAAGGAGATGTTGATCGATATCGACAACGACAAACGCAAGCGTTCAACCGACGCGGAAAAGCCCACGTACCACGTGTTTGTGAACGGCGATTTGCTTTGTGTCACGACGGCGCCGAATCCGCTGGTGACGTTCGTGCGGCAACAACGACGGACCGGTCATATCGCGCACGATGTGACGGCGGTGTGCGACCACCGCTTGAAGGAGGTGCGCGTGCACACGGACGCGGGTCGAATCTGCCGACCGTTGCTCATTGTGGGCGAAAACGGAAAGTTGCGGCTCACGGAATCCGTGCTGAAGACCGAAAAGTACAAGTGGCACGACCTGCTGATTCGAGGGTACGTCGAGTACGTCGACGGCGAGGAGGAGGAGAATCTGTGGATCGCCATGACCCCGGAGCAGCTGCAGCTCGGTCACACGCACTGCGAGATTCACCCGTCGCTCATGCTCGGCGTGTGCGCGTCGATGATCCCTTTCAGCGACCACAATCAGAGCCCGCGAAACACGTACCAGTCCGCCATGTCGAAACAAGCGGTGGGGATGTACTGCACAAACTACCAAAAACGGTTCGACACGTTGGCGCACGTGTTGTGTTATCCGCAAAAGCCGTTGGTCAACACCGCGGTGTCGGATGTGCTGCACACCAACGATCTTCCGTACGGCCAGAACGCCATCGTCGCCATCGCGAGCTACAGCGGGTACAATCAGGAGGACTCGATCATCATGAATCAGAGCTCGATCGACCGGGGTCTGTTTCGCAGCGTGTTCTATCGCACGTACAAGGAGGAGGTCAAGACGCAGAGCGGGTGCGTCAAGGAGACGATCGAACGGCCCGACGAGACGACCGCCGGAATCAAACTGGCGGACTACGCGGACCTGGACGAGGACGGTTTGATAGAACCCGGGTGCGTCGTGGAGGGCAACAAGGTGATTATCGGCAAAACGATGCACAATCTGAGCGAGGAGGACTCGTTCAAGACGGACGCGAGCACCATCTCCAGGAGTTGCGAGTCGGGGATCGTGGACGACGTCCTTTACACGACGAACGAGTACGGGTCGCCGTTGGTCAAAGTGCGCGTGCGATCGGTGCGCACGCCGGTGATCGGGGACAAGTTTTCGGCGCGCCACGGCCAAAAGGGGACGATCGGCATGACGTACCGCGACGAGGACATGCCCTTCTGTCCGCGGACGGGGATGCGCCCGGACATCATCATCAACCCGCACGCGATTCCGTCGCGCATGACGGTCGGTCAGCTGCTCGAGTGTATTTTCGGCAAGGTGGCGTCGTTGGACGGCAAGACGAGAGACGCGACGCCGTTCGAGCACGGCCAAGACTACATCGACAACATCTACCAGGCGCTTCACGACCACGGGTATCAACGACACGGCAACGAGACGCTCATGAACGGCATGACGGGGAAGGTGCTTCCCCATGCCATCTTCATGGGCCCCACGTACTATCAGCGACTGAAGCATATGGTGGACGACAAGATTCATTCGCGGAGCCACGGGCCCGTGCAGGTGCTGACGCGCCAACCGGTGGAGGGGCGGGCGCGCGACGGAGGGCTTCGGTGCGGCGAGATGGAGCGCGACGCCATGATTAGCCACGGCGCGGCGTCGTTTCTTCGGGACCGTCTGTTTTACAATTCGGACGCGTACCAGGTGCACGTGTGCGAACGGTGCGGGTTGTTCGCCACGGGGGACGTCAAGAACCAGCGGTATTTCTGCAAGGCGTGCAACGCGCCGAACGTGGTGGTGGTCACGTTACCGTTCGCGACCAAGCTGTTGTTTCAGGAACTCAGCAGCATCGGCGTGTGTCCGCGCATCGTGACGGGGTGAAGTGTTACGTATTTGTTTATTTCATGATTCTTAAATCTCTACCATTCTTCTCTCGATAAAGACTTCCCTTGGCTTTAGAATTTAGAGAGCCGGCCCAGTTGTTCCCTCCTTGTTCTTCATTATTATCCACAGTCCAAGGCATGAGCACAGCATTATTAAATCTTGCAGGTCCGTTGAAATGTACCTCGTCATGCCATAAATGTTTACCGTGATGATAGACGATGTCCTTTTCACCATAATTTGGGAATATGTTTCGTGTTTTCAAATGGAGATAGTCCGTCCAACCGATATCGATGCGTTGCGGATCAATTTTAGCGTTCGGTTCGTAGCGACGAGAACGAACCCATTGTCCGTAAATCGCGCCGTTGTCGATCGTCGACCCGGTATCGGTGACCATACCCTTGCTACCGACCTGCAAGTTGCCTTGAATGTGCGTATGCCCGGAGTTGGGGTTTTTCGCCTTGATGGCGGCAGGGTCCTTGTCTCCGACGTGGAGGTTTCCCTTCACGTGCAAATGTCCGGGAATGGTGAGCGTGTCGTTCTTATAGAGTTCGCTCACAATCTTGTGGAGGTTGGTGTACGCCTCCTTGTCGATGTCGGTGGTGAAACCGTCCGCGGCGGACAAGTGCTCCACGCGAAGGAAGAAGGTTTGGTACAATTGGTACGCGAAAAACAGAAGCATCGCAGCGTCTTTGGTCGTCACCTTTTTCGTACGCTGGACTTCGTACAAGTACAAGAGCACGACGAGAATCAGAATGGATTTCTGGAACATTATTCTTTACTAACTACGTTGCGATTTAAAAAAACACATCCATGTTTGGGGGTTTGTGTTAGCTTATTTCCAAATCCTCAAATCAAATTCATTTTTTCTCCTGTATAATTCTCCATGGACTTTATGGGTTGGACCCTCATTGTCTTTGACCTGTGGCATGTTCACACGCTTATCGAACCGAGAAGACGATTTATGATATACCCAGCCACCATTTCGATCTTGTAGTTCGTTCGTTTTCACTTTCCAGGCATGTACTTGTTGTGCATGTATTTCGTCTCCGGAATAAATTTTCTTATTGGCTTCGATGGAATTGCAATGAATGTGTGGGTGAATCGTACACTTTTCGCCGGAATGGATATCAATATGTTTACCATCGATTTGTTCGTTGGGACCTACGTGTCTCGATCTCGTATATTGTCCGTAAATCCCCCCTTGTTTTTGGTTTCCGCTATTTCCGGTAACTCCTCCCTTGTCTCCCACTTGCAAGTTACCCTGAATGTGGACGTGTCCGGGAATGGTGAGCGTGTCGTTCTTATAGAGTTCGCTCACAATCTTGTGGAGGTTGGTGTACGCCTCCTTGTCGATGTCGGTGGTGAAACCGTCCGCGGCGGACAAGTGCTCCACACGGAACGACTGACGCATCAAGTACGCAAGAAGCAACAGGAATGCCACGTGTTCGTACGTCAGAGAGGACACCGATTTCTTTTGCAAATAAAGCAACGCAATCACAATCAACACGAGTTGTTGCAACATTTTTTATTATCATTATACACACAATATTTTTCCCAACGAAAAAAAGGTGTGATGTATAAAAATAATAAGAATGAAAATTGAAAGCTACAAACGTTCCGTCTTGTTGACCGGCACCGGTGTGGACGACCACCGAAACCGTCTACGAAGCGCGTTTCAAGCCAAAAAAGTGTTGGACCCCGACTTACCCGCCACGAAAAAAGGATTGGTGGTTTCCAAGAAACAGCTGCCGAACATGTTGGCGTACTTGAAGAATCAAAAAGTGCGCGTGCATCTCAACGACGCGCTGAAAACAAAAAAGAATGTGAGCGTAAAAATTCAAAAGAAAACAAAGCCGAAAGCGTTCAAGCCCATGTCGGAACCCATGTTGCGTTTCTACATCTCCACCATGTTCCAGAAACCGAACAGCACGTTCGCCAAAGACCAACTGCAGGCGCACGGATACACCAAAGCGAACGTCGTGAAAGAAATCAAACAGATTCCGTTCGAAAAGCGAAAAGTGTATTTGAAAACCATTCATTCGGTGTGGCCTTGATTCCTCTGGATACCGGAATGTGCTTCGTCTTCCAAACTCACAAGAAGATACTGAATATGCAACGCGTTGGATGAGATACGACCCCACGTGTCGATACACACTTGCCGAACGAACCGATCGTCGTCGTCGTGACGTGTTTGTGAAGCGACCGCGAGATCCTTGTCGATACACACACGCAACGACCGAATCTTGTTTTGGACGTGTTTCGCGCGTTTCTGGTGTGCTGCGGAGGAATCGGCAAGATCGCACCGAACAGGCATCCGAACAGGCATCCGAACAGGCAAACGGAAGGGTTTCGTTGTCATCGTGCTGGTACAACAATGCATGGTGTTACAGGTTCTTCATATACCAAGATCGTGTTGCGTTTAAACCGGTTACTGGTCTTCGTCCACATGGAACACCTCCTGATGCGTTTTACGCATGTTGGTTCGCTTTTTGGGATCGAACCACACGGTGGTGGTGGTGATGGTGATGATGGTGTCGGTCTCCTTAATAACCCGCGTGGACCGAAAGGTGTTGTTTTTGTTCGTGTAGTCGTAGTTCGTCCACTTGTTATTGTTGGAATGCTTCGATACGCGGCTCGGGACCGAAAACAACATGATGTGTTCACACCAAAGCTTGTGAGTATTCACACGTGTCATTGTTCTTTAAGAGGTTTTTCGAGATCTTCTTTCAAACGCTGAAGGATTTGTTCGTGACGTTCGATGGAATCCCACACGAGCGTACAGGAAGGGGAGTAGTGGGTGTACACGCACGGATTGCAATGCGTGATGGCGCGGTGTTTTCGTTGTTCGATCTCCTTGTTTAGGATAACGAGTCGGGATTTTAGAATGTTGGAACACTCCATACTTGGAAACAGAACACAGTTCCGCGTCTTAAATAGATTTTCTTAGTCGTCGATCGTTCAACCATGCGAGCAGTTGGTCGTGCTCGGTATCGGAAATCATTCCAACCACATGACGTGCGTGGTCCAAATACGCGAGCGTTATCGCTCGGTGATGATCGGCATGGGTGGACTCGAACATCGTCACTTCGTCCAAATCGTTTTTCGATTGAAGGAGTTTCAGCACCTGATTGCGTGTGTTGATGCCGTCGAACACGGTCAGCATGAGCAACGGTTTGGACGGTGTGAGAGGGAACGGGTGATCCAGCAATTGTCGAAGACTGTTTTGATACACAAGCAATGCATCGTACCGTTCTTCGAAAAAAAGTTTGGAGCACATGAGGAAAAAGTTGACGATACACAACTGATTGGCTTCGTGCATACTTTACTTAACTTAATATAAGTGTGGGAATTTTCTTGTTTTCTTGAAACACCAAAAAATCAAAGACGTGTTTTACACAAACAATGTACGCATGGTATCACGACCGATTGACGCGTTTGAACTGGATCCACGCCATGTTGAACACAAAGCGCATCGATGCAAATGCGTT
>Ga0255783_10001988_pt1 | contig 20979 bp, 22 predicted proteins | sample 011ome_22_FD_179981 | JGI IMG/M metagenome (GOLD analysis project Ga0255783, IMG submission 179981) | Coastal salt marsh microbial communities from the Groves Creek Marsh, Skidaway Island, Georgia - 011507BT metaG (version 2) | ecosystem: Environmental > Aquatic > Marine > Intertidal zone >... | reverse complement strand
TCCCGATATAATCCATACGTTCTGGTTTTATCGAAAAGTTTGTGTGACGTTTATAGTTTTGTCTAAAAAAAGAGACTTGAGGATCGCCTGTGATATAGACGTCCTGGGCACCGACTGAGACGAGATCAATCAAAGCAGCTGACATATTTACTACTATACTATATTAAAAAAATCGGGCGTTAACGTAATAAGATAAAAATGGTCGTGTTCCAAGTATTGACCTGGGAAACACGAGACACGGAAGAAGAACACTTGATTAGTATTTTTGGTAAAACGAAAGAAGGTAAGTCTGTATGTGTTACGACCAGTTTTACACCATACTTCTTCGTGAAACTTCCGAATAAAAAAACACAAATGGATATTCGTAATTTATATACAAAGATTGATAAGTTATGTCCTGAATGTTTGATAAGTTATGATATTGTTCAATCTAAAGATGTCTGGGGTTTCCAAAATAATGAAAAATTTATTTTTATGCAATTAAAATTTAAGAACCTCGCGGCGCGACGTATGGTAAATGGGAGATTAAAACGTACATTACCAGACGAAGCTATGAAATATAAAGTCTATGAATCAAACCTAGACCCTGTTCTGAGGTTAATGCACCGAACTAATATTCAATCGACTGGGTGGATGGATTCTGGGGACGCATGTGTACGTTCGCATTTAGCACACGTTAATATAGACCTGTTCTGTAACGACTGGAAAACCCTTAAACCAGTTGATATTCCAGAAACTGCACCTTTTGTAGTCGCGTCTGTGGATATTGAATGTAATAGTTCAACTGGTAAGTTTCCCGATGCAGACGTAAAAGGTGACGCATGTTTCCAGATTGCCGTATCACTTACACATTTTGGTTCTGATATACCTTATGATAAAACGTGTTTTTGTTATAAAAAAACGGATTCAAACTTGGAAGGGAGTACAATTAAGAGTTATGAGACTGAACGTGAAATGCTTATGGCATTTAAGGAATACCTTATGGAAAAAGATATTGATATTATAACTGGGTGGAACATATTCGGTTTTGATTTAGAATATATAATCAAACGTGCGGTCATGACAAAGTGTGATCAAACTTTTTATGAAATGAGTAAAATGAAAAACCACTCATGTGAACTTGTGTATAAGAAGCTGTCGTCGAGTGCACTCGGAGACAATGATCTCAAGATTTTACCTATGCCTGGACGGTTTATTTTTGATCTATTTCATGAAGTTAAAAAAGGGTATAAACTTGATTCGTATAAACTCGATAATGTTTCAAAACTCTACCTCGGTGACAATAAAATTGATATGCCACCAAAAGAAATGTTTGCTCGTTTTGTCGAAGAAGATCCCGTAAAGTTACGTGAGGTCGCTGAATATTGTATCAAGGATACATTGTTACCCCACCGTTTATTATCAAAATTATCTATACTTGTTAATCTACTAGAAATGGCTAAAGCGACGTGGGTTCCCTTGTGTTATCTAGTAGAAAGAGGACAACAAATTAAAGTGTTTAGTTTGTTAACCAAAAAGGCGCGTGAAATGGGGTTTATGGTTCCAACTATATCATGGGGGCAATATTCAGCGGATGGGTATGAAGGTGCGACCGTTCTTGACGCACAGAAAGGCGCTTATTATAGACCAATAACAGCACTGGATTTTGAAGGTCTATATCCATCAATTATGATGGCACACAATTTATGTTATTCATCGATGGTTATGGATTCCAAATATGAAAATATACCTGGTGTAACATACGAAACGTTTGGGTTTTATAAGTTTGCACAAGATGTTCCCAGTCTTTTACCAAGTATTCTTCTAGAACTAAAACAGTTTCGTAAACAAGCTAAAAAGGATATGGCACAATCGACTGGTGCCCTGAAAGAAATGTATAATGGTAAACAATTGGCGTATAAAGTGTCGATGAACTCTGTATATGGATTTACAGGTGCATCGAAGGGTATGTTACCATGTGTACAAATTGCCTCAACGGTAACTCTAAAAGGTCGGAGTATGATTGATGAAACAAAAGCGTATGTTGAAAAGAATTTCCCGGGATCAAAGGTAAGGTACGGTGATACGGATTCGGTTATGGTTGAATTTGATGTGGGAAATCGTACCGGAAAGGAAGCAATTGAATATAGTTGGGAAATAGGTGAACGCGCTGCGGAAGAGTGTACTAAACTCTTCAAAGCACCGAATAACCTTGAACTTGAAAAAGTATACTGCCCATATTTCTTATATTCAAAAAAACGGTATGCGGCAAAACTTTGGACAAAGGGTAAAGATGGTAATATGAACATGGATTACATAGACGTCAAAGGACTTCAACTGGTACGAAGAGATAACACACCTCACATGCGTGAAGTATGTAAAGAACTTCTCGATGTCGTTTTAGAAAGTAGTGATACTGGACCACCAAAAGAACTCGCTTTACAAAGGGCTATTGAACTTATTGAAGGTGATGTACCTAACGAAAAATTAATTTTGAGCCAGGGTTTATCGGATTCGTATAAATCAAAAGGATTCGCGGTTTCTATTAATAGTCCCGATATTAAGGATATTAATCAAGCTCATGTTCAAGTTGTACGAAAAATGCGTGAAAGACAACCGGGTTCCGAACCGCAATCGGGTGATCGCGTACCTTATATTCTTCTCGATACGGGTGATCCTAAAGCAAAGGCGTTTGAAAAGTCCGAAGATCCAAAATACGCAAAAGACAATAATTTAAAAGTTGATTATAATTATTATTTTATAAACAAGTTTCTAAACCCTGTATGTGATTTAATTGAACCACTCTTTGAAGATCCGAAAGAAGAGATATTTGGTGAACTTCTAACACGTGTGAAACCAAAACGACGTCCAAAGAAAAAACTAGAGGCTGAAATTGAAGGGCAACCTAAAATAAGTGATATGTTCAAAACGCTTAAAAAATAGTGACGTATATAAAATATGACATCCAGAAAATTACAAACACTTTGGGATGAAGAAGTAGAAACTGAATTATATAGACGTACCATAAGGATAATGGAAAAAATATCATATAAATATTCTATTAATTTAAAACTTTTACTCTCTGAAATTCCAAACCCATTAAATTTTTGTAGAGGATTTAAAAAGGATGGTTCTCCATGTACAGCAAAAGCTAAACTTAATGGAATGTGTGGAAGTCATATAGATCAACCTCAACTTAGAGGTCCTATAGAAATGGTTTCTAAAAATAATGAAGGTATACGTCATACACATAATTTATCGGAATGTATATTTAAACCGGGGTGTCCGGCATGTGAAGTATCAAGAAAGGGATTTAGAGAATTGCGTGGAATAATGTAATAATGAATAAATCAGCTATTCTACTAACATCGATCGATACATTTTATAATATTCCCGAGAATAGAGCTACACTTTTAGAAATTCTAAATAAAACCGGAGGCATTTCTCTACGGAACCTTGAATGGTTTATTACAAATTATTCAAAGAAAAATAATTTATCGTATAAGACAAATGATGGTAAAATATTTAGTGTACACTGTGCATATAAATCAAGTTTAGATGGGTACAGTAAAAAATTATTTGACCCATTTTGTCGTTCTTCTAAGATATCATATACTGTACCAGGTACATCCAATGAAATACATACGACTGTTGCACAGCTGAATTTCATAAGATGGTGTATAAAAAACAACATAATCGAGTATATTCATGATCATAAAAACGCACTTTTTTCTAAACAAGTGTCATGACACCATTTTCAAAAATGAACGTCTGATATCCTACATAATATAAGTGTAGTGTATAATCACTTGTAAGACCGACTTCCATGTTTACATCTAAAACAGTTCTATTTGATTGTAACTGACTAAAATCCAGCATTCCTGATGGTTCCACATTAATCGGGTTCATCGAGAATGCATATGTATAAATATTTCGTAAAGGTCGTGATAAACGACTTGTAAACGGAACAACATATTTAAAATATTTATGATCACTATCCTGAACATTTGGTACATCTTCACCATTTACAAATATTTTAGCACTTGACATAGGTGGATTAAAAAATTCATTGATGACAGAATATTCTACATTCGATGAAAAGTTATATCTATTTGCAAATACATTTGCGACTAAAGTTGTACCACCCGTAATTTCATCTTCATTTTCAAAAGCTTTCTGTCTAAAAAACCAATTAAGTGTTTTTACTGGTGTTTTTGGAATAAGTTCCAATTTTGCGTTTCGTACACCCGCTTGTATATCCAAAGTAGGGTGTTTTTTAACGATATCGGTAACGAGAACGTGTCTTTTATTTGCTATATAAGTACGCTCACTTGGTTCAAGTGTTATTTCTTCGGTAACAATATCAAATTTATTCATAGTCAGTGTATCTGTTTCATTTGTAAAAAAAGATTGTTTATGAAATTCAAACTCAAATTGAAGTTTTTGTTTATGGATAGCACAGGTTGGAAAGTAGGGACGATTTGGTTTATTTGTTTCGTATTCATCACTTTCGTACTTACGGGAAAAGAGTAAAGGTATAGGAATATAAACACGTGATTTATTTTGCGCTAATATTTGATTACCAGATAATAAAGATGTATCTTCTGCATTGTTTCTATTTAACGTGTACCTCTTTGTTCTCTTTTCGGATTCATCAAGGTATAGTTCATCATATATGATACCCCAATCACCGTGATATTTTTCAACGACGGTTTCATCAACCCGCATGGTTACAGATTTAAAAATATGTCGCCCGATTTGATCTGCGTAATAACTATCGGAACCCGTTAAAGCGGGTAATTCAAACGTTACGTACATATTTGCTAAAAGATCACCCATATTTCTCGGGTTATACATAACCTTTATAGTTTCACCAAAAGGCCAAGATGTCGAAGAACTACTTGGTTTATTAATATTTAAACTTTTATGAAACTTTGTAAAATTAGCGTGTTTTTTAGGTTCATACTTAAAGAATGAATGAATAGGATCATCTTCTAAAAGGTATGTATCTTGTTTACCAATTGCATTAAGTGATACTATAGAACCTGTATTTGGTCCAGATGTATCACACATACTTACTACTTATTGTTTATATATTTTTAAATCCCTTTTCCACATATCGATATGTGACATTTGTTGTAATGTATCAAACTCGATTCTCGATTTTGTTGTTTCTTCCCTGATACTTTGTATAGCTTCGAGTGTATACTGATACGTTTTGATATTCAAGAGATATTCGTATGAACCATCAATTTTATCGAATATATTTTCCATTTGACGTTCGAGCTCTACTCGTTTACGTCTGAAAACAATTAGTTTTTCATGAATAACCATATCAATAAATTTCGACATATTTTCAAGTTTTTTAGTTTTTTCTTTTAATACACGTATAAGGTGTGCTTTTCTTTTTTTATATGTTTCTGACCGTATTTTAACAAAATCTGTGAGAATTTCTTCTGGACTTTCGTATTTATGAATACCCTTTACTGGGTGAAATAAGTGCATATTTGATACATGAAATGTCTTCTGAAGTTTAAAATCTTTTATGATATCATTACCCGTGTATCCTTCAATAATAAAATTAACATCATCAGTCGTACTGTTATTCACATAGTTCGTAATCTTTTTCTTTTCGATAAGGGTATCGAGATACTCTTTGTAGTCTTGTGTCCAACGTCCCGGTGGAAGTTCAGTTACTAATACATTTTTACCTGAAGATTTCCATACACCCTCCGTGATCCATAACCCATCTTCATTACTAAACACACGACCCGTGAATTTATCAAACCATGGTTTCATGGGAACAACAGTTTCACCATTAATTACACGTTCAATATTGTGTTTAATATCTGACGGATTAAACGGTGGTATATATGAACTAAATCCAGTACCAATACCTTCAGTTCCATTTACCAAAACGGTTGGTAATATAGGAACATAATAGTCTGGTTCGATTTGTTTACCGTCGTCGTCGAGATAGTTTAATACTGGATCATCTTTAGGATCAAAAAGTATTCTCGCACTTTTAGTAAGTTTTGTAAATATATACCTCGTTTGACTCGCGTCTTTACCACCCATGAGACGTGTACCGAATTGACCACATGGTTCGAGTAAATTGATATTATTCGACCCCGTAAAATTATGTGCCAATTTTACAATTGTATCTGCCAAAGACACTTCACCGTGATGATACGATGTTTTTTCAGAAACATATGCGGCCAATTGCGCAACCTTCATTTCAGATGTAAGATTCTTTGTGAAACATGCATATAACACTTTTCGTTGGGATGGTTTTAAACCATCTGAAACGTGTGCAATCGACCTTTTCAAATCAGCAAGACTGAAATTTACAAGATCTTTATGAATAAAATCAGAAATACCGAGACGATCAACGTTTCCATACGGTACTTCGAGATCAGACGCCTTCTTTTCCGTACTTTCAAGTAACCACGTTTTACGTAAATCTGATTTCGTCTTGTCAAATGCAAGAATTATAGATTCATCCATTGAATCATCTGTATCAAATTGAACTGTAAGATCTTTTATTTTTTTAAAGTATTCACGAGCCTCTGCAGACGTAGATGTACCAAGACCCTTATAATATTTAATTTTCCACCCAGCTTTACCATTACCATACCAATGTCTAAACGTCGAGTCCGTATAAAACGATTTCGTTTCTGAACCCTTACTCGCTTTTATGATAGGTGTAACCATACTTACAACAAACTTGAGTTTAAGTAAACTCGGCCAGAAATAATGAATCATGTTAAGAATAAGACCTTTGATATGACTTCCATCGTTATCTGCATCGGTCATGATCATGAGTCTTCCGTATCTGAGTTCGGAGAGTGATGTATACACTTTCCCCTGCTGAAGCCCCAAAATCTTTTTAAGATCATTAAATTCCTTGTTTTCGGTAAGTTGTTTTACACTCGCGTCACGCACGTTCTTACATTTACCTCTAAGCGGAAAAACACCATAATGATCGCGACCAACAACCGAAAGACCAGCAATTGCAAGTGTTTTTGCGGAATCACCTTCGGTAATAATAAGAGTACACTTACCAGAGTGTGTAGTACCGGCTTTATTGGCATCGTCGAGTTTTGGAATACCCGTTATTTTTGATTTACGTGATCCATCTGTTTTTTTCAATTCTTTCATTTCACGAAACTTCGATAATGCCATGAGTTCCGATTGAACACTCGTTTTTAGGATATTCTTTATAAACGTTTTTGGTGGTTCAAACTTACTCCCAAAGTCCTGTGGCTTGAGTGTGCACTCTGATTTAACCTGACTACTGAAACTCGGGTTGACAAGTGTTGCTTTTACGAAAACAAAAAATGCATTCTTGACTTGTTGGGGACGAAGTTTTATCTTCTTTGCCATATCTTCAATAACACCATTTGCGAGTATCCCAGAAACGTGGTCAACGTGTGAACCACCTTTTGTGGTACATATACCATTCACAAATGATACATGTTCAAACCCATCATCTGAAGGTGCGATACACACTGACCATCTATCACTCGTAAATGTACATATCTCATCTGATTTTGTGTACATTTTCGCGTATGTATTGAATGTTGCTTTAGGTAATGCGTCACCTTGAAATTTCACTTTACAATTTTGTGACGTACAAATATTTGCATCGTATACCCGTTTTTCAAAAATTTTATATATAGAATCATCCATTTTTGACATACCAAATCGTTTCCAATCGGGAACGAAAGTAATAGAAACGCTCGACGTAGCATTCGAGTACTTTTTTATTTTGGGTGTACCACACGTTTTCATATTATCCGACCATTCCTGTGTATATATACACTTGTTTTCTCCATCTTTAATTTTAACTGAAAATTTACTCGAATAAACATTCGTAAGTTTTGCACCGTATCCATTACGACCACCAACAACACGTTTTTGTGTATCGTCATAATTTGTACTCGTGAGTAAATGACCAAATGTTAATTCTGGATTCCATAAACCTTCTTTTTCGTGCATTTTAACAGCAATACCGCCCAGAGGTCCATTATTTTCAATTGTTATTTCACCAGATATTTTATCGATAGAAACACTCATAGACGTTACATTTTTGGGGTACATAGAGTTTCGATCGATCGCGTTTACTAAAATTTCGTCAAATATTTTTAAAAGTGCCGGTGAATACACGACCGTTTTCTTTTCAAATTGATCATTTTCATATATCCAATATGGTTCCGCTACACGTGAAACAGGTCCAACGTACGAATCCGGACGCTTTAATATATGTTCCACGTGTGTGAGTTTTTGAATACTTTCACTCATTTATATTATATTGTGTCTTTTACTTAAGTATATTTTTAGTCCTTCGAACCAATGTATTATTTCATCTTTTGTTTTTGACTTGGGCCTTGAATATATATTTTTTATACGACCATATTCGCGATTCCTGAGTGATACGGGATGAATATTTCTATAAGACGTCATATAACATGCATAACAGACACGTTTTATATTCATATCAAAAAATTTTAGATACGATCCATTGTTAATCATGAAGATAGGTCGCAATTTTCTATATTCACGTATAAAAGTTCGTTCTTCTGTACTATTCGTGTGTATATGTGGTTCTAAAGGACATTCACATAAATAACACTCTTTTAACCACTTAAGATACATTTTAAAGAAAAAGGTTTTATCTTTTTATATTACTCACCTAAAGTGAAGCTATACGTTCTTTTAAGTTTTATAAAGAACCACATCTTTTACTAACCTAAGTTATTTTATTTTTAGTAAAAATTAAGATGTCGCAATACTTTCTACCGACCGTGATTCAAACGAATTTTAGTGATACTAAAAATGTACTCACTAAAAAACATCAATCAAATATTCAGACTTATGATGACTGTTTACGTGTATCTAAAACTTTAAAAACGAGTAAAAAAACACCAGAGGAAATGGCAATAATACTCGATAAAATGAGAAAAAAGAAACTAGAATGTCAAAAAACAAAACCTATACAGGTCTTAGATTCTGCTCCTAAACAGGACGCTTCTGAATTCCGTAATATATGTAAAGCTTTTACATTATCAGGAAAAAAATGTACATTCAAAGCTGTATGTGGGGACTACTGTAAAAAACATAGAATAGGTGATCAAATATTAGGAAAGAGACCAAAAATAAATGTTTCCTTATTATAAAAAAATGTTAGATCAAGAAACACTCAGACCTGTCATAATAGCCATGGCACTTTATCTTGCAATTTCAAAAATCGTACCAGAACTTCTTAAGAAACCCACCAATATTAAATTTATTGATGATGTCGTCGCCATGCTCATTGCCCAGAGAGGCTCACTCATGTCCGGAGCCATCTTGACTGGCCTTATCACTTTCCTTACCAATTACATTAGCGACGAATTCCTGTAATACATTTTCTTTACACGTTAACATATGAGTCCTCGGATGTTCCATATACCTTACTTGCTTGGTATATGCATCTTCCATAAACTCACGTAATTGTTTTTCATTTGGTTTTCCCCATTCCATACCCTGTTGATATAAAAAATCATCTTTTACGAGTTTTTGACGTTCACAGTCTATCGTATACGGCGTTTTTATATATTCTGGTGCACCCCCATAATCCGTTATAATGACTGGTTTATTTCGCAAAGCCGCTTCTACTGCACCCATACCTATACCTTCCGAACTCGAAAAACTTACATAACAATCACCCAGGGCATGTATTTTTTCCATTTCTTCATCGGGGATAAGACCATTTATAACTTCAACGTTTGGTATTTTTATTTGAATGGGTTGTTTACATGTCGCCTTAATCAAAAGGCGTGTATCAGGTTTATTCATACGAACAAATGTTTCAATAATTTTATTAAAATTTTTCCTCGGATCCGTCACATTTCCAATGTGATAAAATGTGTATGGTCTATGATCAGGAACGTGTGCATGTATAATGTAAAAATTTGTTTCTGGAAACTGGTTTTTAAATACTTTTCTACAAAATTCACTTGGTACAGCGATTCTATCAAAAAGTTTAAATAGTTTACCGTAATCTTCGTGTACGGTTTCGGTTTCACATATAGTCATACACGTTACATGTTTGATTTTACGTTTAATTTCGGGTATTTTATCTAACCAGTATGGTACAGGTAAAGCATAAATGAATGCACGTTCACAAACAGGTATATCATTTTGAAGTTCAATGTACTGACTCCCAGGAAAAAGACCCATATATTTTTTACATTGTTGACCTATCCCACTCAAAAGAGATGGACCGATGAATAACATTTAGTATAAAGATAATCTTTCTTTTATATATATTACGCGATGGACTCTGTTAGAGAACAAATTGAAGAAGCACTTCAAAGATCAAAAATTCACAAAGAAACTGTCTATGGTATCCTTAGACAAATAGCTGATGCAATCGAACCACCAGCTCCAACCCCCGCTCCAGTACCACCAGCTCCAGCTCCAGCTCCAGTAAAGGCTCCAGCTCCAGCCCCACCAGCTCCAGCCCCACCAGCTCCAGCCCCACCAGCACCAGCACCAGAAACACCAAAGAAAAAAGTTGTTAAACGCGTGGTTAAAAAGAAGGTTGTGGAATCGAAGGAGTAAATTTATTTTTTACAAATACAAATCCACCTATTATCATAGTTATAAAGAGTATTAAGTAACGCAAGGGGTACTTTTTCTTTTTTTCCTTTTCTATTTTTTCGATATCCTCCTTATCCGGAAGTTTTTTAACGTTTACGTTAAGATCCTCTATCTTCCCGATAAGTTTATGTAACGCCTCGAGAATTTGAACTTCGCGGTTTACAGGTTTTTCCTTAACATCTATAGTTGTAACTTCGAGAACCATGTACCATTCTGCATCCGGTTGTAATGTAACATAATCCGTATCTTCTTGAAATTCATATAACTTAAAATGAAGTTTTTGTATAGATATCGGGTTAAATAAGTTTGTTTGTCTTGGGAATGCTTTCCATTGTTTATCCCTTATTATAGTATGTGCACCATGATTAAAATGTCTTTCGAGTGGTACGCGTGCTAAAATTTGGCCGTTACGTTCATCAAGTATTTGAGCACGTTTAGGTATATCTTCGCATGTTATATCAATGTACTTTGCCACACTACTTACGTGACTGTCGGAATTTGGGGTATCCTGTCCAACCTGTGTCACATAAAAATCGACTGGTTTTAGACCACATACTTGCGTCATATCTTCCAAGTGTAAATTTGATTCAAGTGTAAGATCTATACTGAACGTATTATTTGAACCATTTACAAATTTTGAATCTATAATTATATACTGAACCTTTTTAGGTAAGTCCTGGAGTGAAACCATCTTGTATTTAGTATATAAAAAAATAAACATAAATAATAGCAGTGATGTTTTCGTTTTATTCGAGTGTGTGTAATTTGTTATCATCTCGACCAAAACCTGAAATAAAAACACAGAAACCTCCATCTATAAAAATGTGTGAAAATGACTATATTATATCTAAAAATGAAGCGAATGAGATAATCATTTTAGAGGTTCCTAAGAAACCTAAGTTTACATACTTCTAATAAAATGTATAAAAAATGAAATGGACGACTACATTGCCTTACACACGTACGACTATAAACTCTCGTTTTGTCAAGCGACAAACGAACTCCCGAGTGACATGCAAAGACTCGTATGGGAAAAACTTAACGCGTACGAATCACGTGATCTCGTGTGTCCGGGAGCCCCTCAACGAGCCTCCGGAAATCCACGATTCTCAAAAGAGAGACTCGAAACTCTGGTTAACCGATGGAGAGAAAAGTGGGGCGAACCTACTCCGTGAAAGTATGAATACACTTGCGCGTGAACAAATGTGTTTAAATGATTACGAGCGTAGTGAATACGATTCATATTCACTCGTACTTTATAAATTACTTCTGGATGATCTTAAATACCAAAGACGTGAATTACAATATTCTACTATTTTTGGTGATAAATGGAGAAAAACACCCGTAAATACGAGTAATTTATTAAATATTCATAGACGTATATATGAAGTTGAGAAGAGTTGTAAAGATTTTATAAAAAAGGAACGCGCATTTAAGAAAAAGTATTTTCAAGATGAAAACTATATTATTAAAGGTATAGATATAGAATAAATAAATTGTAATATGTTAAACATAATAAATCCGTACACAAAAACCATTAGAATATCGTGTCCCACTAAACGTAAAGAAGGTATAGCTGAATACGAACAAGTCAAGGCTAAAATCAAAAAGTCTACTTTACAATACGGTGTAGCTATTTCGACGTATAACTTCATTTTTCATACACCCATTGACGGTGTATCTGCTACTTTAGGGACAATTGCATCGTGTATTTATGTAGACTCGTTGTCATCATACGTCGATAATATTGAAAGAATACCCGTTTTGAATAAACGATTATTGTTACCGACGTGTCTTGCACTAGCCGAATCAACTTGGAATTCTAATGATTTACCATTTGATTTTAATATGGGGGCAACTTTATTTGGGTTTTTGGCGTATAAAATGGCATTTTATCAAATCGTGGCCGAGGAAATATTGATGTACAGTGAAGACCTAAGTGATATAGACCAGCTGTAATAAGTATAATAAAAAAAATGTCTTCTCTCATTTACGAACTTACAAAACAATCTGTCAGTCTTGAAAGACTTGACAAACTTGACGGTGTTCTTTCGAGTTTTCGAAACGATCAATTTTCATCTGGCACACCTTCTCAAGTGTATGGCGTGAGATTGAAAACAAACTTTCCCCAAGATTTAATAAAGTTCAAAAAGGAACTTAATCATATTGCGTATGTCGGTGTATCTGCATTTAACGATAAACTTCACTTAGTGGACTTTATGTATGAAGAGAAATGCGAAGATGGTACTCGGATTGGTATTATTGAGCCAGTAATCCAAATGTTGGCAAAAGATGAATTGAATACTATGGTTGTTCCGCGACACGTCCCGGAAGAATGGATCGAGTTCTGGATGAATTACTTTAAAAATGAGTTTAACTGTCAAAAAACTCTTTTACAGTTTGTTGAAAAAAATAACCTTCACGGGAGTATTGACTGGACGGAACTTTACAACACGTTCCCTGAAAACATGGACTTAAAACTTAGCAACTAATGTGTAATATAATACGATGAGCCTTACTTACGAACTCCTTAAAAACTGTACCACGATTGTCGAACTTTTCGACGTGAATGATCTCTTTTCCGAATTAGCTGGTGAAAAATGTAAAGTATATGGTTTACGCGCTGATTTTGGGTACCCCACACACCTTATTCCTAAAAGTACGTATAAGTATATTGCGTATATTGGTATTTCTAATAGAAAATTAGAAACATCGTATGGTCAAGCCCAATTTATTGAATTTTATTACGAACCTAAGGATATAGGTATTTTGGAACACTTTTTTGATATGTACCTCGAAAGTGAAAAGGATATTCTTAAACAGTGTGGGTGTAAAGGTGACGAAGAGTTTACCGTCGAACTTTTCCCAAGTAAAATCACGAAAAAGAACCTTTCGTTTTGGAAATCGTATTTAGACGAACAATATGGTGTTAACGATAAAATTTCCTTACGTGATTTCCTTGACGATTATGAAATTACGTACCAAATCGACCATGATCGATTATACGATCATTTACCAGAAAACATAGACGATTTGGATAATGAGAGTGAATACAATTCGGAATCTGAACTCGAAGAAGGTGAAATAAGAACCTAAGTACGAGATGATACGAATATGTTCATAAAAAATGCGTCCAAACTGTGTATACGAAAACTGTCTCTGTCGCCAAGGAAAAAACGGATTTTGTGTAAAACACCGTGAAATTGGTGAAGCCGTAGAAGCCCTTTTACTTTTAAGAAAAATAACAAACCTAAGTTGTAATGAAACAAAATAAAAAATTAATATATTAAAAATGGACGCTCTTACATCGTTAATGCAAACCCTCGACCTCAATTCTAAGATAATTTCTGAAGGTGATTATCTTAAAATGTGTGATTCGATCAAAAAGATTCACGATTATATCAAATACGAAACGGATTCTGAAAGTGAAGAAGAAGAAGAATTTAGAATTCGGCGCGTTGATATACCCATACCCTTTTCCCCGATGCCTCGTCTCCCACCATTTGGTGATAATCTTGACGATCTTACGATATACGATACGGTGCCACCACCACAATCAAGACGCGGGGATTATGTACACCCCGACTTACCAGAAATACAAACACCACCACCTGTCCCGGAACAGTTACGCGATTACGAACTCGAAGATGAACTTATGGAAGTAAATAGATTAATCCACGAAACGTTAAAAAAGATTGAAAAATTAAAACATAGACGAAACGTGACGAACTTTGTTCGCCAAGAAGCTGTGAAACGACGCGCGCGGGAACTTGGTATTCGATTACCTCGATATACGGTTGGTTCACTTTTAGATTCAGGACACGACGTTGGTGATGTACGTATGTTCTTCAAAGATTACCTGGAAGACTATAACGACGATATCGATAGACAACACGAAGAATTATCCGAGACGTTAAAAGAACTCGAATACGATAAAACGGCTATAATAGACGAACTTATAAACTTTTAATCAAATATCATTTTACACCACTTTTCATTAATATTGCCGAAAGGCGAGTACTCAAACAATAAATGTATTAACGCCCCTGAAATAATTAGAACACCTGTACCTTTATAGATATATTTTGTAAGACCCATAACTAAAACTTGTAACATGAGACCGATGAAGAGTGCTTCCATCAGGACGGTGGTAAACTGCCGCATTTTTTATATATTACTATAGTATATAAAAAAAATGGATTACCAAGGAATTGGAATGTTAACAGTTGTCGCCCTCTTTATGGCCATCTTCGTCTACGTACTTATGAGTAGATCTAAAGCCTCGAATAAGAATGCAAGTCTCGTACCAGAAATTGAAATGAAAGAAGAATAAATTAATTTAAAAATATTATCTCGTGATATATAAAATGATACTCGTATTAGCTATCATTCTATTTATCATATTTTTGATTTATAGTATAAAACCCAGGTGTGAGGAGTATACACTGGAGGGTCTTAAACTTTCGTGGACGAATAAAGCGAATATAGAAGGGACTGTTACGAAATGGATTATTACCCTGAAAGATTCTTCAGGGAGTGTAATTCACTCGTACGAAAATAGCGATGCGGGTAACCTTAAAGACTTTACGGATGTGACCATGAACATAGTAAACAATAAGGAGTTTGATGAAAATATTATAGGCGATAATACACTCGAATTATACTATAACGATATTAAACCTGATACTAAATTGTATACGAAAACTGTGACGTTTACAGAAGACGATTTTGGAATGGCATTAGATACGAGTAATCTTGAAGAAATTGATATACCACCACCTACAGCTCCACCTCCACCTCCACCTCCAGCTCAACCCACTTTTACATACGAACTTATCATGAACAAAAAGAATGCTTCTTTAGGAATACACGTTGAGTACATAAAACTCGATGGTGTTTTAGCGACAAAGGCACAAACGACTATACATAAAAATCCTAATAGAAACAATAAACCCGATAATATGTTTAGTGTTGGAAGTGGTACAGAAAATTACGCGTCATGGAACGCGAATGGCCACAATGTAGGTGATAAGATATTTACTATTGTATCCAATAAAAAGGTTGATAAAATAGATATAGTATATACACGACCTCGATATGCACCCGGTTGGATAATAAAAGAGAACGGGGTTACGAAAATTACAGAAACGTCTAATAGGGGTAGTAATGCGAACCCTAGACCCGTCGTATATACGTACGATATAAAGAACGGTAAATCAACTATATTTAGTATACCAAACCAAATTTCTCTGGCACCACATGGTGGTTGGTGTGGTCACGGAAATGCAGTTCACCAATACATTCCAGGGTGTGGACGTATATGTTCTGACCCAAGCAACGCAGGACGTAAAAGTAAGAATAAATGGGGATCGTGGAATTATTATCCGGGTAGTGTCGACTGTCCCGCGGCTAAACTTGATGAGGTGTACCAGGTCCTCAATGGTAAACGTAGTTTGAGAGTGGGTAATGTGAGTAAAGATTTATTTGCATCGAACGAAAAATTTTATATGAAAGGGGGTAGAGGTAATAAATATTGCGCAGATGAAGGTAATTCTGGAACTAAATGTAATAGATCTGGTGTAGGGGGTTGGGAATCATTTAGATCGATAAAGAATAGTGATGGTACATATTCGTTAAAAGGGGGTCATTACAATCACGGTAGATATTGTGCAGATGAAGGTAATACCATTAAATGTAATAGAACAAAAATAGACCGTCAAGAAAAATTTAAAGTTCAAATGCTCGACGACGGTAAATATTCATTAAAAGGAGGTAAGCATGGTAAATATTGTGCAGATGAAGGTAATACCATTAGATGTAATAGAAATGGTATAGGGGGGTGGGAAAAATTTGAAGTTGGAAAAATATAAACATTAAAAAATCAAAAAAAAAATATACACCACTAATAAAAGAAACACCGAGATGGCAAAATCAGTTGCTATACTCGGACTATTTGCTTTATTAGTTGTAATCATTGTCGGTATATCTTTGGCCGTTTACTTTAATACTAAAAAAAGTGAAGATGGAGAAACGTCAGACAAACCTGAACTTACATTCGACGCGAATGCTAAGAAAACAATCAACCCACAGGAGAGTGAAGATAATGGTACCCAGGAAGGGTACGCGATAGAATATGCGGAAGGGGACGATTCAAGTAAATTTATCGATCTTACATTATCATGGACAAATGGTAGTGGGTTTGACTCTGTAAACAAACTTATATTTACGAGGTACGTGGGTACAACAAAAATCCAAGCCGACCAGGAAGTTACAGAAAAATCGGCGTTAGCAGATTACGGTACTGGTTCCGTTACATTTAAAGGCGTTGACGTTACAGCAGGCGTCGATGTTAAAGGTACAAACATAATTAAGGCATATTATAACGAAGTCAAACCAGATAATTTATTAGCAACCGCGGAACTTGATATTTCTGATGATGATTTCAGTTATACACTCGCGGGACCATTCGGTGATCTTGACGTTAAAGTTACCATTAGTAGTGAAACGTTTAAACTTACAAAATCTGTAAAGAAAACGTATTACCAAATTTCACACGCACCAGGTCGATGGTTTAACGTGAATCAAAATAGTAATGGTACTATTAAATTTAAATTTGATGACGGTACGTTTCTTAAGTTTGGTGGTAAAGATACATTCAAATTAGTAAAATATAAAAATAAAAAAATGCTTACAAACACCGACGGCCATGTTTGGGTACATAATAAACAAGCGTGGAAACCAGTGGGTAATCTCGACAAAGACGATTTTAGGTTTGCACAGTGTGATTTGTTTGGGGCAAATACAATCATGCGTAGTGGTGATAAAGCATTAAACCCATCTGATAAAATATGGAAATCACCAAACGGTGAATGGGGAGCCGTGTATCAAAAAAGTGACGGAAACTTTGTCGTGTATAACAAAATCACCGAAGAAATGACACAAAAAGAGAGAGAAAAAAACACCGTTTCCGCATATGCAAGTTCGAATGGGAGTTTCAATTTAACACTTAGTGAGAACGGTAATATTGCGTTTAAGAAAGGTGGTAATGAACTTGTTAAGAGTTCAGGTGGACACACATTTTCTACGAAACAAGGATTAAAACCACCCTTTACATTTATGGTTTCAGATTTTGGTGGGTTACACGTTATATCTAAGGAAGGTACGGAAGTTATGAGTCGTTCAAATCAATTTTTTGGAACTTATTCTAATTATCATAAAACACACGCCGGGGACTTGTGGGGGTTCGATGTAGGTAAACACCACGGTTCGAGCTTTGGAATATGTGCAGATAAATGTGATAAGAATTTATATTGTGCCGGATTTACACATAATCACACAAATAATAACTGTTGGCTGAAAGGATATGATACGCGTATTTTAGGAGTAGCATCTAATAGAGGGGATCAAAATGCCGATAGATGGTCCAATACTAAAGAGAATGGTGGAACTGAATGGATTGATGGAGACCAATATTACCAAAAGAAAATCGATACCAATTGTTATGCAGATCGATACAGTGATTTAAAAGCAGCTTTCGGTGATAAACCAGTAAATCTTAGAGATCATTATTTTAATCACGGTATTGGAGAAGGGAGAAACGCAACGTGTGATACAACACAACCTGTAAATTCGAAAAAAGGGTATTATGCCGATCCAAAGGTGAAGTATTATTCGAACGAGTTCGATACGGTTAAGAAAGTTGGTTGGGAGGGGTGTAAAGATGCCGTTAAGGCGAAAGGGTTTGAGATTTGGGGTGTTAGGGGGGCTAATAATAAAAGTAAATGGTCCAATACATGTTTTGGGTATAAAAAGGGTGCTGCGGCAACAGAATTAGAAGGGGGGAAATCTCCTCTTCATCACTTCGTTGGGTGTGTCAATGGAAAAACTTTAGAGTCTGGATGTACACAATAAATAAACAAAACCTAAGTGAAATAAAAATAGTCTAAAAATATAAAATTCAAAATGTCAGATTCTATTGAAAACATTCTTATCGGTCTCGTTCGTGATTCGAACGACCACATTGATAAAATAAACAACAGCGTCCTTTCCAACAATAAGTTATTACAAACACTTGTTGAAAAGGTTACAAAAATCGAAGAAGAGAATAAATGTCTTCGTGAAAAGATGGATTCGGTTATCGAAACAAATACACTTTTACGTGATAAGATCGAACACTTGGAAAAACCAAAACCAATCACGAAGAAATCGAGTAAAGTTCCTAAAGAACCTAAAATCGAGTGTTCGGCAATGACGGCTAAGGGACACAAGTGTACGAAACCATGTACATCCGGTCAAAAGTATTGTACATTACACATTAAAATGCACGAAAAGCAAAAATGTTTACCTGTACCTACAGAACCAAAAAAGAAACGCCCAATTCTAAAAAAGAAAAAGAAAGAGGTTCCCGTACACAATCACAAACCTGGTGAATTACCAACTGAAACGTGTGAACTATGTGAAACCCACGGTGATATATTTGATCCTGATATGCCTGATTCAGAGTTTGAGGAATCTCAGGACGATGGTGATATATCTATAGAGGAAAAGTTACGTAAAATGCTTGACGAAGAAGAGGAAAAAGCGAATTAATTTTTAACGTATGACGGGTAATGTGCCATTGGTGCATAGGCACCTTGTACAAACAATAAAGCTGTTCCTCCACCAACAACAACGAGTGTTATAACCCATCCTAATACTGTTTTTCTTAGAATTTTGTAATTTATACCCTTTTTACCTTCTAATAATCCAACACCGACAGTTGCACCTACCTGACAATGCGTGGTCGAAAGAGGCCACCCAAGTCTACTTCCCATGATAACGACACACGCACTTCCAAGTTCAATACACGTCCCCCGACTTGGTGTGATTTTAGTAAGTTTTGTACCAAGTGCATGTAAGATCTTGTACCCGTACGTCGCTAAACCAATAACAATACCAAAAGCACCTAAAGAAAGTATCCAGTATGCATTATTACCAAGATCGTTTTTCTTACTCGACACTTCACCCGATTCATATATGGCCCATATAGCCCCGAATGGTGCGATTGAGTTAGCAACGTCATTTGCACCGTGTGCAAACGCATCACAACACGCTGTTATGATTTGTAGATACCGCATGGATATTTCAGTTTTTGGATCGAATTTTTCAGCATTTTCGTGTATACTCATAACAGTTTCGTCACTTTCGATAATTTCATTATTATCTATATTCATAGAATTTTTAATGTAATTATAAATACGTACGTGTATTTTTTCATCGTCTCGTGGAGGACAATCTGGTTTATTGTCTAATGGTATTTCCATTTTTTCATTATCTTCCATTTCGTCTATAAATTTTTGTTCCGCGAGTTTATGTAAATATGGAACAATCGCTAATGATAACAAACCAACACCTCCACCTAAACCAAATGCATACGCAAATGCAATTTCAATTGGCGTTTCATTAAGTTTTAAAAACTTGGCACCTTTATACACTATAAAAAATACATTAATACAAACGGTCGATCCCAATAAGAAAGGGAAAGCATATCTACTTCGTGTAAACGAATTTTCCGACCGAAGAACGCTAAGTCTTAAAATATAAAAAAAGAATGATGCAAAAATACCAGAAACAATCGGTGATAAAAGCCAAGATATGACTATAGCGGAAACACCTTTAACGTAAGGAAACTGATCCGTTTCTTTAGACCATGTAACGCATTTCGCACCTCGTGATACCATGGTCATTCCAATCATACCACCAACACAACTATGTGTTGTACTTACGGGCATTTCTAAGTATGATGCAGTAATTAACCACACAGACATGGCTGCGAGAACACACATACACCCATACATGAGTATAGCTGGATCATCTTCGAAACATGAGTAATCCGCTATACCTTTTCTTATTGTATCTGTGACATGACTACCCATGAGTAGTGCGCCTGAGAATTCAAAAATACCCGCAAGTATGACAGCCTGTTTTATTGAAAGAGCACCCGAACCGACTGAAGATGCAAAAGCGTTGGCGACATCATTAGCACCAATACCATATGCAGTTGTAACTGCGAGAAGACCACCGAGTCCGACGATCCATTCGTAAGCATGAAGATCCATAAACCTTAATATTTGAATAGAAAATTATCCCCCAAATTTTACTGAATATAGACATTTTTTTATGATTATTCAATAATGATAAATATATTTTCTTTGATTTCGGTTAGATTTAGTGTATATATATGATACATGGTATGACTTTGCCTCGATATGGCCGCGAACCTCTATAGTTTCGGTTAGGTTTTATGTATTCATGGTATATTTAATCAATTTAACAAAGTATATCTAAAACATAGAGGCGACGGTCTAATCCCGT
>Ga0255783_10001965_pt1 | contig 21140 bp, 25 predicted proteins | sample 011ome_22_FD_179981 | JGI IMG/M metagenome (GOLD analysis project Ga0255783, IMG submission 179981) | Coastal salt marsh microbial communities from the Groves Creek Marsh, Skidaway Island, Georgia - 011507BT metaG (version 2) | ecosystem: Environmental > Aquatic > Marine > Intertidal zone >... | reverse complement strand
CCCCAGTTAATTATATTAACGCTCTGTTCAAAATTATCATTAGGGTTGTTTTCGTGAACCTTGTAATTCAGGATCTTTGTAATAACTAAATTTGAAGCTTCTATTGCACTACAGTCTATATTATTATTTCCTTTTATGAAGATGATCTTATTGTCATCAATAATATCATCTTTAATGTTAATTGATCCTGATAATATTTGAATCCACATAACGTCATTTTCGCTATTTTCAATAATTAAGTTTTTTTGTGCCGACAATTCAAAGTAATCTAATGTAATTCTTGAATCTACTAAGTCTTCTTTAGTGATAAGATTTTTAAATTTAATTCCATCATCATCAAATTTAAATTCTATATCATCAAATTTCTTTATTATTGGCATATTTCACTCCTATTTGCACAAAGACTCTAAAGAGGATATAATTTTTCTTATAATAAGTAAACCCACAGAGATTTAATTACGTTAAATTGTTAAAAAATGACTACAGAACTCAAATACACATTGATATTTTATGTTATCTTCTTCATTTCAGGATATCTATTTAGAAAAGTAAAAGCAAATGATGAGGTTGTTATAGATGAGACTCTTCCATCAAATAGGATGGCTCATTACTTAGGGATGATAATAATGATATCCTTCGCGTGTGCAATTACTATGACAGTCATTACGATTATGAAATTTTTTAATTAGGAGCTTAAATGTCATTTAGACCAATCACAACTAAATCAAATCCAAAATCTGTTCTAGAAGGAGCAGGTGTATCACTTGACAGAGTATTTGGTTTTGCAGATCCAGAAAAATTTGATCCATTTTTGTTATTGGATGATTTCAGAAATGAAGACCCAGAAAAATATAAGGCAGGATTTCCATGGCATCCGCATAGAGGAATTGAAACAATTACATATGTGCTTGAAGGAACAGTTGAACATAAAGATAGTCTTGGTAATACTGGACTTCTTTCAGGTGGTGATGTGCAATGGATGACTGCTGGTTCAGGGATCATGCACCAAGAGATGCCTCAAGGAAATGAAATTGGACAGATGCACGGATTTCAATTATGGGCCAATTTGCCATCTGATAAAAAAATGACTTCACCCAGATATCAAGACATAGATACTACAGGGATTCCAATAGTTGAAGATGATGACGGGTCAAAGATTAGAGTTGTAGTTGGTGATTATAGAGGAATATTGGGACCTGTAGATGGAATAGCGGCTGAGCCTCAGTTTTTAGATGTCCATGTGCCACCAAATACGAATAAATTACTGAAAATTGATACTTATAAAAGTACATTTGCTTACGTATTTAGTGGTTCAGCTCATTTTCAATATGCTTCAGATCCTGTCGGCATCAGAGTTGAAAAGGAATTTAATGGCGAAGAATTCAATATTAGGGACTCTTCGGGGAATAAGACTCTAATTTATTTTGATCCAGGAGAAAATGTTGTATTACATACTTTTGATGAAGGTGTAAGATTCCTACTTGTATCTGGAAAACCAATTAGAGAGCCAATAGCATGGCACGGACCAATTGTTATGAATACAAGAGAAGAACTTATCCAAGCTATGCAAGATTTAAATACAGGAAATTTTATAAAATAGAAGCGAGAATTAAATGAACAAAAATAAATTATTCGTTAAAGCAGGCTGCCCATTTTCCTACAAGTTTATTGTGTATCTCAATGAAATAAATAAATTAGGTGATTTTGAATTACACGTTGCGCATGCTGATGAAGAGTCATATGAGGAAATAACAATGTATATTCTCGAAAAGTCAGGGCAAAAAGCAAGCTTTCCAACCGTCGAGTCATCAGATGGTATATTTCTTACAGGCTCTGATGAATTAATTGAGCATTTTTCTAGTGTTTATAATATAACAAGAGATAATATTGAGATGTTAAAATATTGGGAAAATAATATGATGCCAAGAATGAGAAATATTATGAAACAGCTCAGAGAAGCAAAAGAAAAAATCACAGAATTAAGTGCATAGTTAATTAGTGTCATCCATTAACCTCAATACAAGCATAGATATTTATTGTGAAAGGGTATCTTCAGACTTATTTGCAGAACCCATTAATTTTTTATCCAATATCGCTTTCATTATAGCTTTTTATATTCTTCTTCAGAGATTAAAAGATGTATCGTCCAGCGATAAGTCTCATAAAAGATACTCAACTATATTAACCTATTTAATCTTACTAATTGGCTTAGGCAGCTTCTTATTTCATGCATTTGGTAATTTGTGGTCTGCCTTTGCAGACACATTACCTATAATGGTATTTATACTGTTCTATCTTTACATAGCAGTTAGATTTTATCTTGAACAAACTAATTTAGTTTCAGTGGCTGCACTAATTATATTTTTGAGTTTAAATATCTTGCTTGGGTATGCTGGTGTGGAGGAAATAGCATCCTATTTGACAGCGCTATTAGCCATGCTTCTCATATCAGCTATATCACTTGTGAAAAAAGAACTTGAAATCTCAAGAGGACTATTTATTGCATCAATTATCTTTATGATTTCTCTAACATTCAGACAAATCGATACTATTGCTTGTTCCTATATACCATTTGGGACGCACTTGATCTGGCATATATTAAATGCAATATTATTATATAGTTTGGTTTTGCTATTCATTAAGAGGTTTAAGAAATGAAATTTTTTTTAATCTACACCACATGTTCTTCATTGAATGAAGCAAAACGCATATCTGAGATTTTACTTGAAAATAATTTAATTGCTTGTTCAAACATATACCCTTCAATGATCTCTTTATATAAATGGGACAATAAGATTGCCCAAGATGAAGAATGTACAATCATTATGAAAGCAATTGAAAAGAATTTTACTGAAATCAAAAAACAAATAAAAAAGTTTCATTCATACGAAATACCGTGCATTGTTGGTTTGCCTATTACTCAAATTGATGATGATTATGCAAATTGGCTCTTACAATCAACGACTACTGATACATGAACACAAACTTATTTAAAAATATCAAGGATCACAAACTTTTTCAGGCAATTGTTGTAATTGCCATTATATTATCTGCACTTTTAGTTGGTGCATCTACATATAATATACCACCAAGTATTCTATTTATTCTTCATGCCTTGGATGTATTAATAACTCTTTTTTTTGTGGTAGAGATTTCGATACGATTTTTTGCAGAAAAAAGGAAATTACATTTTTTCAAGGATGGTTGGAATCTATTTGATACGATAATAGTAATAGCCTCAATAATTCCTACAGGACCAAACTCCTCAATACTTGTTCTGAGGTTATTAAGAATCTTTCGAGTTTTAAGACTGATTTCTGCTATACCTGAATTGAAACAACTCATTGAAGCACTTCTAAAATCAATTAAGAGAGTATTTTATGTGTCGTTGCTCTTATTTATAATTATTTATGTATATGCATCTTTTGGGAGCATTTTATTCGCCGAGAGTGATCCAGATAGATGGGGTGATCTTGGTATATCTATGATAACACTTGTGCAAGTGCTGACCCTTTCAAGTTGGGAGAATGTGATGTTACCAATGCAAGAGATATTTTGGTGGGCGTGGATATATTTTTATAGTTTTGTAGCAATTGGTTCCATAACAATACTAAATCTAATAATCGCAGTGTTGGTTGATGTGATAACGAAGTCACACGATTAGTAAAAAAATTAAAACTATGATACGCTGCAGAACGTTTAATAATATGTATAAACATTAGGGAGAAATAAATGGCAACAGGACAACTAAATCCAAATGATCTCGTTGGGGTCAGTTTTTGGATAATCTCGGCTGCAATGGTTGCCGCAACTTTCTTTTTCTATGTTGAAAGAGACCGTGCAGTTGGTAAATGGAAAACTTCATTATCCGTTGCTGCTATGGTGACTGGTATTGCAGCAATACATTATTTTTATATGCGAGGTGTATGGGTTACAACCGGTGAAACACCTGTCGTATTCAGATATGTCGATTGGCTACTCACAGTTCCATTACAGATTATTGAATTTTATCTAATTCTTGCAGCAATCGCTGTTGTGTCGGCTTCGCTCTTTTGGAGATTGTTGATTGCATCAGTTGTAATGCTAATTGCTGGATACTTAGGTGAAATTGGATCGATGAATGTATGGTTCGCATTCATTATTGGAATGATAGCATGGATTTATATCATCTATGAGATTTTTGCAGGTGAAGCAAGTAAGATAAGTGCAAGTGAGGGAACTCCTGCATCTCAGAAAGCTTTTAATGCACTAAGAATTATCGTCACAGTTGGTTGGGCAATCTACCCTATTGGGTATGTATTAGGGTATGTTGGAGCAGGCAGCGCTGACTCACTTAACCTTATTTACAACTTAGCTGATTTTGTTAACAAAATTGCATTTGGTGTTGTAATTTGGGCTGCAGCAACATCTGAATCAAAATAATCTAACACGCTAGTGGAACAATAAATGTTTCACTAGCAATCTTTTTTCTATTTATGAGTAAAAATAAAATTAGTGTAATCTATAATGAATCCTGTTCTATTTGTAGAATAGAAATCAATCATTACAAAAAGCAAAGTTCAAAGAACCTAGAGTTCATTGACTTAAATGATAGAAATTTACCAGAGAATATAAAATTAAAAAATAAGGCAGATATCTTACGAAGATTGCATGTGTTTGATGGCAATCAATTTCATATTGGAGTTGATGCATTTGCTCTGATTTGGGAGAATTTAGATAAATATAAGTTCCTTAAAAAATTACTTGAGTACAAAATAATTTATTTCATAGCTTTTTATATATATGAAGTTTTATCATTTCTTCTTTATCTAAAAAATAGAAGGCAGCTAAATGAATAAAGAACTTCCCCAAAAAATTTGTCCGATTTGTAACCGACCATTTAGCTGGCGTAAAAAATGGAAGTTAAATTGGACGGAAGTTAAGTACTGCTCAAAAAGATGCAGACAGGAAAAAAAATAGATACTTGTTAATGATATAGTGCATCTAGTTCTTTTTTATATCTCTCAATAACTTTAAACCTTCTAACCTTCATTGATGGTGTCATCATCTCATTCTCAATTGTGAATTCTTCATCAATTAGCACATAATTTTTTATTTTTTCAATTGCTGAGAGACTTCTATTAACCTTTTCAATTGAGTTATTTATAATTGTCTTAGTTTTTTCCTTATTTTCACGTATGTCCATATCAGTGACAATAATCGCAACAAGATATTTTTCACCATCACCAAAAACCATTACTTGTGAAATTCCCTCTTCCATAATTAATAGTGATTCAATCTTTGTGGGAGAAATATTATCACCGCCAGAGTTGACGATAATATCTTTCATACGATCCGTAATAACCAAGTAGTTATCCTTGTCAAACTCACCAATATCACCTGTTTTTAACCATTTTCCATCAAAAGCAGCTTTTGTTGCATTTTCATCTCTGAAATATCCATTCATTACATTCTCACCTATCACAAGGATCTCGCCATCAGCAGATATTTTTACTTCTGTGTTCGGAAGTAAGGGCCCTACAGTATTAATTTTATTTTGACCTGGGTAGTTTACTGAAATCACGGGCCCGCTTTCTGTTTGCCCATAACCTTGATAAATTGGAATACCCAGCGAGAAGAGTGAAATACCTACATCATAGTTTAGAGCAGCACCCCCCGAAATTAATCCGACGAGACGGCCACCAAATCTATTGCCAGTTTTTTTTCTAACAAGTTTGGATAGTATCTTATTGTAGATAGATTTGAATATGGGTAGTTTTCCTTTTTCGTAATGTTCTCGGCCAAGAGCTATAGTGTCATAAAAAAGTTTTTGTTTAATTTTACTTTCTTTATTCATTTGCGTAGAAATTCTCTGAAGTAAGTTTTCATAAAATCTTGGTACTGCAGACATCAAATGTGGTTTTACTTCAGCTAAATTTTGGAGTAGTTTATCGATCCCCTCGGCATAGTATATTTGGTTTCCTGAATATAGATTATAAAATTGAAGTGTATGCTCATAAGAATGCGATAATGGAAGCCAAGATAGAAATAATACATCTTCTATATGTTCTAATGCTGGTCTCAATATTTTATAGGCGCCCTCACAATTATGTAATATAGAACCGTGACTCAACATAACTCCTTTTGGAAAACCTGATGTCCCTGATGTATATATAATACAAGCAAGATCCGTTCTAACTTTTCTATTTGACTCTAGTCCTATTAAATCAATTGCATTTTCACCAGCTTCCTTTTGTATATCACCCCAATTATGTAACTTTATGTAATCAGATGCTTCGGTAACGAAATCATCTATAAGAATTACATGGATTGTTTTCTTTAATTTATTTATTGCATAGGCAACTTTTTCAAATAAGGATTGGTTAGAAACAATAACAACCATAGACTCAGAATGATTGATAATATATTCATAATCTTGAGATGTTATAGTTGTATATACTGGAACAGTTACACCATCTGCCGCCATTATAGCAATATCACTTATCTGCCATTCAGGTCTATTTTCAGAGATAAGCATGACCCTTGCATCATTTTTAATTCCAATTGATTTAAGATAGTTGGCGAGGTTATTTATTGCTTTGTAAGTTTCTGACCAGCTAATTGATAAATAATCAATATTTTGTTTTGACCACAGATAAGGTTTATCTGTATTGGCTATAGATCTATCTTTAAATACAGATAATAGGTTGTCATACTTATGAACTTGTTCTGAACTCATTCAAAAAGTATGACACACTTTCTGAGTACTGAAAAGGAATAGAGCGCTACTTATCTTTCTTTTTTGCTTCTTTAGTTGCTTTCTTTTCAGCTTTCTTAGCTTTATCTGAAGTTTTCTTTTCAGCTTTCTTAGCTTTATCTGAAGTTTTCTTTTCAGCTTTCTTAGCTTTATCTGAAGTTTTCTTTTCTTTTTTAATCTCTTCTTTCTCAATTTTTTCTAGAAATTTAGATTTTTGCTTATCTGCATTATCAAAGGCCTTTTGCGCTAACTCAAGAAACTTATCATTATTCTTTTCTTCAGCTTTTAGAAGAAGATCATATCCTTTAGAAATGAATTTCTCCTCTATTTCGTAAGCTTTCGTCAGGTCATTAATCTGTTTTTTATTGTAATCATTTTCTATGATTAAAGAGAGATCATTGGAACTTATTAGCAGAACTCTGTCTTCCTTATCATAAACATTCTTTAAGGATCTATTCAGAGCATCCAGCTGTTCTTCATTTAGTTCGAGAAGTTGATTAGTTACAGCAGTTAGCTCTGAATTATATAAAGCTTCAGTTTGGTTTATCTGATCTAGTAGAGTATTTAATTCACTTCCAGCTAATTCAAATAGCTCTAGAGCGCTTGATAAATTAGCTGAGGATATTTCAATGTCCCCAGTAAGTATATTGAGAGCATTTTCAATCTCAATTTGTGATAAAGATGTTGTTTCTAAATTTTGTAGATTTGCATCTATCAATAATTGTGTTTCATCTATAGAAGTTGATAAATCTGCAATATCTGACTCTGCTAAATTAATCCTATTCTGTAACTCAGCATATTCTGGATCCTCTGGAGAGAGAACAGAAAATATTTGGAGATAACCCTCCAGTTCAGTTTCCTTTGTAAGAAGGTTTAGATTCAAGTCGTTGTAATTATTTTCAAGTAAATCTTGCTCTTGGATTAAACTATCAATTGCTACTTCTATTGCCGTTAATTCTGTTTCAATTTGTGTCTGTTCATTAATGAGAAGATTATAGTCATCATTGATTGAATTATAACTTAATTCACTATCATTATATGTTGTCTGCAAAGGATCAACTTGTGGTTCAAGGGTTGACATTGTCTCATCATACAAAATCTGATCATCAGCGAGAAAAACTCTCTGCAAATCATCATATATGTCAGCCTTTGCAATACTAATAAAAGTTATTGGTAAGGCTAATGTCCCAATTAGAGTTAGAAATAATTTTTTCATATTTTTTCTCTTTACGCACAAAGTTAATAATTTAATAAAAAGTAAACTATATTTTAGGCTTTTTTGTGTTATCAGTCAAATAAGTGCCTAAAATTTAAGAATTTGGTGGAGCCAGGGGGGCTCGAACCCCCGACCTCTTCGCTGCCAGCGAAGCGCTCTCCCAGCTGAGCTATGGCCCCTTATTAAGAGAACATATCATATCATAAAATACCGTGTCCAACTTATTAATTACAATAATTTGGCAAAGGTAAATTTCTGGATTTGTCTATCTCAAATTTTACATATCTTCCATGAGAGTATCTTTTACAATCTCTTGCACAGCCACTTCCTACGATCTTTTCTTGTAAATCTACAATAATATTATTATTTGTTAATTTGCATATGCCAACAAAACGGTCGTAGGTTTTTTCTCCAGTTAATTTGCAGGAGATTTCATCTGATTGATGGATTATTTTTTTTGTTTTAATTTTGCAAGAGTTATAGGTTATGTGACCTCTTTCCGCAGCTGATATTCCATTTAGTCTTATTTTTAAGCCACAAACACTTATTGTATCTGCGTCAGTTACAGCTACTTTATCAGCAGAACATTTTATTTCTTCGCTAAATGTGTTTTGGCTGAATATTAATAAAATAGAATAAATTAGAAAAATTTTAAACATTCCTTAATTCCTTTATCAGACTAGAAAAGTGATTATAATGATTAATTACAACAACTGTAAGTTAAAATACAAATGATTAAATCCGAACGTGTTAAATATATTATACAAATATTAAATAGAATTTATCCCAATCCCCCCATACCACTTGATCATAAAAACTCATTTGAACTTTTGATATCAGTATTGCTTAGTGCACAATGCACTGACCTTAGAGTGAACCAAGTAACACCGCACTTATTTAAATTAGCAGACAATCCCATCGATATGAATAAATTAGATATAGATACGATCTATGAAATAATCAGGCCTTGTGGACTTGCTCCACAAAAATCATCTGCAATAAAGGAACTCTCAAAAATATTAGTTGATGATCATAATTCTAATGTACCAAATACATTTGAGGAGTTAGAGAGATTACCGGGAGTTGGGCATAAGACAGCTTCTGTTGTTATGTCTCAAGGGTTTGGATTTGCTGCATTTCCCGTTGATACACACATTCACAGATGTGCTCAGCGTTGGGGACTTACTAATGGAAAAAATGTAACTCAAACAGAACGTGATTTGAAAAAATTATTCCCTGAGAGTCTATGGAATAAGTTACATCTTCAAATAATTTTTTATGCCAGAGAATTTTGTCAAGCAAGGTCATGCTTTGGTGTTGAGTGTGAAATTTGCAGAACCTGTTATCCAGATAGAAAATATCCTATAAAAGTAAATAAACCATGAGGTTGCATTATTATAATCTTATTACATAGGTAATACGTTTCTTGAACATTGGAAAAAAAGAGGTACTTATGAATAAATTTTTTATGTTTTCGCTATCTGCAATTATTTTTTTAGCATTAAATAGTAATGTACAGTCAGCCCAGTTAGATATTGATATGCTAAACAAAAGAAGTGATGGAGAAAAAATGGTCTACTCACAAGATGTCATATACATCAACTCAAATGATACAATCAACTGGTTACCAACATCACCTGGGCATAACGTGGAATTTATCGCATATCCAGATGAAGCCGATGTACCCCAAAAGCCTTCAAAAGTTGGAAAAGAGTTTAGCTTTACATTCACTGAACCTGGCATATATTTATATCAATGCTCACCGCATAAAAGTATGGGCATGATTGCTATAGTTGTTGTGGATGATGATAAAAGCAACTTAAATCAAGTAGCTTCTACTAAGGTTGTTGGGAAAAGTAAGAAGAAGTTAGAACAACTTATCTCAGGTTTATAATTCATCGTTATTCATAAATAAATTATATTATGGTCAAGATTGCAATCATTGGTGCGGGTATTTCTGGTTTAGCTCTTGCTAATACGATAAAAAATAATGCAGACGTTGAGCTTTTTGAAAAATCACGTGGGTTTGGTGGTCGTGTCGCAACAAGAAGAGCTGGCGATTTCAGTTTCGATCATGGGGCCCAATTTTTCAAAGCAAAAACTGTAGAATTTCAGAATTATATTCAACCAATGCTTGATCAGAATATAATTGAACTATGGAAAGCACAATTTATAGAAATTATCGATGGTAAAATAACTAATAAGCGAACCTGGGGTAACGATCCAGCTAATTATGTTGGGACTCCTTCGATGAACTCTATTGGTAAATACATGGCAAATAGTTTGAATGTTCAGTTATCAAAAAAAGTTGAAAAAATTTCTAAAGAAGATAAGTGGGTGGTTTACGATGAAAATAACGAAATTTTAGGAGAATATGATTGGGTTTTCTCTTCAATTCCGCCACTGCAGGCACAACAAATATTTCCAGATTTAAAAGTGATATTTCCCAATATTCCAGAATATGAAATGCTCGCTTGTTTTTCACTTATGCTTGGCTATAAACAACCACTAGAATTAGACTTTGATGCGGCGTTGGTTAAAGGATTTGATATTAGCTGGATTTCTGTAAATTCTTCAAAACCATCCAGAGATAAAAATTATACCTTGTTAGTTCACTCCACAAATAACTGGGCACAGGAAAATATTGATAAGGACCGTGATTGGGTAAAAAACTATCTATGCGACGAATTAAAGAAAATAATTCCTATAAAAACAGAGAAGGCTGAATATATTGGGTTACAGGGTTGGAGATATGCCAATATTATGAAACAGCAAAAAGGATTTGAATATTTCTTTAATAATGAAAACCAAATTGGTTTATGTGGGGACTGGTTTATTCAAGGACGTATTGAAGCTGCTTATTTAAGTGGTGCGCATTTAGGTAAAGAATTTTTGTCATATATTGGTTAATCATACCTTATTCCAATACTCTAAAATTTTTGGGTAGGCATTTTTCCCATTTTCAGCTCTTTGATCTGCAGTAACATCGCCCCAATCATAAATTGCTCTTTTGTAAGCTGGTCTTGATTTTATTTTATCATACCAATCATCAAGGTATTTCATATTCTTCCAGAGTGGTCGCATCATGAAGGAGTCCAATCTATGAAGATATACAACAAAAGAAATATCTGCAAGTGAGTATGAATCTCCTGCAAGCCAATTATGAGTTGATAGATAGGAATTCATTTCGCTAAAGAGTAATTTGAATTCAATCATTGCTTCTTCAAGAAGAGGAGATTCTATACCTAATTCAATATTGACCTGATCATTTTTTTTGCGTACTTTATCTTTCATTTCTGAGTAGTACTTTTCTATTTTTTTTGGATCTTTCTTTTTATAAATATGTCTGTTTACTAGACAAACTCCAATTGTTCGACTTGCAACATGAATACCCTCATCAATTTTTCTCATCCATAAACGCATTTGGGCGAGATCCCTAGCCTTTTCAGGTTTTAGAGTTGGTGTACCTCCAAATGTATCTTCAAGGTATTCTATTATGACTTGTGATTCTGGTATCGCGATGTCATCATGAATAATTACTGGAACAAGGCCCTTGGGATTTAATTTATGGAAATTTTCTGGCAGCTGATCAACATCACCTAAAGCAGTATCAACAATGACACTCTCCCAAGATAAACCTTTTTCTTCGAGATAAAGCCTTACTCTTTGAGCGGCACTGGTCCTATCATAGTGGAATAATGTTAACATTATTAGAGTTCTTTGGCTGGTGTGTTTAAGTTAATGCTGATATTTTTTCTTTGAGTAAAACTATCTAACATACCTTCTAATGAAAATTCTCTTCCAAGACCTGATTGTTTATAACCGCCATATGAATGTCCGGGTACCTGCCCTAGACCTTGATTTACTTGCACCCAACCAGACTCTATTGCATGTGCAGCATTAATACCTCTTGTTATATCTCTTGTCCAAACATAAGCAGCTAGCCCATAATGACTCTGATTTGCCATTTTAATGACCTCATTTTCGTCTTCCCAAGGTATAGCGACAAGAACTGGTCCAAATATTTCTTCTTTTGCTAAACGCCATTCATTAGATTTATTTCGAAATATAGTTGGTATTGTGAAATATCCTTCACTTAAAGGGCCTTCTTTTGGAGGAAGCCCTCCACAAATTATCTCTGTTTCTTTATTATCTAAGCCATCTTTAATATAGTCACAAACTTTTGTGTATTGCTTGTTGTTTATGATTGTTCCCATATCAGTCTTGTCATCTAAAGGATCACCAATGATTAATTTATCTAATTTATTTGCTAACTGTTCAATGAAGCTATCAAATATTCTTTTATGTAAGAACAGTCTTGATCCTGCGGTACATGATTGGCTTTGTCTAGTGAAGCGCATTGCAGCGATTATTCCATCTACTGTCCAATCCTCATTAACATCAGGATATACAATTGAAGGACTTTTGCCACCAAGTTCAAGCGAAACAGGAAGCACCCTCTCAGCAGCTGCTCTCATAATTAATTTTCCAACAGCAGTAGAACCTGTAAATGAAAGTTTACTTATGTCAGGATGGTATGCCAGTGGTTCACCGCATTCACTCCCCGTTCCCGTTATTAGATTAAATACACCTGGTGGGATGTGTTTCTGACATATTTCTGCAACTTTTAAAACTGCGAGTGGTGCGTCTTCAGCAGCTTTCATCACTAATGTATTACCCGTGCATAATGCAGGGGCAATCTTACACGCTGCAAGCATCACTGGGGCATTCCACGGAATAATAGCCCCAACAACCCCTAAAGGTTCTCTTCGGGTATAGCTCAGCACATGCTCACCAAGTGGAATTGTTTCCCCCTTGAGTTCCGATGATAAACCGCCAAAATATCTGAAAATATCAACAACGAGATTAATTTCAGGTCTAGCTTGAGTTCTAATAGCATTACCGGTTTCTTTTGCTATTATCTTTGCTATTTCTTCTTTTTGATCATCAATATCATTTGCTATATCTAAAAGTATTTTACCTCGCTCTTTTGGGTTAACCTTAGACCAGGATTGAAATGCAATTAATGATGATTTAACAGCAATATCAACATCCTCTTTTATGCCTCGAGGAACAGTTGCAAAAAGTTGTTTGTTAGCTGGACATTCTATTCCTATTTTTTGATTACTAACACTATTAACATAATCACCATTTATGATCATTTTATGATCTATAATTTTTTCACTCATCTTGACCTCTGAATTCCTACTTGTTAATTTATTATCTTACACAAACGCCTTATTTATAGTCAATATCTGGGTTTATACGTTCACATTTATTATTAATACAGTTTAAAGTATAGGCGATCTGGTTTTGTGAATTATATACTTTCCTTAAACCATTCATCTTGCCAGCACTATAATTCGTTTCAGATTTCTTTGTAGAATTTTTATTATAAAATATCCATAAACCTTCTTTTAATCCGTCTTGGTATCTACCCTTATACCAAGTTACATTTGCTGTATCCCATATACACAAACTTTTACCAGTATAGGGTTTTGTTGATCCCTTTAAATATAAAATTCCTTTTTGCATGACTCCATCAACATCATCACAAATTGTTTTTGTATGAAAGATAAAATATGAAGCTGATATTAAAATTATAAATATCATTAATTGGGTTATTTTTTTTTTAATATTCAATATTCTACTAGTTCATCATCAATCATTTGCCATAGGTACCATGTTGCAACAGTTCTGTATGGCTTCCATTTGCTGGAGATATTTAAAATATTTTGGCGCTGTGTTTCTTTATCTAAATTAACAAGATTATAAGCTCTTTTGATCGCATTTATAAGACCAATATCTTTCAAGGGCAGTATATCTGGTAATGTCACATAGAATATAAAAAACATTTCGATTGTCCACTCTCCAATACCCTTTATTTTAATTAGATTATTATAAATTTCATCTTTTGATGCCGTCAAGAAGTATGAATTAGAAGTAATCTTTGGGTTATTTATGAAATAATCTGATACATTATTTATATATTCAACTTTTTGCCTAGATAAACCTATTCCCCTTAGGTCTTCTTTGTTTGTTTCTTTTATTTTGGTAGGACTAATGTCATTTTTTAGTACCTCTAAAAGCCTTAAGTAAATGCTTTGGGCTGCTTTAACAGATATTTGTTGCCCAATAATTGATTTTATTAGTGTATTGAATGGATTGTTTTTTGAAATTAATACTTGATGTTGGTTTTTTTTTATAATTTCGCAAAGTATAGAGTCAACTTCTGATAAATACCTTATTGCCTCTTTCCAATATTTAGGTCTCATGGAGTAATATTTGAAAAAGGATTACTCATCATCTGATTTTGGCTTAATAATTAGATCTGGCTCATCCATGTCATCATCTTCGACGAGGAAGTCGTTATCATCATCAATTAGGTCTTCATTTTCGATATCAGGAATATCTATATCATTGTCGTTTAATAACCCATCATCAGAGTCATCATCATTGATATCATCATCATGCATAATTATTGGGTTATCATCGTCAATTAATCCATCTTCTAAACTTTCATCTAATGGAGTTATATTTTTATTTTCTTGATCTGATTTTACAACAGTTTCAGATACCTTGGATACTTTTGATATTATTGAATCACTGACTTGTGTATTATTATGAATTAGGACTGAAGTATTGCACTCAGGGCATGAGGGATCGTCTTTATTAAGATCATAAAATTTAACTCCGCATTCTTTACAGGTATGTTTTTTACCTAATTCAACTCGTACCACTGTTTAAGCCCTTTTCTTAGTTTTATAATATTATAAATTTTTTAGAATTATATATAGTATAATTTAATCTATTCCTATATATACATGATCATGCAATTAAACAACAAAAATAATGCTGTAATTGTTTATCAATCAAATTCTCTTCATGGTGCCATTAGGACGCCTAGTGATAAATCTATTTCACACAGGGCACTAATTCTTGGAGCATTATGCTTAGGTGAAACAACAATAAAGAATCTCTTACTATCCGAAGATGTAATAAATACAGCAGAGGCTCTCAGACAATTTGGTGCGAATATAATCATAAATAAAGATGGTGAGTGTAAAATTTTTGGAATTGGGATTGGTGGACTTTTACAACCAGAAAAAAATATTTATTTAGGAAATTCTGGTACTTCAGCAAGGCTATTGATAGGCTTAATGTCTAGTTGTGAAGTAGTTGTAAAATTTGAAGGAGACGAGTCACTCTCAAAACGCCCAATGGATAGAGTGCTATCTCCACTTCAAAAGGTTGGATTAGAGATTTTAGAAGATAACGATCGGAAATTACCTCTAACACTTAGAGGTGCAGCTATGCCAGTCCCTATTGATCATCAACTTACTATTCCATCAGCACAGGTTAAAACTGCCTTGATGTTATCTGCACTAAATATATCTGGAACATCAATAATAATTGAACCAATTAAAACTCGTGATCACACAGAAAATCTTCTTAAATTATTTGATGCAGATATAACAATAAATAAAAATTCAGATGGATATGATGTCATAAAAATAAATGGTCAAGTGAAGTTAACCCCACAGCAAATAGATATCCCTGGTGATCCAAGCTCTGCTGCTTTTTTTATCGTAGCTGGTTTAATTAAGCCAAATTCAAAACTTAAGATTACTAATGTGATGACAAACCCTACCAGGGCACATTTTATTGATGTTTTAAATAGAATGGGTGCAAATATTAAGATTGATAGGAAATATTCTAAATGTGGAGAAGATGTTTGTGATCTAGAAGTAACATCAAGTGAGCTTAATGGTATAATTATAAAAAAAGAAGAAGCTCCTTTTCTCATAGATGAATTCCTAATTCTCGCAGTTGCCGCCGCTTACGCAAAAGGAACAAGCAAATTTTGCGGTTTATCTGAATTAAGAGTAAAAGAAAGCAATAGATTTGAAGCGATTGTCAATATGTTATCTTCATCAGGAGTTTCATGTCGGAATATTGGGGATGATATAGTTATTGATGGTAATGGTGAGGTTATTGGTGGGAGTGAAATCAAAACAAATCTAGATCATCGCACAGCCATGGCCAGCTTTATTTTGGGGTTAAATGCCCATAACAAAATCAGAATTGATGATATATCTCCAATTAATACAAGTTTTCCCGGGTTTACTCAATTATATACTCAGATTGGAGGTTCATTTAAAAGTTAATGACTAATTTAGGAAATAAAATAATAGCAATCGATGGACCAGCGGCAAGTGGAAAAGGAACTATAGCAAAAAAATTGTCAGAATATTTTGGGCTTCCCTATTTAGACTCTGGTTTATTATACAGGATTGTAGCATCAGAGGTTATTAAGCATAATATTGGTCCCACAAAAAAAAAATTAGTAATTGATCATGTAAAAAAGATAAACTTCGACAGAATTGATACTGGTAGTTTAAGAAATGATAATGTATCTCATGTCGCATCAATTATTGCGCAGTATAAGGAGGTCAGGGATGTTTTATTAAGGTATCAAAGGAGCTTTGCTCTAAATGGTGTTGTTATGGATGGGAGAGACATTGGAACCGTTATATTTCCAAATGCAGACTATAAATTTTATATCACTGCCACATTGGAAGAGCGCACAAATAGAAGGTTCCTAGAGCTATTAAAACAAAATAGCGAATTAAATAGAAATATTGTTAAAAATGATATAAATAATAGAGATCAAAGAGACATTATGAGAAAGATTGCTCCACTAGCTAAGGCAGATGACGCAATTGAAGTAGATACTACTTTCATGAAAATTGATGATGTAATTGACTTTATTGTAAAATACATACATAAAGATAAAAAATCTTAAGAACTGGAGAATGAGAATATATGACAAATAACAACCCTAATAATCTAAATCCTACAATTGATGATTTTGCTGCACTTCTTGATGAAAGTATGAGTAAGATAAATTTATCTGAAGGTACTATTATAAAAGGTGTGGTGACAGCACTTGAGAATGACTTTGTTATTGTTGATGTTGGTTTAAAAACAGAAGGTAGAGTTCCCTTGAGAGAATTTAAGTCTTCTGCTGGTCAAATTATCCCTCAAGTCGGAGAAGACGTGGATGTTTATTTGGATCGCATTGAGAATTCAAATGGGGAAGCAGTGCTCAGCAGAGAGAAAGCGCGTCGTCAAGAAAGTTGGAATAAACTAGAAAAACTTCACGCTGACGGTATCAGAGTTGAAGGCGTAATATTTGGGCGAGTTAAGGGTGGTTTTACAGTTGACTTAGATGGGGCTATTGCATTTTTACCAGGGAGTCAGGTTGATATTAAACCAGTGAGAGATGTTGGAGGCATGCTTAATGTTTCACAACCTTTTCAGATTCTTAAAATGGATAGAAAAAGAGGTAATATAGTTGTTTCAAGAAGAGCAATTATTGAAGAATCCAAAGGTGAAATTGACCAGCAACTAGCAAACTCACTTGAGGAAGGACAAACACTTGATGGCATTGTCAAGAATATCACAGATTATGGCGCATTTATCGATCTAGGCGGAATGGATGGACTGTTACATGTAACGGATATCTCATGGAAAAGAGTTAATCATCCAAGCGATTTATTAAAGATTGGTCAATCCGTAAAAGTTCAGATTATTAAAATTAATCCTGAAACTAAGAGGGTGAGTTTAGGCATGAAACAATTGGAGGTAGATCCATGGGAAGATATTGCTGGGAAATATCCAATAAACACACAACTTAAGGGTAAAGTCACAAATATTACAGATTATGGTGCTTTTGTAGAAATTGAGCCAGGCATTGAAGGACTTACTCACGTTTCTGAGATGAGTTGGACGAAAAAAAACGTTCATCCTGGAAAAATTGTATCCAGTTCACAAGAAGTTGAAGTAGTAATATTAGAAATAGATTTTGAAAAAAGAAGGATTTCTCTTGGAATGAAACAATGTGTTGAAAATCCATGGGCAAACTTTGCAGGGAATCATCCTGTTGGATCAGTAGTTTCTGGTGAGGTAAAAAATTCGACGGAGTTTGGTCTTTTTGTTGGTCTCGAAGATGAACTAGATGGAATGATCCACTTATCTGATCTGGATTGGAATGAAAAACCAGAAGTTTCATTGGAGAAATATAAAAAAGGTGAGTCCATTGATGTGAAAGTTCTTGATATTGATGTAGAAAAAGAGCGTATAAGCCTCGGAGTAAAGCAGCTATCAGGAGATCCTTATGCAGGATTAAAACAGATCAAGAAAGGTGATGTTGTTACATGTTACATAACAAATATTCGAGATGGAGGTTTGGACGTGACAATTGGACAAGACGGATTGCCTTGCTCAATTAAAAGAGCAGATTTATCCGTAGATAAATCTGAACAAAGACCTGATAGATTTGATATTGGTGAAATGGTAGATGCAAAAGTTACTCAAATAGACTCAAAGAACAATAAAATTACACTATCAATAAAAAGTCTCCAAATTGATCAAGAAAAAGAAGCTGTTGAACAATATGGTTCTGCTGACTCAGGAGCATCTCTTGGGGATATTTTAGGAGAAGCTCTAAATATCAGCAATGAAAAACAAGATGATAGTGACAAGTAAACAAAAAAAAACTAACGCAGCTAAAGACGATTTAGACTCTAGTTATATAGTTTAAATTTATTACTTTTTTGAAGAATTTTTTTTGTTTCTATAACCATAAAGGTCTTAAATTCTATGGTTTTCGTAAATAATTCTGACTCAAAGGGCTACAGAAAGAGACTATTTTTCTGGAGAACAATTTCTGTAATAACAATTGCAATAATTGTTTATCTATCATTTGGAAAAAACGAAGAAAACTCAAGTCAAGACTATATTGCAAATTATAATATTTCTGGAATGCTGATAACTGCCGATAAAATTATTGAAGATTTAGAAGAGTTAAAGTCAAATAATAGAGTCAATTCAATAATCATAACAGTTGATAGCCCCGGTGGAACTACGGTGAGTGCGGAAGAAATTTATCTAAAATTAAAAGAAATTTCATTATCTAAGCCCACAGCAATAGTAATGAGGAATATTGCTACATCGGGAGCATATTTGCTATCACTTGGAGGAGATATCATCTTCTCAAGAGAAAATACTATAACAGGTTCTATTGGGGTTTTGTTACAATGGGCAAGAGTTGATGATGCTCTTTCAAAATTAGGGATTGAAATAAATGAAATAAAAAGTGGGAAACTTAAGGCTGAACCAGATTTTTTTGGCGAAGCTGATGATGAAACCCAGCAAGTAACAAAAGAGATAATAGATGAAACATTTGATTGGTTTCTAACAATTGTTAAAGCAGAACGAGATTTGAGTCCGATAGAAATTAATAAGATTTCGGATGGTAGAATTTTCACAGGTAGACAAGCTATTAAGTTAAATTTAGTTGATAAAATCGGTGATAAAAATGATGCCAAAAGGTGGCTTATTGAGAATAAGGGAATTGATTCAGATTCACCAATCATTGATTATAAAAAATCAAATAAGCCGAGTTTTATTGAACTAAGTCTTGCAAATATTATGGATTATTTTAATATTACCACATCATATACAGGTCGTGTACGCTCCAATTTATCTTTGATCAACAATGGTGGTTTACAATCTGTATGGGATCATAGAACTAATTAATTCTAGGGAAACAATGAAGAAATCTGAGTTAATTGATCAATTAGCAATAGAATATCCGCACCTTTACCATAGAGATATTGAAAAAGTTGTAGATGTTTTTTATAATTCTATTACTGAGGCATTAGCAAACGGTCAAAGAGTCGAATTAAGGGGTTTTGGGGCCTTCTCAGTAAAAGAACGTGGTCCTCGTATTGCAAGAAATCCAAAAAATGGAGATAGAGTAGCTGTATCTAGCAAAAAAATTGTTTATTATAAACCAGGAAAAGAACTCAAAGAACGTATCAATAAATAAAATCAAGCGGTATTATGTGGGGGGCTAGTCTTTTTATTGAATCAATTAATTAAAAACGCTCTATTCTGTGCCATTGACATGAAAGATACGGATCAGGCAGTATCTCTGATCAATGAAATAAAAGAAAACATAGATGGTATCAAGATTGGTATGGAGGCATTCTATGCCATGGGTGTTAATGGCTATTTAAGATTATATGACTTTGGTCTACCAATTTTTCTCGATTTAAAGCTTCACGACATACCAAATACTGTCGGCTCAGCAATTAAATCATTATTACCATTAAATCCTTTTATGATAAATATCCATACGACTGGTGGAAGTGAAATGATGAGGGCAGCCGTTGAGGCAATAAGTAATAATGAAATTAGAAAGCCTAAACTTATTGGAGTAACAATTCTTACAAGCATGAACGAAGATAGTTTTAATGAACAAGGAATATCAATAAAAGTTGAACAACAAGTAATAAACTTGTCTAATCTAGCAAAAAAATGCGGTTTGGATGGAGTTGTATGCAGCCCATTAGAAGCAAAAAATGTTAAGAATACCTGCGGTGAGGATTTTCTTACAGTAGTTCCTGGCATTAGACCAAATAATTCTGCGACGAACGATCAAAAAAGAATTTTAACTCCAAGTGAGGCAATTAAAAATGGAGCAGATATACTTATAGTAGGTCGACCGATAACTCAAGCTAAAGATCCAAATCAAGCTGCAAGAACAATAAAAGAGAGCATAATCCCATATGAGCGTTAAGATTAAAATATGTGGAGTAAGAGAACAAGAAAACATAGAGTGTTGTATTGAAAATAAAGTAAATATGATTGGTTTTGTCTTCCATAATGATAGCCCCAGAAATATTTCAATAAAAAATGCTTCTAATTTAGTTAAGTTATATAAAAACCACATAGAGATTGTTGGCTTAGTTGTAGATCCATCAGATGACTTATTAGATCAAATAATTGATAAAGTAGGTATTTGTAAGATTCAATTTCATGGAAATGAGTCCCCTGAAAGGATCTTTTTCATGAAAGAGCGTTATAATATTTCTTCTATAAAGGCAATCCCTGTATTTCATAATTTAAGTGCCTTAGAAATAGAACCATTTCATGAAGCATGTGATTATATATTATTTGATACTCCGCCCATGAGTTCAACGAATAGGCCTGGGGGTAATGGAGTTGCTTTTGATTGGCATTTAGTAAAGAAATTGAATATTGTTAAACCCTGGATTTTATCAGGAGGCCTTAATATTGAGAACGTAAAAGAAGCAATTTCGTTAACAAAAGCAAACT
>Ga0255783_10001959_pt1 | contig 21180 bp, 19 predicted proteins | sample 011ome_22_FD_179981 | JGI IMG/M metagenome (GOLD analysis project Ga0255783, IMG submission 179981) | Coastal salt marsh microbial communities from the Groves Creek Marsh, Skidaway Island, Georgia - 011507BT metaG (version 2) | ecosystem: Environmental > Aquatic > Marine > Intertidal zone >... | reverse complement strand
CTAAACATCCCCTACCTTCGTTGGAATTTGTAATTGATGATACGCAAGCAAAGGCACTGATTTACGCTGATAACTACAGTTCACTTATTACCCCTTTACTCAATAAAACTACAGGTATCAAAGAGGAGAGCATTCGCGATGTACCTTCTGATTTACCAGATGTTGATCCGCTTAGAAATGCCATGATTTTATACACCAGTGGAACTACAGGAAAGCCCAAAGGAGTGGTCAGTACGCATCAAAATATTGAAGCGCAAATCAAAATGTTGGTAACGGCTTGGGAGTGGAGTCCTGAAGATTGCATTTTAAATGTCCTTCCACTGCATCATGTCCACGGGATTATCAATGTGGTAAGTTGTGCAATGTGGAGTGGGGCAAGCTGTCGGTTTCAACCAAAATTTGATGAAGCCTCCACCTTTGATGTTTTTAAAAGCGGAAAAATCAACTTATTTATGGCTGTACCAACCATTTATTACAAACTGATCAATTTTTGGAAAGCAGCCTCCCCAGAAGAACAAAAAATAATTACAAGAGCTTTAAATAAATTTCGTTTGATGGTGTCTGGTTCTGCTGCTCTTCCGATTTCTACTCTGGAAGAATGGAAAAATATCAGCGGTCAAGTACTTTTGGAGCGATACGGAATGACCGAAATGGGAATGGCCATCAGTAACCCCTATGATGGGGAACGTGTTCCAGGAAGTATTGGTTTTGCACTACAAGGCATGCAAGTACGCCTAGTCAATGAAGAGGGCAAAGTAATAAAAGACGGAAGTCCAGGAGAGATTCAAGTTCAAGGGCCAAATGTGTTTAAGGAATATTGGGAAAAGCCAGAGGCAACAAAAGACTCTTTTGTTGAGGGTTGGTTTAAGACCGGCGATATGGCCGTTGAATTAAATGGCAGGTATCGTATTTTAGGAAGGAATTCAGTAGACATTATCAAATCAGGTGGACATAAAATTTCTGCCTTAGAAATTGAAGAAGTCATTCGTAAGAGTCCCGTTGTCAAGGATTGTGGAGTAGTTGGAATACCAGATGAAGAATGGGGGGAAATTGTCGTTGCTGGTTTAGTGTTAAATCAAGACTTTGAAGCTTTGCCTGAAACATTTGAGCCTTGGCTTAAAGAGCAACTACCAAATTTTCAATGGCCAAGGGAATACCTACTCCTAGACGACCTACCAAGAAATGTGATGGGGAAAGTCACCAAAAAAGAATTACAAAAACAATTTCAGAACCTATGAAAATTTATGGTGTTGCGCTACTGGCTTTTTGTTTTCTATTTGGAAAACTCCTTGGAAATTACCTCGGTGTACTTATCGATCTTAAAAGTGATGTAGGTGGAGTAGGTTTTGCTATGCTTTTGTTAATGATATCCTATACCTATTTTAAGAAAAAGGGTGTTGTAAAAGAATTGACCACTCAGGGAATATTATTTTGGAGCTCAATGTACTTACCAATTATAGTTGCCATGGCTGCAACTCAAAATGTGAATGCAGCAGTATCTCAAGGACCCATCGCTGTTGTCATTGGTATAATTGTTACCCTGTGTGGGTTTTTCCTAGTTCCTCTGATTTCAAAAATCGGACAATCCAAAAATCAGAAGTAGATGGAGCTAGTGTATAAATTAATAGATAAAAATGGATTAGTCTTTGCCTTTTTGGTGGTGGGGATTATCATGTATTTATCATTTTTAATATCTGAAAAGTTATTTAGGAAAAAAATACCAGGTGTTGCCCTAGCAGTTTTTGTGGGTTTACTTCTGGCATTGTTAGGATCCAAAAAAGGGATAGCTGATATTCCTCTTTTCTCAGGAATGGCTCTTTTAGGGGGCTCTATGTTAAGAGATTTTTCAGTGGTAGCTACAGCTATGGGAGCTGATCTTTCTAAGATCAAACAAGCAGGCTGGGCAGGTATCGTGGGTTTGTTTTCAGGGGTTTTCTTCTCCTTTTTTGTAGGAGTACTTCTCGCCTTTCTGTTGGGATATCGCGACATAGAGAGTTTGACTACCATAGGTGCTGGGGCCTGTACTTATATCGTCGGTCCAATTACTGGAGCTGCAGTAGGTGCGGGTTCAGATGTTATTGCAATCAGTATTGCTATAGGAGTGGTTAAAACCATCGTTGCCACCATTGGAACTCCACTCATTGCAAAAACTATTGGTTTAGATAATCCTCATTCTGCCCTTGTCTTCGGCGGATTGATAGGAACTACGAGTGGAGTAACCGCAGGTTTGGCAGCTACGGACCCTAAATTGGTTCCCTATGGTGCCTTTACCGCAACATTCTACACCGGCTTAGGCTGTTTACTTTGCCCCTCTGTATTCTATTTTGCCTTGAAAGCTTTTTTGTAAAAGATTTAAGTTATTTTAATTGATAACTTTACCTTAGAACTCATTCAAACTTTACGATATGAAGTATGCTATAGTGTTAGGTCTTTTTTCTTTGCTTGGACTTTTTTTCTTTGCTCCGAAAGAACTCGGTCAAAATAATCCCGACCACGAAGATTGGATTTCACTATTTAATGGAATGGATTTATCAGCATGGGATATTAAAATTGCAGATCGCCCTCTGAATGACAATTACCTCAATACTTTTCAAGTAGAAGACGGAATGCTTAGAATCGTCTACGATCAATATGAGAATTTTGACGATAAGTATGGTCATATGTACTTTAAGAAGCCTTTTTCATATTACAAATTGAGATTTGATTACCGATTTGTAGGTGATCAAACTCCAGGCGGAGAGGCTTGGAATGTTCGCAATAGTGGTATTATGGTGCATTCCCAATCAGCAGCAAGCAATACATTCGAGCAACACTTTCCAGTTTCCATTGAAGTTCAATTACTGGGAGGGTTAAGTGATGACAAAGTCCGTACTACCGCCAACTTATGTTCACCAGGTACTGCGGTAGAACGTTTTGGAGCAATTGATTACAGTCATTGTATCAATTCCACTTCCAAAACCTATCACGGTGATCAGTGGGTACATGTTGAAGTCGTGGTTATGGGAGAAGAATACATTGCCCACCTTATTGACAACGATACCGTGTTGCGTTACGAACATCCACAAATTGGAGGGGCTTTTATCAGCAAAGCTCTAAAAGGTCAAGATTGGGAATCTATGGGAGTAAGCAATAAAGAAAAATGGATCGCAATGGAAGGTGAAAGACTGAGCGAAGGTTATATAGCCGTTCAAGCCGAAAGTCACCCCATTGATTTTAAAAATATTGAGTTATTGGATTTATGCGGCTGCACAGACCCCAAGGCTTTAAACTATAAATCATATTTTATAAAATCAGATAACAAAGCATGTATTTACAAATCAAATTGAAAGCATTAAAAATAATACGCTTTTATAAATTCACAAGTCTAGTCCTAACAGTATTCTTTTTTTGGGTAGTTCCCTCCGCGAATTTTGCTCAAGAATTGGATGTAATGTCATACAACATTCGATATGCGAGTCCAAATGATGGCCCTAATCTTTGGGAAAATAGAAAGGGAGCAATGGTAGAAACTCTATCAAATATCAATCCCGATCTTTTGGGTTTGCAAGAAGTTTTGCATACACAATTGCTTGAGCTGACCAATGGATTGAAAGAATATTCCTACATAGGAGTGGGTCGAGAGGACGGTAAAACCATGGGCGAATACAGTCCCATCCTATATCGAAAAGACACTTTTGAGGTTTTAGATTCAGGAACTTTTTGGTTATCGGATACACCCAGTCAAATATCTGTAGGTTGGGACGCTGCTTTGGAGCGAATATGTACTTACGCTCGTTTTCTTCTCCGGCAAAGTGGTAAGGAGTTTTGGATGCTCAACACTCACTTTGATCATGTTGGAGTGCTTGCTAGAGCGAACGCCGCGCATTTGATTCTAGAAAAAATAAACACCTTAAACACTTCCAGTCTCCCAGTAGTTGTAACTGGAGACTTTAATCTAGAACCCTACGAAGAGCCAATTAAAATAATGCAATCTGCCTTTGAAGATGTCCATAAAACCCTTGCTTCTTCAGCACGAAATTACGGGACTTATAACGGTTTTGATACCCGATCTTCGGGAGAAAGGAGAATAGACTATATCTTCCAGAAAGGTTTTAAATTGAAAGAAGCCGATCATCCATGGCTTAAAACAAAAAACGGTTATTGGCTTTCAGATCATCATCCTGTCAGAGCACTTCTTTTGATTGAATAATTGAAATAAGTTCATTTAATTCGAAAGAGAAGTTTATATTAGTAGTCTAAAATCTTACAAAATGAAATATTTAATAACATTTGCCCTTATATTTATAGTATCCATTTCAAGCGGTCAAGCCCAAGAATTTAAGGGCTTGGACAAAAGTCCTTTGGATCTAATTGAATACCCGGGAGATCGAGGTAAAAGCCAGTGGGTAAGGATTTTATACAGTCGCCCTCAGTTAAAAGGTAGAGCTATTGAGTCTTTAGTTCCCGAAGGAAAAATCTGGAGAATGGGTGCAAATGAGTCTACAGAATTAACCCTTTACATTCCTATGAAAGTTGGAGGAACTTCACTACCAGCAGGAACTTATACCATGTATGCGCTCCCTAGCGAAGGTGAAATGACTATCATCATCAATAAAGCAACTCATGTTTGGGGAGCATATATGTATAATAAGGAACTTGATGTTGCCAGAATTGCAATACCATTGACGGAAGGAGATGAGTCTATAGAAGCATTTTCCATGATTTTTGAAGGTACAGGAGATGATATGATGGACCTTCATTTAGGATGGGATTACTACAGAGCAACCCTTAGATTCTCAAAGTAGGCTTTATTTGAGAGTAGATTGAAGCTCTGAAATAGGGAGACGGCTAAAATATATTCCGTTATTGTCTCTTTCATAAAAAAGACCAATGGTATTTGCATCGATTTGAACCAAATCGGAATAAGCTGAGGTTCCAGAGTAAATTTCCTTTTCTAAAACCCATTTTTTCCCGCTGTCCAAACTTCCTTTCACAGTCATTTTTTCTCTGTTTGTTCTGCTGTTTGGTCCTGAATAGAGTAAGATTGTATCTTGTTTTCCCTTAAATAAAAGTACACTTGATTGGCAAACTGGAGAGATTAATTCGGTATCAAAATATTCAGTGTCCCATTGTTTACCTCCAGTAGTACTAATTGCGATTAATCGCTCTTTACGAGCCCCATTTTGTTCTCTTACATTGAGCATTAAGCTTCCATCTGTCAGTTCAACCCCTATGGCTTCATTAGAAGAAGGCATATTGATATCTGGACTTGTTTGAAAGTCTTTGCCGTGGTTGTCTGTATAAAACCCATAGGCTCGGTATTCGTTAAAGCCCTCTTGAGGTTCTCCCTGAGAATGATTAGCAGGAACATATATTCGACCCGTATAGGGAGCCTTGGTTAATTGGATCGCATGACCTGGGGTAGTGGCATTGGTACGCCAATCTTTTTCTGCTTGAGTTGTGGTTGAATTGAAATGTACTTGATTCGTGATATTGGTTGGTTTAGACCAATTTTTTCCCTGATCGGCACTGGTGATAAAATGAACCTCTCTGACACCCTTTCCAAGTCGCATATTGTGTTCTGAAACATCACCAGTGTTATAAAATAAAAACACTCTTCCCTCTGGAAAACGAGGGTCAAAAAGGTCCTCTACTGGAGCTGGATTACCAGCTTGAAGTTTACCGAATTCAGCGACGACTTCCATTTCGGTCCAATGCAGTCCGTCGTCATAACTCATTCTCAATAAAATATCGACATTTCCAAAGTCACTACACCCCGTTTTTCTACCCTCAGCAAACGCCATTAAGGTACCCTCTTGGGTTTTGATGATGGCTGGAATACGATAGCAGGCGTATTCGCCTTCACTATTTTTGAATAATTGAATTTCCAACGGAGCTAGTGACTCAGTACAACTTAGGTACATCATCCCCAAAAGGCAGTAAAATATATGAATCCGAATAGTCATATTAGTTGATTGTGCATAAAAGGTACAATGAAAAAGGGATTTTAGAAAATATGAGTTAGAATTGGTCTCGTTTCAAAAAAATTAAAATTCTTACATTTAAGAAACTAAACACGGAAAATATGAAGCCATTGAATTTTAAGCAGCTCATTGGGTGCTGTTTCTTTCTCTTTTTAATTCCCAATCTTAATGCTCAAACCTATGAGCCCAGTCCAGAAAATCTCGAGGCTAGAACTTGGTTTCAAGATGCCCGATTTGGACTCTTTGTTCACTGGGGAGTTTATAGTATACTAGGAGATGGTGAATGGGTAATGAACAATCAAAACATCAGTGTTGAAGAGTATGAAAAACTTCCTCAATTTTTTAATCCCATTGACTTTGATCCAGTAGAATGGGTCGCCATGGTTAAAGATGCAGGAATGAAATATATTACCATTACAAGTAGGCATCACGATGGCTTTTCGATGTTTGATTCAAAAGCTACCGATTACGATATCGTTGACAGTACTCCTTACGGTAAAGATGTATTGAAAATGCTTGCCGAAGAATGTCGCAAGCAGGGGATCAAATTATTCTTTTATTACTCTTTATTAGATTGGAATAGAGACGATTATTTTCCTAGAGGTAGAACAGGGACAGGGATTGCAGGACGTGGAGAAGGCGAATGGGAAGAATATATCGCTTTTATGAAAGCACAACTCAAAGAACTTTTAACCAATTACGGTGAAATTGGAGGAATCTGGTTTGACGGACATTGGGATCAAAAGGACTGGGATGGAAAAAAATTTGGAGCTGTTAAGGTTAACTGGCATTACGATGAGATTTATGGTATGATACACCAGATGCAGCCTCAGGCGCTTATTGGAAACAACCACCATATAGGGGTCATTGAAGGGGAAGATTTTCAAATGTTTGAAAAAGACCTACCCGGAAACAATACTACTGGATGGGGAACACCTGCTGATCAAATTGGAACGGTTCCCCTCGAAGTTTGCGAAACGATCAACGGTTCTTGGGGTTTTAATCTTCAAGATCGCAAGCATAAAACAGAAAAAGAACTCATCCATTATTTAATCAAAGCAGCTGGTTATGGAAGTAATCTGCTTTTAAATGTGGGTCCCATGCCCAATGGAAAAATCCAGCCCAAACATCAAACTTCTTTAAAAGCCATGGGTGATTGGCTAAAGAAACACGGAGAAACCATTTACGGTACTAGAAGAGGCCCCATTCCTCCTAATGAAGATTTTGTTTCAACCCAAAAAGGAAAAACGGTCTTTGTACACATTCTCAATCCTGAAATTGACGTAATTCATGCTGATGAAGTACCCGTAAGAATTAGAGGTATTTACGATATGAAAACAAATAAGAAATTGCCTTTTAGAAATGATAGTTTTGGTTTAGCAATTGATGTTTCAACTCTTTCTAAGGACGATATAGATACTGTGATTAAAATTGAATTAAGATGAATGAGGTTAGTAAATTGAAGAACCGCTTAGTCTCCTTGGACTTTTTTAGAGGCTTGGTCATGTTTTTGCTCATCGCTGAATTTGCTCACCTTTTTGAGGTCTTAATGGAATCTGGTAATGCACAGCTCTCTGCAGCCATGGATTTTCTTTTTCACCATGCCAAGTGGGAAGGCTTGCATTTTTGGGATCTTGTACAGCCCTTTTTTATGTTTATAGTAGGGGTTTCAATCCCACTGTCTTACGCTAACCGAAAGAAAAGGGGAGCTTCTGAAAAGGCAATTCGAAATCACGCCTTCCGCAGAGCATTTTTGCTGCTCCTTTTTGGATGGGGACTCTATTGTATTGGGCCAGAAAAAATTGTTTTCCAATTTGACAATGTACTGGCTCAATTATCCTTTACCTATTTGATTTCATTTTTATTGCTTAAACAATCTTCTACTGTACAAATTGCTATGGGCTTTCTGTGCATATTGATTTCTGATTTATTGTACCGCTTCTTTCCAGTTGTCGGTTTTGATCAAGCTTTTGTCGCTGGAGAGAACTTTGGAGCTTGGTTTAATATTTTTATTTCAGGCTATGAATACGGTGGTCATTGGGCGGCATTTAATGCATTGCCTACGGCTGCTCACACCCTTTGGGGAGTTGTAGCTGGAAAATGGCTGATGGATACCACTCAGCAGTCAGAAAAATTAAAACGTTTGCTAATTGCTGGACTAGTTGCTTTGGTTTTGGGGTACATCACAACCTTTTTTACTCCTGTAATCAAAAGAATTTCTACCACCTCATTTGTGTTGCTTTCTGGAGGATGGACCTTTCTCGCTTTAGCAGTCTGTTATTGGCTTATAGATGTTAAGCAACTCATTAAAAAGACTTTCGTTTTTAGAGTTGTAGGGGTCAATCCCCTCTTTATTTACCTCTTTGCATCCATCGGAGGTGGAGGACTTTTCTTAAAAATTATCCGACCATTTTCAAATTCTATAATCGGTGGATTTTTACCTTGGGCGGCTGACTTGATTTCAGGTTTTGCAGTGCTGTTCGGATTGTGGTATTTATGCTATTGGTTGTACAAAAAACAAATTTTTATAAAAATATAATATGAGATATTCCATTCTAACGCTTCTTTTTGGTTTACTTCTTTTAGGTTGTCAACCTACTGAGCAAAGCCCAAAGCAATCTCCAAATATAATTTATATTCTAGCTGACGATTTAGGCTATGGTGAATTGGGTGCTTACGGCCAAGAAAAAATAAAAACCCCCAACTTAGACCGTTTGGCTGCTGAAGGAATGCGATTCACACAGCATTATACTGGAGCACCTGTTTGCGCACCTTCCCGCTATATGTTTTTGACCGGGACTCACGCCGGTCATGCCTACATCAGAGGAAATTACGAATTGGGTCAATTTGAAGATGAAAATGAGGGGGGTCAAATGCCCATACCGGAAACCACACCCACCTTAGCAAAAATGCTTAAAAAGGCAGGCTACCAAACCGCTATGGTTGGAAAATGGGGTTTGGGTATGAATGGGACTACGGGCAGTCCTCTGCTTCAAGGATTTGATTATTATTACGGTTATTTAGATCAAAAGCAGGCACACAATTATTACCCTACTCACCTTTGGGAAAACGATGAGCCAGCTCAGCTCAATAACGATTATTTTTTAGTGCACAGTCCGATAGAAAAGGGAAGTGGTCAAGATGCTTTTGATCAATTTAAAGGGGATGATTATGCCCCAGACCGAATGTTAGGAAAGGCGCTCCACTTTTTAGATACTACTACTGTAAAAAAACCTTTCTTCCTTTATTATCCTTCTCCCATACCTCATGTTTCTATTCAAGTTCCCGATTCTTTACTACAACAATATGAAGGACAATTTGAAGAAAGCCCCTATTATGGAAATAAAGGATATACAGCACATCAAACACCGCGTGCTGCTTATGCCGCTATGATAACTCATCTGGATACTGAAGTAGGAAAGATTTGGGATGCTGTAAAAGCACGAGGTCAAGAAGACAATACCCTGATCTTGTTTACCAGTGATAACGGGCCCACATTTGCTGGAGGAGTTGAAGCTGACTATTTCAACAGTGCAGCAGGCTTTAGAGGGTTAAAAATGGATGTGTACGAAGGGGGCATCCGTATTCCTTTTATCGCTTATTGGAAAGGAAAAATTCAACCCGGTTCGGTTTCTGAATTGGTCTCTGGGCATTGGGATATGTACAACACCTTTGCAGAGTTGAGTGGGCAAAATCAAAGTTCGCCTGATGGAATTTCCATAGTACCGGAATTGTTGGGTAAAAAAGGACAACAGCAACATGAGTATATCTATTTTGAATACCCTGAAAAAAGGGGACAGATTGCCTTGAGAATGGGAGATTGGAAAGGAGTGAAAGTGGAAATGAAAACAAATCCCAATGTTGCATGGGAATTGTACAACCTTAAAGAAGATCCCGAAGAGCAAAACAACCTAGCAGGTCAACATCCTGAGATTGTGGGACAAATTGACTCAATTCAACGAATTGCCCATCGACACCCACATATCAGAGAATGGGAATTTATAGATCCAAAATATAAACGATAGACCAAATGAAGTTTTCAGTAAAACAGAAATTAAATATTCTAAGTATCCTTTTGATTTCAATCTCGAGTTGTACTTCAGTTGAAGAACCGCTAACAGCTGTAGGTCCAGTTCCTAACGAGTATCAATTGGCTTGGCAAGAATTGGAGTATTACGCTTTTATTCATTTTAATATGAACACCTTTACCAATAAAGAATGGGGTTATGGTGATGAGCAGCCTTCTCAATTTAACCCAACTGAATTGAACACCCGCCAATGGGCAAGAGTGGCTAAAGAGTCGGGAATGAAGGGAATTATAATTACCGCCAAACATCACGATGGATTTTGCTTATGGCCCAGTAAGTTCACAGAGCATTCAGTTAAAAATTCTCCATGGAGAGAAGGTAAGGGAGACTTGATTCGAGAATTGTCTGAATCTTGTAAGGAATACGGATTGAAATTTGGTGTTTATTTGTCACCCTGGGATCGAAATCATCCCGCATACGGATCGGCCGAGTACATCACCTATTTCCGCAACCAATTAAGAGAGTTGTTGACCCAATACGGAGATATTTTTGAGGTATGGTTTGACGGTGCCAACGGAGGAGATGGATATTATGGAGGAGCAAATGAGGAACGCAGAGTAGATAAAAAGTCTTATTACGATTGGCCCACAACTATTGAAATGGTTCGTAGGCTTCAACCTCAAGCAGTAATTTTTAGTGATGCAGGTCCAGATATACGCTGGGTTGGAAACGAAAAAGGATATGCCAATGAAACAACTTGGTCACCGATTTATCGCGACAGCGTCTATGCTGGTATGCCTGATTTTCAACGTTTTGCTGCAGGACAGGAAAACGGAACCCATTGGGTGCCAACAGAAACAGATGTATCTATTCGTCCCGGATGGTATTACCACCCAGAACAAGACAATCAAGTCAAATCACTTTCTAAACTTGTGGATATTTATTACAATTCAGTTGGGCTAAACAGTTCGTTATTGCTGAACCTTCCTGTTGACACCCGCGGTCTAGTTCACGAAAATGAAGTGGCTAATCTCAAGGCTTTGGCTGAATTTTTAAAGGAGACCTTTGCTGTCAACTATGCTAAAGGGCAGCAGCTTAAAACCAGCACAACGGCAAAAGGCTATAGTAATACGGCCTTGTTAGATGACGATTTAAAAAGCTATTGGGTTTCTCAATCTAAGGATCCATCACCAACAATCGAACTCCTGCTTGAAAAGCCCGCTGAGGTAAACACGTTTATGATTCAAGAATACCTACCCTTGGGTCAGCGGATCAAGTCTTTTAGCTTAGAGGTTTTAAGCAATGGAGCATGGGAAAAGGTGTATGAGGGTTCTACCATTGGAAACAAGCGGCTGGTTCGTTTTGACACCCAAGCAGTCGAAGGAATTCGATTTACAGTCACAGATACGAAAGATCGAGCAGTTTTTTCCAATATGGGATTGTTTAAAGCACCTAAATTAAATGAGTAATATGTTCAGATATTTTTTATTTTTTTCATTTTTAATAAGTTTTTTTATTGCTTGTGTAACTCCAAAGCAAGAGGCACCACCCAATATTGTGCTGTTTTTTGTTGACGATATGGGTTGGCAAGATACCTCGGTTCCTTTTTGGAATCAGGTCACAGCTTTTAATGAAATTTATCAAACCCCTAATATGGAGCGTTTGGCAGCAAAAGGAGTCAAATTTACCAATGCTTATGCAACTCCCGTTTGCTCTCCAACACGAGTAAGTTTGATGACGGGCATGAACGCCGCCAGACATCGGGTTACCAATTGGACGTTAAGACCTGATCAAAAGCAACCGATGGAACTCAATCATCCCAGTTTGAGTTTTCCAGATTGGAATTTTAATGGTATCGGTTTAGATCCATCTACACCAAATGCAGCTTATGCAAAACCCCTTCCACAACTATTGTCTGAAAAGGGATATTATACCATACATGCAGGTAAAGCCCATTTTGGAGCCATTGGCTACCCGTCTTCCAATCCAATCAATTTGGGATTTGACATTAATATTGCAGGCCATGCAGCTGGAGCACCAGAAAGTTATCTAGGTAGAGATAATTTTGGAAATGGAAAGCCCGGTAAAGAAGTTTGGGCCGTTCCTGGTTTGGAAAAATACCACGGTGAAGATATCTTTTTGACAGAAGCTCTCACCAAAGAAGTACTCCAAGCTGTGAGTGAGCCAGTAGAAAATAAGCAGCCTTTTTTTCTGTACTTTGCACTCTACGGGATTCACACACCTTTAATGGCAAATGACCGTTTTGTGCAACCCTATCGCAAAAGGGGTATGGAGGAACCTGAGGTACGATATGCTTCCATGATTGAAAGTATGGATGAAGCTTTAGGAGGGGTGCTCGATTATCTCGAAGCCAATAAACTCGAAAACAATACTGTCATCTTGTTTATGTCTGACAATGGGGGACTTAGTGCTGTGGCAAGAGGGGGTGAAAAACACACCCATAATCTTCCTTTGAAAAGTGGAAAAGGTTCGATATATGAAGGAGGGATACGTGTACCCATGCTGGCTTATTGGCCAAATAAAACTCCTGTCAATGCAATTAATCCCACTCCCCTAATTATTGAAGATTTTTTCCCATCTATTTTGGAAATTGCTAAAGTGAATGACGATTCCTTACCTCAAATTGTAGATGGACAGAGTTTTGTTCCATTGCTCGTAAACAAGTCTGAGGAAGCAATCAACCGCCCACTATTTTGGCATTATCCAAATGAATGGGGTCCAGAGGGACCGGGTATAGGGAGTTATAGTGCTGTTCGAGAAGGAGATTGGAAGTTGATTTACTTCCACACTGACCAGAGCTTGGAGCTGTACAATTTAAAAGACGATATCCAAGAGAACAATAATCTAGTCGAATCAAATGCTGAGAAAACAAAGGAACTGGTGACAGTTTTAACAGCTCACCTACAAGCAGTAAATGCTCAAATGCCAGCAGATAAAATCACTGGAGAAATCGTACCTTGGCCAAAGACTATATTGAACGCAAAAAAATGAATTCCTTTTTAAAGTCTAAATTATTTACTCCACTACTACTTTCATTAACCCTTGGTCTAGCACCTTTTAACCCCGAACCTCATTTGGCAGGGAAAATACGTTGGGTTATGGGAGGAGGAGTAGGGATGTCTACCATGGATGTTTTTGATCTTGTTCTTCACGGAGCTCCTTGGATTTGGTTAGTCTATACTTTAGGAACAAGTTTAACGACTTCTGCGAAAATATAAGTAAATTAGATTCAACTAAAAAAGTAGAATTATGGCAACTTACGAATGTGCATCATGTGGAATGGCGGTTAATGCAAGCTGTGCTAAATGTGAACAACCACTTGAAAACGATCACCTAACACTTGACGATGGCAGTATTGTTCAAATTTCAATTTGTAGAAATTGTGAAGGTAAAATCAAATCACCACAGTGTTGTGGTGATGATATGAGTTGCGAGGTATAAATTACTTTTAGAGGGTATTATCCCATCAAGGACTGGACTTTCATCGCCAATCCCATATCTCCAGTAATTTTTATTTGACCTCCCATTACGGCCATCATTGGATTGATATCTCCATCTCTTAGTTTTTGAAGGACCTCAGCTGTTAGGCTGATGGTACAATCAGCTTCCCCGTTTGAGGCAGTCACCGTATTAGTTTCTCCAGTACCGTCAATTAAAATCCCCTGACCGTCAACTTCAAATTTAATTGAACCACCAATAGGGGCTGCAGTTGAAGCGCGTTTTTCAAATTGGGAAATCATGTTTTCTAGACTCATAATATTGTTTTTTTAAAAGTAAAAATAAAAAATGACACCGTGTCATTTTTTTAATTAAATTTAAAGATTCAAAATCTACAATATGAATTATCGATTGAAAAAAGTAGCCGTTTTAGGATCAGGAGTAATGGGCTCTGGAATAGCTTGCCATCTAGCAAATGTTGGTATGGAGGTATTGATGTTGGATATAGTCACCCCCAATCTTAGTGACAGTGACTCCAAAGACAGTACACTTAGAAATAAGTTAGTCAACACAGCTTTACAAAAAACAATTAAATCCAAACCGACTCCATTATACCACAGTTCATTTGCTTCGCGAATTCAAACCGGTAATTTTGAAGATGACTTTGAAAAGATCACCGAGTCTGACTGGATTATAGAGGTAGTAGTAGAAAACCTTAAAATCAAAAAGCAGATTTTTGAAAAAGTAGATCAGTACCGAAAAAAGGGGAGTTTGGTCAGTTCCAACACTTCAAGTATTCCCATTCACTTATTAGCAGAAGGACGTTCAAATGATTTTAAAAGCTGTTTTAGCGGAACTCATTTCTTTAACCCTGCACGTTATTTAAGATTGCTAGAGGTCATTCCAATCGCTGAAACCAAAACAGAGGTTGTTGATTTCTTTATGGAGTTTGGAAAGGTGACTCTCGGAAAGCAAACAGTTCTTTGTAAAGATACGCCTGCTTTTATTGGGAATCGTATAGGGGTGATGTCGGGTACGGAAATGACATTACTCACAGATAAATACGATTTCAAAATCGAAGAGGTCGATGCCATGACGGGTTCCTTAATCGGTCGTCCAAATACTGCAACCTTTCGTTTACAGGATTTAGTTGGTTTGGATACAGGGGATAATGTGACTCGTTTTGTATCAGCAAATGTCCAAGGAGACGACTATATCGATCAACTTAAAAATCGACCTGAGCCCAAGTTTGTAAAGTTTCTTTTGGACAACAAATTCCTTGGAAATAAAACAGGGAAAGGATTTTATGAAAAGACCTCGGAGAAAGATGAAAAGGGAAAAACCATCATCAATGCACTCAATCTTAAGACCCTGACCTATGAAGCTGCCATACGACCCAAAATGGAGCTTGTAAAAACAGCAAAGGGAATGGAGTTGATGGATAAAAGACTACAATACCTCGTTGAAGGTGATACCAAAGGGCAGCAATTTTTTGCAGAATATTTCGGCCAATTATTTGGTTATTCAGCGGCTCGAGTTCCAGAAATATCCGATCAATACTATCCTGTAGACGATGCCATGCGCACCGGTTATTTTTGGGATTATGGACCTTTTGAATATTGGGATCTGATGGGATTTGAATTGGGAGTAAATCTAATTGAAAAAGTGGGTGCGGTTGTTCCCACTTGGATTACAGAAATGAAAGCGAATGGGAATTCTCAGTTCTACAAATTTGAAGGAGGCAAGAAAAAATTCTATAACATTGAAACTAAAAAATACGAAGCTGTTCCTGGAACAGAAGCCTTTGTACTTTTGGACAGTTTTAGATCCCAATCCCCACTGGTAAAAAACAGCGAATGTGTTGTTCACGATATAGGTGAGGGTGTTCTTTGTTTAGAATTTACTGGGAAAAGCAACTCTATAGGCGAAGGGGTTGGTAAAGCATTATTGGAAACCATTCAATTGGTTGAAGAAGGGAATTGGAAAGGCTTGGTTATCGGAAACAACGCCAAACAATTTTCTGTAGGAGCCAATTTGATGAATATCGGCATGTTTGCAATGCAAAAACAGTTTGATGTTTTAGAACGCTTTGTAGATGATTTTCAGCAGATCAATATGAAAATACGCTCCTCTAAATTTCCTGTAGTTGTTGCTACTCATGGCTATGTCTTCGGAGGAGGATGTGAAATAGCCATGCACTGCGACGCTGGAATTTACGCAGCAGAATCTTATATAGGTTTGGTTGAAGTTGGAGTAGGACTTCTTCCGGGAGGTGGAGGAACTAAAGAATTTGCTCTTCGAGCCTCAGATGATTTTTTTGAAGGAGATGTACAATCACCCACTCTGATCAATTACTTTAAATCCATAGCTACTGCAGCCGTTTCTACTTCAGCACATGAAGCCTTTGATTTAAAATACCTCAGAAAAGAAAGAGACGAGGTTTGTGTCAATACTCCAATGAATATTGGTCTGGCGAAAGCCAAAGTATTGGATTTGGCTCAAAATTATATTGCACCTTCCGCAAGGGAGGACGTACAGGTTTTAGGAAGAGCAGGAATGAGCGTATTGTATTCTGCCATTAATGAATTTAGAATGGGTGAATACATGTCAGATTACGATGTTGAAATTGCTCAAAAAATTGCCTACGTCATTTGTGGAGGAGATTTAACAGCACCGCAGCATGTCAGTGAGCAATACCTACTCGATATTGAAAGAGAAGGTTTTATGAGCTTATTGGGTAATCAAAAAACTCTTGATCGAATACAGTACTTATTAATGAACAACAAACCCTTAAGAAATTAAATTATGGAAGCATATATTGTAAAAGGCTATCGCTCTGCGATCGGAAAAGCAAAAAAAGGAGGGTTTAAAAATTACCGTTCAGACGATTTGGCGGTGGATGTGATCAAACATTTGATGCAAGAAGTGCCTGAGATAGACCCAAAAACGGTAGATGACGTCATCGTTGGTTGTGCCAATCCTGAAGGAGAGCAAGGCCTACAAATTGGGCGACTGATTTCAGCGAGAGCACTGGGCAAAGAAGTCCCTGGGGTGACCATCAATCGTTATTGTGCCTCTGGATTGGAGTCCATTTCTCAGGCAGTCGCTAAAATTAAGGCAGGCTTTGGAGAAATTTATATCGCAGGTGGAATTGAAAGTATGAGCATGATCCCCATGACGGGTTACAAGCTTGCTCCTAGTTATAAAGCCAATATTGAAAATATCAATTATCACGTCAGTATGGGGCACACTGCCGAAGCTGTTTCTGATAAGTATGGAATTACGAGAGAGGCTGCAGATCAATTTGCCTATGATTCTCACAAAAAAGCAGCTGCAGCCATTGATGCTGGAAAATTTGACGAGCAAATTGTTGCTGTAGAGGTTGAAGATGTTTTTGTAAAAGATGGAAAAAAAGTAACGAGCAGGCATACAGTTGCGATGGACGAGGGAGTAAGGAGAGATACAACTTTGGAAGGACTTGCCAAACTGCGTCCAGTATTTAAAAAAGGAGGGGTGGTTACTGCTGGGAATGCCTCTCAAACTTCCGATGGAGCCGCTTTTACTCTAGTGGTCAGTGAAGCCGTAGTCAAAGCGTTAAACCTAGAGCCTGTCGCACGATTGGCAGCCTGTGCAGTAGGAGGTGTTGAGCCGCTCTATATGGGTATTGGTCCTTGTATCGCCATTCCAAAAGCCTTAAAACAAGCCGATTTAAAGCTCTCCGATATAGAACAAACAGAACTGAATGAAGCCTTTGCTGCTCAGGCACTTGCTGTTATTAAAGAAGCGGGCTTAAACCCTGAAACTGTAAATGTCAATGGAGGTGCTTTGGCACTAGGACACCCCCTAGGATGTACTGGAGCAAAATTGAGTATTCAATTGCTGGAAGAGATGAAGTTGCGCAAACAGCGTTACGGAATGGTCACTGCCTGTGTAGGAGGAGGACAAGGTATTGCAGGAATTTTTGAGCGCTTGTAAGAATGAAAGAGTCAGAACTGATTCTTGGTAAACGGGAAATTCAAAAACAGCAAGTACGCGAACGTATCTTGGATGAGGCCCTTAGCCTTTTTTCCGAAAGAGGCTTTGAAAAAACGACAGTGGCCGATATTGTAGGTCAATGTGATATTGCCCGTGGTACGTTTTACAACTATTTCCCCGATATGAATAGCCTTTTTGATGCTTTGATTAATCAACTTAATCAGCGTATTATAGAAGCCATACAGCATACGCGAAAACAAACTGACAATCTCTACGATTACTTATACGGAACCTTTAAAAGTTATTTTGATCTGATTGGAAGTGAACAGATGATACAATTCCATATCGTCAATCAAGCCTATATCAGACAGAGCTCATATCAAAGTGATTTGATTAAAGTGATCGTAAAAAACTTAAATAGGGATCTCAAATCGGATCTAAACATCAAAGCATTTAATGAAAAATACGAGTTTTTGTTGCTCAGCTATATGCTTGTTGGGAGTCCACCAGAACTCTTTTTAGCCACCCATACCACAGATATCAATCTCTCTAGCGAACAGCTAGCCACTTTTTTATCCAAGCTGTTTTATAAGGTGTTGATGGAATAGTAATAAAACTATATTCAAAAACCCTAAAACCTCTCCCCTCTAAAAAGAGGGGAAGTGCAACTAGTTGCGCAGGGGTGTGTTAAAGTTTTTTAACTACATAAGTCACTATACCCCAAATAATAAGTTCGTTTTCTTCCGTTACTTTTATCGGCTGGTATTTTGGATTTTCAGGGATTAAAAAGACCCCGTCAGCAGCTACTTTTAGCCGCTTTACCGTAAACTCTCCATCAATATAGCAGACAGCGATTTTATCGTGTTGGGGCTCCATACTTCTATCGATAACCAAAAGGTCACCGTCGTCCAGACCGGCACCTTGCATGGATTCCCCTGAGACTCTAGCGTAGAAGGTAGCTTCTTCATTGCGGACTACTTCTTGATCGATGCTGATGCGCAGTTCTTTAAAGTCGTCGGCAGGAGAAGGAAAGCCTGCAGAGATTCCTTCTTGGACCAAATGCAGTGATTTTTGTTGGTCTTGATCGGGATGGAAAAAAGTCAATTTTTGTGGTTCCATAGTTTATTTTACCTGAATAATTTCATTGATTTCAGTAGTATAGCGTTTTGACAGATGTTCTTGTTTCATTTTCCATGTACGTTGTAAATCCTGGTTGGCAAGTTTCATCTGATGTGGCCCAAAGCGCTTGTGAATACGGTCTAAAGCCTGCATTACTGCTAAATGTTTTACTTCTTCCCCTCCAAATAAGGGAAGTTGGCGGGTGGCGGTAGGGACTAGGCCCATTATCATGACTCCCGCTTTTTTGTAATGGATTCCCTCTTTAAAAATTTTACGCAATCCCCATACTGCGTATTTGCTCAGTGTGATACTGGAATTGGTGGCATAGGGTAGTGTCAGTACACAACTGTTTCGATAAGGAGTTGCTCCTTGCTTATGAGGATCGCTACGCAAAAAAACGAGCAATGCAGTACAGCTGCTTTGCTGTTTTCTCATTTTTTCTGCACAGCTACCGGCAAAGGTGGAAATGCGTTCTTCCAAATCATCAAAAGCAGTTAGGGTTCCTTCAAAGCTTCGGGTGGTTGCAATTCCCTTTTTGGGAGGCTGAACTTCTTCCAGTTGGATGGAGGGCAATCCCTGCAAGTCTTTTTTCAGTCGAAGTCCTAATACGCTCATCTGTTTGCGAATCCAATCGTCCGGTAGCTTTGTAAACTGCCAAGCGTTTGTTACTCCCATAGCTTCAAGTCGCTTGCGGTGTTGTCTACCTATGCCCCACACATCGCCAATGGCAGTCCATTTTAGGGCTTTAACTCTTTTGTCTTCGGTGTCGATACAGTAAACACCTCCTGTTTTTAAATCGTATTTTTTGGCAATTTTATTGGCGATTTTTGCCAGGGCTTTACTCGGCCCCATACCTACAGAAACGGGGATTCCTGTCCAACGACGCACTTGCTTTCGCATGCGTTGTCCTTCTGCTTCAAGATCGAACAAATCAAAACCTTTGAATTGTAAAAAGGCTTCGTCTATACTGTAAATTTCTAGATTGGGAGTATACTGTTCTAAGATGGACATTACCCGACTACTCATATCGCCGTAGAGGGGGTAGTTGGAAGAAAAAACCTTAACTCCTTTTTGTTTAAAAAAAGAGCGGTATTGAAATGCGGGAGCTCCCATGGGGATGCCCAAGGCCTTGGCTTCATTGCTTCGCGCAATGACACAACCGTCGTTATTTGAAAGAATAACTACAGCTTTGCCTTCCCATTGGGGTTGAAAAACCCGCTCACAAGAAGCGTAAAAATTGTTACAATCGACCAGTGCAAACATGGGTAAAAAGGTATTAAAATGTTCCCTAAGTTCGAACAAGAGTTTGGCTTATTTTTCTCTGACTTCGACCTGAGGGAGTTCGTCCAATCACACCCTGAGTTTTAAAGCAGTAAAAAGAGTAAGTCCGCCTTTGAAAGAGTGGATTTAGGACTGTATTTATTTATTAAAAATGTAGTTTTACAGGATTCGTTGTATTTTTAAAGAAATAGAGAAACACTTCAATCAAAAGTTGTAATTTTGTTATTGGATTTTAGTAGCGCTTTTTTGCATGGATAATTATTCGTTTTTAAATGCTGCTCATACGGCTCATTTTGCAGCACTTTATGATCAGTATTTACAACAACCTGACAGTGTAGAGCCCAGTTGGAGGGCTTTTTTTCAAGGCTTTGATTTTGGTTTAGAAAGCAATGGTTCAACGACAACCGAAACCTTTGAGATACCCGAGCATTTACAAAAAGAGTTTAGAGTGGTAAAACTCATTGATGGCTACCGCAGCCGTGGACATTTATTTACCAAAACAAATCCTGTTAGAGAGCGAAGAAAGTACAGCCCAACACTCGATATTGAAAACTTTGGGCTTTCAGAGTCTGACTTATCAACTGTTTTTAACGCAGGGGAGATTATGGCCATAGGCCCAAGTAGCTTGCAGACCATCATCTACCATTTACAGCGCATCTATTGTGACTCTATTGGTATAGAGTATATGTACATTCGAAACCCGGAAAAGATCAATTGGATTCAACAACGCTTGAACGTGAATGACAACCACCCTCAGTTTTCAGATGAGCAGAAAAAGCACATTCTAAAAAAATTAAATGAAGCGGTAAGTTTCGAAAACTTTTTACATACCAAATACGTTGGGCAGAAGCGCTTTTCTTTAGAAGGTGGAGAATCCTTAATACCCGCCTTAGATGCAGTAGTGGAAGCTGCAGCAAATCAAGGAGTAGAGGAATTTGTAATGGGAATGGCACACCGAGGTCGATTGAATGCTTTAACCAATATTTTTGGAAAATCGACAAAAGATATATTTAGCGAATTTGACGGTAAGGATTACGAAGAAGTCATTTTTGATGGAGATGTTAAATACCATTTAGGCTGGACTTCTCAACGAATTATGGATAACGGCAAAAAAATAAACATGAATATTGCTCCCAACCCTTCTCATTTAGAGACGGTAGGTGCAGTAGTGGAAGGAATTACCCGAGCAAAGCTGGAAAATAAATTTGAAGGAAATACCAATAAGGTTTTACCGATAATCGTTCATGGAGATGCTGCTATCGCAGGACAAGGATTGCCCTATGAGATTGTCCAGATGGCAAAACTCAAAGGCTATGGAACAGGAGGAACCGTTCATATTGTTGTTAATAATCAAA
>Ga0255783_10001954_pt1 | contig 21270 bp, 15 predicted proteins | sample 011ome_22_FD_179981 | JGI IMG/M metagenome (GOLD analysis project Ga0255783, IMG submission 179981) | Coastal salt marsh microbial communities from the Groves Creek Marsh, Skidaway Island, Georgia - 011507BT metaG (version 2) | ecosystem: Environmental > Aquatic > Marine > Intertidal zone >... | reverse complement strand
CATCAGTAGGTGATGTAATGGTCATATCAACCGGGACCCGTGTCCCGCTCTCAGGAGATATGACAGGCGCTTCTACTCTCGAGCCAGCACAGTTGATCTCTACGGTTTCTGAACCGGGAATCGTTTGATCCCAGCCATCAAAACTGCCCAGACCCGCGATGCTCTGCGCGCCATCATCCGCTGTAAAGCTATAGCTCAGCCTCCTCACTTGATTATCTTTAAACGTGCCCCATCGAATACTGTTGGTGTCTGCCTCCCAAATACCATTGCCAGAGATCGTTTCTGGCACAACGCCTGGTGGCAGGGTTTCAACTACCGCATAGGCTTTGACTGTTGACACTGGGGCTACATCGATAGTGACGTCGGCAAGACAGACGCCATCATTCACAGTTCGATTCATCTCCGCCTGCGGTAGCCTGAGCGCGACTTGGACAGTTCCTACCTCGGACTGTTTATCTCCATCACTAACGCGATAAGTGAAGCTGTCCGAGCCGTTCTCAGTGGAATTCGGTGAATAAACAAATGCGCCCGTAGAGCCGTTAGTCAACGACACAGAACCAAGCAGCGGCTGATCTACTATTTCGAATAAGAGATCGACGCTATCGATATCCGAACCCACGAGCGTCGCAGAGACCCCTGATGTCTCGGTCACACTGATTGAGAGTCCGTCAGCGTTCGGCGCATCGTTCACCGCATTGACGGTGATCTCACACTTTCCGGCTTCACCGGATTCAATGCCATCAGAAACACCAAAGCTGAATGTGTCTGATCCGAAGAAATCTTGCTTGGGCGTGTACGAAACAACCCCATTTTCGGCAACCTCAACCAAACCGTTGGCTGCTTGTCCAATCAGCTTGAACGTGACGGGGTCTCCATCGGCATCCGTCGCGCCCAAGTTATATTCCGCAACGCCGTCTTCCTCCACCGTAATGAGACACTGGTTCGCTACGGGCGCAGTGTTGAAGCCTCGGTTAATCTCAATCTCGATCAATCCAGGATCGCTCGTTGCTTTACCGTCAGACACGCTATACGTGAACGATACCTTTCCTATCGCGCCCGCCGAATCAAAGGTGAACGCGCCTGTGCTTGAATCGATAAGCGTCAATGTGCCTGCAGAGGGTGCATCGAGGATCGCATAGGTCAATGGATCCCCATCACCATCCAATCCTGGCAGGGTGCCCTCAATAGATTCTCCCGGATCGATCGTAAATCGCGCATCTCTGGCTTCAGGTACATCCTCTTTGGCGCTGATGGTGATGCTGATTACGGTCTCCGCTGAGTCCTCATTGCCATCATTAACGAGGAAAGTGAATTGATCAGTCCCACTCTCGTTCGCGTGGGGTCGATATCTAAATTCACCCGTTTGCAAATCGACCAGCGTCACCGTACCGCGCTCGCCGTCAGAGACAACCGCGAAGGTCAGCAAATCACCATTGGCATCACTCGCCTGCAATGTACCCTCTAGCGTCTCGTCTTCCTCGATGCTGTAGGAAGCGCCTATTGCCTCTGGCGCATCGTTAGGCACGATTTCACCCTGAGCCTGGATCACCTCAGTGTAGACAGGGATGGCAATGACACCCTGGTTGTCTCGAGCATAGAGCTGAATCTTGTATGTGCCATTTTTGGTGAAGTCGCTGTAGGTCGCGCTGTAGCTCCCGTCACCTTCTGGATCACTCAGCTCAAAGGTCGGCAATTCGGTCACAGGCTCATCGGCCGATCGTGATCGTGAGTTAGGAGGGACCACCACTGCCCATACTCGTGTGATGGGATTTAGAGCCGTAATGCTGCCCACCGTGATTGTCGCGGAAGTCTCACCATTTAATGTCTGAGTTGGCGAGACATCATTTAACTCTGGAGGCACAGAGGCAGCGACCGCGCCCCGACCAATAGTAATGTTTTGTATGAGCGCGAAATCAGCTTTCTCATTAGCGATCCCATTGCCATTGGCATCCAAGAGAGGTCGCTGATCTTCTTTAACCAAGTTTCTGGCGGCAAGATAGGCATCGTAAAACTGGCCTTTATAGAAGACCGCTGCCCAAAACTGATAGCTGAATGAGAGCACACCTCGCTCAAGGAAAAGCGCCGCCTCATTGCTCGCTGAGGTGAGTACAATCCGGTCTCGACCCTCGGGAGGAAGCAAGCCTTCCACAAAGGTACCGGACTGGCAGGCATCGTAAATGAAGGTAATTCGCGCCTCACTCTCGCTTTGCAATGCATCAAACCAGGCATCAAGAGAACCAACACTAACCAGATCCGGTTGGGTACCAAGGTTGTTCAGTACAAATTCACCATCACCGCCGTGATCAGTGAGATAAACAATCAAATCTGAGGCATTTTTTGCCCACTCAGTGATTGCGTACTCGAGGTTCGCTGAAGTGGCGTCGGCATCGACATCATCCAGCTCTCCGTTGCCATCGAAATCCACGTCAGACACAGGGCTGATAAGCCAGATATCATCCTTCGAGTAACCCTGGTACATCAGCGCGTTGTAAGCGTACTGACTAACCTTCAAGGTCGCCGGCCAGAGGACATTACCTTCATATGGCCCACCACCAGCGACAACAATGGCTTTTGGTCGTGTTCCCGTTAAATACTCAGACTTCGTGATTTCTGAGGGTTCAAGTCCGTCTTTAAATGCACGAGCTTTCAACGTTAAAGGTTCATCTATCGTGATTGGCGACTCGTACTGGGCCGAGGTTGAGGTGGGCTCGGTTCCATCCAAAGTGAATCGGATGATCGCGCCTTCGGTGTCGCTCGACATCCCCACGGTTACGGGGACTCGCCCTTTCGGTGGGTCAAATTTTGGCGCCTCTGCCATCGGAGGAATACAGTCCTGCTCTACCTGAGTTTCGCCACCCACTAGCTCATCAAACCCATCAAAGCTCGCAATGCTTTGAATGGTATAGATCCCATCGGGTCCTTCGAGCTTGAAGGTCAGCGAGCGAGCCTGGCTATCTTCGAAAGCACCCCACTTCACCTTCTGAGTGTCAGCATCCCAAACGCCACCATCGGAGATTTCAGTGGGAAACATCCCTCGCGGCATCAGGGTCTCAACGCCGTACGTCTCAATAGTCGAAACTGGAGTCACATCGATGGTTACAACGGGCTCACACACGCCCCCAATGAAAGTCTGTGAAAGAAGGTCCGTCAATATTCTTTGGGGCCCTGCGTAATAGGCACTCACCACCTCACTCGTTAGCATCCCATCCTTGACGACGATCGCTCTCAGATAGGTGGCCTCGGTTAGGTTTAGTGCGCCCGAATAAACGGCTGACGAGGCTGTTGGCTTCGAACCGTCCAGTGTGTAGTAAATCGTGGCACCTGCGGTCCCAGTCGTAATCGAGACTTCTACTGGGACTCTGGTACCCGATGGCTGAGATAAAGAAGGCATTGCGGCCGTTCCTGGTGCTGACTCAGACTCACAACTCAGTATCACCTGATCTTCGCCGATCGCCGTCGACTTCCCATCCAAGGACTCATCACCCGAGATACGGTAACTGCCGTCACTGCCAGACAGGTCGTAGCTAAGCGTTGCGGTCAATGGGTCTAAGTCAGCCCCCCAACGGATTACGCCCTCAGTCTCAATCCAGACGCCGTTACCACTGATATTGGTTGGTGTCAGTCGTCCAATAAATTCTTCAAATGCCCAAGTGGTCACAGCCGCAGGGGGAGTGATGGCGAGCGAGACATTGGGCGAGCAACTCGAATTATCAACCTGCCTCTGCGCCGCACCAGCATTGGGCACAACTGCACTGATGACTAGCGTCGATAAAGCGATACAAGCGTATGTTCGCAACAGCGATTTTTCTAGCAAGTTAATCACTCAGAGGAACCCATGTTTGGGGCTTTCCAACCCCTATATTTTTGTAGGTCCCACCTTTCTGAAGTAGAAAACCTGCGCGAGTCACAAAGTCAACGGGGATGACTTCAGGAGCGCTCGTCCATTTATCATTTCCTCTCCAAGCTAAGTTATATGCATCGAATTCTTCTCTTGATATTGAATTATCGCCGTCTGTATCGGCCGGGTGCAATTCAGTGGTTGATCGCTCGTAAGCACCTATATCAACAGATCGCCCTAACACTCTGGGATTTCCGTCTAAATCAAAATCTTGACTATCCAAGAGATACTCGTCGTTGCCTCCGTCTATCCCGATTGAGTCCAAGGTCAGGTGATAGTCTTCGTTTTCAATATCGAAGAAGGATGGTTCTGCTTGAATATTTCCAACATCTTGGTCCCAGAAGCCGTAATCACCAGCAGGCAAAATATTGTTTATTAGCTTGCTGCTTTCTGGAAACTCATTCTGCAGTATTGGTGACAGTCCGTCCGCTCTCTTTGAAGTTATAATGTTGTTGGCAACGATTTGAGACGCGTTATTTTCCTCTGGCGTAAGATCCATCAAAAACAAGTGGACAACGGTGTTGGACAGCAATTCGAGTTTTTCATAGCCCCCAAAAGACATAGAACGGGTAGAGTTACTATCGGGCTGCGTCACTAGATTCCCTACAAACTCGATATCGGCACCACTGACTGTGATATTGCCGTCTAAAAATGTGCTGTTTCTAACTACGCCAGAGCCACCGAAGGCAGCGCGGACCCCAAAGACAGTGTCATTAACACTGAAAGCTCTGGATGATCCACAGCCCACAACACCTTCGCCAAGGAACTCTGAGCTCATCAAAGTACATCCAATTTCTTGATCACCACCGTAGAAATAGCTGTTATCAAGCTCCATATCCTTCAAAACTGAGTTCTCCAGGATGATGCTCCCAGAGCGCACGATATTTCTGCTGCCGCCGTTAAAAAAAGTCTCTGTACCAACCAGTTGACTGCTGACAATTTCTACTACGCATGAATCGGCACAATCCACCAAATAGAGCGCAGTGTTATCTATCAGATCTGAATTTTTGATTAAAAAACTACTGCCAGCGCCTGCGATGATCGAGCCTCTAAATGAGGTTCCACCAACGTTTTTATAGATATGCAAGTCTGACAAGGTAACCTCTGGATGAAGTTCCGGGTTCCAACTGAAAAAGGGCTCTGCCGTAGTAGATGCGACACGTATCGCTGCACCTGTGTTCGCTGAGCCCTGAGTGATCCCAAGCGCGCTCACTTCTATCCTTGGCGCATGCGCGCTTAAGCTAAAAAACAGCACAAAGGCGCGTGACTCGCCATCTAAAATAGTCTTCCTCGACCCTTTGCCTCTGATCGTGAGCCCCGAACCGTGTTCAGCCACGTATTTGAAATTACCCTTGAATACTCCTTCCGAAAGAACAATTTCATTTTCCGCGCCATTGCCACCAGCAGTAGCCAATGCCGCCTGAAACTCATCAGCTGTTGTTACTTCAAATGTTACTGCAGAAGCACTGAAGCTGAAGACAAATGTCAAACAAAGAGAAACGATTGCGCAGAAGATAGAATTACTCATAACGATTATAATAACTCTCATGGCACATCGGGATAAAGGGTCAAAGGTTCTTAAGATCGCGGAGCACTATTTCTTTTAAATTTACGTTTTAAGTATCTGCTCAGGTACAACTTACAATTGGATAGATGTTTACAGGCTCCCCGTGCCTAGGGTTATCCTGGCTTGGGAAATTGCTTACTCCAATTCAAACCTATGCAGGTGCACATAGCGAGATAGTATGTGGGGGTCCTGATGCCCACTGATAGAAGCTAAGAGGAGGTAAAATAATTGAAAAACAGGAGCTTTGGATAATATAGGGCTTTAAATTGGTCGGGACGGCAGGATTTGAACCTACGACCACCACACCCCCAGTGTGGTGCGCTACCAGACTGCGCTACGCCCCGAACGGCGTGGATTCTACCAGCTTCGCTAACGCGAATCTAATTTTAAAGGGGTTGTTGCCCTTCACTGCAGGGCTTTGTATTTATTATTTGATCACTGCCAGGAGCTCTTCGAGCTCTGCGATAGTTTGTTTGATCAACTGCTTGGCTTGGGTCTTGTCTTCTTTTTGTGCCTCTCCCGAGAGCCGCTGGCGAGCACCGGTGATGGTGAACCCTTGGTCATAGAGGAGCGCCCGAATTTGGCGAATCATCAAAACATCTTGGCGCTGATAATACCGACGATTTCCTCGACGCTTCACCGGGGATAGCTGAGGAAATTCCTGCTCCCAATAGCGCAAAACATGAGGCTTGACCGAGCATAACGTGCTCACTTCACCGATCGTGAAATACCGTTTACCAGGGATGACCGGAAGATCAGAAGTCGCTGTCTGGTCCTGCATAGGTTTCTACTCGCGCCTTTAATTTTTGCCCAGGCTTAAAAGTGACTACCCGTCGGGCTGAAATGGGAATGTCTTCCCCTGTTTTCGGGTTTCGGCCGGGTCGGGAACTTTTATCGCGTAGATCAAAGTTACCAAATCCCGATATCTTGACTTGCTCGTTGGATTCAAGTGACATCCGAATTTCTTCAAAAAAGGCTTCGACAATCTCTTTGGCTTCTCGTTTATTAAGACCCAGCTCTTCAAACAATTGCTCGGCCATCTCTGCCTTGGTTAAAGCACCCATAGTTGCTACCTCAACTCTGCCTCAAAACGTCTGGAAAGTGATGACACCACTTCAGCCATCGCTGTATTGACCTCATCATCGGTTAGAGTGCGGGATGGGTGCTGGAAGGTCAAGCCTAATCCAACACTTTTCTTATCAGGATCAATGCCTTCTCCCATATACACGTCAAACAACTTTAAATTAATCAGCCCGATCCCCGCGCTCGCTTCGATGTCCTGACGCAGGGCTTGCGCGGTGACATTGCGTGCTACCAATATGGCAATATCCCGGCGCACCTCTGGATACTTTGAAATTTCTAAAACATCGGGTACCAATCGCACCTGAGCAAGCGCTAGGTCGAGTTCAGCAACAAACACTGGCGCTTTTAGCTGAAACGCCTTCGTGCTGCCCGGCTCTAAAAGGCCCATAAAACCGATCGTTTGTCCGGCGACGCTAAGCATTGCGCTTTGGCCAGCTTGGAGTCCGGGTATCGCTGCCGCATCAAACATCAACCGATCACCGATCAAGCCCTGCAAATCGCCTTTTAAATCGAAAAAATCAACGTTATGCCCTTCGTGGCTCCACCGCTCTGGGAATCGTCTACCGGTAATGACCATGGCAATTTTCTGATGCTGGTGGATATTGTCTAAGGTCATCGCCTTTTCATTGTTACGGAAGACCATACCGACTTCGAACAACCTAATATCCAATTGTTGCCGATTCTGATTATGTGCGACCGCCGAAAGCAAACCCGGTAACAGCGAGGCGCGCATGACGTTCATCTCGCTGGACAAGGGATTTTTAAGGGCTACAGCCTGATCCATCGGAGCCAAAAGCGACTGTAGCCCACTATCGACAAAACTGTAGGTGATCGCTTCAGCATATCCCCGGCTAACCAGCGATTGTTTTAATACTCCTAAGGTTTTAACCCTCTCCGACTGAGGTATCATCGCAACTTTGGCTACCGGCCGCGTGACAGGCAGGGCGTCGTAACCAATGATCCGACTGATCTCTTCGATTAGATCGGCTTCGATAGTGATATCAAAACGGTGCGACGGTGAATCCACCCACCAAGCGGCGCCATCACTCGATTGATCTGCCTCAAAGATGAATTCTAGACGCTTTAGTATGTTCTCGATGTCAGCTGCATCGATGGCCATACCAAGGACCCGTTCAACTCGAGCTGCTCGCAATCGAACCCGATTGACCGACGGTAATTCTGCTTCGTTTACGGTATCGACTACCGGCCCTGCGACACCCCCTGCAATGGATGCGATCAGTTGAGTGGCTCGCTCTATCGCCGTCACCTGACCGTTGTAGTCAACCCCACGTTCAAATCGATGTCCTGCATCCGTGTGCAGGCCATACCCTCGCGCTCGACCGGCGATAGCAATTGGTGCAAAAAACGCCGCTTCTAAATAAATATCTTGGGTGCTGTCTGAGACCGCTGTGCTCGCACCGCCCATGATACCCGCCAAACCGATAGGCCCAGAGTCATCGGTGATCAACAGGGAACCCTCGGCCAGAGCGATCTGGCTGCCGTTAAGTAAGGTCAGCGTTTCAGCTGGCTTAGCAGCTCGCACCGTAATGTCGCCCGTGAGCTTGTCGTAGTCATACGCATGCATCGGTTGATTCAATTCAAGCATGACGTAATTCGTCACATCCACTACTGGGTCTATCGCACGTATACCAGACCGTCTGAGCTTCTCGACCAACCAAAGGGGTGATTGCACCGATAAATTCACGCCTTTTAACACGCGTCCGACAAACCTAGGGCAGTGGGTCCCTGCTGCTAAATTCACCGCAACCTTGTCACTGATGACCTCAGGAACCGCAGAAATCTCAGGACTACAAACGTCAAGGTTGTTCATTAACCCAACTTCTCGGGCTATGCCCACCATCCCTAAACAGTCGCTTCGATTAGGGGTGAGATCAACCTCGATTACGACATCTTCAAGACCTAAATAATCATTGATATCGCTACCCAGCGGCGCATCAGCGGGGAGCTCCATAAGCCCTTCATGCTGATCACTCAGACCCAGTTCGCGCTCGCTGCAAAGCATGCCAAAGGATTCCACGCCACGGAGCTTCGCCTTCTTAATCTTGAAGTCGTCTAATTTTGCCCCAACCAATGCAAAGGGCACCTTAAGACCCACTCTTGCATTAGGCGCTCCGCAAACGACTTGAACGGTTTCGTCGCCCTTTGATACGAGACACACTTGTAGTTTGTCAGCGTTGGGATGCGGTTTGGTATCGACAATCTCACCAACCACCACTTGGGATAACTTATCCGCGACAGGTTCGACGCCATCGACCTCAAGGCCTGCCATGGTGATTTGGCTAACAAGGTCGTCGGTTGAAAGCGGCGGATTAACCCACTCCCTTAGCCATTTCTCGCTAAATTTCACGCGAATTGCTCCAGGAATCGCAAATCATTGTCAACAAACTGACGCATATCAGACACGCCATAGCGCAACATCGCCAAACGCTCTGGACCCATGCCAAAGGCAAACCCCAGGTAGCGTTCAGAATCAATACCGGACATCTCGAGCACCCTCGGGTGCACCATGCCCGACCCCATGACTTCTAACCAACCTGTGCTCGAACAGACTCGACACTGCCCCTCGCCCAGACAATGCACACACTGGACATCGACTTCAGCAGAGGGCTCAGTAAATGGGAAATAGCTGGGTCTGAATCTGACTTTTAGATCTTTACGTTCAAAGAACACCTGTAGAAATTCAGTGATAATGCCTTTGAGATCGGCAAAGCTGCACTGCTCATCGATCATCAGCCCTTCGACTTGATGGAACATGGGCAAGTGTGACGGGTCTGGCGGATCGACACGGTAGGTTTTGCCTGGGCAAATTATCCGAAATGGCGGCTTGCGTGATTCCATCGTTCGGACCTGCACCGGCGACGTATGGGTACGCAGCAGCAAGCTATCGGTTAAATAAAAAGTATCGTGCATCGCCCGGGCTGGATGATGGGCAGGAATATTGAGCGCTTCAAAATTATGATAATCATCCTCGATTTCAGGACCGGCAACTGACTCGAAACCGACTGAATGAAAAAAATGCTCTATCCTTGCCAGCACGATGGATACAGGGTGCAAAGATCCCGGCTCAATCCCTCTACCAGGCAAAGTGACATCTAGCGCGGCCGCGGCTGCAGCTGCCTGTGCCTCTGACTCTGCAAGCGCGGCTTTTCGGGCTTTAATAGCAGCCTCAACCTCGTCTTTTGCTTTATTGATTTCGGCACCAGCGGCTGGGCGTTCTTCAGCAGGCAGCGTGCCTAACGTCTTAAGTAAGCCCGTAAAGCTACCTTTCTTGCCCAAAAACTGGACCCGCAAGCTTTCGACGTCGGCCACCTGTTCCGCTCGCAGTACCGCTGCAAGCGCTTCTAATCGCAGCGCATCTAAGTCTGACATCGGAAATCCTCTACCTAATCGATCGGTGCACAGTACATGCGCCTTGATTTAGGCGGCAGCAGCGAGCGCTTCTTTTGCTTTCTCTGCAAGGGCTGCAAAGGCTTCAACTTCATGCATCGCAAGGTCAGCCAAGACACGACGATCAATCTCGATATTGGCTTTCTTCAATCCGTCGATCATACGGCTGTATGACAGACCCTGTTCTCGTGCTGCAGCATTGATTCGCTGAATCCAAAGTCCTCGAAATACGCGCTTTTTAACCTTGCGGTCACGGTAAGCGTATTGTCCAGCTTTGGTAACCGCTTGTTTGGCGACTCGATAAACCCGACTTCGGGCACCATAGTAACCTTTTGCCGCTTTCATCACCTTCTTATGGCGACGGTGCGCGGTTACACCTCTTTTTACTCTAGGCATTATCTTATCCTTAGGATCTGTTGATTCGGAAGTTTACGCATCCACGCGATGCGCTAGTGACCTAGCATTCTTCGTATGAGCGGCACATCGCTTGGGGCAATCGCCTTCATACTGCGCAAATGACGCTTTCTCTTGGTCGACTTCTTCGTCAGGATGTGATTCCTGAAGGATTGACGGTGCTTATAACCCTTAGCCGTTTTTTTAAACCGCTTGGCCGCACCACTACTGGTTTTCAGCTTTGGCATGATCGAACTCCGCATTGTTCATGTTAAAGACGCTTTGCCATCATTTTTTCTAATCAACGAATTGACTAGCTTCGCTCATGATCGCGGCTATCTTAGGCTGCGCCGGGGGCGGTATTGCCCATCTCGGCATTCGCTTACGCGAACTTGTCAGGCTGTCGCCTCACTGCTGCCTTTCTTCTTTGTATTCGGTGCAATTACCATGGTCAGTTGACGTCCCTCCATCTTCGGAAACATTTCAACTGAACCGATCTCGGCTAAATCTGCTTCAATTCGCTTGAGCAAATCCATACCCAGTTCTTGGTGCGCCATTTCCCGACCACGAAATCGTAGCGTTACTTTGGCTTTGTCACCGTCCGTTAGGAAACGGGTCAGGTTGCGTAGTTTTACCTGATAGTCTCCCTCTTCAGTTCCTGGCCGGAACTTCATTTCTTTAACTTGCATCCGACGCTGTTTTTTTCGCGCCGCTGCCTTATCTTTTTTCGCTTCGAATATATGTTTGCCGTAATCAAGAATCTTACAGACTACTGGATCAGCGTCGGGTGCGATCTCGACCAAGTCTAACTTCGCAGCTTGCGCGGCTTGTACCGCCTCGGCGATGGACACTATACCTACCTGCTCGCCGTTCGCCCCTATCAGGCGAACCGTAGTTGCCTCAATATCATCGTTTATTCGCGTTTTCTTTGAACCGTCTTTTTTGATTCCAAAGCCTCCTTCAGGCCACCGGGGCGGGCATTATAGCAAAATCACTGGATTCGTCCCTTTTTTTCTTCATCTTTTCGCAAAAGCTGCAGAAAGTCAGAAATCGGCATAGAGCCGAGATCCTCTCCGCCGCGAGCCCTCACTGCGATCTCGCCAGCATCTCGCTCTCGATCGCCTACCACCAAAAGGTATGGGATCTTTTGTAAGGTATGCTCCCGAATCTTAAACCCAATCTTTTCGTTGCGAGTATCTGATTCAACCCGCAGACCGGCGGCCGTCAACTTAGCCACAACCTCGTCAACATAACTCTTCTGGCTGTCTGTAATGTTCAGCACCATCGCTTGAACCGGAGCCAACCAGACGGGGAACTCCCCGGCATAATGCTCGACCAAAATCCCAATGAAGCGCTCGAAGGAACCCAACATCGCTCGATGCAGCATTACTGGCACTTGCCGACTACCATCCTCTGCGACGTACTGAGCCTCGAGCCGCTGCGGCATAGAGAAATCAACTTGCACCGTGCCGCATTGCCAAACTCTTCCCAAGCAATCTTTTAAGGAGAACTCGATCTTAGGGCCGTAAAAGGCGCCCTCCCCAGGTAATTCTTGCCACTCCAGCGATTTTACATCTAAAGCCTCGGCCAACGCTTGTTCCGCTTGGTCCCAGACTTCATCTGAGCCGACCCGCTGCTCTGGTCGGGTAGAGAGTCTAATCACAATATCGTCGAACCCGAAGTCTCGATAAACCTCGGACAACACATCTATAAAGTTGCCGACTTCAACCTGAATCTGATCTTCTCGACAAAAGATATGGGCGTCGTCTTGCACAAAACCCCTAACTCTCATGATCCCCTGTAATGTGCCCGAGGGTTCATTCCGGTGGCATGAGCCAAACTCTGCTAAGCGGATCGGCAAATCTCGATAACTTTTGAGCCCTTGGTTATACACTTGTACATGGCAGGGACAATTCATCGGCTTAATCGCGTACTGCCGGCTATCGGATTCCACAGAGAACATGCCATCACCAAATTTATCGGCATGACCTGATTTCTCCCAGAGGCTCATGTCAACCAATTGCGGGGTTCGGATTTCTTGGTAACCATTTTGGATTTGCACCTCGCGAATATAGCGCTCGAGGGTTTGCCAGATCTGCCATCCCCGAGGGTGCCAAAACACCATCCCAGGTGCTTCTTCTTGGGTATGAAACAAATCTAATCGTTTGCCCAGCTTGCGGTGATCGCGCTTCTCCGCCTCTTCGAGTCTCAACAAATAGGCTTTAAGGGCCTTTTTATCGCCCCAAGCAGTACCATAAATTCGCTGGAGCATGTCGTTATTTGAATCACCTCGCCAATAAGCACCCGCGACTTTGGTTAATTTAAAAGCTTTGATATGCCGGGTATCGGGAACATGCGGCCCCCGACAAAGATCGATAAAGTCGCCTTGCTGATAAAACGAGAGTGCCTCGGCATCTGGGATACTGCTTAATATCTCAACCTTATAGTTCTCCCCTTTACCTTCAAACAGAGCGACCGACTCGTCACGAGTCATTAATGAGCGGGTCACCGGCTGCCCTGCCTCGGCAAGCGTCTTCATCTGTTTTTCTATCTGCAGCAAATCCTCGGGCGTAAACGGACGCTCATAGGCAAAATCGTAGTAGAAGCCGTCCTCGATGGTAGGGCCGATGGTTACCTGTGCAGTGGGGAATAACTGCTGTACCGCTTGGGCCATTAGGTGCGCGCAGGAGTGTCTCAACACCTCTACGCCGTCGTCATCTCTGGCGGTAATAATGGAAACTTCGGCGTCCGACTCAATTGTGAAACTGGTATCCACTAGAACGCCATCAACACGTCCAGCAAGGGCTGCGTTCGCTAGACCGTCGCCGATGGAAGCAGCAACCTCATGGACGGTGACAGTTTTTTCAAAATGTTTTTCCGAACCGTCAGGCAAAACGATTGTGGGCATGACGCATCTCCTTTCAGTGGTGACCCCTACCAAAGGCCACTTGCGGTTGGTCGCATTACAGCGCTGAACACGCTAAAACTGGTAGGAACGGTCGGATTCGAACCGACGACCCTCGCCTTGTCGAGGCGATGCTCTAACCAACTGAGCTACGTTCCTAAATCTAAAAGCCCATATGTTTCTGCATTAACGGCGAAAGGACAATCATTCCCTAGCCTTTTTTAGCAGTTGCGCAACGACTGGGCCAGTCGCTCCCCGTCTTTTCGCCTTTCCTCACCGGGCGGCGAAATATAACAAATTCGGCCGGCAATGCCTAGGTTCGAACAAACTGATCTCGAAGCTGTTCGATCCTATCCCGCACCTTGGCCGCGGCCTCAAACTCCAAATCTTTGGCCAGGGCGAACATCTCTTTTTCTAGCGCGACAATGTTTTTTTCAACGGCTTCGGTTGAACTAAAGACTTCATCAGTGGCTTGTTGCCGTTTGGACCTACCCAATCGGTCTCGTTTAGATTTTGCGCCTTTACTGCCCGAATCTCTTGCGCCCTCCATGATATCAGCAATATCTGTTTTGACGCTGACAGGCTCTATCCCGTGTGTCAGGTTAAAGCTTTCTTGTTTGGCCCGGCGTCGGTCGGTTTCATCGATGGCGCGTTGCATCGAATTCGTTATCTGATCACCATACAAAATGGCCTTACCCTGGAGGTTACGGGCGGCACGACCGATCGTCTGTATCAAGGACCGGTCTGACCTTAAAAACCCTTCTTTGTCTGCGTCGAGAATCGCCACCAAAGACACTTCAGGCATATCGAGACCTTCTCGCAGCAGATTAATGCCCACGAGTACATCAAATTCGCCAAGTCGCAAATCTCGAATAATTTCCACCCGCTCAACAGTGTCGATATCCGAATGTAAATATCGAACTCTAACGCCATTTTCATCTAGATAATCCGTCAAATCCTCAGCCATTCGCTTCGTCAAAGTAGTGATCAAAACCCGCTCAGAGACCGCCACCCGCAGTCGAATTTCACCCAACACATCATCGACTTGGGTCTTCGCTGGCCTGACTTCGATCATAGGATCTACCAAACCTGTGGGCCGCACCACTTGCTCGACAACTTGTCCGACCTTTTCATGCTCATAGGGACCCGGGGTCGCCGAGACATAAATTGCTTGGGGTGCCCTAGCCTCCCACTCGGCAAACTGCAAAGGTCGATTATCAAGCGCTGAGGGCAGTCGGAAGCCGAACTCTACCAGCGTCTGCTTACGCGACCGGTCGCCCTTAAACATCGCACCGATTTGAGGTATTGATACGTGCGATTCATCAACGACAAGCAATGCATCCTCTGGCAAGTAGTCATACAGCGTCGGTGGCGGCTCACCGGATTCGCGACCCGATAAATACCGCGAATAGTTCTCAATGCCATTGCAGTAGCCCAGCTCTTTAATCATCTCCAGGTCATAGCGAGTTCTCTGTTCAAGCCGCTGAGCTTCCACTAACTTGTTGTTATCTTGAAGTTGCTTTAAACGGGTTTGCAATTCTGCTTTGATTAAATCTATGGACCGCTCGATCGTTTCTCTGGGGGTGACGTAATGACTTTTTGGGAAGATTGTGATCCTCGGCACTTTTCGGATCACCGCACCGGTTAGTGGATCAAACAAGGTGATTTGTTCAATTTCATCATCAAACAACTCAATCCTTATTGCTTGCTTATCAGACTCAGCTGGAAAGACATCGATGACATCACCTTTAACGCGATAGGTCGCCCGCCGCAATTCAAGATCGTTTCGGGTGTACTGAAGTTCTGCCAATCGCCGTAGGATGAAACGCTGATCCACTCGATCACCACGATCCAAATGCATCACCATCTTGAAATAGGATTCTGGATCTCCCAATCCGTAAATACTCGATACAGAGGCTACCACCAATGCATCGCGGCGCTCCAAGAGCGCTTTGGTCGCTGACAATCGCATCTGCTCAATATGATCATTAATCGCTGCGTCTTTTTCGATGTAAGTATCAGAAGACGGGACATAGGCCTCTGGCTGATAGTAGTCATAATAAGAAACAAAATACTCAACCGAGTTGTTCGGAAAAAATGCTTTAAATTCGCCATAAAGCTGTGCTGCCAGCGTCTTGTTAGGCGCCATCACTAAGGTAGGTCGCTGCAATGCTGCTACGACATTTGCGATGGTAAAGGTTTTGCCAGATCCCGTGACTCCAAGCAACATCTGCGACGCAAGTCCCGACTCTATGCCATCAACAAGCGACGCGATCGCAGCAGGTTGATCACCTGCTGGCGCGAACTTGGATACCACTTGAAACGGCGTTCCTTTCATCATTTAGGTTGACCAAATAGGGGGCACCTATTATGCCCTAACTCTCGGCCCAATGTACGCACACCGGATTGACGATCCTGCGCTATCCCCGTAAACTCGCCTCTCCAATGATCCCCGATAGCTCAGTTGGTAGAGCAAATGACTGTTAATCATTGGGTCCCTGGTTCGAGCCCAGGTCGGGGAGCCATCTAAAAAAAACGAGGCCTTTGCGCCTCGTTTTTTTTACATCAACAGAAAGCGTACTTTCCACTCTCAGCGTTTTTGGCACGTTCTGGGTGTTTTACGCTTTTGCTTTATTGGCCTCTGGATGACGTTTGCCTATCTAGACCCATTCCAAATGAACGAAGGATGCAAAAATCTCGCTGCAGCAACACCGATCTCGGCGTGGCGGTTTTATGCAAAGATTCGTGCTACTTGTGATCACTGATTCGAATACGCTTTAAGTTTCGTTGGATGGTTTTCATACCAATACCCTGTACTGCAGACAACTCTTCAGCTGAGTAGAACCGACCATATTGCGATCGGTAGTTAACAATCGCCTCTGCCCGTTTCAAGCCTATCCCCTCAAGCGTTTCGGCAATCACCGTGGCATCGGCCTCATTGATATTGACCACCTGAATCTCTTTGGGCTCCTCCGCTTCAACCTCTGCCAGTGGTTCTGCAACAACCGAACCCGTCGCTAATACAAAACAAAAAATCGTGGCCCATATCGCCACAGCTTGATTCATAAACATTGTGTTCTCCTTGGTATTTTCAGTAACAGACAAAAAACCGATTGAAGTACCCTAAACAAGCTCTGGGCATCTCAATACGAGGAGATAATGTAACGGGCTTAGAGAAAGACTTTGCGCGCAGGCAACTAAAAACTAGGCGCGATACCGTTGCGGTAGTTGTGCGTTAGTCACCCTCTTGCCCTAGCATGGGCTTGATCGAAGCCCAGTGCCGACAGCTTGGACAATGCCAACGCATCCGCTTGCCTTCAAAACCACATTCGCCACATCGATAAGCCGCGCTATCGGAAATCATCGCTTCTGCGAACTGTTTTAGTAACATCAGGTCTTGCGCAATGCGGCCCTCGGCATCAATAAGATTCACGTCAATAAGTTCGATAAACCCTCGGAGACTAGGGTTTGCTTGCATTTGATTGCCAATAAATCGAGCTAGGGCATCGGCGCCTTCTTGGTCGCTAATGACCTTTCCTAGCGCTAGGACGACCGCAATAGAAGGCGACCGATCAAGGCATTTTTCTAAATAACCCCGAAAACCCGCCATATTCTCAAGTGCTTCGTAGGCAGTTCTCAGGGGTAATAGCGATTCACTTACGTAGATGGGATCCTGGACTAGGATACGCTCTAAGTGCCGCACAGCGCTTTCAGGGTCGTTTTCGTTGATCGCCAACTGACCTTGCAGCAAACTGACCCTGGAATTGTTGGCGTCATGACCAATGGCTTCGGTTAAATGTGCTTTGGCATCGACACTATTTTTTTCTGCGATCGCAAGTTCCGCCAACTCACAACAATAATGTGAAATCGCCTGTTCGATCCCGGCCTCTTCAATGCCGCCAGAGACCTGCTGCGCAATTTCCTTGGCTTTGTGCCAGTCCCGTTCCTGCTCATAAACCTGCAAGGCAACTTTCAGACTTTCGCTGCGGTATTCCGGATTTTCAGCAGCGAGGCGCATCGACATTGCCTCAGCACGATCTAAAAGACCCGCTTGAAGGTAATCCCGAGCGAGCTCAATCTCTACCATGTGTCTGGTTGCCTGGTCGAGCCGCGCTCGACCCAAGACGTTTTCATGAACAAATACTGCTTTTTCAAGCTCCCCTCGCCGGCGTAACAGACCGCCGAGTGCTAGATGGGTATCGATACTATCTTTTTCAAAGTCAAGCTCGGTCACCAATGTTGCCACGGCCTGATCCGGCTCATCGTTGAGCAGATGCCTTAAACCCATCTCGTAATAATGACTGCGTTTGCGCTCGCGGCGCCCCAGATACCAACCCACAGCGATCGCCAACAGCAGTAAAATCAGCAGAAGGAGCCAATCAGTCATATTCTGACAACCTGGTTTACCGCCTCTCGAAATCCTGGACTAGAGCCAAAAACAACCTTTTGTTGCCAACAAGAGTGGACAGCATCTTTTGATAACAACGACGGATCTGCTCGAGTAAAGACCTTGCGGGCCATGTTCAGCCTCTTGGCCTCGAAAGCCAACGAGCAAACGATGCCCAAAGGTTACCGATCAACAGCCCCAATACAAACGTCCCAACGAGCCACCAAGACAGTGGCAACGCCGGCGATCTGAGGGAAATCAGCTGTAGCGAAACGGACACACTATTCTCTGTGGCAATGAGAAAAAGCACCACGAACAAAACGAGCAAGACCAGGCGATATAGGAAGCGTTTCATCCAAGTCATGACGTCACCGAAACCCTTTTATACAACCACATAGGTAATAACCCTGCCAGACCGAATGCCAGAGCTCAAGCGATTCCACCAAGGTTGTTCAGTCACCAGAATTTAACGACCCATTGACTCGATCACGAAGTTCTTTCCCCGGTTTAAAATGCGGTACGTATTTACCAGGCAGGGAGACGGGAGCTCCCGACTTTGGATTGCGCCCTAACCGAGGCGCTCTGTAATGCAACGAAAAACTGCCAAATCCCCGAATCTCGATGCGCTCACCTCGGGCGAGCGCATCGGACATATGGTCAAGAATCATCTTAACTGCAAGCTCCATGTCCTTAGCAGTCAGCTGGCTCTGAGACGCAGCCAGCTTTTCAATGAGTTCCGATTTCGTCATAGTTCGCTTATTCCGTCTCTGAGGAGACTTTACCTTGCTCTTGCTTGATTAAATCACCAAGCGTTGCCGGTGTTACCGCCGCAACCTCGCGCTCGCGATGCTCTTTCACTGCTGTTTGCTCATCGGCGATATCCTTAGCCTTGACAGAGACCGTGAGTCCTCGATTCTTTCGGTCAACATTGATGATTTTGACCTCAATCTCATCACCCACACTCAAAACAGTCCTAGCATCTGACACATGGTCGATCGATAAATCACCAGCTTTCAACAAGGCTTCAACTTCATCTGCCATTTGCAGAGTTGCTTGTTTAGCATCGACTTCTTTTACGATGCCCTTAACAATGGAACCTTTATCGTTGACAGCAACGTAATCGGAGAACGGGTCTTCTTCTAACTGCTTCAGACCCAGCGATATTCGCTCACGCTCAGGATCAATCGCCAAGATCACGGTCTCGATCTCATCGCCCTTAGTGAATCGCCTTACGGCCTGCTCTCCGGGCTCATTCCAAGAAATATCAGACAGATGCACGAGACCGTCAATTTCGCCTTCCAGACCAATGAAAATACCGAAATCGGTAATCGATTTAATATAGCCCTTAATGCGATCACCTTTGTTGTGCAGCGCTGAGAATTCTTCCCATGGATTGCCCTTACATTGCTTAATCCCGAGAGAGATCCGACGACGCTCTTCGTCGATATCTAAAACCATAACCTCGACTTCGTCACCGACTTGGACCACCTTTGACGGATGAATATTGCGATTCGTCCAATCCATTTCTGAGACGTGAACCAAGCCCTCAACACCCTCTTCAAGCTCTGCAAAACAACCATAATCGGTTAAGTTGGTAACTTTCGCGGTTGTTCTCGCCCCTTCGGGATAGCGTCTTGTGATAGCAACCCAAGGATCCTCGCCCAGCTGCTTAAGACCTAATGAAACCCGGTTTCGATCACGATCGAATTTCAAAACCTTGACATCAATCTCGTCACCCACCGCGACAATTTCGCTCGGGTGCTTGATGCGCTTCCATGACATATCCGTAATGTGAAGGAGGCCGTCTATGCCGCCCAGATCAACAAAAGCGCCGTAATCTGTGAGATTCTTAACGATACCCTTGAGCTCGTGGCCTTCCTGTAAGTTCTTTAACAGCTCTTGGCGTTCGACACTGTTTTCTGCTTCAAGAACGGATCGTCTTGAAACCACCACGTTGTTACGTTTTTGATCAAGTTTGATGACTTTAAAATCTAGCGTTTGCCCCTCGAGCTGCTCATTATCACGAAGCGGTCTGACGTCAACCAATGAACCGGGTAAGAAGGCTCGGATATCTCTGATTTCGACTGTAAACCCGCCCTTGACTCTACCGCTGATATAACCCTGAATTACTTCCTGATCTTCGTACACTTTTTCGAGAACTTCCCAAGACTCATTCCGCTTGGCTTTCTCTCTGGATAATTTGGTTTCACCAAACCCATCATCCACGGCGTCCATGGCAACTTTGACTGCCGCGCCAATTTCAATCTCAAGCTCGCCTTTTTCATTCAGAAATTGGCTTCGTGGAATCACACCCTCGGATTTTAACCCTGCATGAACTGTGACCCACTCAGAGTCGATATCCACAACAACCCCGGTGATTATCGAACCTGACTTTAATTCAACGGTTTTTAAACTTTCTTCAAATAACTCTGCAAAACTCTCGCTCATTCGTTTTCCTTTTGGGGTTTCCCCCACTCAAGTCCTCCAACCAAAGACCCGTCTATGGATACAAACTCTGTCAAATGAAATCGTTGGCATCTGAAAGAGCATTTTCGGCGACCACTGCCCACACCGCTTCATGCACAGCCTGAAGGCTGAGATGAGAACTGTCGATAATGATCGCATCTTCTGCAGGTTTCAGAGGCGCCACCGCGCGGGTAGCATCTCGCGCATCTCGATCCCGAATACTCTCCAGAAGGGCGGCAAGGCTAACATCCATCCCCTTATTTTTCAACTGCTTATAGCGTCGCTCCGCTCTAATCTCGGCGCTGGCAGTGAGAAAAATTTTGACCGTGGCATCGGTAAAAATGACAGTCCCCATATCCCGGCCATCGGCTATCAAACCCGGCGCCCGACGAAACCTGCGTTGCAGCTGCTCAAGACTACTGCGAACCAGAGGTAAAGCCGCTACGACCGAGGCATCTACCCCTGCCGCATCGGTTCTGATGCGATCGGTGACATCCTCACCTCGCAGAGTAACTTTAAAGGGCTCGAGTTGCCCGGTTACTGGCAGAAAAGCGACATCTAAATTCGCAGCCACAGCTGCAATCCCAGTCTCATCGCTAAAACTCACAGCATCCTGTCGGACTGCGAGCCCAGTGAGTCGGTATAAGGCCCCACTGTCAAGAATATGGAATCCCGTTCTCAGCGCCAACTCGTGCGTGACTGCGCCTTTTCCGGCGCCGCTGGGACCATCGATGGCGATTACTATCGGCTCAAGCATCGTTTCCTCTACCATCTACTATCCTACCTACATCCACCCTAAGAGCCTCTATCCTAAGAGCCTCTATCCTAAGAGCCTCTATCCTATCAATATCCACCCTAACAACATTCAACCTAACAAGATCATTGATCTAATTTGTGCTCACTGGGCACCGCCTCGAATTAGGTTTTCATCTTTTCTCAGGGCAGTACCAAATTGTTCTCTGGCGCCCTAGGAGTATCTTTTTTCGGTTAGCGCCATGATTCGATTGACTCGCTAGTATTGTCGACAGCTATTGTAGACAGCGTTCATCAAATTATGTCCCTCGTCGCCTATTCGATAAAACGACCCATCGTTGCTAATTTTTACGGCTCATCAGCCTGTAAACCTGTGAAATAATCCCGGGCCGCTTTTGCCCGTTTAAGCC
>Ga0255783_10001941_pt1 | contig 21359 bp, 14 predicted proteins | sample 011ome_22_FD_179981 | JGI IMG/M metagenome (GOLD analysis project Ga0255783, IMG submission 179981) | Coastal salt marsh microbial communities from the Groves Creek Marsh, Skidaway Island, Georgia - 011507BT metaG (version 2) | ecosystem: Environmental > Aquatic > Marine > Intertidal zone >... | reverse complement strand
CGAGTTCGCCTTCATTGAGTACTTTAACATCAGCTCTCATATAAATCAATAGCTCCGATTTTGAAAAACTAAGCAAGGTTGCCGAGTTAAATTCATCGATAGGTACTGCACAACCTTCATGAATTTTGGCCTTCACAAACAAGGCCCTTCCAAATCGATTATGAATTTCCGCTGCCAAGGTCATTTTTTTGATAATAGGCTGTATCCCATGATAACGTTGTAGCCATCGTCTTACATAAACGTAGTAACAAGTGAGGGTTGAGGCTGGATTACCGGGCAGAGCAAAAATCGCTGTTTGATTACAAGATCCGAAAAATAAAGGTTTACCAGGCTTTTGTCGTACCCCATGAAAATGTTTTACTACGCCTAATTCATTAAGCGCCCTTCCGATAAAATCATAATCTCCAACCGAAATACCTCCAGATATTAATACAAGGTCAGCCTCGCTAATCGCCTTATGTATCGCAATTACGCTGGCCTTATAATCATCTTTTACAGAGGCACAATAGAGAATATCGCAATAATCTTCTAGAACAGCCGCCTGAAGCACGGCCCCATTACTCTCATAAACCTGGCTTTCTTTCTTTTCAGAACCCAACTTTGCTAACTCGTCACCTGTTACAAGCACGACAGCTTTTGGAGAGTCTATAACCGCTACCTCAGCACAACCAATCGATATTAACATCCCAATAATCGCTGGGGTGATTTTCACTCCTTGGTCAAGTATTTTCTGACCTTGTTGAATCTGACTGCCTATAGCTCTGATATTTACACCATGATTCGGAAACTTAGTGATGGTAATCCCCTCAGGAGAAATCTCAACGTGTTCTTGCATGACCACGCGATCGGCAGAATCTGGAACTCGCGCTCCGGTAAAAATTCGAACCGCTTCGCCTGGTTCAATCTCAAAAGTGTCACTGCTCCCCGCCGGCACCTCACCTATAACTTGGTAGTTATCAGAGACCCCATTTATCGCGTAGCCATCCATTGAAGACTGTCTAAATTCAGGAAGGTTGACCGTTGAAAAGACTTCTTCAGCCAGTACTAACCCATTTAAACTAGCATTAACTGGTCGTTTAACACTTTTTGATCGAGAGGTGAATCGATCGATAAGATCAAGTGCCTCTTGAACTTCTATCATTGTTTAAGCCTGAGATCCTGCGAAGGGCTGTTTGTATAATCGTTTACCTTGAGCTTTATATAGTGCATTTGCCAATGCTCCCATTACCGGTGGAAATGGCGGTTCTCCCATACCTGTTGGGTCAACCTTAGATTCAACGAAATGAACCTCTACATCTTTAGGAGCTTCATTATGACGAATTAATCGGTAATCATCAAAATTATTCTGATCAGGCTTTCCTTCGGTAAAAGTGATTTGCGAATACATAGCGTGCCCGATACCATCAACACTACCACCCTCAGCGAGGTTAGCAGCAGCATCAGGGTTAATTACCACACCACAGTCAATTGCGGCATATACTTTTTCAACCACAGGGCTACCATTTTTCATCACTACATCAACGACGTTTGCGACATAAGACTGATGGCAGAAATAGGCGGCTACTCCTCGATGCACACCAGGTTTAGGGTTATCCCATCCAGACTTTTCTTTAACGAGTTTCAATACTCCTGCATAACGCTCAGCATCGTAATCATTACGCTCACCAACCGGGTTGTTTTTCGCTCGTTCAAGGAGTTCTAGACGATATTCTATCGGATCTCTGCTGATTTGCTCAGCAAGTTCATCAAGGAAGCTTTGTTCAGCACTAGCCATGAAATTAGACCTTGGCGCCCTGAATGCCCCAGTGGTAATATTAGAATCAATCGTCCATGTCTCTGCCTTGTAGTGATCAAATGATCCTGCAGGGAATCGATTCGCCGACAATGGACTTTCAGGAATTCCACCAGCTATAATATGAATTGCGGTTGCTTTGCCATCTTTAATTGCCGCGCGATAAGTTACTCGATAACTTGGTCGGTATGTACCGGCAGTCATATCATCCTCACGTGTGTAGACTAATTTAACAGGTTTCCCCACAGTTTTAGAAATTACCCCAGCTTCAAGCATGAAGTGACCGTATAATTTTCGTCCGAAACCACCGCCGATTCGAGTCATCATGATATCCACCTTTTCTACGGGTAGTTCAAATCTCTCTGCGAGTGCTGGCTCCAGAAATTCAGGTAATTGGATCGGCCCTACAAATCGAGCCGATTCATCGGTAACCTCAGCAAAAAAGTTTAGCGGCTCTAACGTGTTGTGCGCTAGATATGGAGCATAATACGTTCTTTCAAGAACCTCATCAGCCTCTTTAAATTGTTTGTCAGGGTTACCATCTGTTCGAACGACAGTTGCTCGCTTCTCGGCCTCCTCCATTTGTTTTTTGTGCGAAGAAGTGCTTTCAAGACCTGCTGGCCATTTATTCTCCATCGTTCTACCAAAGAAGCTCATGGTATTTACCACTTCACCAGCCTCTTCATAAGTGACATCAACTAATTTCTTGGCTTGAAAAACTTCCCAAGTAGATCTACCCACTACGGCAATCTGGGTTTGGTGTGCCTTGATATCGAAAGCCCCTTTAGCCTGTCCTTCTCGGTAATTCTCAAATTGAAAAACTGCTTCAATCCCTGGCAGAGCAAGAGCGCGTGAAGCATCGAAGGATTTAATTTTCATTCCGAATGCCGGTGGATGAATTACACCCGCATAAAGCATTCCGTCTTCTTTATAATCAATACCGAAAAGTGATTCTCCGGTTACAATTTTCTTACTATCTACATTCTTTCTCGATGTACCAATAATCTTAAACTCATCAATAGGTTTAAGTTCAACGTCTTCTGGCACCTCTAATAGTGCTGCGGCTGAAGCAACTTCACCAAACCCTAGCTTTCTTCCTGAAGCATCATGATAGATGAATCCTAGATCAGCACGTAATTCATCTGCAGAAACTTCTAGGGTGTTAGCTGCAGCGTTAATTAACATTTGACGCGCTGTAGCACCTGCCTTTCGAAGCGGTGTCCATGCGGCACTGATAGATGTACTCCCCCCTGCCATTTGGTGAAAAAACTTGTTAGAGTTAAGGGGCGCCTGCTCAACAATCACATCATTCCAATCACAGTTCAATTCCTCAGCGATGAGCATAGGCATTGAGGTTTTGACATTCTGACCAATTTCTGGGTTTGGAGACATAATCGTAATTAATCCATTCTCTCCAATTTTTAGATATCCATTGATCTCAAACCATTCCTTAGGCATTGATTTGATTTGTTCAGCACTAAAATTGCAAGATTCTAACCATGGAAAGGCTAACATCATACCTCCACCGGCAAGCAATGAGCTTTTGATAAAAAATCGTCTTCCTTGATTTACCTTATTTGTACTCATGATTCAGCGTTTAAAGGTTAGCTGCGGCATCCTTAACCGCTTTTTTGATTCGCACATAGGTTCCACAGCGGCAAAGATTACCCGCCATTGCAGACTCAATTTCTTCGTCTGTGGGGCTCGGATTTTGTTTAAGAAGGGCTGTAGCGGTCATAATCTGTCCTGCCTGGCAATACCCACATTGAGGCACATCTTGTTTAATCCAAGCCAATTGAACCGGATGATCACCATTCTCTGAAAGACCTTCTATAGTGATTACTTCACCATTACCCACCGCAGATACGGGTAACTGGCAAGATCTAACTGCAGTTCCATTAAGATGAATTGTACAAGCTCCGCATTGAGCGATACCACATCCGAACTTAGTACCCACAAGATCTAGGTGATCACGAAGTACCCAAAGCATGGGTGTTGACGGATCAACCTCAACGGTCTTAGTCTCCCCATTCACATACAAAGTATATTGTGCCATAACAAACTATTTAGCGTCAAGTTATAAAATTTGAGCCCTGTATTGTAGGCTTATGCTAAAATTAACACAAGCCTCATTTTGAAGAACTACCTGGATTTCAGAAATAAGCACCAAAATTGAGGTTAGTATTCTTTCTAAGGATAATTTAAAACCTAAGATGAAGATTCAGAAATATCATTCATCTTTGATCCATTAATTCGATAAACATGTATTCTGTAGTCGCGCTTCAAATTAAGAACAGCCTAAACATTAGACAATGTCGTTTAAAATTAGACTTAGAGGTACTCTACTCAGACTCTGATGAGTTATTTCTTAAACTCGGAAAAGAACAATTTGTATATGTATTTCAATACGGGGTAGTCGCTTTTTTTAATTGCAACCATTCTGAAATCAACCAAACGATTCAAGCGCTCAACCCCGACCTAGGATCGTGGCAAGAACAGGAACTTAGCGAGACTATTAAAGTTGAAATTGCTAAAGGTCAGACAGAAGTAACGTTTGACAAGGTCATCTTGAGTGAATTTGACATCGAAGCCATCAGATTGGTTATGCTAAACACCTCGCATTCTGTAGCCCTAGATAAATATCTTGAAATTACCGATCATCTTCTTGAAGAAACAAACGTTTATACCAAAGCTCTCGAGCTTGAAGGAAGACTAAAGATCTCAGGGAAAAAACTCAAGAAATTCATTGGACGTGTATTAAACGTAAAAAACCAGATTTCTGAAAATCTATACATCTTCGACTCTCCAGATATTACTTGGGAAAATGAATCATTGAATAAATTGAACGTATCCCTAAAGCAGACCTTTGACCTTAAAGATCGATATCGGTACATCTATGAACGAACTGCTATTATAAAAGAAGACCTCGAGCTTTTCAAAAACATCATGGATCATAAAGAGAGCAGCAAGCTAGAATGGATCATCATCATTTTAATCTTGGTTGAAGTAGTAGACCTCTTTGTGCTCAGATTGCTTAAACTCTTCTAGTTGACTAATTGAGTAAAATAGACTCGTTTTCTGATATGAAAATCATTTAATTTCATCAACTATTTGATGTAAGATTCTTTTGTTCCACTCCTCTTCCATTTCTTCCCGGTCGATATAATAACTATTTCTCCGAAGTAAACTCTGAAGAACATTCTTCGAATTTTCAATAACCAGCTCACCTTCTGTTTGTTTTATCAGCTCTAGTCGAATTCGATATCCATTGCTAATCCATAAATCAGATCGGTCAAGATCATCTAAAAGGATTAAATTATCAGCTTCGTCGATGAATGAAATATCAAAAATGAAATACTTATAGAACATGGAGAACCTATTCTTTTGGAATAGAGGATGATGCGGACAAACGATGGTTATATAATTTTTGCTTTTCCAAAGATTTGCATGGAAGTGTCTCTTATTAAATAATACCTCTAAGTCATTTTCTCTTTCATTGATCTGAAAAGGAACAGGAGAAAGGCATTGTTTTAATAATTTTTCAGTGAGTACATTGGGCGTATCTAAATCGTACATACCCGATTCGTTTACTGTAAAATCAACATCTAAAATTGACTTAGATGTTGGTATCTTACTAAATCTATCTGGTAAGAAAATGGAATCAGTGTTGAACTTACCTCCAATATTTCCATGAATTATTAGTAACCCAGGCACAGAGTGTTCACTCTTTGAAGAATCCATTGAATCTTCCAAGATATATCTCTTAAATAAATCACTTAGTTGAAAAAATCCTTTCATGATTTCTTTCCAATACACCAATATTCGAAAGAAAGTCTTGAAACGAGCGATTATTGTAATTAATTACAATCAATTTTATTACAAAATAATAAAGACAGACCGATCTAGCTTGTAAACCCTGTTCCTTCTATCCTCCCCAGATTTCTTATAAGATATTAACGTTTTACTCCTGTTGGAAAATGTTTGAAGTTTAATATCTAACTGATTCAAGACTTCATTTTTTCTCCTCGCTATTGTAGCTGAATCTAAATCCCTGTTATCAAATAATTTTAAAATCTTACTATTCTCAGCTGTAAAGTTTTGATCTTTCATAAACAATTCTAGAAGCAAACTTTCATCTTTAGACAGATTCAATTTTATTAAACGAGTATTATATAGTGACTTATTAAAGACCAATATTTTGCGTTTAAAGAAAATGTTCAGAGATATGAAAACAAGTATTATTGATATAGGGAGAATTAAACTACTCCACCAACTCTCAAATAGCTTTTGAAACTTGCTCTCGTTGTCATAAAAACGATATTGATCGATCTTATTTTCCAATAATTCTGAGTAATGAACTCTATCAAGAACTTCAAAATTGTAATCATGTGTAAAATAAATACTGTCTTTGTATTTGACCGGCGAGACTAATGATGATTGAACTTTTCTTGATATTGGATTTTGAGAAAATACTTCAACACGGTTTTCTAAGACATCGACTGAAAAAATTTTATAATTACCAAAATAGATGAACCCCGAGTCTGTTTGGATGGTATTTTCATTTTGATCTACATAAAAATCCTTTACATGACCAACTACACTCCATTGATTGGTTTTGAAAGAAAATTTTTGAATCAATTTGCTTTCCAGTGGGAGTGATCTTCGATTGGGATTTACTGTATATCCCCCAACGAAATAAATATCGTTATCATTTTTATAGGTAACACCTAAAGAAATACCTGTGGGATGGTTTTCTCCACAATAATCTCGTGATTCCCATTCAGAAATATTTTGATCAAAAAATGTGATAAAGTTTCGATGACTAAAGAATCCGTAACCTCCGAATCTAAATATTGTATCGTTATTGACGAATAGGCTTGATCCGACCTGCAATTTATGGTTATACGATTTATCTATTCGGTCTCCACTATCATTCGACAATACAATACCTCCTTCTATATGAATCAAGAGATTATTGTGCGTTCGGAATAAAATAGGATTAAAATCATGGTTAACCTCGAATTTGGACTCTTTCACTATTTTGTTATCAACCAAAGAATAGAATTTCTTTTTATCCCAGTAACGAACAATAAGTGTATCCCACTGAATATAAGATTCAATAGGGTTATTATCTCGAGGATCTATGCTTTGAAATAGAAAAAGAAAGAAATAAATCACAAGACAAGTTATTACTTACAGGTGTAACTTGAAAATAGGTGTAGTTTATTACAACTACTTTAAATAAGTATCGCTAGTATCGCCCAAACAACTAATAATTATGGGTTTTTGTGAATGTTACAGGATTAGTCTCAGTCGCTTCGCTCCCTTGGCTTTTCCTTTACATCCCGAAGTCTAAGTAGAAAAACCCATGCAAATGCATGGTTTTTTTCAATCCTTTAGTGGGTGTTACAGGATTCGAACCTGTGACCTCTACCCTGTCAAGGTAGCGCTCTAAACCAACTGAGCTAAACACCCTTTGTTAATGCGAATGTACAATGAAAGGAATCAAATCGGCAGAACACCATAAAAATAAAATGTAAATAAAACTTGACATTAATAGAAAAACAACTACTTTTGTCAAATAAACTTTACAAAATGAAAGAAGAACGTAAGAAGAGAATTACCCAATTAGCAATATGGACCTGGACTTGGGTTGCAACTTTAGCTTTAGCTACTTTCGGCCCTGAATTCATTTGGACCACAGACAGTCCGCTAACTATTATTTCGATCGTGCTGAATTTTCTAAATGGAGTCTTAATGATATGGGCGAATAGAAACTTGTACAATCATTACGATGAACTAGAACGAAAAATTCACCTCGAGGCAATGGCACTCACCCTAGGGGTTGCAGTAATTGTTGGCTTGACTTATTCCTTATTGGATCAGAAAAACATAATCCAATCTGATGCGGAGATTGGTATTTTGGTTGGTGTCATCGGTATCACCTACGGAGTTGCAATGGGTATCAATACAAAGCGTTACTCATGAATAACCGTGTAAAGGAACTGAGAAAAGAAAAGGGATTAACTCAAGAAGACCTTGCAGAGGTTATCGGGGTTTCAAGACAAACGGTCAATGCGATTGAAAAACAAAAGTTCGATCCCAGTCTAAATACTGCGTTTAAAATGGCAAAGCTGTTCGAGCTTCCGATCGAATCAATCTTTCTTAATGAACACTAGTCAGTAAGATAGACTTCGATTCGTTTAAAGACAATTCTATCATAATCTTCAGACTCGTATAAAACACCTAACTCGGTGTCACTTAATTGAATGATATCACTGTAGGCCGCAAAGCCTGATTCGACAATCTCCAAGGCCTTCCAACCTCTACCCCGGTCAGTAGACCTCCATAAGGTTAAACCCTCTCGTTTTTCAATTGAAGCTGGCCCTAGATGGTAAAGATGGTCTGATTCGGGGATGTAAATGATTGATGATTGGCAAACAGGACTAGTTAGTTCTGGCACTAAATGATACTGATTCCAACTAGCACCATTGTCTAAACTTCGAGCAATCATCTTAGATCGATCCTTATTGTTTTGCATTCGTATGAGTAATAATAGTTCGCCCGGCAATTCAACAGCCATGGCTTCATTAGAGGAAGGAATAGGGAGATCTTCAGATACCTTCCAGCTCTTCCCGAAATCATCTGAATAAATTCCGTATGAACGATAATCAGCAAAATTTTCTTGAGGATCACCCAAAGAATGATTAGCTGGCAGATAAATCCTTCCCTTTTTAGAACCCGTAGCAAGCTGAATCGCATGCCCTGGGCCCAAGGCAAATGTGCGTGCATCTGCGAATTCAACACTGCTGAATCGATCGAAATGAACTTCATTTGAAATGTCAATTGGTTCAGACCAAGACATTCCAAAATCAGAAGAAAATTTATAAAATGCTTTGCGTCTTCCATTTCCTGAGCGTGTTTCCCATTCAGATTGAGTGCCTGTATTATAGAAAAGCATCAATCGTCCTTCTGGATACTCAGGGTTTAGTATATCGATCACCGGGGTAGGATTTCCGGCTTGAAGATTTGCGTTATCCACTATTACTTGTGGCTCGGTCCAGCTCTCTCCACCATCGCTACTCGTTCGGAGTAAAATATCAACATCTCCAAAATCTCCACACCCTCCTTTTCGTCCTTCGGCAAATGCATAGAGCTTAGAGTCTGAGCCTACCATTGCCGGAATCCGAAAGCATTCGTATCCCAAATCTCCAGACTGAAACAATGTTTGATATTGCGCATTTATGGAGGAGCAAAAGAGAAGTATAAGTAGGCTAATTCGCATTTATATTCGTTTATAAACCTCATCAAAGGGAACACGACAACGCTCTCCCCAGATACCCTCATTTCCTTTTCTAATTCCGCATGAGATAATCATATTGATTTTTGCCGAATTAGGAAGATTTAGAAGCCGCTTTACCCGACGGCTATCAAAGCCTTCCATCGGGCATGTATCATATCCCTTTTCAGCCATAGCGAGCATAAAAGTCTGAGCGGCAAGGGCACAAGATTTATGCGCAACCCCACGCATATGGGTTTCGGTCACCTCCCTCACCACGGGTCGAAACCATCCCATGACGGTCACCAGCAGCCATCTGAATACCCCCAAGAGTCGAAAGCAACGACTATAAAGAAAAGGCATGAGCTTACCATAGTATGTCTCTCGAACCGCAATTCGTTTCGCTTTTCGAGCAGCAGGGCTATTTCTATCAATATTACCCTTCTCAAAATTGAGAACGAATTTTGCGCGCTTGCGATGTAAATCTTGACGAGTGACAAACACCACCCACTGATCAGCAGTCGAAGCCGCTGTTTGCCCTAAGCAAGCTTCAGTAATTGCCCCTCGATAACTCTGGTCAGTGATATGAATAAACTCCCATAACTGTAGGTTTGAACTATTGGGTGCAAGGGTAGCCTGTTTCAAACAATATTTTACCTTATCAGCATCAATGGGTTTTTCATTATCGTAAAATCTTACAGAACGGCGATATTCTAATAAATCTTTTAAACTCATATGAGGTCTTAAAATAAACCAGTAATTTATTCAATTAGAATGAATTGTATCTTGTTATTCCTTAAAGTTGGTTTACATTATGAATAAAAGAAGCTTTTTAAAATCATCAGCTGCAGTGCTTGCCACACCGCTTTTAGGCTCCTTTGATCTAAAGCAAGAGGAGTATGACACTCCTCTTTCAACTTTAAATGGAGAGGATCTTTGGAAAAGGGTTCGACAAGATTACTACTTAAATGAGGACTACATCAATCTAGAAAGTGGTTACTATAATATCATTCCAACTCCCACCTTGAGAAAGGTTAATGAACACCTAGAACGCGTGAATAGAGAAGGGTCTTACTACATGAGAAATCAGCTCGATATCGACCGAGAAAAAGTAACTGAAGCGTTGGCTGAATTTGTCGGATGCAACTCAGTAGATTTGGCCATAACGAGAAATACCACTGAATCATTAGATCTTGTGATTTCGGGATATCCTTGGGAGGCTGGAGACCATGCTATCTATGCTGAACAAGATTATGGTGCCATGCAACTCATGTTCGAGCAAATTTCGAAACGATATGGGGTAATTTTAGATGTAGTTTCGGTACCTAATCATCCGAAAGATGACGATGAAATTGTTGCTTTATACGAGTCGAAAATCACATCGAAGACTAAATTGATCATGGTATGCCACATGATTAATATCACTGGGCAGATACTGCCGATTAGAAAAATCTGTGATATGGCACACTCCCATGGTGTCGAAGTTTTGGTTGACGGTGCGCATTGCGTTGGGCACTTTGACTTTAAAATCACAGATTTAAATTGTGATTACTATGGTTCAAGTCTTCATAAATGGTTGGCGGCTCCATTAGGTAATGGCTTGCTTTACATTAAAGACGATCATCGACCTAAAATCTGGCCTCTACTTGCCGACTACGAAAAAGACCTCAATCAAATGCGGAGATTAAATCATTTAGGTACGCATCCGGCTTATATAACACTGGGAGTAGCAGATGCTATAGACTACCTCAACGATATTGGTATTAAAAGAAAAGAACAACGTCTAAATCAGATTAGACAGTACTGGATGAAAAATCTTCAAGGAGTCGAAAATATTCAAATGAATACCCCTTGGAGCAAGGAAAGAGCCTGCGGAATAGCGAATGTGGGTCTTAGGAATATGAAACCTTCAGAAATGGCAAAAAGGCTCTTTGATGAATTTAATGTTTTTACCGTAGCCATTGATTATGCCAATGTTCAAGGGTGTAGAATTACCCCAAACTTATTTACCACTTTTTACGAATTAGATCGCTTTTCAGAAGCAGTTATAAAGCTTGCCAAAGTCTAACTACCCGTTGTAGACTTCAAGCATGCCCTTGATAAATAAATCGACCTCTTCTGCAGTTCCAGTACTTATACGACACCAATCGTAAAATGGAGGAAAAGGTCTACCAATTCTCACACCTTTAGCTAACATTTCAGGGCCTAATTCCCTGATATCTCTTTTCGAATGAAAAAAGATAAAGTTGGTACTTGAGCGAACATAATCTAACTGAAGATGATCAAGTAAATCGTAAATACGCTGTTTTTGTTTACGATTTTGTTCGAGTGAAAATTGATAAAAATCACGATCCTCTAAAGAAGCATCTGCCGCGGCAATTGCAAGAACATTACTCATTGCTACCACATTCTTGCGTATCTGTCGAGCTAAGTGAGGTGGGGCGATAAGGTATCCTATCCTCGTTCCCGCAAGACCATAAACCTTAGAAAAGGTTTTCGAGACGATCACATTCTTTCCCTGTCTTACCAGTGCGTCCATAGAAGGATAATGATCTTCTTCAATGAAATCATAATAAGCCTCATCTGAGAAAACGATGGTTTGCTCACTAACTGAATTACAAAAATCAGTTAAGGATTTAGCCGGCAATAAAGTGCCGGTAGGATTATTAGGGTTACATAAGAATACAAGCTTAGTCTTTGTGCTAATACGCTTCTCAATTTCGTTTAAGTCGTATCCTTTATCTTCTCCTACAGGAACCCAATTTATAGTGGCATCCCATCCCTTGGCATAATCCATCATCGCTAAGAAAGTAGGCTGACCAGCAATAATCTCTCCGCCACTGTGAGCGAAAGTAAGACCCGTAATTTTCAAACCCTCGGTAGAGCCTCCAGTAATTATAATACTTTCAGGTTCTACTCCGTGAATTTTTGCAAGCTTATCTGCTAGTGCGTCGCTGTAATCATAAGGATACCTACAAGCATGATCAAAGGCCTTAATAATCGATTCTTGAACCTTCTTCGAAGGACCGTAAGGATTCTCGTTTGAACTTAACCTAACAATACTTTCTAAAGGTCGTGGATTGTAATCAGCAATCTCTTTAGCTGATAAAAGCGCCGATGGAGCAACTAATAATCCTCCTATACCTAAGGATGATCTTAACCAATCTCTTCTTGTTTGTCCCATAGTAGTAACTTAATTAAAAAGGCACAGACGAGATACTTCACTTAAGGGAGGTAACGACCTCCAATATGCATCTTGTCCGTGCCTGTCTCAATAGTAGAGAATTTCTAAGATACACAAAATCAGCGAACTACCAAAATTACGGTTGCCATTGTGCGCTTACAGCCTGCACCTGATCTAGAACTCTAAGGAGATTTTCTCCCCAAAGCTTTTGAATATCTTCCTCGCTATAACCTCTCTTTACTAGCTCTAAGGTTACATTAAAAGTCTCTGAAGCGTCTTGCCATCCACCTACACCACCTCCGCCATCGAAATCAGAAGAAATACCTACATGGTCAATTCCTATTAGGTTTACCATATAGTCGATATGATCTACAAAATCGGCAACGGTTACTCCAGTTGGAGCCTCTGGGTCATTAGCAACTAATTCATCAGCCTCAGCTACAATTTCGCGGTAATAATTCATAAAATCAGCTCGCTTATCGGCATCTAGGCTTCTAAGCTCAGAGCGGTCGTACCACTCTAGACCTTTTTCTGACGCAAGACGAGTTCTAATAGCCTGCATATATTCGTTAAGAGCATTGTGCTTCTCTGTATTTAGATAAGAAGAGAATGCTACGGCCTGAATCACCCCTCCGTTCTCTTTCATCCACAATAACTGCTCATCATCAAGATTTCTTGAATGATCGCAAAGGGCACGAGCTGATGAGTGTGAAGCTATAATAGGGGCTTTTGACAAGGCAATCATTTGACGCATCGCCTCCTTTGAAGGATGTGAAACATCAATCATCATTCCTAGACGATTCATTTCAACGATAGCTTCTTTTCCAAGTTCACTTAGACCGTCATGTAGAAATCCATCCGCTTCACCTGTATTCGAGTCAGAGAATTGACTGTGCCCATTATGGGACAGCGAAACATATCGCGCACCTTTATCTCTATATAATTCAAAATTATCTAGGTCTTCACCAATCGGATAGGCATTCTCAACACCAATCATAGCCACCTTCTTACCTTCAGCAATAAGTGATCGAACCTGGTCAGAAGAAGTCGCTAAACCAATTTGATTTGGAGCATATTCTTCGACCAAACGGTGAATGGCATCAAACTTAGACATTGCATTAGCCTCTGCATTGGAATAACCTTCTGCTGTTAAATCACCTTGACCTGTGTAGACGATAAGCCATGCCACATCAAGTCTTCCTTCGTCCATTTTCGGAAGATTCACTTGAGTATTCAACCGCTGTGTATAATTGATACTATCAGTAAAATTCGCCACATTGATATCATCATGAGTGTCAATGGTGATTACCGATTCGTGAATTCGTCTAGCTTTTTCCTCTAAAGTCTCTGTTTGGGTAGTACAGCTCACGGCAAGAGTAAGACCGAGCAAGCCGATGATTAATTGAGTTCGTTTCATCATTAATTCAGTTTAATTTTATGTAGGTAATCATCATTTAAGCCGACGATTACAGCGTTCATTGAAGGTAAGAAAACCGATGACTTAATGTTACCCTGAATATTGATAAACTGCTCACTAGAAATATTTTGGTCTAGTTTACCGTTTTCAAAGAGAGTAATAGGCAGGGCTCCTACTCCATCTAGTCGAGGGGTTTCTACTTCTGTGTTATAGATATTTCCAAAAAGTAATAGTTGTCTTTTCTCATCTTCAGTAGTAATTACTTCGGCACTTAATATGGGAAATAATTGAGCTTCAAAGGGCAAAGCTTCTAATTCAAAGTTCAATTCACCTCTATTTCTAAGGAGAACACTTTCAAAAGTGACCACTTCTCGCTCATAGGCTTCTGTTAACTTTTCTCCATAGATATCATCTAGACTTGCAGAAGCAAAGGCTTCATAGGTCTTGAATTTATTGCTAATAAAAGGCATCTGTTGGGTAGAACATTCCTTACCCCTAACCGGGACATAAGTGTCGTTATAGACTTTACTCAATACGATATCAGGCGAACCGTTCTCATCAAAATCGTTAGCATAAATCTTAAACGGATTCTCTTTTGAAGTCTTGAATTTGATAGATTTACCCACATTGCCAGCTACAAAATCCATCAGTCCGTCTTGATCTAAATCTACAGGCGTTAAGCTGTGCCACCAGCCAGTGAGTTCTTTTAATGGATGTTCTGACAGATATTCAAGTGTCCCTTTATTATTCATCCATATCCCGATACCCGTCCATTCACCAAGCATCATCACATCCTTATAACCATCTCCGTTTAAATCAACCACCACAATATCATTTACCATACCGAAAGTATCGAAGCCTGTAGTTCTTTCTTCTGTAACATTCACCAATTTTCCACCTTGATTTTCATAAAGAATAGAAGGTGCATGTCTCGGATAGTTTTTTGGTATAATTCGATTACCCACAATAATATCTCGATCACCATCTAGGTCGATATCAACTGCAACTACCTGCTTTCCATTTTCGCGATTTTCTTCAAGAACTTCTTGATGATAACGAGAGAATTTACCGACACTATCATTTAAATACAATCGGTCTTGATAGTAAGAAGAATACGACCCAAAGTCATTACCGCCACTGGTAACGAATAGATCGAGATCTCCATCTCCTTCAAAATCAAAGGCAACAGCATCTGCATCTTCAAACACACGGTCATCCTCGAAACCTGGTTGTACGCTAGCAACTAGTTTACCTCCTTGTTGAAGAAGGAGTTGGGCCGCTGAACCACTAGATCCAGACACCCAGACATCTTCAAAACCATCTCCGTTAGCATCAAATCGAGTTAGGAATGGCCCTTGTGTAGATTGGGCATAAGGCAGAAGAATTTCTGTTTCGAACTCGTTAAGTGGGTTTTCCTTATGAGATATATTCAAGGTTGTCACCTCAGCCATAAGATTAGATTCAAGCTCACTCGAATCTAGGATAACCTTAGTAGCGTTTTCTGGCTTATTTATCGTTAAGCGTTGATTGGTCTTTACATCTTTTTGTACAACCTCTGATCCATCAGGCCAAACCACTCTAAGTCGATCTATAACGCTTGTATCACCCAAACCAAAAAAGGCTTTATTTTCTTGAGAAGAACGATACCCCCGCACTCTTTTGATTTCTTCAAAATAGTACTGATCACCTGACCATAACTCTACCTTAGGATATTCCTCACCAAGGTCTGAATGGGTATCGACAACCAAATAATTACCTCTCTTATTTTCAACACTTGTATTTCGGTAAACAAAGGCCTCCATATCAATATTATTAATGATCATGTCGAGGTCTCCATCGTTATCTAAGTCTCCTACAGCCATCCCGTTAGAAAAGGTAGATGCACCGAGTCCCCATTTTTCAGCACTATCTTTTAATTGAAAATTACCCTGGTTTTCAAACAACCGATTAGGTAATTTCTCAGAAGGCATCGACTCGTATAGTTCTTCTTTTACTGTTAGAGGGATGTTTCCACGATAACGCATGCGCGCCTCATTTACTTGATTTTGAAGATCATTGTCTAGCGCATATCGACGATATCCGTTCGTTATGAAAAGATCTTTATCAGAATCTAGATCAAAATCTTCCATGAGCACCGACCAACTCCAATCAGTACTCGCTGTCTTGGTTGCATGGGAAATATTAGAAAAACTTCCATTACCATGATTGAGCTGAAAAGTATTGTACATATACTGATAATGGTAGTCTAGATCGTTGACCAGAAAATCAAATCGATCGGTATTCATTGAAGCCATCAGTGTTTTTGATCGCTTGTGATCTGCCGCGGCCATATCTAACACGAATATTTCTTGATGACTATCGTTGTTGAAATCGGCGATATCTACCCCCATTCCATAGAACGAAATATGCTGAGTATACGTCTGAATTTCATCTTTAAAAGTGCCGTCTTTTTGATTGATATATAGTGCGTCAGGAATGTAGTAATCACTGGCAACATAAAGGTCGATCCATCCATCATTATTAATATCTGAGGCTACTAGACCAAGACCAAAAACAGGTGATAATAAACCCGCTTCAAGAGTAACATCTACGAATACTCCATTTTTATTTTCATAAAGTTTAGAGGTATTGAACTCACGATCTTCGGGGTGCGCTTCTAAATACTCATATAGGCTTAGTGGATCATACCCATATAGTTCGTTTTCATTCAAAACGAAACAATCGAGGTCTCCATCGCGATCGTAATCCAAAAACACGGCCTGAGTACTCTCGCCTCTATCGTCTAAACCGTAAGCCGCCGCTTCTTCACTAAAAGTTTCATCCCCATTATTGATATATAAAAGATTGGCTCGATTATCTCGGTCGTTTGGGCCTCCTTGAGTGATGTAAATATCCATGAAACCATCCGCGTTAATATCGCTAAAGGTTACTCCATTCGACCATTGATTTGCGATTTGTATTCCCGAAGATTCAGAAGCGTCAAGAAATACAAAATCTCCTTGGTTAAAGAATAATTTGTTATCGACTTGATTACCGGCAAAAACCACATCTAATAGTCCGTCATTATTAAGGTCTTCTACCCCAACACCCGCTCCATTGTAGAAGTAGTCGTAATCGAATAAATTTTGTCGATTAGAAACATTGTGTGTTAAACGATTTTCGAAAACTAAACCCGTATCTGAAGATTCCAGTTTTTCAAAAATGGTATCTTTTCGCTCTGAACATGAGGTTAGAAGAATAATCGCGCTTAAAAAGTGAAGATATTTAGCCATACTCGCAACTTACAAAATATTGAAATGTTAAAAAATTATAGCAGGCAACTTAGTTTCGTAGCGATGCTCCTTCTACTCTTCAGTTCGTGCGCCGAAAACGAGAAGACTATTAACAGAAATAATCTCGATTTAGAGCGAAGCGAGTACCTGTTACAACACGCAGAAAATCCGGTTTATTGGCAATCTTGGAGCGAGCAAATTATATCGATCGCCAAAAAACAACAGAAGCCAATTATTATCAGTATCGGATATTCCTCTTGCCACTGGTGCCACGTCATGGAGCGTGAGTCTTTTTCTGACAGGGAGGTCGCTGACCTTATGAATCAACATTTCATTTCGATTAAAGTAGATCGCGAAGAAAACCCAGATATCGATTTTTACTATCTCACTACTGCCCAACTCATCACGGGAAGCCCCGCAGGATGGCCACTAAACATCATTGCCACTCCTGAAGGTGAGGCTTTTTACGCAGGAACCTATCACAGTAAAGATGAGTGGATGGAAGTCTTGAATAAAACCATCGATCAATTAGAAAAAAATAAAGGTCGATTGTACGATTACGCAAGAATGGTCAAAGAAGGAGTCATTAATCAAACGCAACCCATTGAAGTAGCCGATAATTCTGAACTAATAAACAAAGAAGACTTAGAGTTAAGTCTCAGAACCTGGATGTCAGAATGGGACTTTGATTACGGCGGAATACAAGCATATGAGAAGTTTGTAAATCCACCTCAACTTGAGTTTCTACTTGATTATAACGAGCTGAACCCTTCAACAGAAATCGAAGACTTTATTGTCTTTACCCTAAAAAATATTGCACAATCAGGTCTTATCGACCCGCTAAATGGAGGAGTCTTTAGGTACAGCACAGATGACAAGTGGCAGATACCCCATTTCGAAAAGATGCTCTATGATAATGGACAATTACTCAAGCTCTATTCAAGAGCATACCTAAAGTATAATGAACCTCTTTTCTTAGAAACCGCTTCGCTAATCACAAAGTACTTGCTTGAAGAGCTTAAACAAGATTCAGAGCTCTTTTCTGCATCACAAAATGCAGAAAGTGAAGGAAGAGAAGGCTATTATTATTTGTTTTCTAAGGAAGAATTAGGAGAAGAATTGCTAAACAAGATTACTCAATTTGAGTTTGATTCACAGAACATTCATTTACCCGCTCAACCCTTGAGTGGTTCTATAATCAATACCTTGGAACAACTACGAGCATCTAGGGTTGCTCCCGAAATTGACCACAAAGCAATTATTTCTTGGAACGCGCTAACAATTGATGGGCTATTCTACTATTATTTGGCTTCGGGTGAAACAGCGATTTTAGAACAAGCAAAAGCCTCATTAAATACAGTCCTCAATGATTCAAAATCTTTGAAACATGTGGCCGAAGACCCATATAGCAATGCCGTTTTAGAAGATTATGCGTTCTTATCAAAGACGACACTAACAGCCTACCAAATCACAGGGGAGGCTAATTACCTAAAAGCTTCTATCGAACTTACTGATGAGGCAATTGATCGTTTTGAGATGAGTGAATCTCCGCTTTTTGCCAATAGTTCGAAGAATCTGTCGAGTAGTGTTCCTAGAATTATTAATTCAAGCGATGGCGTCTTACCTAATCCAAACGCATCACTTTCATCTACCCTCTATCACCTTGCACATATAACTGGGGTAGAATCGTATAAGAAACGTTATGAAGCAATGGTCATGGGCATTCAGCCTTGGGTAAGTGAAAGCATTGGTTTCTTTCCAAGTTGGGCTAATATTCTTCTTCACAGTCAGCATCCGTTTTATGAGGTAGTGGTAATGGGTGAAGAGGCGAACTCTTTTGCCGAGGAACTATTGACCATACAATTTGCCAACACCTTGACACTACATAGTAGTGAAGAGAATGAAGAATCACCCCTATTTAAAAATCGCTTTGTAGCTGATGAAACTTTGATCTACATCTGTATTGACAATACTTGCCTTCAACCCCTAAGCGATATTCAAGAGGCTAAAAACTTTCTTACTAAAAGGCAGTAAATCAAGGTGTATTGATGTGCTGACCAAGAAATAGAGCATTCAAGAAGAATCGATTCATCCCATAAGAAGTTCCTCTGAAGTTCGGATTATCTGCAAACATTACCACTCTACCTGAACCTATAGAGCTTACTAAAATCGAAGCGGCCTTTGAGAGATATTCGTCACGGTTCTTGTTAGAAATATACCCATCAATATGAGCGCTCTCTGTGTATTTCGCTACCGTAGAATAAGCATTCTCACTGGGTGACAGCCATACCGTATTATTCTTATAAAAAGCGAGTTCATCAGAAGAATATCCAAAAGCGACCGGATGCGTTCGATCAATTTTAGCTTTAATAAATACTCCTCCGAGAGATTCTCTACCACGGTGTTCACTGGCCTCAACATAAGGCAACTGGATTATAGAATCTTTAACCTTTTCAAGGGTAGTTTCATTAACCAATTTAGAATTGATCGCCCAAGATGAACCGGTTCCAATAGTAATGAGTGTGTTTCCTCTAGAAACCCATTCTTTTAGGTGTTTTTGAAACCACTCTGGGTAATTGCCAGACACTAAAACAAGTACGTTATAAGGATCTAACGAAACCCTAGATAGATTGCGAACAGGGAGTTTGGTGATAGGCATATCTATTCGAGTATCTAACAAATGCCATATTTCACCGGCTTCATAAGATCGAGTTCCTGTTCCGATTACCATCGCGGCTTTAGGTTGTTTCAAGGGTCGCATAGAGCGACTCCCAAGATCAATTCCTGAAGTACTCCATCCGGTGGTGGCTGAATGCACCTTCAGATTTAATCGAGAAGCTTCGCGTTCTATAATCTTAGCTAATGCATCTTTAGAAATCTTTTGAAGTGATACCGGAATCACCAGTGAGCCGTAACTAAAATTCACTTTACCCTTTTTGGTATTCACCTCAAAAGGCTTAAAAGCTGCCATAGGCACGACTCCATGCTTCTGTAAGGCATAAGTAAAGGCGGGGATATTATAGTCTAGCGCATCAACGATATAGGCATAGGCACTATCATCAACTTCGGTATTAACCAATAGATCAGACGAACTTATAGGTTGTAAAGATGAAGGTGATTTCGAGACCCCTCTGTAATTCAATTGATAGAAGTTGGCTAGGGACCATGCTGATGCATCGTAATAAACACTATCTCTATATTTTTCGTAGGTCTCAAAAGTGGTTTGCACCATTCGATATTGTGGTTGTCTGGTAGGTACCACATAATCATTACCTTCCTTATATACAGCAACTTTATGATGTTCCATTAGCTCTAAAAACGCCTTTACCTTGTTTCGATCTGGCTCAGAAAAACGATACGCCTGAACCGGGTCTTTGGCTGCTCTAGAGATCGCAGAATCAAAAAACATTTTCTGATAAGCCCGCATCATTTTACGGTTGTCAACAGCAGCCTTTAAAGTAGTCATGCTCGATACGTATTGATTACGAATCGTAAACGGAAAAGTTATTTCACCAAATGCCGTAGACTGTTTGAGCCCACGTGAGCTGGCTTGCTCAAATAGAAGGCCTAAACCACCTTGTAAATCGGGATAAGAAGAACCGTACCCTGGATAGGTACCATCGAAGGCCTCTCGTGTAAAATAGAAAGATCCGATCGAATCTAAGGCCTTCGAAAAATAACTTCCATACAACTCGTTCAAGTCTTCGTAATTCTCTCGAGGCATGATCGGGTCAAGCGAGCCATTTGGCTTCATCGGCTCAAAAAAGTAAGTACTTTGAGATCCCATCTCGTGAAAATCAGTGACCACATTCGGATACCACTGATGATACCAATTGAGTTTACCTTGACTCTCTGGGTTTACGGCCAACACCCAATCTCTGTTTAGGTCAAACCAGTAGTGATTGGTTCTTCCCCCAGGCCAATACTCATTGTGTTCGGCATCTTGAGGGTCTGCCACTAAAGGTGACCCTTTATACATGTTTGCCCAATAAGTATGTCGATCTCTTCCATCCGGATTAATAGTCGGGTCTATAAAAATCACTGCATGCTTGAGAAAATTAGCAACCTCAGTATTTGTTGAGGCAGTCAATGTGTAAGCAGAAAGTAATGCCGCCTCTGAGCTAGAAGGTTCATTACCGTGTACGTTATAAGCTAGGTTAATTATAAGCGGTAGGTCCTCAGCCGTACTCTCCTTGGATAGCGGATTTATCGATTTTAAATGTTCGGCTCTTATTTCTTCTAGCCTACCCAAGTTTTCTTCACTAGAAACCACAAGCATAACCAGTCTGCGTCCTTCATGAGTTTTCCCATAATCGATAAGCTTAGCCCGAGAACTTTGCTGGGCTAACTTTTCTAAATAAGCAACGATAAGATCGTGTCTAGTGTGCTGTTCTCCAATGCCATAACCCAGAAAA
>Ga0255783_10001935_pt1 | contig 21380 bp, 21 predicted proteins | sample 011ome_22_FD_179981 | JGI IMG/M metagenome (GOLD analysis project Ga0255783, IMG submission 179981) | Coastal salt marsh microbial communities from the Groves Creek Marsh, Skidaway Island, Georgia - 011507BT metaG (version 2) | ecosystem: Environmental > Aquatic > Marine > Intertidal zone >... | reverse complement strand
GCGCGCGGATCAAAGCGTTTTCGGATATTATTTTCAATGCTGGCTATGCCAGCCCGATCCGGCGCCCGCGCGGCGAGGATATTATGGCGGCCTGTGGGCAGTTAAAATCGGCCACCGAGCGGGCCCGCAAAAGCCGCAAAGAGATCGCCGCGGAAACCGGGTTATGAGTGGCTTGCGCCCTGCAACGGCCGTTTTTCAATAAGATATCCGTAAAGCGTGCTCAGAATGCTGGCGCCATATAGGGTGAAGATCCAAGTTTGTAGCAAACCAAGGATCATCGCGGGGACTACAGCGCCGATCAAAGCTGAACCCCAGGAATCTGCGGCAGAAATGCCGAAATACACCAGCACTTCAACCCCGGCTAACAGCAATATCTGGCCCTTTATCTCGCTGGTTTTCCGCCAACTTTCGCGCAGGCTTAAATATTTGCCAATGGCAGCGGCAGGCAGGCACAGGCTGATCCGATGCCCAAGCCAAATAAAAAAAACAGATTTTGCAAACCAAACAAGCCATAAAAGGGGGTTAAGCGCCGTGATCGCAATGGGATCTTGAAGCTCCATAAAAACGAGCGCTAGTAATTTATGGAAACCATCCAAGCCTTGCGGATCGATAAAATTTCAGATGAAAATCAATAAAATAAATGTCACGGCGATAAAGATAAGCGTAATTTTTATAACTTTGATAATATAAAGCCAAATGACTGACCGATTGAAAATCGGCCCTTTAACGCCGCGCATAAGATAGCGGTGCCAGAGCACCCCAATCACTGCCAGTAAAAAGTGGCAACTAAAAAGAAGACGAAAGGCCCTATATTATCCATCAGATTTAGAGAATTTGCGCGTTCCTCTTGCAATACTGGTCCAATGATTATCCAAATCATCACGATTTATAACAGCGCATAAACGGCAAATACCGGCGCGGTGAGCCGCAAATAGCGCCTCAATTACCCAAAATTAGTAAAATTGAAAAAGTAAATAACCGAAGCCCCAACATACCAAATACACCTTTGAACAATAGCCAAAAGCCTAACAGCGCCGCCCCAAAAACAACTTTAAAAATAGGCTTTTAGCCCAAACGACGCTTGCGGGCAGCAAGTAGCTTCAAGCGCAGCGCATTCAGCTGAATAAATCCGGCCGCGTCGCTTTGATCATAGGCGCCAGCATCCTCTTCAAAGGTCACATGCGCCTCGGAATAAAGCGAGTGTTCTGACCAACGGCCAACCGTGCGCACCGAGCCTTTGTAAAGCTTTAGACGCACCGTGCCGGTGACATGTTCTTGGCTTTTATCAATCAAAGCCTGCAGCATTTCACGCTCGGGGCTGTACCAAAACCCATTATAAATCAGCTCGGCATATTTGGGCATCAGCTCATCTTTCAAATGCGCCGCGCCGCGATCCAAGGTGATTTGCTCGATACCACGATGCGCTTCCAGCAAAATTGTACCGCCCGGGGTTTCGTAAATGCCGCGCGATTTCATGCCAACAAAGCGCCCCTCGACCAGATCCAACCTACCAATGCCATGCGCGCCGCCCAGCGCATTCAGCCGCGTGAGCAGCTGCGCTGGCGACAGCGTTTCGCCATTTATCGAAACCGCATCTCCCCCCGTAAAACCAATTTCAACAAATTCGGGTTTATCGGGTGCATCTTCAGGATTGACCGTCCGCTGATAGACGTAATCCGGCGCATCCAAGGCGGGATCTTCCAAAACCTTGCCCTCCGATGAGGTATGTAGCAGGTTGGCATCCACGCTAAAGGGTGCCTCGCCGCGCTTGTCTTTAGCGATGGGGATTTGGTTCTCTTCGGCAAAGGCGATCAGTTTTGTGCGGCTTGATAAATCCCATTCGCGCCAAGGCGCAATCACTTTGATATCAGGGTTCAGCGCATAAGCCGCCAATTCAAAGCGCACCTGGTCATTGCCCTTGCCGGTTGCGCCATGGGACACCGCATCGGCGCCCGTCGCGGCGGCAATTTCAACCAAGCGTTTGGAAATCAACGGGCGCGCAATGGACGTGCCCAGCAAATACAGCCCCTCATACAGCGCATTGGCGCGAAACATCGGAAACACAAAATCGCGTACAAATTCTTCGCGCAGATCCTCGATAAAAATATTTTCCGGAGCGATCCCCAAAAGCTCGGCCTTTTTACGCGCCGGGTCCAGCTCTTCACCTTGCCCCAAATCAGCCGTGAACGTCACCACTTCACAGCCATATTCAACCTGCAACCATTTCAAAATGATCGAGGTATCGAGGCCACCGGAATAGGCCAATACAACTTTTTTGGGCGCACTCATAGCATAGTCCTTTGCGGTTTTGATCGGGGCGATATCGGGTTTTGACGAAAGGAGCAAGGGAGCCTTGGGCTTGCGCAAGCGCAAAATCTGCCGCAAGACTAACAAATGACCGATTTTCAATCTCTTGCCCGCGCCGCCGAAGCCGAAATGCGCCACGTATTTGCCGAAACACCGCTGCAAAAAAACGAGCATCTCTCGGCTATATTTGACGCCGATATTTGGCTGAAACGCGAAGACCTTTCTCCGGTGCGCTCCTACAAGCTGCGCGGCGCGTTTAATGCAATGCGCAAACGCCCAGATCAACGCAGTTTTGTTTGCGCCAGCGCAGGGAATCATGCGCAGGGCGTGGCCTATATGTGCCGGCATTTTGATGTGACCGGCACGATTTTCATGCCAGTCACAACGCCGCAGCAAAAAATTCAGAAAACAAAGATTTTTGGCGGCGAAAACGTGTCAATTCAATTGGTGGGTGATTATTTTGACGATTGTTTGAAAGCCGCGCAAAATTTCTGTCAAGAACAAGGCGCGCATTTTCTATCACCCTTTGATGATGCGGATGTGATCGAGGGCCAAGCCTCTGTGGCCGTAGAGATCGAACGGCAACTGGGCAGCACCCCGGATCATATTGTCCTGCCTGTGGGCGGAGGCGGCTTGTCCTCAGGTCTGCTCAGCTATTTTGGCACCACAAGCCAATTTACTTTGGTCGAGCCTTTGGGTGGAGCCTGCCTTTGGGCCGCTTTGATCGCGGGCAAACCGGTCAAGCTGGATAAGGTGGATACGTTTGCCGATGGCGCTGCGGTGGGCCAAATCGGCCAGCGTACGTTCGAATGCTTAAAAACTATCGGATTGGCCAATGTGCTGCGGATTCCCGAAGATCGGATCTGTATCACCATGCTTGAAATGCTGAATATCGAAGGCATTGTATTGGAGCCAGCTGGCGCCTTGGCCATCGATGCGCTGAAAGATCTCGGTCAAATGATCCGTGGTCGCAAAGTGGTTTGCGTCTCTTCGGGGGGAAATTTTGACTTTGAACGGCTTCCAGAGGTGAAAGAACGCGCACAACGCTTTGCGGGCGTTAAAAAATACCTGATTTTAAGAATGCCGCAGCGCCCCGGTGCGTTGAAGGAGTTTTTGAATTTGCTGGGCCCGGATGATGATATCACGCGTTTTGAATATCTGAAAAAATCTGCGCGAAACTTTGGATCAATTTTGATCGGATTGGAAACCAAAAACACCGATGGTTTTGAAGCTTTTTTTGCCAGCCTCGAGGCCGCCGGCTACACTTATTCTGACATAACAAATGATGAAACGCTGGCGCAATTTGTCATTTAAACTTGAACCTACAATGCGATATTCTGAAAAAAGACCGCCTTGGCCCGTTCATAAGAGCGCTGCAAACGTTCGAAATAGGACCGAATTTTTTCGGCAGATAAGCCCGTTTCCAACGTAAAAAAATCGGGCTCACACAGCCGAGCCAGTTCAAAAAACCCCAAATTCAACGCACTACCGCGAATGAAATGTAACAGATCGCGGATCTCATCCGGCTCTGTAAGCTCAAATACTTCCGGTAAACTGCAGTCAATTTCTTCAAAAAACAACCCTACCACATCGGCAAAATCTTTTTGTCCCACCTCTCGGCGCAGATCTTCGATACGCTCCCAATCTATCATGCTCTCACTCCCATCCCAGCATTATGATTGAGCAAAACATTAAACCAGGAGTGAATATCTAAAATTTTAAAAGGCCTAATTTTAGTCTTTCACAGCCGGTTAAGCGCTTAGGGTTTACAACCGCCCAATATAAGGGGCGCTTGCAATGTGTCAGCCATATCCGAAGCTTAAGGCCAGCAGACCACCACCGGTTTTGCGCGCGATCAAAACGGTACTGGTCGTTGATGACAGCGCTGCGCAAAGGCGCATCGTAGCAGGTTTTCTGACCGGCTGGGGGCTTCACAGCCTGCAAGCCAGCAGCGCCAAGGCAGCAATTCGCTTATTTAAGAAACATCGCCCCAACATCATTCTAAGCGATTGGATGATGCCGAAAATGAACGGGCTCGATTTATGCGACACGCTGCGCCAAATTACCCCAGACCTGTATATTTATTTTATTTTGCTTACCTCGCGCTCGACCAAAGCCGAGATGCTGCACGCCTTTCAACAGGGCGCTGATGATTTTCTCAGCAAGCCGATCGCGGCGATCGAACTTCACGCCCGCGTCACAGCAGCGGCGCGGCTTCTTGACACCCAGCGGAAGTTGAAACTCAAAAACCGACAGATCAAAGCGGCGCTGCGCAAAACCCAAGCTTTGAATGCCGCAATGGATAAAGATCTGCTTGCCGCGCAGCAGCTTCAAACCGCGCTTATCCATAATAGGCATCGCCGCTTTGGTCGATTCGACATTGCAGCCCTGGTGGAAAATACAGGCCCTGTTGGAGGGGATTTGGCGGGGTTTTTTACCATAGGAGCAACGCATATAGGGTTTTATATTGCCGATGTTTCAGGGCATGATATCAGCGCAGCAATGCTGACGGTGCGCATTGCAAGTTTTTTTTCAGCCGAGGCTTTCGGCCAAAATATCGCCGTAAAGCGCCTTAAAACAGGGCAAATCTGCCCGCGCCAACCGCATGATATTTTACAAAGCATAAATCAAATCATGCTCAAGGATGTTACAACAGATCATTACCTGACCATGATATCGGGACTGCTAGATTTAACCTCGGGGCGCCTTTGTTTTGCCCAGGCTGGTCACCCTTACCCAATTCTGCAGGCAAAAGAGGGCATGTTTCACCATATTGGCCGTGACAGCCTGCCAATCGGCATTTCGCAAACGGTACGCTATCAAGATCATCACTTGCAGCTGGCTTTGGGTGAGCGTCTGATTCTTTATTCGGACGGATTTAGCGATGGTATCTATGACCAAAATATCGCGCTTGGAAGAGAAGGGTTGCAGCCGCTTTTTGCCCGCGTTCAACATCTGCATGGGTCCGCTCTCACCCAAAATATTTTAGAAAATATACACGCCGCCCGCGATCAAACGCCCCTGGTCGATGACCTGTCGGCGCTGATCATCACGCATCGCGCCGCTGGCGCATCTGGGCCTGAAACATCTGAGTAAAAGCCCGATCTCCAGGATTCGCCAAAAGCTCAAACGCCTCCTCGATTGGTATTAAATGATCCTCATGGCCAGCCTCGGTTGGATCGCCAAGGCGCAACACAGGATCTGCGCGATAGACCAAACATAGCTTTTCAGCCCAGAGGTCATATTCAGGCATGAAAACAAACCGTCGAAAGGCGCCAATATGGCGCGGCCGGGCGATTTTCCAACCGGTTTCCTCCATCACTTCACGGTGCAGCGCGGTGATCGGATGCTCACCTGAGTCAATACCGCCGCCCGGCAATTGAAATTCGGGCTCAGGTTCCGCCTGATGAGTCAGTAAAAGCGCATCACCATAAGGCAAAATCGCATAAACGCCACGCCGAATCTGATAACGGCGATCGGTTTGCGGGGTTTCTCCATAGCGTCTTATCATTCCAAGCTCCTTTTGATCCAACTCCGCGGCTGCTTGCCCAGTCTTACGAGACAGGATATGGCTCCGCAAGAAAGATAAGGAATGCCTATGAAAAGCGGATCGCAAATTGCGTGGGACGACACTGTCCTACCCTTTCAACTTGATGCCTGTGACATGCGGGGCCGGATAGCGCGTCTTGATGGCGTTTTGGATGGCGTCCTACAGCAACATAATTATCCGCCCGTGGTCGAGGCTTTGGTGTCTGAAATGGCGCTACTGACAGCTTTAATCGGGGAAAGTATAAAGCTGCGCTGGAAGCTTTCATTGCAAGTGCAATCCAAAGGCGCTGTGCGCATGATCGCAACCGATTATTACGGCCCTGAAACTGAAGGCGCGCCAGCGCGCATTCGCGCCTATGCCAGCTTTGATGAAGCGCGGCTGACCGACGGGCCGATTTTCGACCAAATTGGCGAAGGCTATTTTGCGATTTTGATCGATCAAGGCGCAGATATGACGCCCTATCAAGGCATAACTCCGCTTGTGGGTGGCTCGCTTTCCGCCTGTGCAGAGGCCTATTTTGCGCAATCAGAACAGCTGCCAACCACGTTTAAGCTCTGCTATGGAAAATCGCAGGCCCCCGATCAGCCCGCGCAGTGGCGCGCAGGGGGTATTATGCTACAACATATGCCCAAATCCAGCCTTGAGCCTGCGATGGACGAGGGCGGATCGGGCGATGGCGGTGTTTTAATGGCCAATGATATTATAGATGCCGATGACAGCGATAACTGGAACCGCGTGAACATCCTGTTAGACACGGTCGAAGAGCTGGAAATGATTGGGCCAGTGATCCAACCCTCGCAATTGCTGCTGCGGTTGTTCCATGAAGATCGGCCAAGAGTGTTCAACGCCCAAGCCGTACGCTTTGGATGCACGTGCTCGCAAGAGCGGGTGCGCCAATCCCTATCGATTTATTCGGCAAAAGATATTGCCAGCATGACCACAGAAGACGGTCTGGTAACCGCAGATTGTCAATTTTGCGGCGCACATTATCAGTTAGACCCAACCAGCGTAGGGTTTCAGGCGGGGCAAGATGACAGTGCCCCCGCATGAGCTGCGCGCGCACTTACTGACAGCACTAGGGCGTTCGCAGGCCGCCTCTTCGGATTTTGATCTGAACCCTGTCTCAAGGGGACAGCGCGCAGCACCCCTGCGCGACGCGGCCGTGTTGATCGGTGTGTATAGTAGCGTTGATGGACCCTATGTTTTGCTGACTCGCCGCGCCGCACATTTAAAGCATCACCCGAATCAAGTCGCTTTTCCCGGTGGTAAATTCGAAACAAAAGATGCCCATATTCACGCCGCCGCACTGCGCGAAGCGCAAGAAGAGGTTGGGCTCAATCCTGAAAATATCGAGATATTGGGCAGCTTGGCACCGCATGAAACCGTTACCGGCTTTTCCGTCACGCCCGTAATCGGGCTTATTTCCAGCCCGTTTACGCCGCAGATTGATCCCTGCGAAGTGGCCGAGGCCTTTTGGGTTCCGCTGGCGCATCTGACGCGGGTGGAAAATTTTTCGATCCATCAACGGCGCTGGCAATCGCAAACGCGAAAATACTATGCTATTCCTTTCGGTCCGTATTATATATGGGGTGCAACGGCGCGCATTCTTCGGGGGTTGGCGGACCGGCTGGTATGAACATCATTCAGGCAGACTGGCTCAAAAAGCCTGGCGTAGAAAAAATTACACGGCTGTTAAGCGACGCTGGGTTCGAAATTTATTTTGTCGGTGGTTGCGTGCGCAACAGCCTGCTCAACAGGCCCGTCGATGATATTGATCTGGCCAGCAACGCCCGGCCCGAACAAATTCAAACTTTGGCGCGCGCCGCCAAGCTAAAAACCATTCCAACCGGTATTGAACATGGCACTCTCACGGTGATCAGCGAGGGGACGCCCTATGAAATCACCACGTTTCGCCAAGATATTGAAACCGATGGCCGCCGCGCCACAATTCAATATGCCGATAACCTTAAAAGTGATGCAAAGCGGCGCGATTTTACGATGAATGCGCTTTACGCCGATGCAAGCGGCAAGATCTACGATCCGCTGAATGGGCTTGCCGATCTGAAAGCGGGGCATCTGCGTTTTATCGAGAATGCCGAGCGGCGGATTACCGAAGATTACCTGCGCATTTTACGGTTTTTTAGGTTCTCGGCCTGGTATGCCAATCCAGATTTGGGCTTTGATCCTGATGCCCTGGCCGCGATTGCAGCCAAGGGCGAGGGCTTATTGGGGCTTTCTAAAGAACGTATAACCAAAGAATTGTTGAAATTGCTGGCAGCGCCAAGCCCCGCGACCGCGGTGGCAGCGATGCGCATCACCGGAGTGCTGCAGCATGTTTTGCCCGGATCTGATGATAGAGCCCTTGCGCCATTGGTTTACTTTGAAAGCCTCTATGAAGCTCCTATTGACCCGCTTCGGCGGCTTGCCGTGCTGGGCGGGGGGCAGGTTGAAGCACATCTGCGCTTGAGCAAAGCCCAAAGCAAAACCCTGGCTCTGTTGAAAACCCATATAGAGGCGATGACAGAAGCGGGCGAATTGGCCTATCGGTGCAGCGCGCCGATTGCTTTGGATGTTTTACTGCTGCGCGCCGCGCTTTTTGAAACGCCGGTCTCAGAGCCTGACTTGGCCGCAGTGCAAACCGGTGCCAGCGCGCAATTTCCAATAACCGCAGATGATCTGATGCCCCTTTATACTGGCTCAGCGCTCGGCAAAAAACTGCGCGCCTTGGAACATATCTGGATCACCTCTGGGTTCCGGCTGGATAAGGCGGCATTGCTGCGCGCATTGGATCCTAAATAGCGGGCCTGCCAGTTTAGGGCTATTTTCGCCGATAGATTTATATTGACCCTCCTGATAAACAGCTTAGCTCACAAAAACGGAGGTGCCTTTGACAATTTTGACGCTTGGTTCGAACGAAATAGGCGCATATTCTAGAAGGCTTTGATATCTGCGAAGGGGGAATCATGTTTCGGTTTTTTGAAGATTTGATCGATCCTTTCGCCGATTACAGTGAAATTGATCACCCACCGCAACGGCTTTGGCCGTTTTTACAGGCCTATTGTCAACCGTTTAAATGGGTCTTCCTGCTGGCTTTCACCGCCTCGGTTTTGGTGGCTGGCAGCGAAATCGGATTGATCTACGCGCTGGGGTGGCTGGTGGACCAGTTGCAGGGCGATCGCGCGGAAACGCTGCAGCGCCTTGGACCGGTTTTAATCGCCTTGGCGGTGTTTATATTGCTGATCAGGCCAATACTTGCCTTTCTCGATACCGCATTGGTGAATAATACGATTCTCACCAATATGGCCACATTGGTGCGCTGGCGCGGGCATCGCCACGTAATGCGCCAATCTGTGGGCTGGTTTGAGGGCGATTTTGCCGGCCGCATCGCCAACCGGGTGATGCAAACCCCCCCTGCTGCGGGCGAAGTGGCGTTTCACGTGTTTGACGCAATGAGCTATGCGCTGGCCTATGTGATCGGCGCTTTCTTCTTACTAATGCAAGCAGATATTCGGCTGACCCTGCCTTTGGTGCTTTGGTTCGGGCTTTATTTGTTATTGCTGCGCTACACAGTAAAACGCGTTGGCCCTGCCTCTAAAGCTTCATCAGATGCGCGATCCGAGTTGAACGGGCGGGTCGTGGATGCTTATACCAACATCCATTCGGTAAAATTATTTGCCCATGAAGGCGAAGAAATCGCCTTTGCCAAAGCGGGCATCACGCAAACCCGCAACACTTTCATTACCGAAATGCGGATTTATACCCGCATGGATATTTTATTAAATCTGATAAATGGCTTTTTGATCGTGGCGGTGATCGGGTGGGGGATTGCGCTTTGGGCGCAGGGCAGCGCCAGTGCTGGGGTTGTGGCGGCAGCCTCAGCCTTGGTTTTAAGGCTGAACGGCATGAGCAATTGGATTATCTGGGCCGTCGCCTCATTTTTTCGCGAATTGGGCGTGGTGGCCGAAGGCATGCAGACCTTGTCGCAACCCGTCACCTTAATTGATCACCCGAACGCGCAGGTCTTACAACCACAAGAAGCAAGGATTGAAATAACCGAGCTGTCGCACCATTACGGCCGGGCTCTTGGTGGATTGGAAGGCATTAATCTGAGTATTCCAGCGGGTCAGAAGCTGGGCCTTGTGGGGCGCTCTGGCGCAGGAAAATCAACTTTGTTCAAGCTTTTGCTCCGGTTTTACGACGCTGAATCTGGCCAGATTTATATTGACGGGCAGCGCATAGACCGGGTGACGCAAGACAGTTTGCGCCGTCATATCGGCATGGTCCAGCAAGAGAGCAGTCTGATGCACCGCTCGGTGCGCGATAATATCCGCTATGGGAATAACGCCGCGAGCGAGGCGCAAGTGATCGCGGCCGCCAAACAGGCCGAAGCGCATGACTTTATTCTGGATCTGGAAGATCCAGAAGGGCGGCGCGGCTATGAGGCGCATGTAGGAGAGCGCGGCGTAAAGCTTTCCGGTGGGCAGCGCCAACGTATTGCATTGGCCCGGGTGATTCTGAAAGACGCCCCCATATTATTGCTCGATGAAGCCACCAGCGCGCTGGACAGCGAAGTAGAGGCGGCCATTCAGACCACGCTTTACAGCATGATGGACGGCAAAACGGTGATTGCGATCGCGCATCGATTGTCTACGATTGCGCATATGGATCGAATTCTTGTGATGGATCAGGGGCGGATCGTTGAAGAGGGCAGCCATGAGCAGCTGCTGGCAAAAGGCGGGCTTTATGCCGGGTTTTGGGCCCATCAATCGGGTGGGTTCCTCGATGTGGATGCCGCGCAATGACACCTTTGGCCAATTGGATCTCGCATCACGCCAAAAGTGATCACGCGCCGCCGAAAACATTGCTCGCCTTCCTGCGCTGGGCGTTGCGGGGCAGCGAGCCGGTTTTGCTGTTATCAGCCGCCGCCTCGATCACCGCTGGCATCGTCGAAATGTTAAGCGGCTTGGTCTTAGGCTTGGTGATTGATGCCAGCATGGCCAGCCCGCGTGAGGCGTTGTTTTCAGAAAATTTTTGGATACTGGGCGCCGCCATCGCGTTTTTCTTATTGATCAGGCCGCTGGCCTTTGGCGCCAGCTCGATCATGCAAAGCTATGTGGTGGCGCCGAATGTGCATAATCTGGTGCTCTCGCGTTTGCATCGCTGGGTTTTGGGGCATTCTGTCAGCTTTTTTGAAAATGATTTTGCCGGGAGGATTGCGCAAAAAGAAATGCAAACCGCGCGCGCAGTAACCGATGTGGTGATCGAAATCCTACACACGGTTTTATTTGCGCTGGCCTCTGTTCTGGGGGCCTTGGCGGTTTTGGGCGCCATAAATCTGTTTATGGGCTCGGCGCTTTTGCTGTGGATTTTAAGCTATGTATTGGTAATCCGGCATTTCATGCCCCTGATCCGAGCCCGATCTGCGGCGCGGGCTGGAGCCCGAGCCAATGTAACGGGCCAAGTGGTGGACACAGTCACAAATATCAAAACGGTCAAGCTATTTGCCCATGATGGGCATGAGGATCAAGCCGCCTTAACGGCCATGGAAGGTTTTCGCGGCGCCGCGCTTGACCATGCGCGGGTTTCTGTTGTGTTTCGCTTTTGGCTTATGGGGCTGGCCGGTATTTTGCCAATCGTGCTGGTTGGCAGCACGCTGGTCAGCTGGTCGCAAGGCAATGGATCGGTCGGGATGATCGCGACGGCCGGTGCCGTGTCTTTGCGGCTGGCGCAGATGACAGGTTGGGTCAGCTTCACGCTGATGGCGCTTTATGGCAATTTGGGCGAGGTGGAGAACGGGATGAAAACCTTCACCCCCGCGCATGATTTAACCGATGATCCTGCGGCGCAACCGTTAAAAGTGACCCAAGGCGCAATCACTTTTGATCAAACCTCTTTTGCCTATGGTCGCGAAAAAGGTGGAATTGAAAATATCTCTCTGACCATTCAACCCGGCGAAAAGCTGGGGATTATCGGCGCCTCTGGCGCGGGGAAATCCACTTTGATTTCTTTGCTTTTGCGGCTTCACGATCCCGAAAACGGCCAGATCCTGATTGATGGTCAAAACATCCAGCAGGTCACCCAAGAAAGCCTTCGCCGCGCAATCGCCACGGTGACGCAGGAAACCGCGATGTTTAACCGCGCGGCACGCGATAATATTCTTTACGGTCAGCCAAGCGCCAGCGAAGCGCAAATGCGCGCAGCCGCTCAAAAGGCCGAAGCGGATGCTTTCATTCAGGATCTTGAAGATTTTAAAGGCCGGCGCGGCTATGAGGCGCATTTGGGCGAGCGCGGGGTGAAATTATCCGGTGGGCAGCGCCAACGCATCGCCTTGGCGCGCGCAATTTTGAAGGATGCACCCATCTTGGTTCTGGATGAAGCAACCAGCGCCTTAGACAGCGAAGTCGAGGCATATATCCAAGACGCGCTCGACACGGTGATGGAAGGCAAAACCGTGCTGGCAATTGCCCATCGCCTCTCAACCATTGCGCGGATGGATCGCATCATCGTTCTGGACCAAGGGAAAATTATCGAAGCCGGCAGCCATGACAGCCTTCTGTCGCAAGGCGGGCTTTATGCGCGGTATTGGAACCGCCAATCCGGCGGCTTTATTGGGTTGCAACCGGCGGCCGAATAAAAGGCGCAATTGGTCCTTTTAACGGGGCCGCCCATCCTCTAAAGCAACACCATGCAAGAGTTTATAATTAAACGCATGGGTCATCTGGGCGATGGCATCACCGAGACGGGCCTTTTCGCGCCACGCACGCTGCCGGGCGAACTTGTGCAGGCCAAGCAACAGGGCCAAACCCTGATTGACAGGCGAATCCTAACGCCCAGCTCAGATCGTGTATCGCCGCCCTGCCCGCATTTTAAAACCTGTGGTGGCTGCCAAGTTCAACACGCCTCTGACGCATTTGTAGCCCGGTGGAAAACCGAAATTATCATGCAAGCTTTGGCCGCGCATGGGCTAAAAACGCGGATGAACCCCATCCTCACCTCACCGCCCAACACTCGCCGCAGGGCAAGCTTTGCTGTGCGGCGGACCAAAAAAGGCGCATTGATCGGATTTCACGCACAGGCGTCGGATCAAATCGTTGAGATTCCAAATTGCGCGCTTTTACACCCGGATTTGTTAAAAGCGCGCCCCGTTCTGGAAACGCTTGCCCAACTTGGGGGCAGCCGCAAATCGACGTTGAAGATACAGGCAACCCAAGCCGCCGCTGGCTTAGATCTTTTGGCCATTGGAGGCAAACCATTGGATGATGCATTGCGCGTTAGTTTGGCGGCCGCCGCGCTGCAACACCGGCTGGCCCGGCTAAGCTGGAACAACGAAGTCGTTGCCACCCTTTCGCCGCCCGAACAACCCATTGGACCAGCCAAAATCACACCGCCCCCGGGCAGTTTTTTACAGGCCACCCAACATGGGGAAACCAGCCTGATCGAAACGGTAAGGGACATCCTGAAAAGCGCAAGCCCTGTGCTTGACCTATTCAGCGGATGCGGCACGTTCAGTCTGCCCTTAGCACAAATGGCGGAAATTCACGCGGTTGAGGGCGAGGCAGATATGTTGGCAGCGCTTGATAAAGCTTGGCGCAAGACGCCAGGCTTGAAGAAAATCAGCCATGAGAAACGCGATCTATTCCGCCGCCCCCTTTTGCCAGATGAACTGAATAAATTTGAGGCCGCTGTCATCGATCCGCCGCGCGCGGGCGCGCAAGCGCAGGTGACGATGCTGGCCAAAACTACTATTAAGACCCTGGCTTATGTATCCTGCAACCCGGTGAGCTTTGCTCGCGATGCGAAAATATTAACTGATGCCGGCTATAGTTTAGAGACCGTGACCCCCGTAGATCAGTTCCGCTGGTCTTATCACGTAGAACTGGTAGGGGCATTCCACAAACGGGCAGCATGAATTTACTTTGAAACCTTTGAAATTGTGGTAAAAGGTGTCAAAAAACAGGCATATTTATGGTTTTAAAACGGTTTTTCCTTCCCCTATGCGGGGTGCTTCTGCTGAGTGGGTGCTTGGATTTTTCTGGGTTCACGATGTCTGGAAAATCGTCCCTCACCAAGGATGTGCAAATCACCAGCATCAGCGTGGATAAATCGGCCCGCCGGATGTATCTGCTATCCGAGAACACAATCATCCGCAGCTATCGGATTGGTCTGGGGTTCACCCCAAATGGTCACAAATCATTGAGAGGGGATGGAAAGACCCCGGAGGGTCTATATTACATCGATCGCAAAAACCCGAACAGCAAATTTTATATGTCTTTAGGGATTTCATACCCGAATGCGCAGGATCGCGCCTATGCCCAAAGCATGGGTGCTTCGGCAGGCGGCGATATCTTTATCCATGGACAAAACAAAAAGCCGCGCTTTTGGAAACGCGATTGGACGGAAGGCTGTATCGCCGTGAAAGATCACGAAATTCAAGAAATTTACGCTTTGGTGCCCATCGGCACCCCAATCTTAATCACTCCGTGATGCGGGCTTGTGGCGTGCGGCTGGCCCCTAAGACCATTGCCCACCAGATCTTTCCATCAGCTTCTTGATGCCAAGCCAAACCCAACTCATCGGCTTTGGCATCTAAAATGATGCGACGCGCACCTTCATCTGTCATCCAAGCGGCCAGCGTTTCCAGCTCAGTCTCGTAGGTTTCCGATATCACCTCGCCGACCAACTGCCCAGAATAGCCAACTCTGACCAGCCGGTCGATGGGTGATGATGCATCTGATCCAAAATGCCATGGGCGGTCTTGCACAGACATATCGCGGGCATGCGTGGCCGCGGCAGCCGTTAAACTGGCATTTAAATTTACCACATCGGCGCCACGCGACTGACGCAGCGCGTTTACCCCATCCAGCATACGAAATTGAATAATTGCGGGCTCAACTTGAGATAAAAAATAAGGTTTGGGTACGGGCTTACCATCTGAAGCCATCTGGGGCACATCGCTGACACAGCCCGCCGTAATCATAACAACAATCAACGCGGCAAAATTTAATCGAGCCATCAATCCCTCGGATAATTTAATAGCGGTTGCGTGTCCTTACTATGTCTGCCGTTGCCAATCAAACCCAGTTTTGCTTTATCTTCACTAATGCGTGCTCAGATATTGAAAAAACAGCCAAAGCGGCCTATTTCGTGAGTGCTCATACAGGGCTAAAGATTTTAGGGATCGCCGCATGACGAATTTAACCAGACGCCATTTTATCCATTGCAGCGCAGCTTTGCTGGCCACCCCCGCGCTTGCTCAAGAGGCTGACGATGGCTCAACAGAAATTGAGCAGGAAATTTCTCAAGGCGTGCGCCATAATGTCTCCAGCTTCCGAACATTAGAGTGGCAACCCTATTTCTCAAATTTAAAAAACGGGGCGGTGCTGGTTGATATATCATCGCGCGCGCTGCATTTTTGGTCTGAAGATGAGAATACGTATAAATTATACCCCACCAGCGTTCCCATGACAGATGATCTGACGCGTCGCGGCCGCACTTCGATCACGCGAAAGGTGCATGGACCCAGTTGGCGACCCACCCCTGCGATGAAAAAACGCAATCCGGAATGGCCAGATTTTATTGGCCCCGGCCCGGATAATCCGCTCGGATCACATGCTTTATATTTAAGCTGGCAATATTTTCGAATTCACGGCACCCATGATACGCGCAAAATCGGGCGACGCTCATCTAATGGGTGCATTGGGCTTTATAATGAGCATATCGAAGACTTATTTCAGCTCACCAAAATAGGAACGCAGGTCTTGCTAATCTGAAAACAGCGCTCTTTCTGCCTTGCGCTTATCTCCTTCAGCCCAAAACCCACGAAAGCCCGTCTGCCAACGCCCTTTGCATTGATCAATCGCCCATTTAGATTTTTAAAGCACATGCCAGCAGGGCGCACATTGACAAGCGCATAGCCACAGACTTAAAGCGGGCAAGCAATTGAAACCTTGGATCTGCGCGATGGCCGACTGCACCATTCAATTTGAAAATGTCAGCCTAAGCTTGAATGCGCGTGAATTGCTCAAAGGGGTTTCGCTTGATATTCAAGAACAGCGCGTGGGCGTGATCGGGCGTAACGGATCGGGCAAAACCTCTTTTGCACGCCTGCTCTGTGGGCTGTTGGCTCCTTCATCAGGGCGGGTGCGCGTCAACGGGAATGATCTGTTTAAACACCGCGCTGCGGCGCTGAAAACCGTCGGCATTCTGTTTCAAAATCCGGATCATCAAATCATTTTTCCTACGGTTCTTGAAGAACTCAGCTTCGGTCTGACGCAACAGGGGCAGCGCAAAGCCGAGGCGATGCAAAATGCCACCAAAATCTTGCAGCAGTTTGACCGGCTGGACTGGGCTGAGCGCACGATTGCAACACTTTCTCAGGGCCAACGTCACTTGGTATGCTTGCTGTCGGTTTTGGCGATGGCACCCCCGCTGTTGGTTTTAGACGAGCCTTTTGCTGGGTTGGATTTGCCCACAAAAACCTATTTACAAAACCTTCTGTACGGGCTGGATCAATCGGTGCTGCACATCACGCATGATTTGCAGGCCCTTGCGGAATATGAACGCGTGATTTGGCTTGAAAAAGGACAGGTTGCGGGCGATGGGTTGCCCAAGAATATTATTCCAGCCTTTGAAAACGCAATGGCGCAGGTAGAACAGATCTGATGCTGGCGCTCACAACCCCCTATCAAACGATTTTTCACCGCTGGCCCGCCAGCCTGAAAGTGGTCATGCTGCTGGCTTTTACCACCGGATTGATGTTGATCCAGTCTCAAATGCTTTTGCTGTGCGCCATGGGTCTCCCTTTGTGTCTTATTGCCAGTCAAGGTAGGAGATATCTTTGGTTCAGTTTAAAACTGCTTCGCCCGCTTTGGCCGTTCGTTGCGATTATTCTCATCTGGCATTTCTATACGGCTGATTTGCAATCTGGCCTTTTTATTATTTTTAAACTGGCAGCGGCCTTCACCTTCGCCAATCTTGTTACCACCACCACCTCTCTTGCTGATTTCAGCGCGTTGATCGAGAAAGCCATGGCACCTTTTGACAAAAACGGAGCGCAGGGTAAAAAGCTTGGTTTGATGATTGCTCTGACATTGCGCTTCATTCCCGTTTTCATCGAGCGCGCCAGCCTGCTGCGCCTTGCCCATCGCGCGCGCAGCAGAAAACACGGCACTTGGCGGATTATTTTTCCGCTTGCCCTTAGCGCGCTTGATGATGCAGAGCATGTTTCAGAGGCTTTGAACGCCCGCGGCGGCGCGGCACCCAGATGATTGGAAAAAATATGGATAAGACTGTTGTTTTGGTGGCGCTATTTGCGGCGGTGATTGCGGCTTTGGGCTTAATTCCCAAAATCACCCTTATTAGCGGCGTGCCCATCACGGCGCAAAGCTTGGGGATCATGCTCTGCGGTACCATTTTGGGCGCGCGCGCGGGCGCGCAAGCGGCCTTGTTGTTCCTTGGCTTAACAGCGCTGGGCTTACCTCTTTTGGCCGGCGGGCGCGGCGGTTTGGCCGTGTTTGCCTCGCCCAGCGTTGGGTTCCTAATCGGATTTCCGATCGCCGCCTTTGTCACCGGATGGAGCATGCAACGCTTGGGGCGGCTCTCCATTGGCCCAGCCAGCGCCTTGGCCGCCCTGCTTGGCGGTATTATCGCGCTGTATATCCCGGGCGTTATTGGCCTATCCGTAATGATCGATAAACCGCTTTTGGCTTCATTGGCTTTGGTGGCGCCGTTTTTACCCGGCGATGTGATCAAAGTGATCCTCTGCGCCGTGATTACGCGCGCGATCTATAGCGCACGCCCGCAGATGGTCTTGGCAAAATCACCCCAGCCGGCGCCGGATCTGGATGCGGCTACACAAGCGGCAGATAATCCGCCCCAAAAGGACGAAGCGCATTAATCGCCGCTTTGCAAAAGCAAGGCGCTGCCCAAGCCGCCTGCAGCGGCAATGGCAGCCAGCCCGATTTGCCCAGCGCTTTGGCACAAATCATGAAACAAGCGCACGGCCAGAATCGCCCCAGATGCGCCAATCGGATGGCCCCGCGCAAGCGCGCCGCCTTTGATATTGCACCGCGACGCCTCTAATCCGGTGCTTTGAATGCAAGCGAGCGCTTGCGCGGCATAGGCCTCCATTATTTCAACCTGAGCAAGATCGCACGCGCCCACCCCGCCCTTTTGAAGAACCTCGAGGATGGCGGGAACCGGTGCCAGCGCAGGAAAAGCCGGATCGCTGGCCAAAGCCGCGCTTTGTAAAATTGCAACCGAAGGCGCCGCGATCTGCGCGGCAATCTGATCAGAGACCACCAAACAAAACGCCGCGGCATCGGCCGCAACAGCGCTATTGGCATGCGTAATGCTGCCCGATAAAATTGGCGCTCTGGCGCATAATTCCGGGCTTAACCTGCGGGTATAACTGTCGTGATCTAGGTTTTTAGGGCCCAGCGCTACGATCTCAGCAGCCAAAGCCTTTTGCGCTGCTTGGGCCTTTTGATGGCTGAGCCTAGCCCAAGCATCCTGCGCTGCGCGATCGATCCCCAGCTGCTGCGCAACCTGATCTGCCGCAATATCCATATCCGGATCTTGATCCGCAACCGGCGCAAAAGCCGGGCGATCATAGGGCAATGCCAAAGCGGCGCCATGCCGGCTGCGCAGCCGAATCGGGCGCTGCGAATAGGTTTCAACGCCGCCCGCCAAAACGATCTCAGCTTGCCCCGATACAATCATCGCGCGGGCCAGCGCCAACGCATCCAACCCACCACAACATTGACGATCGATGCTATAGCCGCCAATGCGTTGTGGCAAATCAGCCGCCAGCGCCACCAATCTAGCAGGATTGCCGCCAGCGCCCAGCGCATTTGATACGATAATCTCATCCACCTGCGCCGCGCCAATGCCAGCATCCCCTAGAACAGCACGGATCACCGGCGCCGCAAGCGCATGCAGCTCAAGCGTTGCCAAATCACCGCCCCGCGGTGCAACCGGACTGCGGCGCGCGGCCACAATATGCGCCGAACGCTGCATTACACGGCCTCTGTACATAAGCGTTTCAACGCTTGAAGATCCGGTTTTCCTGAGCTTAAGACCGGCCATTGCGCCAAAGGTTTCAAAACATATTTTGCCGGGCGCGCCCGCAGCGGCAAATGATGTGAGGCCCAGGTTTGAAGATCCTTTGGCAGGGCGCCCGATCCAGCGGCAACCACCGCAACGATCACCGCGCCGCGTTTGGCATCGGGGCAATCAAACACCACAGCAGCCTCAATGCCAGAATGTTGAGATAATTTGGCCTCAATAGCCTCTGGATAAACGGTTTGATCCGCCACTTGAAACGCCCGCGCGCGCCGCCCCTTTAAATACAGATACCCCTGCGGGTCTAGATATCCGATTTCGCCTATCGACAACCAATCATCGCGCCAGATGATATCAGGATCCGCGCCAGACCTATATTTGGAAAACACATAAGGAGAGCGCAGCCAAATATCTCCTGCTTTTGCGCTCTGGCAGGGTGCACCTTGGGCATCGCGTATTGCAAGCTCCACTCCAGGATAGGGCCTGCCCACAGAGCCCAACGGCGTATCGCGATCCGATGCGCAAATAAAGCTGGCTTCACTGGTGCCAAAAAATTCAGTGATCTCAGCCGCAGGCGCCCAGCGTTTTAACTGCGCGCGCGTTTCCTGATCCAGCGCGCCGCCACCTAGCATCACATGCCGCAATGCCTCCAAACCGCTTTTTTGGCGCTTCACATTTAAGAGCAGGCGTATTTGCGTGGGGGTTGCATAGAGCACGTTAACACGCGCGCTTTCTAGCTTTGACAATTGCCGGCGCGGGCTTATACCCCCCAAAGGGTTGTAAATTGCACCAATATGCAACGCCTCAATGGCCCCATATAAGGTTAAGGAATGCTGCAAATCACCTAGCGTGGCATAGCGCAGCGGCGCTTGTGTCGCGAATCGACGAGCATGCAGCTGAAAGGTTTCAATCCAGCTGCCGCAGCTGCGCTGGATCACTTTTGGGGGCCCCGTTGTTCCCCCGCTCATCGCGCAAAACCCAGAATTGGCGTTTGCACCAAGCACCGCCTCAACCTGCCCAGCGGCGCCAATCAGCGGCGTGGACTGGCGGTTTAAAAGATCAAAAAACCTACAGATAGGATGCATCTTAGCCGCGGTTGGGAGGTGATGCTGCGGCTCATCAAGGCATGTTCCATCTGGCAAAATAAGCTGCGCGTTTATATGCCATCGAAACCGCGCTTCCGGCAAAGAATTCTTCGAGGCATGCGCGTTCAGCAAATTATCATCCCCCGCAGATGGTCATATCTGACGCCAGGTCAGAACAGGCCTTCTTCTTTGGCGATCAAAGCGGCCTGCGTACGATTGGCCGCACCAATTTTGCGGTATAATGTTTTCACATGCAATTTAATCGTTGGTTCTTGCAAATCCAAATCGCGCGCGATCTCTTTATTTGATTTGCCTTTCGATAAGCCCTCAAGAACTTGTAATTCGCGTCTTGAAAGTTTTTGGGCCAAAGGGTTGGGCGCCACGGTTGGATCATCCGCGGTCATAAAATCAATCGGAGCGTATTTTTCCCCCATCGCCATAAATCGTACCGCGTTGACCAACGTTTTCGCAGCCAGCGTTTTGGGCACAAAACCTGCGGCTCCAAAAGCCAGCGCTTCTTCGGCCACAGAGCGCGATGCTATGCCCGACATCAAGGCAACTGGACTTCCACCGCTAGCTTCCATCGCGCGTTTCAAACCATTCAAACCGGCCATACCCGGCATGTTGTAATCCAACATGATCAAATCGAATTTCTCTTCGCTATGTATAAGATCCAACGCCGCATCAAGCGTTGAAGCAAGCGCAGTATCAATACTTCCCTCTGAGGCTAAGAACATCGATAAGGTTTCCCGCAGGAGATCGTGATCATCCGCTATTAGAATTCGCATTTAGTTTCTCTCGCAATTTACAGTTCTTTTTCCCTATCAGCACTTAATACTAAGAATGCCTTTCCAACCCAGAGACAGATTTACTTGGATTTTCTATTGGCCCATCCATAAGGCTTTTTATATATATTACAAAGTATATCACAATTCACAATTGGTCTTTTAAGGCGCATATAGGGGAAACTATTTGAAAAGTGCGACCCTTATCCCCCGAGACCTCGGACAAGATCAGATAAATCTGACTCAAATATGTAATATGAAAGACAATATACTGTCAAAATTCCCAGTCTGTATATATTTTATTATTTATATATACCACAGAGTATAAAAAGTGTGGTTTTTCTTTACGTTTATATGCTTTAGTTGCTATGTTTTGATAATTATTGATAGTTTTAACACGGAAGCTTTTTTAAATTACAAATCGTGCTCAAAGTAAAAAGAGAACGGTGGATCACACAAATTAAGGACCTAAACCGTAGAATGGTTCATTTTTTTGAACAAAACGAAGCCAAAAAATGGGCCAATGATAATTGGCTTTTTTATATCGCTTGGGGAAAAAAGTCTGAATCTTGTGCGGCGAATGCATATTTC
>Ga0255783_10001905_pt1 | contig 21592 bp, 14 predicted proteins | sample 011ome_22_FD_179981 | JGI IMG/M metagenome (GOLD analysis project Ga0255783, IMG submission 179981) | Coastal salt marsh microbial communities from the Groves Creek Marsh, Skidaway Island, Georgia - 011507BT metaG (version 2) | ecosystem: Environmental > Aquatic > Marine > Intertidal zone >... | reverse complement strand
CTGCAACCAAACCATATACAGTTGCTTCATTTCCTGAAATCTTCCGGTAAACCCCTGGTTGTACAACTGCCTTGGCAAGTTGGTAGCGGTTTCTTGCGGTTTCCATGGTATCTCCAAGATTATGCCCCGCTTTCAGTGCCGTAGAATTGGCATCTGCTACTTCAGGCAACTTTTTGCCCCATTTTTGTTGAAAGAAATTGAGCGTGGGTTCCAAGGGTCTGCCATAAACATAGCACATAAAACCGAGAGCAAAGAAATTCTTACAGCGGGCTTTATCGGATGGTTTAAGCGGGCTTTCGGAAAGTGCCTCTTTGGTAAGGGTGGTTAAATCTAACTCGATTAATTGGAATTTTTTTCGAAAGTCTTCGTCCTCCAAAGGATTGCTCTCATAACCCGCTTTTTTGAGGTTCATTTTCTTAAACGAATCCACATTCACTACAAGCAAGCCTCCCTCGGGCAAATCACCAATATTTGCCTTGAGAGCGGCTGGATTCATTGCCACCAAGGCATCGGGTTCATCCCCGGGGGTTAAAATGGTACGGCTTCCAAACTGAAGCTGGTAGCCGGAAACACCCGCTAGGGTGCCAGCTGGCGCACGAATTTCAGCAGGAAAATCGGGAAGTGTAGCGATATCATTGCCAGCAAAAGCACTGGAATCAGTAAAGCGTTCACCTATGGTTTGCATGCCATCTCCCGAGTCGCCAGCGAAACGAACAACGGCAGACTCGATTTCTTCGAAAGAATCAGATGCTTGGGTCATGGTTAGGGAGGGGGGGATTTAGTTAAGAAAAAAACGACCTATTTATGATCAGATAAATGAACATTCACAACGAAATTATTAACAAAATAAAATATACACGAAATGTACCAGTAAAGTAATCAATATTTTGGGTTGTCACAAACCAGCCACACGGACCGGAAATGGTTGTAAATTAAAAGCAAGGGACAACCTTTGCTGGTTACTTTGGTTGGTACGAACCCCATGCTTCATCCAAGGTTCAAAAAGGACGAGCTTTCCTACTTCTGGCAAAATTTCCAATTCGGATGATCCATCCATGTGAAAGTATAAATTTCCAGATTTCATTTCGCAACTAAGATACACCACCCCTGCAAGTGCAGCATGATGTACATGATCGTGCAAACCAGTAGATTCCCCTGGCATAGCCGAATTAAACCAAAAGGGAAGACTGGTGGGGTCACTCTTATCGAAGGCATCATAAATCATGCAGATAGACGGACAAAAGATTTCCACTCCTAGATCTCTAGCAAAACGAATGGGAAAACGTATTTCCGGAACGAGCTCAACGGGAAGATAACTATTTTCCCATCTCCCCTTAATCTTATGAGAAAAAGTACAATCTTGCTGGTTATCTGAAAAACTTTTAAGCAACTTAGGCACCCAATCTTCCCAATCCGGAACGATTGTTTCAATAATCTTTCCTTTCCCCCAAGGATATTCCTTAAACATACATCTTTATTATCAAAGCCCTTGGGTAACCTGGTCAAGGGCAACAAGTATAGTTTAAATCTCTCCCCATTCCTCCGGTTTGCCGATAGGCAAACCCGGCTTACACCATAGATAAAAGCTTTTGCAGAAGAGAAGCAGCGGTGAATGGAGAAACTAGGTCACCGTGCACAGGGGCGAGCTCCACCATATCCATGCCCACACATTTTCTTCCATGAAGAGCCGATTCAACGAGGTCGATTGATTGATAATAGCCCAGCCCACCGGGCACAGGAGTACCCACCGCAGGCAAAATACTTGGATCCAGCCCGTCCAAGTCAAAGGTTAGATAAACCAATTCTGGAAAATCTTCGGGGAGAACGATGGAGGATAGATTGCCACGCACGAGTTCTTCTCCATCCTTGTAAAATACATTATTTTGATGGCGAAAAACCCTCTCCTCTTCACACATCGCACGAACGCCAAAAGATGCTAACCGGTGACCCTCCTGCACCAGTAAGCGCATCACGCTGGCATGAGAATGTTCATTTCCTTCATAGCAATCACGAAGATCCGCGTGGGCATCGAATTGGATGATTCCAATTTTTTGCTGAAATTGTTTGGAAATTCCACGAACTGCCGCCCAGGTAAGGGAATGTTCCCCTCCCAAAATTACTGGCAATTTATTGTTGGCCGCAATTTGCTCGGTGACACGCTCCAGTTTGGTTAGACAAATTGTTTGGGGCGCGGTGCAATCGATTGGCTGATGAGTAAAGATTCCATGTTCACAAATCGAGGATCTTTCCAATTCCTGGCTTGCTTCAATCAAAGCACTTGGCCCATTGGCTGTTCCTTTACCGTACGACACAGTTTTTTCCATCGGACATGGAACCACTTGAAATTTCGCAGATACTTCAAGGTTTTCAGCGGTTTTCAGTTCGGATCCCAAAAATTGCATGGACTGGTGTTGGTTCATGACAAGCGGTTTACAAATTCATGGTAATTAAACTCTTTAACGACTGACAACTCGTCGGTCCGGGAATTCCAAAGAGCAATCGCTGGTAAGCATACCCCATTAAATGTATTTGTTTTTACCATGGTGTAATGGGCTTGATCCAAAAATGCCAAACGCTCCTTTTTGAGCAATGGCTTATCAAACTGATACATGCCAAAACTATCGGCAGTCAAACAACTGGAGCCACCCAAAAAATAAGCATACTTACCATTCACGGATTCACCCAAGAGGGCGGGTCGGTAAGGTGCCTCGATCACATCGGGTGCGTGGCAGGTAGCACTTAAATCCAAAAGGGCGTGTTTTTTCTCAGCATCCATTATGTCAAGCACAGTGCCGATCAGGATTCCAGCATCGAGAGCAACTGCTTCCCCCGGTTCCAAGTAAACCTGACAGCCATACTTTTGTGAAATCATGGACATCAAATCGACCAAGCCATCACGATCATAATCTGCCCGGGTGCAATGATGCCCACCTCCCAGATTGATCCATTTAAACTTGTGCAAGACAGGACCGATAGACTTTTCTACCTTGGTCCATGTCTTAAGAAGTGGAGAAAAGTTTTGTTCGCATAAAGTGTGCATATGTAACCCATCAAAAACTGCTAGATCCGTTTCTGATAATTTACTAAGTGGATAGCCCAGTCGTGAGTTTTTCGCACAAGGATCATACTTAGGATCAAGACCCAGCGAAATTTCCGGATTAATCCTCAACCCCACCGATACTCCTGATTTAGCGGCAGCCTCAATTCCATCCGCCTGTGGATGGTTGAAAATAAGATGATCCGAAAGGGTACAAATTTCATCCAACTCTTCGGGGCGAAACGCAGGAGAGAAGGTCGAAAGAACCTGTGAATTTCCCTCTTTCACAAAGCCTTTTTGCCTGGCTAATCTCGCTTCCCATAGGCCAGATGCACAACATCCATCCAAGTACTGGCTCACCAACTCTGCCAAGGACCACATCGAAAATGCTTTTAGGGCAAGCAGAACTTTGGCCCCGGAACACCTGCCTATATCTCGCAGAATTTCAAGATTGGTACGTATCTTCTCCTCATCAACCACATAGCAGGGAGTAGGCACCCTGCTAAGATCAAAATGGGCAAAAGTACCTGCCCCCCCACTTTGGGTGGGCAGCATCAGAAGTTTGGGGAGTGTTCCAATTCGCGAACTTCCCAAGGCAAACCGTGTAGATTGAGCATATCCATAAATGGGTCAGGGTCCATTTGTTCCATATTGAAAACTCCCCTGCCCTGCCATTTCCCCTGAAGCAACAGAGCAGCACCAATCATTGCTGGCACGCCGGTTGTGTAACTGACCGCCTGACTCCCCACCTCACGATAGCATTGTTCGTGGTCACACACATTAAAAAGGTATTTAGTAACTGCTTGTCCAGACTTTACACCAGTAACAATATTCCCAATACAGGTCTTCCCCGTGGTATGCTCGCCCAGTCCACCTGGATCAGGCAGTACGGCTTTTAAGAATTGCAGGGGAATGATTTCGTGACCTTCATAAGTAACTGGCTCAATAGAGGTAAGGCCCACATTTTGCAGGACTTCCAAATGCTTGAGGTAGGAATCACCAAAAGTCATCCAGAACCTAGCCCTTTGGATTTCTGGAAAATGTTTTACCAGAGACTCCAATTCCTCATGATACATAAGGTACATATTCCTCTCCCCTACTTCAGGGAAATCAAATGTGTGCTTGCAAGAGAGTGCCGGAGTCTCCGACCATTTTCCATTCTCCCAGTGCCGGGCAGGTGCGGTCACTTCCCGGATATTGATCTCTGGATTAAAATTAGTGGCAAAAGGATGCCCATGGTCTCCACCATTGCAGTCTAAAATATCCAATGTGTCGATACGATCGAAGTGATGCTTCCGCAACCATGCGGTAAATACATTGGTCACGCCGGGGTCAAAACCAGACCCAAGCAAAGCCATAAGCCCAGCCTTTTCAAACCGATCCTGATATTCCCACTGCCAGCGATACTCAAATTTTGCCTCCTCTTTAGGTTCGTAATTTGCGGTATCCAGATAGGGAACGCCCGTATCCAAGCAGGCATCCATGAGGGCAAGATCCTGATAAGGTAAAGCAAGGTTGACCAAGAGATCAGGTTTCACCCGTTCGATCAGGCGGATGGTTTGCTCAACATAATCCGCATCTACTTGAGCAGTTTCGACTTTTACACCAAAACGATCCATCACGGATTTGGCGACTTTTTCGCAGGCAGGTAATCGTCTACTCGCCAAGGTGATTGAGGAAAACACCTCTGGCAATTGTGCCATTTTATGAACTGCAACCGAACCGACACCGCCGGCTCCAATGACCAATACTTTCGACATAATTTTTCCTTTGTTAGTCTGATTCGTAGTAGGTGTATCCGCGCAAACTTTCGCGGTAAGTGGAAACTAATTCCTTTAATTCCTCAAGTGTGGAAACATGGTCTTTGACTGCCCGTTCAGCCCTTGCCTTGAATTTCTCAAGCAGTCTCTTGGGTTCGTATTCAACATAACTGAGAACCTCTGAAACGGTATCCCCCTCCACTTCATCAAGAAGTTCAAACTCACCCTTTTCCTTCAGGCGGATCGTCACCACATTGGTGTCACCAAAAAGGTTGTGTAAGTCTCCAAGGGTCTCCTGGTAAGCACCCACAAAAAATGCTCCCAGGTAGTATTCCTCATTTTCGTCCAGGCTGTGCAAGGGCAGACAATCTGCTACCCCATCTGCAACTACAAAGCGATCAATCCTACCATCGCTATCGCAGGTGATATCAGACAAAACCGCATTGCGGTCTGGCTTCTCATGCAATCGTGTAAGAGGAATAATTGGGTGGAGCTGATCAATTGCCCAAACATCAGGCAGGCTTTGAAAGAGAGAGAAATTGCAATGGTAAATGTCAGCCATTCCCTGAATGCGTTGAGTAAGCTCTTCACTCCATTCAGTATCCTCTAATTTTTTCATCCAAAGCCTGATTAACCCAACCATCCTTTGGTGAGCACGCTCGGCACGGGCAAGCAAAGGAAGAGAAAGCCTACCTCTGCGAAAAAGGGCTCGTAACTCATCCCGATAATAGGTGGCATCGTTGAGGGATTCGAGCAGGTTCTCACTCGTCAATCCATCGGATAGTTCGATGAGGGAACAAAGGAGCGGATGATCGCCATCCTCAGCCAAAACTACCCCGTCACTTTCATAACTGGTACTTTCCAAAACACTAAACAAGAGCATGGAAGATTGAGCGACACAGGCACGCCCACTCTCGGTGACAATACAAGGGTGCTCCACTCCCGCATCGTTCATCTCAAACCCAACCGTTTCCACCACGCTGTAGCAATATTCTTCGAGGGAGTAATTAATTGAGTTGGGACTGGATGAATTTTCTCCGGTGTAATCTACTCCTAAACCACCCCCTAAGTCTAAGTACTTTAAATCCGCACCCAATTTTTTAATTTCAATAAAAAGCCTGCTTGCCTCCTGGGCAAACTTGCGAATCTCAATCATATTGGGTACCTGGCTACCCAGATGAGAATGTTGAAGAACCAACGATTCGAGCAGGTTTTCCTTCCTTAAAATTTCCACAACTTCCACTACTTGAGCTATGGATAGACCAAAAGAGGAACGATCCCCGCTGGTGGCTGACCAGTACCCACTGACCACATTAACTAGTTTAACCCGTACTCCCAAAGAGGGAGGGATACCAAGCTCGCGAGACACATCGATGATCAATTTCAGTTCCCGAACACTCTCCATTACGATGACTGTTCGCATCCCAAGTTTTGAAGAAAGAAGGGCAAGCCTGATAAACTCCGAGTCCTTATATCCATTGCAAATAATCAACCCCTGTGAATTCACATTTTGTGAAAGAGCAATCAGAAGCTCTGCCTTTGACCCCACCTCCAATCCAAAATGATAAGGCTCTCCATATTCTGAGACCCGCTCCACCACATGAGCCTGTTGATTTACCTTGATGGGGAAAACTCCCCGGTAGTCTCCTCGATATCCAACTTGTTCGATCGCATCTTTGAAACTCTCGTTTATTACTTGTATACGGTGCTCCAAGAAATTGGCCACCCGTAGAAGAACCGGGGTTTGGATTCCTCTTTTTTCAAGTTTTTCTATGACTCCCGCCAAATCGACCGGCTGGTTGCCAGGATTCAGTGGGTCGTGGAGACCAATATTACCATTGGGAAGTATACCGACTAATCCATCTCCCCAACGAGAGATTCCATAGGTGTCAAAATCCATATAATAATGCCCGTGTAGGAGATTTATTAAGGGGGGGAAAGTATGGGAAATTAAGATGGTCGGGATGGTGAGATTCGAACTCACGGCCTCCTGCTCCCAAAGCAGGCGCGCTAACCAGACTACGCTACATCCCGGAACCAAAAGAAAGCACCATGAACTATTTTTTTATACTTGGCAAAACCAAACATTACCTCGTTTGAACTCTCAGTGAAACGGATTTTGTTTGGCAAAACGCATCATCGCATCATGATATGTTGATACGTTTATGATCAATTTTTCGGACAGACGACCCTTGGAAAAGGACTTACGCGATATCCTTAACCGAAGGATATTAATCCTAGATGGAGCAATGGGAACAATGATCCAGCAGGAAAAATTGGTGGAGGAAGATTTCCGAGGCGATTTATTTAAGAGCCACAAGGGAGAATTAAAAGGAAACAATGACCTTCTTAGTCTCACCCGTCCTGATATCATTCGAAACATTCACCAATCTTACTTTGAGGCAGGGAGTGACCTGGTTGAGACCAATACCTTTAGTGCCACGAGCATAGCCATGGCAGATTACCACCTTGAGGAAGTGGTGCACGACCTCAATGTGGCGTCCGCAAAACTGGCTAGGGAAGCGGCAGATGAAGCGATGAGAAAAGACCCTTCCCGCCCTCGCTTTGTCGCTGGAGCAATCGGCCCGACAAACCGAACCGCCTCCCTTTCACCTGATGTGAATGACCCTTCGAAACGAAATGTAACCTTTGACCAACTGGTCGATACCTATTACGCCCAGATCGTTGCGTTGGTTGAGGGTGGGGTCGATGTTCTGATGCCGGAAACCACCTTCGATACCCTTAATTTAAAAGCGGCAATTTTTGCATTGGAAAATTTCTTTGATCAATCAGGCACCCGCCTACCGGTCATCCTTTCCATCACCATTACCGATGCTTCCGGTCGCACCCTTTCCGGGCAAACCACAGAAGCCTGCTGGAATTCGATCGCCCATGCCAAACCCCTGGGGGTCGGTCTCAATTGTGCTCTTGGTGCCGATGCCATGAGGCCCTACCTGCAAGCCCTTTCTAAAAATGCTGATTGCTTCGTTCATTGCTATCCCAATGCGGGACTGCCCAACCCGCTTGCCCCCACTGGATATGATGAAAAGCCTGAGGATACAGCTGGTGCACTTTTCACCTTCGCCGACGAAGGACTGCTGAACATGGCAGGTGGTTGTTGTGGAACCACTCCCCCCCACATCCACGCAATTGCTGAGAAGTTAAAGCAAGCTGCCCCAAGAGAAGTCGCCCAGATTGAACCTGCCATGCGTTTGAGTGGTTTGGAACCTTTTGAGATAAAGGGGGAATCAAAATCCCTCATTATGGTGGGCGAACGGACCAATGTCACTGGTTCTCCCAAGTTTAGGAGGCTTATCGAGGAGGGGGATTATGACTCTGCGCTTAAAGTTGCCAAGCAGCAGGTAGAGAATGGGGCTAATATCATTGATGTGAATTTTGATGCTGCCCTCCTGGATGGTGAAGAATGCATGTCCAAATTTCTCAACTTGGTTGTGTCCGAGCCCGATATTTCACGCGTTCCCATAATGATCGATAGTTCCAAATGGTCTGTGATCGAAGCAGGGCTCAAAGTGATTCAGGGAAAGTGCATTATCAATTCAATCAGTTTAAAAGAAGGGGTAGACCCATTTAAAAAACATGCCCAACTGGCAATGAGGTATGGGGCTGCCGTTGTGGTGATGGCCTTTGATGAAAAAGGACAAGCGGCCACACTGGAAGACAAAATAAGAATTTGCGAAAGGGCCTACAAGATTCTGGTTGAGGAGGTAAACTTCCCTGCCTGGGATATTATTTTTGATCCCAACGTGCTTACCCTTGCCACGGGAATGGATGAACACAACGCCTATGGGTTAGACTTTATCGAAGCCGTAAGGGAGATCAAAAAAAGATGCCCACATGCCCGGACTAGTGGGGGTATCAGCAATGTGTCCTTTTCCTTTCGGGGAAACAACCTTGTGCGTGAAGCGATGCATGCGAGCTTTCTTTACCATGGCTGCCAAGCTGGATTGGATATGGGTATCGTCAATGCCGGCATGCTCGCAGTTTATGATGAAATAGAACCGGAGCTTAGGGAAAGGGTGGAAGCTGTTGTCTTAAACAAGTCCAAAAATGCTGGTGAGGAACTGCTTGCCCATGCTGAAAGTATTAAAGACCAGAACGAAAACCGGAAGTCGGAGGGACCGGACTTAAGTTGGCGTGAAAAACCGGTCGGGGAACGCCTCTCTTATGCACTGGTCAAAGGGATTGGTGATTTTGCAGAAGAGGATGCTGAGGAAGCCCGTCAGTTGCTCGGCCGTCCGCTTGAAGTGATCGAGGGTCCTTTAATGGACGGTATGAAAGTGGTAGGAGACCTTTTTGGTGATGGAAAAATGTTTCTTCCTCAAGTGGTAAAAAGTGCCCGGGTTATGAAAAAGGCAGTCGCTTACCTTGAGCCCTTCATGGAAAAGGAGAAGGACGCCTCCGGATCAGGAAAACGGGGAACCATGGTCATTGCCACGGTAAAGGGGGATGTTCATGACATCGGCAAAAACATCGTCGGTGTTGTTCTTGCCTGCAACAACTGGGAAGTGATCGACTTGGGGGTAATGGTATCCTGCGATAAAATTCTGGACGCCGTTGCTGAACATAATGCGGATGTATTAGGATTAAGTGGTCTGATTACCCCCTCCCTCGATGAGATGATTGATAATGCCAAGGAAATGCAAAGGCTTGGCCTTAAAATTCCCTTGCTTATTGGCGGAGCCACCACGAGTCGGGCTCATACAGCCATAAAAATCGCCCCCCACTATGAGCCCCCTGTCATCCAAGTGCCGGATGCTTCACTGGTTGTCAATGTGTGTAATGATGTGCTTCATCCGGATAAGTCCAAAAAATACATTGAAGAATTAAAATCCGATCAGTCACGCATTCGTATACAACACGAAAAGCAGGGTGAAAGACCGCTCCTCCCTCTATCCGAGGCGAGGACCAAAGGAGTAACTTTTGATTGGCAAAACCAAGAAATCGCCAGTCCCTTAGCTGATAATTTGGGCACCCATTCTTTCCAACCCTCTCTAGAAGAAGTGTTGGAGTTTTTTGATTGGTCGCCCTTTTTCTGGGCATGGGAACTCAGAGGCACCTACCCCCAAATTTTCGAAAAGAAAGAATCTGGTGAGGAAGCAAAGAAATTATTTGATCAAGCACAAGAACTCCTCGCAGAAATCACCCAACAAAAGCTCTTCACCTGCCAAGCCGTTGTCGGTCTCTGGCCCGCTCATGCCTGCGGGGACGATGTGGAATTATTTTCTGATCTAACCAAAAGAAAAAAGCTGGGGGCATTTCGTTTTGTCCGCCGCCAGCAAGTCATTCCTAATCAGCCCCAGTTCTGCCTGGCCGACTTTGTGGCTCCCCAGTCTTCTGGCCGGATGGATTATCTGGGTGCATTTGCAGTTAATGCAGGCAAGGAAGTTGATGAAATTGCAGACCAATACAAAGCAAAGAACGATGACTTCACCTCCATTCTGGTTAAATCTTTGGGTGATCGCTTTGCAGAAGCCACCGCAGAATATGCCCACAAAAAAATCCGAGACCTTTGGGGATTTGGATTAACTGAAGGTTTAAGCAACCACGAATTGATTGCTGAAAAGTATCGTGGAATTCGTCCAGCTGCTGGGTATCCCTGCCAGCCGGACCATACGGAAAAGGACTTAATTTGGGACTTATTAAAGGTCAAAGATACGATCCAGCTCGAACTCACCGAGTCTCGGGCGATGAACCCAGGATGCTCGGTATCCGGCCTTTATTTCTCTCACCCTGAAGCACGGTACTTCAATGTAGGCAGCCTGGGAAGGGACCAAATAGAGGACTACTCAAAGCGCAAAGGATGGGAAACCAAGCAGGCAATCAAATGGTTGCGTCCCAACCTTGGGTTTGATGCTTAGGCCTTACCACGAAGGCTTGGACTGATGCTGCCTCCCCTTTGGCATTGCAGGAGGCCAGAGGAAAAAGTATAAATTTCATGCTATGAAGGAAATGTCCCCCTTAGAGGAAATCCGCCATTCTGCCGCTCATGTTCTCGCCACTGCGGTTCTCCGCCTGTACCCAGAGACCCAGCTGGATATTGGCCCGCCAACAGACTCTGGATTTTACTACGACTTTGATTCGGAGGTTCCTTTCACCCCAGAAGTCCTTCAGCAGATAGAGGAGGAAATGGGAAAAGTAATTAAAGAAAATCAGCGTTTTGAAAGACTGGAAGTAAGCCGGGAAGAAGCTATCTCCATGATTAAGGAGATGAACCAGACCACTTACAAATTAGGCAGGTTGGAAGATATTCCAGAGGGCGAAACTATTTCATTCTACCGCAACGGCGAATTTCTGGATCTTTGTGCTGGAAGCCATGTTTCTTACACCAAAAAGATCAAGGCCTATACCCTGCTTCATGTTGCTGGTTCCTACCATCGTGGCGATTCCTCACAAAAGCAGTTGCAAAGAATTTACGGAACAGCTTTCCCCACCAAGGATGAACTTGCCCAGCATTTGGCCCGCCTGGAGGAGGCGAAAAAGCGTGACCACCGGGTAGTCGGAAAAGATTTGAATCTCTTTCACATTGATGAGCAGGTGGGGCAAGGCCTGGTTCTTTGGAAACCAAACGGAGCCATTATTCGACAGGAATTGGAAGGGTTCATCACCGAGCAACTCAACAAGCAGGGGTACTCCCAAGTCTACACCCCCCACATTGGTAAGCTCGACTTGTACCGCACATCGGGACACTTCCCCTATTACCAAGACTCGCAATATCCCCCTATTATCCATCGGGAATGTCTCGAGGAACTGGCTAACGAAGGCTGTACCTGCTCCGAGCTGTCCAACAAGTTAGAGAATGGAGAGATCGACGGCTATTTATTGAAGCCGATGAATTGCCCGATGCACATTCGTATCTTTAAATCCGAACAGCACTCCTACCGTGACCTTCCCGTCCGTCTGGCGGAATTTGGCACCGTTTACCGTTGGGAACAATCCGGCGAACTCAATGGAATGACTCGGGTGCGTGGGTTTACTCAGGATGATGCCCACCTTTTCATCCGGGAAGACCAGTTGCAGGATGAGGTACAGGGCTGCTTAAGCCTCGTGAAAATGGTATTTTCCACCCTTGGCATGGATGATTACAGGGTGCGGGTTAGTTTGCGCGATCCTAACTCGGACAAATATGTGGGATCTCCTGAAGCCTGGGACAAAGCCGAGGCAGCACTCCGTCAGGCAGTTCAGTCTCTTGAAGTCGAATACGAGGAAGAATTGGGCGAGGCTGCTTTTTACGGTCCAAAAATAGATTTTGTGGTCAAGGATGTGATCGGTAGGGAGTGGCAACTTGGTACGGTACAGGTGGACTACAACCTTCCAGAACGGTTTGATCTTTCTTATGTCGGAAGGGATAACCAAGACCACCGACCGGTAATGATTCACCGGGCTCCATTTGGATCGATGGAGCGCTTTTGTGGTGTATTGATCGAGCATTTTGGTGGAAACTTTCCAACTTGGCTGGCCCCAGAACAGGTAAGAATTCTTCCTATGAATGATGATTTAATTCCCTTTGCGGAGGACTGCCTGCAAAAGCTGAAAGAAAAAGGAGTTCGTGCAAGTATCGATGGCCAATCGGCAAAGTTAGGTGCAAAAATCCGGCGGGCAGAGACCGACAAAATTCCTCACATGATGATTGTTGGGAAAAGAGAAGCTGAAGAAAACAAAGTGTCCTTACGATCCCGCAGCAATCCTGAATTGGATGGTCCGCATTCGCTAGATTCTGCCCTCTTGGCAATCACGGAAGAAATTTCGAACAAGTCTTTGCCCAAATCAAGGACCACGGCATCTTAATCTAGCTCTCACAGGACATGTCCAGTTTGTCCGAACCCTCCTCTTCAGATAAAAAGGATAATGTGAAAATCACTGCTGAAATTTCCAACCCCCACCTCACTCTATCCTTGCCTTTCATCCTCCTGATTCGTGCCTATCGTTTCATTTCCCCGGTCAAACAACTGATTTTTGGTCCCTATGCCAGGTGTCGCTTTCATCCAACTTGCTCTGAATATGCACTCGAGTGCTTTCGGACTCTACCTCTTTATCGGGCAATCCCTCGATCTCTTTCCCGGATTTTTCGATGTAATCCGATGCACCCTGGCGGACATGACCCAGTCCATCCAAATCGTAATGATTTCCCCCATCCCTCTGAGTAATGTCGATTGCCACTTTATCTGCCCCCGCCCACTGTAAACCAGGCGACAACCTTATCGGTTACCTCCATAGCCTTGTCGAAAAAGCAAAGCTTACGCAGACCCGTCTGTATTCCTCCATTTCTTACCAAACCACTTTCTCCGATCCACTTGCCCTCCTTGAATCCCTTCACCTCCCAAACAGCCCGCATTGCTACTTTGAAAAACCGACCGATGAATTTTCGATTGCCTGTGGCGAATACCTTGCCCATGCCGAATTTCAGGGGGTAGACCGTTTCCAAACCGCCCAGGTGTGGTCTCAATCTCTTTTGCAAACGGTTGAGCGGGCGGGCGATGCTCCCCTGACTGGTTCCGGCCCTACCCTCTTTCTCAACGCCACTTTTGAATCCGAACACCACTTGGGTACCCAAGCTGCTCTTTCAGTCTTTCTTCCCCGCTGGCAAGTTATTAACCAAAAAGGCCAACACTTTATCGTTCTTAACACTGAAATCCGACCCGACTCTGTTCCGGAACAAATACAATCCGAACTTAACCGCAGGTTGGAATCAATGGTTGGGCTTACCTATGACCATCATAACCAACCGGAAAAGAGCACTGTTGCTCTTTCCAATGTAAAAGAAAACTTTGACTACCAGGAAGGAGTTACCCGGGCATTGCAGGAAATCAATTCTGGAAAAGTGTCCAAGATTGTGCTCGCTCGGCAACTTACTTTCGATGTTCAGAAAGAGCTTTGCCCTTTTTCAATTGCCCATGGTTTGAGAGCCAAATTTCCAGACTGCCATGCCTTCTCCCTCTCAGCACCCGACCAAGGAATTTGGGTGGGAGCCAGCCCCGAAACTCTTGCCCATCTACGCGGTAACAAACTCCGGACAGAAGCCCTTGCTGGTTCGGCTCCCCGAGGAATTTCTGCCGGTAAAGATGCCCATTGGGGGAAAACCCTCCTTGCCCGTGAAAAAGAAGTTCGTGAGCACAACCTTGTCATACAAAGCATCCATCGACGTCTTGCATCGATTGGGGTGAGTGAACTTCATCAAGGCCTCCCCCGCCTGCTCCGCCTGGCCAACCTGCAACATGTACGCACTCCAGTCCAAGGAGTCATTCCCTTGGGCCTTCATCCTTTTGATATTCTCTCTGCCCTGCACCCGACTCCAGCAATGGGAGGAACCCCAAGAGGGCCCGCCCTTGCCAAGCTTGCCGAGATCGAACAATCACCCAGAGGATGGTACTCCGGGGTGGCAGGATGGATGGACTCCCGGGGACGGGCCGAGTTTATCGTGCCGATTCGCTGTGGCAGGTTGCATAAAAACTCTCTCACTTTATACGCCGGTGCAGGGATTGTGGATGGATCGATTCCTGCCCATGAAAAACAAGAGACCGATTGGAAGCTACAAGCCATGCTTGAAGTCATCACTGGAAGTCCTAATCTTCCAGTTTGAATGAGTCTCTTAGCCACCACCACATCCGAAGCTAATTTCCTTTGGGGCCATACCACCGCCCGATGCTTCGCTGATCTCGGTGTCGAAGTAGTTTTTTTCTCCCCGGGATCGCGCTCCACACCGCTCGTTCTTGGGTGCGAACAGGAACCTCGTTTATCCTGCTTTCCCCTATTAGACGAGCGGACTGCCGCCTTCTTCGCTCTGGGGCACAGCAAACGAACAGGCACTCCCCCTCTTCTGGTATGCACATCAGGCTCAGCACCAACCCATTGGTACCCCGCCGTTACCGAAGCCTCATATTCGGGGGTTCCGCTCTTGATCTTGTCCGCAGACCGGCCTCCCGAACTTCAGGAATGTGGAGCAGGACAAACGATCAATCAGCAACATTTATTCGGTTCCTTTGTTCGAAAATTTTATTCCGCCCCACTTCCACAAAAAGGTTTAGATTCGTTAGCCCAATTACAAAGCTTGATCGCACAATCCTACAGCATGGCCACTTCCCTAAGGCCTGGTCCTGTCCATCTGAACTTTGCTTTTCGTGAACCGCTGTGGCCCAACGACCCAAACCTGATCAACCTACCTGATCTTCCAGCTACTTCGCTTCCCGCACAAGATAAAGGGACGAAGAACGGGGAAGCTCCATGGATCGAATTAACGCAGGCTAAGCATCCAGTAATTATTGCCGGGCTGGATTGCCCCGCTGACCTGCCTCCCCTTTTTGACTCAATCCCAATCCTTTGCGATTCCCTTAGCCCTCTTCGAGAAACCCAGCATCCGTCCCGCATTCTTCGCTACGAAAATTTATTGAGATGCCCCAAATTCACCCAGTCTGCGCAGCCCGATCTTTTTATCGTGCTTGGCCCATTGCCCACCTCAAAGACGCTTCGTTCATGGATTGAGCAAAGCGGGGCAGAGCGAGTAGTCATTGAACCGAGCGGAAGAAAGGTCGACCCGCTGACCGGCCCCTCCCGTTCACTTGTGCTTCCCTACAATCAATTATCTCAGCTAAAACTTTCACCCCCTTCCCGAGAGTGGCTCAAAAAATGGACCGATTCAGAAAAAACAATTGATACAAAATGGGAAGCGGAATGGGATCAACTGCCCTTTGATTCGGAGCCTAAAATTGTTCGCATTCTTTCTGAAAAGCTGCCGAAGGATGCTTTCTTCTTTTGTGCCAATAGTATGCCGATTCGGGACATCGAATGGTTTTGGAAAGGAGGAAACCTGAAAAGAAAGTTGTTTGGAGCACGAGGGGTGAATGGAATCGACGGGACACTGGGCACTGCAATGGGCCTGGCCCATCTCGCGAAACAGCCGGCTTATCTTCTAACAGGAGACCTTGCCTTCCTCCATGACTCCAACGCACTTCTTTTTTCTTCAGACCTGATTGGTTCCCTCACCGTATTTTTGATCAACAACCATGGAGGAGGTATTTTTGAAAACCTGGCGGTTTCGCAACTACCAGAATTTGAAAAATGTTTCGCGACTCCCCAAAGTTGTGATTTTGAAAAACTATGCTCCGCTCATTCAGTTTGTTACACACTCTGCAAAAGCGAAAGTGATCTTACTTCCGCCCTTCTGCGACCTCCATCCCACGGGGTTCATGTCATTGAAATTAAAACGAACCGAAAAACAGACCAAGATGTCCGCAGGCATCTGCTCTCAATCTCGCCTATTTCCTAACGATCCATGCCTGAACTTGCTGAAGTTGCTTATGCCTGCACGCTTTGGGAAAAAGGAATCAATCAGCGGGTTCAATCCGTTTACACCCACCCCAAGTCCCGGGTCTTCCGTGAGGAAAAGCGGGCACTCTATCCACGAGAAATTACTGGTACAATGCTCAGGTCTGCACAGACTCATGGCAAACAGATGCTTTTTACCTTTTCCGGTAATATTTGGCTTGGGTTGCACCTAGGCATGACTGGCTGGCTATCTCGTGAACAACCAGGGTATGAGCCTAATAAGCACGATGCCCTGGTTTTGATCCAGTCCAAGCAATGCCTCGTTTTTCGGGATCCTAGGCAATTTGGGCGGCTTCGGATTCATCTAGAAAAAGCAGCCCCTTCTTGGTGGAAGGAACGACCGCCCTCCATGCTGAGCAAGGAGTTTAATTATGACCTCCTGTCTGCTGTGCTACAACGCCACCAGAAACGCCCGCTCAAAGCTCTGCTTCTTGACCAGCGTTATTTCCCTGGCATGGGAAACTGGATGGCAGACGAAGTGCTTTGGCGGGCATGCATCCACCCAGAATCGCGATCTTCCCAATTGAATGATTCCCAAAAAAGAAACCTTTACCGAGAGGTTGGAACTGTCGTACGCGGGGCAGTGAAAACAGTGGGGAAGCACGGGGGAGACCCACCTGCTAACTGGTTGTTTCACCAAAGGTGGAAGGATGGGGGCACCTGCCCAAAATCGAACCTTCCTTTAATTCGCACTCAAGTGGGCGGACGCACCACCTGCTGGTCACCCTCTTTACAAATCTTGGATAAATAATTTTCGCACTTCATCACAATCCTGTTTGATTTGCGACTTTAGCTCCTCAATACCGGCAAATTTTTTTTCCGGACGGATCATTGTAATCAGTTCCATGGAGAGCAAAGACCCGTCCCGCCAGAGGGAAAGGTTGGGTTCTTCCAAGCAGTGAATTTCCAACAATGGCAAAATCGCTCCATCCTCCACCGTTGGTCTAAGACCGTAATTTGCAACCGAAAGGATCCTATTTCCGCTACTTGCTTCCTCTGCCCATCCGGCATACACTCCAAATGCAGGCTTTGCTTCAGGAGCCCAAGAAAGATTAAGTGTGGGAAATCCAATGGTTCGCCCCAGTGCCTTACCGGATATAACGGTTCCACTTACCTGATAATTTCTACCAAGCATCTCATTCACCCGTTTCATATCTCCCATGGATAAGGCCTCTCGTATTCTGGAACTGCTCATCGGGAGATCATCCAAAATGAGGGATTCAGCGACTTGAACATCAATTCCACCGGCCAATCCATGATCGATCAGGCTTTGTGAATCCCCTGCCCGATTCTTTCCAAAACGAAAATTTTTACCGACACAAATGGAACGCAACCCAGGAATCATTTTCTTTAAAAAGCCAATAAACTGATCTGCAGGGACTTCGGAGAGCTGTTGATCAAAAGGCTGCATGATTACCGAAGACATTCCACTGGAAAGCAACTTCTCTGCTTTTTCCGTGGGCGTCATGATCAGCGGAGGTTCCTTGCCTGGTCGGAGCAATGATGCAGGGTGCTTCGGGAAAGTTAGGGCTGAAGTTGTACCAGAAAACCTGACTGCTTCTTGGACAGCATGATTAAGCACAACCTGATGCCCTCGATGCACACCATCAAACATACCCAAGGCGAGGCAAACCTCCTCCTTCCACTCTCTACCAAATTGAGCAATCGAGCCAAAGACTCGTTCCATGCTTAAAGAACGTGGGAAGGGACTGCCTGATTCACAGGAATCAAATGATTCTGAAACTCTCCCAATGGAATGTCATAAATTTCCTCGAGAGTGAGAGCGTTGGAAATTTCAAACTGGTCAATTCTTGTTCGTCTAAGGCTTTGTAAATGTGCACCACAACCTAATCGCTGACCCAAATCATGCACAACTGTACGAACATAGGTTCCCTTACTGCAGTCCATGAAAAACCTTCCCTGGGGAGACACGAAGCTCTCGAGTTTTAATTCATTAATACGAATGAAACGGGGTTCACGCTCAATGGTCTTTCCCTTGCGTGCCATTTTGTAAAGAGGTACACCATCAATCTTTTTTGCGGAAAACATAGGGGGTGTCTGGTACTGATCCCCAAGAAATCCCTGCATTTCTGAAAGTACCATTTCTTCAGTCAGCCCATCAGGTAAAGGTTTTTCTGCAACTACTTCCCCATCTGCATCCTGGCTATCTGTCTCTAACCCAAGCAGAAAAGTACCTTCATATGCTTTATCTAGACTGATCAGGAACTGGGAAACCTTGGTCGCTTTTCCGATGAGCATAATTAAAAGCCCAGTGGCCAAGGGGTCGAGGGTTCCAGCATGCCCAATTTTTTTCATCCGCAACTTTCGGCGCAAACGGTCCACGACATCGTGAGAGGTAATCCCCTGAGGTTTGTCAACCAGCAGGATGCCTTCGAATTCAATGTCCTGTCTGGAACTCATACCACGCTTCCTTTTTTAACTTGTTGTAAGTGTTTACCAATGGACTCAACCAGAGATGGATAAAACTGATCAATTGTACTAACCACATTAAACCCAGCAGCACAGGCGTGACCGCCACCATTAAATTCTTTTGCCAAAATATCGACCCGGTAGGTTTCATCTTTTGCCCGAAAACTTCCTTTTATATTCCCAGACCTTTCTTCGATTAAAACTCCAATTTTTACCCCATTGATCGAACGGGCATAGTCGACAAAATTTTCGGCGTCTTCCGGCTTGGTTCCAGTCTGCTCATAATCCTTTCCTAAAATCGATCCAATACAAACTGAATCATCAAATTCCATACGAAAGCTAGCAAGGAAGTGTTGGAGTAACTGAATGCGCCCAGGCTTTTCATTTTCATATAATTCCTGGGCGATTTCTGATGGGTTTGCCCCCGCTTCACAAAGCATACGACAAATTTCAAACACAGCCGCATTGGTTGCTGAATAACAAAACTGACCGGTGTCTGTACAGATACCCAGGTAAAGAGCTTCTGCAGTCTTCTGATCAACCTCATACCCACAGTCAAAAAAGAATTTTGCCAAGATTTCTCCTGTCGCAGACGCATTCGGTAAAATGAAGTTTTCTTTTCCATACTTGGTATTGGAAACATGGTGATCGATGTTGAGATCCACCTGGGGGAAGCGATTGCATAATTCTTCTCCCACCCTAGTGTGATCGGCACAGTCCACTGTAATCACTTGATAGTCCCTCTCTGGAACTTCTGAAGGAGAAACAAAGGGTGTGCCTGAAGCAAACTTACAAAGGGTGCGGGGAATTGGGTCCTGGTTCACTGCCTGTGCCTCTTTGCCCAGTGCAATGAGAACACGGGTCAAGGCGACCTGAGAACCTACACAATCTCCATCTGGGCGTTTATGCCCAAGGACCAAAATTGGGCGCTCATCTAATTTTGATAAAGATTTTTGAAAAAGAAAGGACTCTTCGAGGAATGCAGGCATGATTAATTTAAATGGCGTACCTTATCACAACTAGGATTGCAGGAAAAGCATGGAACTCGTCTCACTCGCAAAGCAAAAAGCCTTCCTCGTCCATTTTTGCTACTCCGCCTAACACCTCTGGTTTCCCCACTCCATCGAGTAGAAATATACCGTCATCCATATGGTATGAGTAACCCGGAAGGAGCCGACCCAAAGTATTTTCTTTTTGGCCAAGCTGTTGATCTGACCCATATTTCTCATTTGGCAAATGCAACGAAACCAATCCATTTTGCCCACTCGCATATCCACTTACCAGATGACGATGTAGCGGGACTTCTCCGCCCGTTTGCTTCGCCCACCCCTGCTTGCTTGTCTGCTCCAAACAACAATGCGCCAGCAAAGGAAACCAAGGGAACCACTGCTCATTCCATACTTTGCCTGCAACTGCAACCTCCAGGTTGGCATGGTCCAATAAGTTTGTTTCGTTTAAGCGGACCCAGTTTACCCATGGCAGGCAAAAGCCCTCGCTTCCACCTTCTAAAACTTTTTTTACCCGTATTGCCCACGCATCATAAGGTTCAGGCAACCCGGTGCCTCCGCCCTCGACCGCAGATAAAAAATGACCTCTCTTTACAATAAATCCATCTAAGCTTTTAAAAAGAATTCCTTGAGTGGACCGAAAGATCTGCCTGCGCAAAGCCCTGCGTGCTTGGTCTGCTGGCATTAACCGCTCTTGAAAGGAAATTTGCCCAAGATCCATCACCGCTCGCCTCACCGACTCTGGAGTAGCAGTATCCGGATGAATCAGCGGACCACTCCTTACGGTGATAGAATAGGGAAACTTCCTGGGAAACTTTTTAAAAAAACGGCCTCCTTGGTTGCTAAAGATCGATCCCCATACTTCATCGAGATGAACAGGAACAATGGGCACATTGCTTTGCTTGGCCAACAAAATTGGGCCTCTTTTAAACGGGAGGGTCACACCAAGTCTTGAAATACCGCCCTCGGCAAACAGGCACAAAGGAGTGCCTGATTTCAAAGACTTAATCGACCGCTTTAAGGCGGTTAGGGAATGAACCGATGAAACGGTCACTGTGTGAGTGAGCCGAAAGATCCATCGGAGAAATCTTGAACCGGTTAAGTCCTGGTGTGCTAAGTACCTGACCTTCCTGGGGTAAGCGGCTCCAATAAAAACCGGATCAGCATAAGACAAATGGTTGCTTACAATAAGCACACCACCCCGCTGCGGAAAGTTTTCCAATCCTAAAACCTGAATGCGATAGAAAATGCGTAAGAAGATGTGGAAAATTGACCTGAAAAAATCTTCCAACAAAAAGAAACATGTAAACCCAGCGACTAAACCCAAAGGGAAAATCAGTATCAGGACTTCCTCCTTTGCGTTCAACTGAAGTACATTGGAAAACCAGGCATGGACCCCAATCAAAGTGATACCGGCTAACTGGGTAAGTAAATTGGAAGCAGCCAAAATACGTCCCCGTTCATGATCGCCTGCTTGGTCTTGAAGATACCCATTGAGCGGAACAAAAAACAAAGACCCAAAAAAACCAAGCATCGCACAACTGCACTCAAAGGCCCCAGCTAGAGGGTCAGAATAATAGATACCGATCAGGCTAAGGGTCATACCTATCACCCCCAGCGGACTAAGACCTAGCTCAATCCTTCCCCGATTTAAGTAAGCGCAGAACAAGCAACCGCCCATAATCCCGACACCCAGAAGAAGAAACCAATAGCCGTAGAGAGTTCCCATACCCTCTCTTCCCACAGTCACCTCGCCCGATAGCTTTACCAAGACCAGGTAGAAAAATCCTCCCACTGCCCAAAAGCATGCATCCCCCAACGCAGCCCAACGCAACCTCGGCCGTTTCAGCAAGGTGCTCAAATCCTGGAAATGGTGCACCAGGATCGTTGCCTGAAATGGCTCGGCCTTAGCGGCCTTCGTTGCTGGAGTGGGCAGAAAAACAAACCATGACATCAGGGCGAGCAGAACCACACCCAAAGTTAACTGATAGGCCGCATTCCATCCGCCCTGACCGACC